>Ga0207063_1156_pt1 | contig 14556 bp, 13 predicted proteins | sample Alteio_BWMinCont_29_FD_153462 | JGI IMG/M metagenome (GOLD analysis project Ga0207063, IMG submission 153462) | Enriched cells from forest soil in Barre Woods Harvard Forest LTER site, Petersham, Massachusetts, United States -... | ecosystem: Environmental > Terrestrial > Soil > Temperate forest >...
ATGTGAAACACCTCATCTGGGTCCAAGAAGAACCAAAAAACATGGGCGCTCGTGATTACGTACGTCGGCGCCTGCTCGAGAACCGCGACGATTCCCTCGACATCGAATACATCGGCCGCTCGTATCGCGCCAGTCCCTCGGAAGGTTATGCCGGTGCCCACGTAGTGGAACAAGAACGTATCATTGCTACGGCGTTAACGGAATGATCTTGCGGCGTTCGAACGGTCCATCTCGCGATTAATAGAGTTTCCAGTTGTATGCGTTCCACGTTGGCAGAAACGCGTTCGGCATGAAATTGTGTAACCGGCCGCGATACGCGTAGATGTAATATGCGTTAAAAAGAAAGACGAGCGGCACTTCCTGATCCACCGCCCCGGCGATTTGCGTGTAATAACGCTTGCGTTCGCTCCGCGAGGTTGCCGTAAGCGCGAGGCTCTCGAGCTTGCCGACTTTTGCATTGCACCACCGCATATAGTTTGACGCACCGTTACACGCGAGGATTGAAGAATCATCAGGATCCGCCCCCATAGTAAAGGGGACATACGCGAGATCAAACTCACCACTCGCGAGAACCCCGGTACGCGGCAGAAAAAGTTGTGCGTTGCTGATGGATTTTAAGGTAATATCAAAACCACGAGCCCGCAACTCTTCTTGAACAACTGTTGCAACGCGCACTCCGGTCGTCGTTTCCGGAAATTGCACATATGTCAATTCAAGCCGCTTCCCACTCTTGCTACGCACACAACCGCTATCAGAACCAGCGACATGGTTGCAACGCCAGCCTGCTTGATCGAGAAGACGATCTGCATCTCCCGTATTGAAACTTGGCTCCTTAATCGCTGGATTGTACGCCCAAGAAAATTGCGGCTGCAGCATGTTCGTAACGGGATATGCCCCGAGGGTAATCTTCTGCGAAATCGCATCCCGATCAATCGACATCGCAATTGCACGTCGTACCCGCACATCATCCAACGGCGAATGCTTCGTATTCAGTACAATACCGGCAATAACTGACGTTGGCACACGGAAGATTCCCATTGCCGGCGTTACGGTAATTCCCGACGCCCCCGTCACATCAGCTTCCTGTGATGGTGCAATAAGATTCCAATCAAGTTGTCCCGAACGTAGCAGCACGAGATTCGTTTGAGGATCGGGGACGATGCGAATATTCAGCTGGGGGATATTCGGTTTGCCCCGCCAGTAGCGTTGGTTTGCAACATATGTCAGGTTATCACCATGGTGCCATGCCGCGAAAGAATACGGTCCATCACCAACAGTTGGAGCGGTGTTAAATGGGATCTGGTTCAGCGGAATCGATGACATGGAAGGTGAGAGACCCCGCATCTGTGCCTTCAAGATGTGCGCCGGCAACACAAACTGTGGCGCGAAGCCGTAGGAAAAATACGTCATGACCGCCGGCGCCCAAGCATGACGCAAGTGGAAGATAACCGTATGCGCGTCGGGAGCAGAGAATTGATCGATGAGATTGTAACCTTCATGTGAGCGCACGGGATTGCGCGGATCGACGATTGCATGCAGCGTGAACAATACGTCATCGCTGGTAACTGGAACGCCGTCGCTCCATCGTACGCTTGGGCGCAGATGGTAGACGATTGTTCGTCCGTCGGCGGAAAGGCCGCCGTTGTCGCGCGCCGGTATAGAGGAGAGGAGAGCAGGCACCGGACGACCGCGTTCGTCGAGATCGATAAACGGTTCAAACGCAAGCCGAGCCAGTTGCTGCTCCACCGATGAAGCGTCTTGATGCAAGAACAGCGGATTAAGCGTCATTGGATCTGCAGCAATCGAAAAGGTCACGATGCTCCGCGAGTGATCTGTGTAAGCGCTTATCCCACTATCTGATGCATGGCTGCAGGCGGTGAGGAAGAGTCCTAATGCCGCTCCTGCGGCCAAAAGCCTCGCCTCGGTAGCTAAAAATGCGTGCTTTACTCCTCGCATACGGGCTGAGTTCGCCGCCCGGGCCGTGGCTTCAGGCTACGTTGCCGGGGAGGCTTGTGCCGAATAGATAGCTGGTGATAGAATAAGAAGGCCGAATATCGTTCGGTATCTAAGCTATGTGAGCGAATATGATACTGGCCACCGATGAACTTGACGAACTGGACCTGAAGCTTCTCCAGGCCTTACAGCGTAATGCCCGCTCGACCTTTGCCGAGTTGGGCGCGGTCGTGGGCTTGAAACCGCCGGCTGTTCACGACCGGGTGAAGCGTTTGGAAAACAAAGGCTATCTCCGAGGCTATGCAGCGCTCCTCGACGGCAAGCGGCTTGGGCTGGAACTTACGGCATTCATAAGTTGTTTTACGAGCCCGGAGACATCGTACGACTCATTTACGGAGGCCGTTTCCGCGCTGCCGGAGGTGCTCGAAGTTCACAGCGTTGCCGGTGAGGAGTCGTTCATCTGCAAGGTGATGACTCGCTCAACACCCCATCTCGACGAATTATTGACCAAACTCAAAAGCATTCCGGGAATGGCCCGGACGAAGACGACCATCGTCCTTTCCACACCTTTCGAGCGCGGCGGCATCGCCGTAACTCCGTAATACAGAAAATACAAACATGATAGAAAATAGCGCAATCAGTACCATCGGACATACAAAGCCGCCAGCACCGGCCTCACAATTCGCCTACAAAAACCTCAAGCAGGGCGAGTTTTGGCGTCATGTACCCGCATACCGGGACGTTGATGAAGCGACGTTTCTCGATCATTTGTGGCAGCAAAAACATTCAGTCAAAACACCGCAAGAGCTGCTCGAGACCATTAAGGACCTGTGCTCACCGGAGTTTTTTCAAGACGTCGAGCAAGGCTTTCATCGCGCCCCAATGGCCGTGCGCGTTTCGCCCTATGCGATCTCACTGATCGATTGGAATGATCCCGTCAACGATCCGATCCGCCGGCAATTCGTACCGCTTGCATCCGCCTTGTTACCCGATCATCCGCGCCTCACGCTCGATTCATTGCACGAACAAGACGACTCGCCGGTTCCCGGGCTCGTGCATCGCTACGTCGATAAAGCGCTCTTTCTACCGCTAAATGTGTGCCCGGTCTATTGTCGCTTTTGCACGCGCTCATACGCGATTGGGCCCGATACGGAAGAAGTCGACAAAGTTTCCCTTGCAAAAACACCCGCGCAGTGGCAGGCAGCCTTTCAATATATCAGCGAGCGTCCCGAACTTGAGGATATCGTCATCTCTGGCGGTGACGCATATCAACTACCTCCGAAGAATCTCGAATTAATCGGCAATGCGTTGCTCGATATTCCGCATGTACGCCGGATGCGCTTTGCGACCAAAGGCCCCGCCATTATGCCGATGAAGATCATCAGTCATCCCGAATGGGTTGACGCGCTGACCGCAATCGTCAATCGTGGCCGCAAACTCGGCAAAGATGTTGTTTTGCACACGCATTTCAATGCGCCTGAAGAGATCACATGGATCACGGAAAAAGCCATGCGCTTGCTCTTCGAACGCGGCATCTTCGTGCGGAATCAAAGCGTGCTCATTCGCGGCGTAAACGATACACCCGAACGGATGCAACTCTTGGTAAAGCGCCTCGGTCTCGTGAATGTGCACCCGTACTACGTGTACATGCACGATATGGTGAAAGGCGTCGAGGAACTGCGCACGCCGATTCAAACTGCTGTCGATATCGAGAAGTTCGTACGCGGCAGTACGGCCGGTTTCAACACGCCAACATTCGTGTGTGATGCTCCCGGTGGCGGCGGAAAACGCGACGTCCATTCATTCGAATACTACGATCGCGAAAACGGCATTGCTGTCTATGCTGCCCCAAGTGTCAAGCCTGGCAAAGCATTTCTTTACTTCGACCCAATCGATACGCTAGCGCCCGATGCGCAAGCCCGCTGGGCCGTCCGGGAAATCCAAGACCAGATGATTCACGAGGCACTCCGCAACTCCGGCGAACCCGACCAAGCCCTCGTGCTGGCGTAATACTCGAGCTTCATAAAAGATTCATAACGCTTTAACTGCTGCAGTTAAAGCGTCGACGGATGCTTTGGCGTCGCCGAAGAGCATGGAGCAGTTAGGCATTTCATAAAGAGGATTTTCGATTCCGGCAAAGCCGGAGCGCATCGAGCGTTTAAGGACGATGACGTTGTGGGCTTTGTCGACGTCGAGAATCGGCATGCCGTAAATTGGTGACGATGCAACATTGCGGGCTGCTGGGTTTGTGACATCGTTTGCGCCAATGACGAGTGCCACGTCGGTTGTCGGGAATTCGGGATTGACGTCTTCCATATCCAGCAGTGCCGGATACGGAACGTTTGCTTCGGCAAGCAGAACGTTCATGTGGCCGGGCATCCGGCCTGCAACCGGATGAATCGCGTACTTGACGGTGACGCCACGTTTTTCAAGTTGATCGGCAAGCGCTTTTACACTGTGTTGTGCCTGGGCAACGGCCATACCATATCCGGGAACAATAATCACCTTTTGCGCGTATGCGAGCATAACAGCAACATCATCCGCGCTCGCACTGCGAATGTTTTGCGGGCCACCGCTCCCACTCGTACTTGTTCCCGTATCACTTCCGCCTGCAGCACCGAACGCACCGAAAAGAACATTGGTCAACGGGCGATTCATCGCTTTGCCCATAAGCACGGTGAGCAGCGTACCGCTCGCACCGACGAGCGCGCCGCAGATGATTAAGAGGGAACTCCCAAGCTCGAAACCCGCGATTGCAACGGCGAGGCCGGTGAATGAATTGAGCAGCGAGATGACGACCGGCATATCCGCACCGCCAATTGGCAAGACGAAGAGCACGCCGAGCAGCAACGCGACGCCGAGCAATGCGGGAAATGCCCACGCCGCGAGATGAATCGCGCTAGCCGCGTGCATAGCAGCGGCGGGTTGGATCGTTGCAATGATAAGCCACGCGCCAAGGCTGACGATTGCGAGTGCAACGATCGCGTTAACGAACTGTTGGCCGGGGTACGTAACCGGCCGCCCCGTCATGAGTTCTTGCAGTTTTAAAAAGGCGATAATCGAGCCAGCGAACGAAATCGCGCCGATGATTGCGGAGAGAACCAGGGAAACGCTTACGACCGGATAGAGCGATGACGTTCCGTTCGTTTGTACGTAATATTCGACGAATGCGATCAATGCCGCTGCACCGCCGCCGGCGCCATTATAGAGCGCGACCATCTGTGGCATCGCCGTCATTTTGACGCGCAACGCAGCAAAAATCCCGATTGTTCCGCCGAGGACAACGCCGAACACAATCCACAACCACGCTCCGCCGGCTGTTTGCCAAGCTGCGGCAATAAGTGCAATCGCCATACCGAGCATCGCCATACGATTTCCCTGGCGCGCATGCGCGGGTGAATTCAAATAATGGAGGCCGAGAATAAAAAGAACGATCGCAACGAGATCGATGAGCGCGACGACAACGGTAAGAATCATTTCGGGGCGTTATCCTTGCGGCGGAACATCTGGAGCATGCGCTCGGTAACGGCAAAACCGCCAAAAACATTAATTGCGCCAAGCGTAACAGCGGCCGTAGCCGCGCCGACGAGCAGCGGCGAATGCACCCCACTTCCAAAAAGTGCAGCAATGGTGACCATCGCGCCGATGAGCACGATTCCGTGAATCGCATTCGTCGCCGACATTAACGGTGTGTGCAATGTCGTCGGCACCTTCGAAATAACTTCAAATCCAACGAAGACTGCCAACACCAAAATCGTTAGCAAACCTAAGAAAGCATTACTATCTGTCATTGCGGGCCTCCTAGGAGATTCTTGCCTTCGCGAACGATGCATGCACCTTTCACAATGTCGTCTTCGAAATCGGGTGCAAACGCCCCATCGCGAATCATGGGTGTCAGCAAGGCCTGAATGTTTCGCGAATAGAGCTGGCTTGCATGCTGCGGCATCGTTGCCGGCAGATTTGTTGTGCCGATAATCAGCACACCATTAGGTGCCGTTATCGTTTTATCGCGTTGCGTCAGCGCGCAATTCCCGCCCGCTTCCGCCGCAAGATCGACGACAACCGAACCCGGTGCCATCGCATTGACTGCATCTTCGGAAACAAGCAATGGCGCGCGCTTTCCGGGAACAAGCGCAGTGGTAATCACGACATCGTTTCGTCCGATGTTTTCAACCATGAATTGGCGCTGAGCTTCGGCTTGCTCCGGCGTTAACTCTTTTGCGTACCCACCGCTGCCCTCGGCATCTCCGACATCGAATTCGAGAAAACTCGCGCCAAGCGATTGGACTTGTTCTTTCGCAGCAGCGCGCACATCGTATCCCGTCACGACCGCGCCGAGCCGTCGCGCGGTCGCGATAGCTTGCAAACCTGCGACGCCTGCCCCAAGTACGAGCACCTTCGCCGGTGGAATTGTCCCCGCCGCAGTCGTTAGCATCGGAAAAAATTTCGGCAGATTATTCGCAGCGAGTAGCACCGCTTTATACCCTGCAATATTATTTTGCGACGAGAGCGCATCCATCGACTGCGCGCGGGTAATGCGCGGAATCATTTCCATCGCAAAGGCAGTAATTCCGATCGACGCAAGCTCCTGTACGAAAGCCGGATCACCGAGTGGCGCCAGCATCCCAACAACCGTTATACCACGTGGCAGTGTTGCGAGATCCGGACGCCCGACGCAAGCAACGACATCTGCATTGGCGACCAACGTAACGATATCGGGTGCGATCGACGCGCCGGCTTTTTCATACAGCACATCCGGCAATGCGGCTTCCTTTCCCGCATCGTGCTCGACAGCAACAGTAACACTACTCTTTACAAGTTTGGCAACCGTTTCAGGGACAAGCGCAACACGGCGTTCATGAACCGCGCGCTCACGCGGAACAACGAGCTTCATGCGCCGGGGTTTAGGCACATCGCAGAAAAACCCCGCCCCACAGGGTACTAGCGTATGCGGACGCGATTCCGCAAGGTACCGATTTTCTCGATCTCGATTTCCATTACATCCCCGTCGCGGAGAAACTCCGGTGGTTTACGAGCGAAGCCGACCCCTTCAGGGGTTCCGGTTGCAATGACGTCGCCGGGTTCAAGCGTCATGCCTTTGCTAAGTTCGGCGATGAGGCGGGGGATCGAAAAAATCATTTTCTCGGTTGAGCTGTGTTGTTTTTGCACGCCGTTGATCTCCATGCCGATAGCGAGATGCTGCGCGTGATTGATTCCGTCGCTCGCATGGAATTCGTCAGCTGAAACGATCCAGGGGCCAATGGGGCAGGTTTCGTCGAGACTTTTGCCTTTGAACCATTGCAGATGCGCGCGTTGCAGATCGCGTGCGGTCACATCGTTCACGCACGTGTAGCCGAAAATCACGCCGAGCGCATCTGCTTCGCGCACATCTTTACACCGCGTGCCGATCACGACACCTAACTCTGCCTCGTAATCGTACTCCGAAGAAACCGCAGCCTGGAGATGCACATCTGCACCCGGATCGGCAATCGCACTCGGCGCCTTTGTGAAAAATGTCGGTACCTCCGGCAGCTTGAGCTCCTTACCGAACACATCCGCACCTTCTTTGGCATGCTCGAGATAGTTACGCCCGACGCAGAAAACATTTCGCCGAGGAATGACCGGTGCTGCTAACCGCGCGCCTGCAAGCGGCAGCGTGTCGCCGGTGTGCCACGCAATGCGTTCGTGCGGCGCGAGAGCAATATACTCGAGGAGCGTTTCGGTTCCGAGCATGCGGATGCGGTCCGCTTCAGCCACGCCAGGGCGTATCCGGCCGTCCTCGCTATAAAACTGAAGAAATTGCATCACCTAGCTGTGCGAGGTCGGCGATGGATGCGGACGTGAACCGGTAATCGATTCAAGGCTTGGCAGGTGCGCGGGTGGAGGCGTGCCTTGAGCACGTTGCTGCCGTGCAGCCTGGCGGCGCGCGATGTCCATCATCTCATTGGCAGCGCCTTCCTTGTCACCCCAATTGCCACCGGCGTTCACCAGAGCGACGCCGCGGACAATCTTGTGTGTCGCTGGATTATAATCGTACGTAACGCGATAGACACCGACTTCAGAGGTGCCGTCGGGATGCCGTATCCACATTTGCAGAACGTTGCCGTACGTTTGCGCGTTGAACATCAAATTGTCGCACGACTTTCCCGAACGCACGCGCACGATTTGTCCCTTTTTATTGACTTCAACGAGGAACTCCGTGTGCAGCTTTTTCGTCGGCAACCGCGGGGTTGGAAGCGAAATCGGTCGCGGCGAGGGCGTAGCTGCGCGCGTAGGCTGCTGCATCAGTTCGGTGCCGCATAGCATCGCGCACATGGAAAACAAAAGAGTGGCGAGGATTGCTCGCGTGGTGGTCGGTCTCATCGGTTCCTTACTGTCTAGTTACGAGCAAACGTGGCAACTAGTTGCGAGCAAACACGGCGAATGCATGGCCGCAAGAGCCGCACGCCACGACAACCTGATAGTGGTCGCTCGCAGGCGGGGACGTTTCCTCTCGTGTGTCGCTGCCACAATAACGGCAACGCGTCGACGTTGGGTTCCCCTGCGGATGTTCGTACTCGTCCACGCATCTGCTTTACCCACCTTCGGGCATCCCCCCTCCTGAAGGACCAAGCGAAGCGCCAGAGGCGTGCCTGCTCTGCGCCGTCGAACGCGCAGGGATGCCCGAATCCGCACGATTGATGCTGCTCGATACCTATGGCCTGGTCTATCGGGCATTTTTTGCGCTGCCGGGTCTCACCACGACGAAGGGCGTCCCGATCAATGCCGTCTACGGTTTCACCATGATGCTCAACAAGATCATCAGCGATGAGAAACCAACCCATGTCATTGCCGCCTTCGATAAGGGAATGCCGGCCGACCGCGTTGCGCTCTACAGTGAGTACAAAGCGCAACGCGTCACGATGCCCGACGAACTGCGTTCGCAATTCTCGCTCGTACGGCAAGCCCTCAAAACCTTCGACATTCCAATCATCGAAATCGATGGTCAGGAAGCCGACGACATCATTGCAACGCTCGCATGCCAGGCCGAAGAGCAGGGCCAGCAAACGTTGATAGTGACCGGCGATCTCGATCTGCTGCAGATTGTCGACGAGCGGACGACCGTGCTCGCTACGCGCCGCGGCATCACTGACCTCGGTCGGTACGATCCCGCCGCCGTCCGCGAGCGTTTCGATCTCGATCCGGAACAATTGCCGGACTATCGCGGCCTGAAAGGCGATCCGTCCGATAATCTACCGGGCGTCCCGGGGATCGGAGAAAAAACCGCAAGCAAATTAATCAAGAGCGCCGGAACCCTTGATAATCTCATTGCGCATCCTGAACTCGCCGGTTCCCCGAAACTCGAGAAACTCATCACAGAATACGGCGACCGCGCGAAGATCTACCGCGACGTCTCAACCGTTCGCCGCGACCTCGATGTCAAAGTAGACTGGGATGCAAGCCGCTACACCGTCCCCAGCAACGATGAACTCTACCGCTTATACAGCGAGCTCGAATTCAAATCGCTGTTACTGAAATTGCAGCCGCCATCCGACATGCCACTCTTCGCAGATGAACACAAAATCCAAGGCACCTACCACTCCTATGTCTCTGTCGTCGACCCTCCAGATTTCAAAAAACTCGCACAAGAAATCAGGAATCTCGTCGTTGCGAAAGGTCAAATTGCACTAGCACTAGCCGGCGATACCCTCGGAATCTCCGCGGCAAAAGGAACGGGATTAAGTTTGCATCTCGGCGCGTTAGCGCACGAGCCAGTTCGCGCTGCGCTCGATCAACTTTGGCTAAGCGGCGCACGGACCGCTGCATACGATGCTAAGCGAGTCCTGCGTGCCCTCGAGGCCCACGGTATGCCTCTGCAGCTTCCAATGGCATCGCGCGAGTTATCGTTATTAGCAACGAACGAACCAACCACAGTGTGGCGCACCATTCACGACGATGCTATGCTCGCGCTTCATCTGCTCGATCCATCCGGTGGTTTTGCAAACGTAGCCGACTCGGCTGCGAAATTTCTTGGAGTAACGCTCGGAGAAGATGCAGCGGCATATGCCGATGCGACCTTGCAGTTGCTCGAGTATGCGAAGCCAGAGCTTGAAACGCGCGGCCAACTTCAGCTCTACGAAGATATTGAAGTACCGCTCGCCCCGCTTCTCGCGAAGATGGAGCACGCGGGCGTCTCAATCGATCCGAGCGAATTGCAAAAGATGAGCATTGAGATTGATACTGCTATTGCGAAGCTCCAGAAACATATTTATGATTTCGCCGGCGAAGAGTTCAATATCGGATCGCCGCAGCAGCTTGGCAACATTCTTTTCGGAAAGCTGGAAATTCCCAGTGGAAAGAAAAACAAAACCGGCTGGGCAACGGGTGTCGAAGTCTTACAAGGCCTCGCACGTGAATACCCAATCTGTGCGCTCGTGCTTGAATGGCGCGAAGTGACGAAGCTGAAAAATACCTATGTCGACGTGATTCCCACACTCATCAGTGCAGATGGGCGGTTGCGGACGATCTTCAATCAAACGGCAACCGCCACCGGCCGCCTTTCGAGCACGAACCCGAACCTGCAAAACATTCCGGTTCGCGGTGAGCTGGGGCGTCGTATTCGCCGAGCCTTCGTTGCGCGCGATATAGAGCATATATTGCTTGCGGCGGACTACAGTCAAATCGAGCTGCGGTTGATGGCACATATCTCCGGTGACGAAGCAATGCGCCGTGCATTTGAAGAAGGGCAAGACATTCACGATTTCACCGCACGGCAAATTTTCAACGTGCCGCCCGGGGAACATGTCGACGCAAATCAACGCCGCATGGCCAAAAGTGTGAATTTTGGATTATTCTACGGCATGTCGGATTTTGGGCTCGCGCAACGCCTCGAGATCAGTCGTGCCGAAGCGAAGGAGATTACCACGGCCTACTTCGCACGTTTCCCGTCGGTACGCGAGTATATTGACCGAACGCTCGAAGAAGGGCGCCGCAACGGTTACGTGAGCACGATCTTCGGCCGCCGCCGCTACATGCCGGGATTGACCTCAGGCAACTACATGCTGCGAGCCGCTGCGGAACGCGAAGCCACCAACGCACCGTTACAAGGGAGTGCGGCCGACCTGATGAAACGCGCGATGGTCCGCGTCGATCGCGCAATCGCGGAAGCCGGTCTCGATGCAGTAATGCTATTACAAATTCATGACGAACTTATTTTCGAAGTCCCGCGCGCACAATTGCACGCCGCCGCGCATCTCGTTCGTACCGAAATGGAACAAGCCGCAGAGCTTTCGGTCCCGCTCGAAGCTACCGTAAAATCAGGGGCAAATTGGTATGACGTGGAGCCTTTCGATGTGTAGCCTCGCGCTAATTTTCGCAACGCTAGTGGCCGTTTCACCACCGACTATCACTTCGTCACTTGGAATACCATTCATTATCGTGCACGCGCCAAAAGCGACGCTGCACCTTGAGATTGCAAATACCGAGCAAGAGCGTGAGCAGGGGCTTATGAATCGCGTGCATCTCGAGCCGCACAGTGGGATGATATTTGTTTTTCCTGTGGATCAGCAAGTGGATTTTTGGATGAAAAACACGCTGATTTCACTTGATATGGTTTTTGTTGATTCTGACGGCCGTGTTCGCCAAGTAACCGCACATGTGCCGACGGTTTCCCCATCGTTGCCCGACGCGGAAATTCCACTCGAACCCGGCAATGCGAGATACGTCATAGAACTCGCTGCTGGCGAAGCCGAACGCGATGGTATCGTTCCTGGCGTAATTCTCGGCAATATTACAGCCGTACCGCCGGCCCGTTAATTCGAACGTTATCCGCGAGCGACTGTTCGATGCCGGAACTACCCGAGGTTGAAACAATTGTGCGGGGACTTGCGCACAAAATCGTTGGCGAAACGATAGCGCGGATCAGCGTAACACTCAAGAAAATCGCTGTTGCGCCGAAGGGCATAAACTTCGAACGGGCGCTTATCGGCGAGAAAATCGCTGACGTGAGCCGGCGTGGGAAATATTGCGTTATCGAGCTTTCTTCGGGGCGGAAACTGGTTACGAGTCTGCGGATGACCGGGCGGCTTGTCGTCCTCGAATCGGGGGATGCGCCCTATCCTTACACTCATGTGGAGCTCGGCTTCGAAAGCGGCAATCGGCTCGCATTTTCGGAGGTTCGGCAGTTCGGGCGAATGCGGCTGGTAGAGCCAAATGAGGCTTGGGATGGGGAATTAGGGGTCGAACCCCTCACAAAGGCCTTTACTCCTGAGCGTTTTCTGAGTATGCTGTCGGGGCGGACGACGCCGATAAAGGTGTTGCTCCTCGATCAGCGGCGTGTCGCGGGCATTGGAAATATCTATGCATGCGAGGCGTTGTGGGAGGCCCGGATTCGTCCGGATCGTCCCGCACGGACGCTGACCGCTCCGGCGACTCGCCGACTGCATGAAGCAATTGTTGACGTCTTACATCGGGCCATTCAGATGCGCGGTACGAGTGTCGACGACTATGTGGATGCCGAAGGCTTGAAAGGCGGGTTTCAAAACTCGCTCGCGGTATACGGACGCTCCGGCAAACCCTGTTTGCGGTGCGGACGCACAATCGTTCGAACGGTACTCGGTCAACGCGGAACGTGGTGGTGCGGAGGATGCCAACGCTAGTTGCCGTTGCCGCGAAATAAAAAATAAGGAAAGAATAACTATCTCTACTACGATAATTGCACCTCCGCAAGTTGAAGAAGATCAGCTTGCGTTAGAGCAACAGCTCTATGAAGAGTCATTAAAAGTTCTCGATGAAGGCCAGGTACTCAACGGTCTCATCGTTCAAAAAGATAAAGACGAATTGCTCGTTGACGTCGGCGGTAAATCCGAAGGCGTATTGCCATTTCGCGAACTCTCGCTCGCGATCGATCCCAAAGCGCTCAAAGTCGGCGATACCCTCGAAGTGATGATCCATCGCATCGACGAGTTGGACGGCACGCTGTTTCTCTCCGAACGCCGTGCGCGCGCGCTCAAAACGTGGGAGAAGGTCATCGCAGCGCACGACAACGACGAAGTGATCGAAGCGACCGTTACGCAAGTCGTCAAAGGCGGCGTTCTCGTCGATTTGGGGATGCGCGGTTTCGTTCCCGCATCGCAGATTCGGCGCCAGCCGGTTGGCAATCTCGAAGAACTCGTTGGTCAGCATCTCCGTTTGAAAGTCATCGATCTCGATCACAAACGTCATCGCGTCGTACTCTCGCAACGGTTGGTGCTCGAAGAAGAGCTTCAGGCCAAGAAGCAAGAGTTGCTCGACACCATGGAAGTCGGACAAATTCGCGAAGGCGTCGTCGTCCGTTTGGCGGATTTCGGTGCATTCGTCGATCTCGGCGGCGTCGATGGTTTGATTCATAACAGCGAACTCTCGTACGCTCGCATCAAGCATCCGTCCGAAGTCGTGAAAATCGGCGATACCGTGCAGGTCGAAATTATGAAATTTGACCCCGAAGCGAAAAAAGTCAGTCTTTCGCTCAAGCATGCATTGCCGGATCCTTGGGATCAGCACGCGGATAAACTCTACGAAACGAATCGCATTCCCGCGCAGGTCGTCAAGGTTACACCGAACTATCTGCTCGTTGAAGTCGTGCCCGGCATCCTTGCGATGGTACCGAAAGGCGAGTTCGATTCGTCGGTGCAGTACAATCAAGGCCAAGACGTCGAGGTTACGCTCCTCACCATCAATCACCAAACGCGCCGCATCACCGCCTCGATCCAACACGTCGCTGACATACCTCCCGAGGAAATCGAGAAGTACGCCGTCGAGGAAGAAATCGGCGGCTTTCCGCTTGCCGCAGGTGTTCCGCAAGCAACTGCAGCCGCTCCTGAAGAGGTGTCAGTGGAATCCGAAACCGCGGAGCTAACATCTTCAGTGGAGCTGGCACCTTCGGAAGAAACCGGCATTACTGCAGACGCGGAATAGATCGTTGCGAATTCGTAACCGGAAAGGCGAGGCACGATGCTTCGCCTTTTTTCTTAGAAATACATAAACGTGAAAGTTGGTTTAACCGGGGGAATTGGGAGTGGAAAAAGCGAGTTCGCGAGAATCTTTGCTGAACTCGGAGCATTCGTTATCGATACCGATGAACTCGCACGCGAAGTGGTCGAACCCGGTACCGAAGGTTTACGTGAAATCGAACGCCTCTGGCCGCAGGTCATTCGCAACGGCGAGCTTGACCGAGCTGCACTTGCTGCAATTGTTTTCAACGATACACCTGCACGCGAACAGTTAAACGCAATCCTTCATCCGCGTATCCGGCAATTAGCGGACGAACGCGCGCGCGCGGCGCGACCGGGACAGATTGTTCTCCACGTTATACCGCTGTTGTTCGAAGTTGGACTTGATAAAGCCATGGATGCAAATATTGTCGTGGTTGCACCAGATAGCGAACGGATCGTGCGTGTTACCGCGCGCGATGCTGCCGCCGAAGCGGATGTGCGCGCCCGGATCGCGGCGCAGATCGATCCGGGTGAAGCTCGTCGGCAAGCCGACTTCGTCATTGAAAACGATGGCGATCTCCAACATCTGCGCAGCCACGCAGCAAGGGTCTACGAGCAACTCCTCACATCTGCCTGAAAGGCCCTGTTGACC
>Ga0207063_1107_pt1 | contig 14530 bp, 9 predicted proteins | sample Alteio_BWMinCont_29_FD_153462 | JGI IMG/M metagenome (GOLD analysis project Ga0207063, IMG submission 153462) | Enriched cells from forest soil in Barre Woods Harvard Forest LTER site, Petersham, Massachusetts, United States -... | ecosystem: Environmental > Terrestrial > Soil > Temperate forest >...
GATTTTCGGCGTGGAATCGATGGTCTACCGCTCGGCTGGAAACATCGAGGCGGCGATGGTTGCGGCCTCGGGGTCGGGAGACAAAATCCAGAACACCATGAAAGTACTCGAAGAGTACGCCATCGAGAGCTCCATCGCCAAGGTGTATGGAAGCGAGATGTTGGACTATGTCGTCGATGAAGGCGTGCAGATTTTCGGCGGGTATGGCTTTCATGAAGACTACCCGGTGTGCCGCGCGTACCGCGATTCGCGCATCAACCGAATTTTTGAGGGCACCAATGAAATCAACCGCATGCTGATCATCCAGATGCTGATGAAGCGCGCGATGGGCGGGCAGCTTGCGCTGATCCCCGCGGCGATGAAGCTGGCGGACGAAATTCTCGCTGGGCCATCTTTTGAACAAGCGCCAGAAGGCGTGCTAGCGGAGGAAGCCCGCGTGGTGGCCAATGCCAAGAAAATGTTTCTGCAGGCGGCCGGCGGTGCGGTCCAGAAATTCCGCGATAAACTCGGCGAAGAGCAGGAACTCATCGGGGCCCTTTCGAATGTGGTGATGGAAGTTTATGCTATGGAGTCTTGCTTGCTTCGCGCGCAGAAGGCGGCCGCAGCCAAGGGTGAATCCGCATCACAAACCATGATCGACGCCGCTTGTGTTTTTATCGCTGAGGCCGCCGAGCGCGTCGAGCACGAAGCCAAGCGCGCCATCGCGGCGGTTCATGAAGGAGATATGCTAACGACGCAGATGGCGGTTCTGAAGCGTTTCGGCAAGCGTGCACCGGTCGACACCATCGCGTTGCGCCGGAGAGTTGCCGTAGCGGTGCAATCGCAGGACCGTTATCCATTCGAAAACCGCTAAGAAACTGGCGCTTGTGCTGCCGACAGCAGCGCCAATCAAAGATATCGGAATTTTGTACTACCGCAAGAACGCCAGCGGAAATCCACGAAGTGTCTGGTTCAACGGAATTCTGGGGATCGAGGAACTGGATCAGGTCAGCGAGGATTTTTAGTAGCGCGCACTACATCGCGATCTGAACCAGTTCAGGCTTGTCGCCAGTCTGAGGACCGCCGGAGCCCCACCGCGATGGCCCACCTTCGCCGCGGCGCAGACGGTTGACGAGCGAGCCAATGCCGACCGAACCGCCTACAAAGTGTCCGACGCGGAGAGGACCGGCGACCTTGACGGTGCGAATCCAGTGCAAGCCGCTGCTGGCGGCACATCCGCACTCGGCGCAGTTGGGAGAACCGCCGAAGACGCAAGGCTCGACGCGCGTCTCCAAATCGGCGGAATAGTTCGCAGACATTTTGGCAAACAGGCAGTCGGCGGGCTTCTCCGGAGGGTGGAGGAAGGCCCGGGCGACGCCATCGTTCATCAAAAACTTGGGATATTTCCGCGCCAAGGACGGCAAGGTACGGGCTACTTTTTGCCGGTCTTCGGGAGTCAGCTTTTCTGCACTTTCTTCGCCGATCTGAGGCGTGTACAGGCTCACCCAAATGTGATCGACCTCAGGCCGGGCATTCCAAAATGAGACGTATTCTTCCAGATAGCTGGGGCGCTCGAACATCGGACGCGTGATCACCCAGTGGATATTCACTCTGCGGCCATCGATATTTTTTAGCAGGCGCTCGTAGGTAGCGGGTTTGCGGCGGATGTCGTGGTGCTCGGGCAGGCCGTCGACGGAGATGGCCACGCGAACGCGGGGCAGATCCATCCATTCCATGGGAATTGGGATTATGCCGCTGGTTACCACCAGAGAGAAGACCTTCATGGCGCTGAGAGCGGGCAGAATGGCACTCAGTTCACGATGCCGGACGAGCGGCTCGCCACCCACTAGAGAGACGTGCATGGGCTGGTTTTTGCGCACCAAATCGAGCACGCCATGGACCAGGGCGTCGCCGCGAAAATCCTTCAGGTCGGTGAGAAGTTTGCCGCCGCCGAGGTGCGCATCGCCATAGGCGTAGCAGCCGGGACAACTGAGCGGGCATTCGCGCGTGATTTCGATGGAGAGCATGGGCGCTTTGCCGCTTAAGATTTTTCCCCAAGCGCTCAAAATCTCGCGCGGGGTAATACTTGGACTAAGCCGAACGGTGGTCATGTGTTTTAGATGCTCGGGGGGTGCTCCAGGCTGCTTCCTTGCTGAGCGGAACTTCTAACGTTTTTTTCAAAAGATTCAAAATGAACCGCCGGGTGGAGTGCCAGAACTTCTCGGCGAGTCTACCGCAGCCAGACTGCTGAGTAAACCTAGCTTCCCGGCGATTTTCGGGGCTCGTTGGCCCGTTGCATGCCAAGGCACGCACCCCGCAACCTCGCCGCTTCTCTCTATTCATTCGGTTAAACTTGGAATCCAGGATCATCCGGTTTCAACTCTTAGGGAACGAGCAGGAATGTCCAGAAAGCTCCTCATTCTTGCGGCCACGATTGTCGGCGCTCACCTGGCGCAAGCGTTGATTCTAGGGGTGTCGCCCGCCGGCACATTTCTCGCAAATCTGCTCGAAGTATCGGCAAGTGTTCTGGCTGCAGTGATGTGTTTTGGTGCTTCGCGGCGCGGGCGCGGGATGGCTCGGCCGTTCTGGGCGCTGGTGGGCTGCGGCATGGCCGCTTGGGGCGTGGCGAACCTCGGGTGGATGTACTACGAACTCGTACTGCACACCAAACCGGCGGCGGATTCCGCCGTGCGTTTCTTTTTCAGCGTGCAGGGAATCTTCTTTGCGATGGTACTGTTCCTCGATCAAGACAAGGATTCGGCGCGCTTTGAACCCGAGTTTCTCCTGGATTTCGTACAGGTCGCGATTGTTTTCTTCTTTGTGTTTCTTGGGCTCTACTACGTACCGTCGCCGCAGCTCCAGCAACAGAGCATCTCCGCACGTCAGCTTTGGATGGAGTTTGGTGAAGAGCTAGCCATCATTGCACTCGCCTGTATTCAAATTGCCCGGGCGCGAGCTCCCGAGATTCGTAATCTGTATACGGGTTTTGCGCTCTATTTTTCCATCTTTACTGCCAGCTCCGCCTTGTCTGCATACCTTCACTACACCAAGGCGACACCCACCGGAACGCTTGCTGACCTGTGCTGGACGCTACCGTTTCTTTGGGGTGCGTTCTGGGCGGCACGTTGGCAACCACCCGAGGCCAAGCAAACCGCGTGGCCACGCGGCCGGAAAACTTTCAGCGGAGTCATCATGACCAACGCGTTCTTCGTGTTGGCGCCGCTGATTGTTTTGGTGCAGGTGGCGCAATTCCCTTCCGAATGGCGCATTCTGCGGTTTTCGCTCTTGGGAGTTTCCATTCTTTGCTTCGCATTGCGCGTCGGCATCAGCGCATACCGCGAGGTAAAAACCGCCGAGATAGTGCGCCGGCAGGCTCTGGCTATGGATTCCACGGCGGACGGAATCTCCATCATCGGGGAGAGCGGAGAACACGTTTATGTGAACGCGGCGTTTGCCCGCATGATGGGCCACGAAAGTCCAGAGTCCATGCTGGGCGTTCACTGGCAGAAGATTTACGACCCGCGCGATGTCCAGTTGATCCAAGAGCCGGTGAGCAAGACCCTCGAGGCGGAGGGCAAATGGTCCGGGCAAATCAGCCTGCGGCGGCGCGACGGAACGGCCATACCCGTGGAAATGGCGATAACTTCTTTGGCCAACGGGGTTACCGCATGCATCGGCCACGATATCACTGCGCGAAAGGAAGCGGAGCAGGCGCGTGTCGACGCTGAAAACAAATATCGCACGCTTGTGGAACAGGTCGCCGCGATCAGTTATATCGCGGAACTTGGTATCCACGGCCAATGGCACTATGTCAGTCCCCAGGTCGAGGCCATAACGGGCTACTCGCAGGAGGAATGGCTGGTCAGCTCCAGCGACTGGACGCGTCACATTCCACCGGAAGATCTCTCTGTTGTTGAGGCCGCGGAAGCAGCCAGCTTGCGCGGTGAGCGATTTCAGGCGGAATACCGGATTGTGCGCAAAGATGGCGCGGTGATCTGGGTTAGCGACACCGCGGTGGTGGGTTCCGGAAGTTACAGCCATCCGGTGTTGGAAGGCATCATCGTCGACATTACGGAGCGGAAGTTGCTGGAAAATCAATTGCAGCAGTCGCGAAGAATGGAAGCCGTTGGCCGGCTCGCGGGTGGTATCGCGCACGACTTCAACAATCTTTTGACGATCATCAAGGGCTATGCAGAGCTGGCGGTGCAAAGGGCGGGGATTCAGCCGGAGTTGCGGGCGGATGTTCAGCAGATTGAGAATGCGGCGGAACGGGCTTCGATGCTCATCCGCCAATTGCTGGCTTTCAGCCGGCGGCAAGTTCTGCAGCCGAAGGTTATCGATCTGAACGCCATTGTGCTGGGGCTGGACAAACTCTTGGGCCGGTTGATGGGGGAACACATCGAGATGGTGACGCGCTGCGGGGCAAACGTGGGACACGTGAAAGCTGATCCGGCTCAGGTCGAACAAGTGATTATGAATCTTGTGGTGAACGCACGCGACGCCATGCCGAAGGGCGGACGCTTGACGGTGGAAACAGTGAACGTGGATTTGGATACTTTCTATGCGCGCGATCATGTCGCCGTCAAGCCGGGGCCTTATGTCATGCTGGCGGTCTCAGACAGCGGGATGGGCATGGGTCCCGAGACCGTGGCGCATATCTTCGAGCCGTTTTATACGACGAAGGAGAGTGGCCGGGGAACGGGACTTGGCCTGTCGACTGTTTATGGCATCGTGAAGCAGAGCGGGGGATACATCTGGGTGTACAGCGAACCCGGCAGAGGAACTACCTTCAAAGTATATCTGCCGCGCGTCGCAGAGCAAGTGGAGGCCAAGCCGGATGCGGTGGAAATTCCCGCGGCGGGCGCGGGTAGCGAAACTATTTTGCTGGTCGAAGACGAAGAAGCTGTGCGCGAGCTGGCCAGCCGGATTCTTTCCGCGAAAGGCTATTTGGTAGTGGCGGCGAAGAGTACGAAGGAAGCCGAGCAGTTGAGCGAAAAGTACAGAGGGAAAATTCATCTTTTGTTGACGGACATTATTATGCCGGGGACCAGCGGGCGGGAGCTAGCTCGGCGGATTACGGCGCGGAATCCGAGAACGCGGGTGCTGTACATGTCTGGTTACACTGACAACGTACTGGCGCAGGGCGGGGTGCTGGAGGCGGGTTTATCTTTCTTGCAGAAGCCTTTTACGCCGGGCGCGCTGGCGCAAAAAGTCCGCGACGTTCTCGACTGCCGCGTGTACGCGGAATAAGAACCGCACCGATTCGACGATTCCCAGCCGCTGCCGGTGGTCGGCTTTATCCCTCCCTTATTCAACGTGCTTCTCGAAGGTGAACCGTCTGCCCGGTGGCGGCGGATTGGCGCGCGGCGTCCAAAATCTCCGTGACGATCATGTTTGTTTCGAGCGAAGAGAGACCTTGTGGCGGCATTCCATCCTGAATGACTGCTTTGAGGTAGTTCACCGAATCGCTTTCGCGGGGATCGAGGGGCTTGGCGTCGTGCAGTTTTTCGTCTTGCCCCGGTAAGCGGACGCGCACAGCATTGCGCTCCACCGTGATTGCGTATCCGATTTGACCGTAGACTTCCATATCTTTCCGAGAGAACGGCCAGTTCCAGGAAGCCTGGAGAATCGCCTGGGCTTTGGGATAGGTCAGGACGATGGTGGCCTCGTCATCTACCCGGGAATAGATCTCCGGCTTGATGCGCTGCGTGACGGCGGTCACCGTGTCGGGCCTGCGGTTGTCCATGAGCCAGGTCATCAGGTCGGCGCCATAGCAGCCGAAATCGAAGAGGGCCCCCGCGCCGTTTAGCTTCGGATCGGTGAGCCAGGCGAGGAACCAGGATTCCACGCCGATTTCTTTCGGGCCGGAATGTCCATCATGGACGACAACTTTTCGTAGGGCGCCGATGGCCTTTTCATGCACGAGATCGTACGCCGCTCGATTGCTGCGGTACCAGGTCGTTTCGTAGTTCACCAGGACTTGGATCTTTCCCCGCTGAGCCGCGGCTTCGATCGCGCGGGCGTCCTCCATACTCACGGCCAGCGGCTTCTCCATCATCACCGGGACACCATGGCGGGCGCAGGCCTCCACGACGCTGCGATGGTCGTATGTGTTTGTGTAGACGAGCACGGCTTGCGGCTTCGCTTTCTCTAGCATCTCATCGACGTTAGGAAAGAAGATGTTGTGCGCGAGGGCAAACTTCGATTCATAGAACGCGGCGAGTTTGCTGTCTTCCTCGGCGACGCCCACGATTTGAATGTCCGAGCGGTGCTGGTTCTGCTGAAGAAATCCGCCGACGTGGCCGTGGACCAGTCCTACTATTCCGACGCGCAACGCGGCAGAATTCGCGTTATCAACTGGTTTCGTTTGGGCAGAAACACGAGGCTGCGGCGAAGCAACGATGGCCGCGAGTGTCAACAAAAAGATCTTGAAGATGTTTCGTCGCATGGGGGCTCCCAAAACTCCGGGCCCATCCTATCACTCTGGCGCGTGGCTGCCAGTAGATGAGCGGCTGCCGGCAGTTGGGACGCCGCGGGGAGGGAGGTTCTGCGCACTGCTCGAGAATCAGAGCCTCACAAATCCGTGGCAAGTGCGGTTAGAGCTGCGGAGGCGCGGGCGGCGGGTCCTTTGGTTTGGTGGGTGCCACTTCTTCCGCGCCCTTGGGCTTTGCAACGGTGGCCAGAGTCTCGACGTTGAATTTTTTGTAATCGGAATATCGCGTGACGGCGTTGACCTTAAAGCCTTTTACGAGCAACACGCGGACCGCCGCATGAGCTTCTTCGTATGTCGGCAGCCACACTTCGTTGTTGAGGTAGGCCTGTTCGAAAATGAAACTCGTTCCCTTCTGCAAGTTGGCGAGCAAACCGCCAGCAAATTTGAAGTCGCCGACGAAGTAAGCTTCGAGACGTGCCACATCGTGCGCTTTTTCGTCGATCCAAATCACTCCGGCGAGTTTTTGGACGATCTTTTCCACCAGATTGCGCGCTTTATACTCCGGGTTGGGCTCGAAATCGAAGACCAGCACGTCTTGGCCACGGAAGCGCTCGCGCCGGGGATTCACGAACTGGCATGTGCGCAAGAAAGATTCGACGCCGACGTCGTCATCGTTCTTTTCCTTCTTTCCTTCTTCTTTGGCTTTTTCGTCTTTGGCTTCTTTCTTGGATTCGCGCTTCTGGATGTCCTGAATTTCTTTCTCGGTTTTCTCGTTTTCTTTCTTTTGTTCCTCGCCGCTAAGCGCCTTGTTATCTTTCTTGACCAGAGTGGAAATCTCTTGGCCGTTCAAATAGAAAAACGTGTATTCCTTCATTTCCGTTTTTTTGACCTTGCCATCTTTTTCAAAGTCCGTTTCTTCTTCCACGCGCGTGCCTGCATAGTTTTCTTTCAGTTTGTCGATGGCTTTTTGGTTGTCGTCGATCTCCTTGAACAAGGCCTTGAGGTCCGGGAGCTTCACCTGCGATTTCACGGGGAAGTCAAAGACCCGCTCGCCGACCGTCGCGTTGATCGCCGCACGCGTAATAGTGACGGCGTAGACGTCGCTGCCGCGATGCAGCTCGATCTTGTAGGGTAACTTAACGCCGTCGACCGCGCGGTAGTCATCGTAGAAGATTTCTTCCTTCACGCCACCGAGCGGCCCCGCCTCCTTCACGATCAGGTGCGTCTGGGGATCGAAGAACACCTCCCGTTTCATGCCCGTCGGGGCGGTTACTTCGACTTGCAGCGCATCCTTTCCGCCCACTTGGGCGTGACCTACAAACGCCAGCGCCAATTTGTTTTTTTTCGGATTCAAGAAATGCGAGTTGTAATAGCTCGAAGCGGCTTCGAGTTCGAGGCCTTCCTGTCCCAGAAGTGTACCGAGTTCTCCCGCCGCAGTCTGCTGCCACGCCGATTTGCCGTTGTATGCCTCGATTACGTTTTTGTCGCCGACCACCAATTCCGAGTAGTAGCGGTTCGGCAACTTGGTATCGAACGTGTAAGTGCCCGATTTTCCGTCCATGGCGTTGCTGAACGAGCCTTCCAGCGTCATGGTTTGGATCTTGGAGAGGGCTTTGCCTCCGCCGGCCGCTTTTACGTATTGATCGGCGATCTTACCAGGGTCCGGTGCCTGAGCAAAAGCAGACGGGCAGGCCAGGGATAGTGCTAGCAGGCTTCGGTATGTTAGTCGTCGCATAGGGATCTCTCTAATCTCTCTAGACGCGGCTCGGCGTCAAGAATTACAACAAAATGGAGGAAATTTGAAATTAAAGGGGGCGCGGCGACTGCTGGGAGTTCCGAGCGAAAGTGCGGTAGTCTCAGCCCATCAGGCTCCAAACGGAAATAGCAGAGGGAGGACCAATGGCTGGCTTGCAACGAATGGATCCACTGACAAATTTCCCGGTTTCTCGCGGAGATCGATGGAATCAGCAGCCGGCATTCATGGAATGCACCGGACTGGGGTCACTCATCGAGGTTGTGGATTCTCGCGAAGGCTCGGAACCAGTAACGGTCCGGAAAATCCCAGGTAAGGTGTCCTACCGCGATATCGTTCTGAAGTGGGGAGTGACTACCTCGCGAGACCTGTATAACTGGCACCTCGCGGTCATAAACGGTTAGTTGCAGAGAAAATCTGGCTCGGTTGTTTTGCTGGCCGCGGACGGAACGGCAGCCGTGAGATGGAATTTCGCCAATGCTTGGCCCAGCAAATGGGATGGCCCCACGCTAAACGCCATGAGCAATTATCGAATCCCTGACCATCACTAGTGAAAAGCGGGAACGGGCTTAGAAGAAGCAGCGCGCTATTCGTAGCGCAGTGCCACCAAAGGATCGACGAGGGTTGCGCGGCGCGCCGGGAAATAGGATGCCGCGACCGCAACGATCGTGAGGAGCACGGAAACCCCAATAAATGTGAGCGGATCGTAAGCGCTGATGCCGAATAGAAAGCTTCGAAGCAGGCGCGTCAGGGCCAGAGCCGTTACAAGACCGATTCCCACGCCCAGAAGAGCGAGCCGCAACCCTTCGCCAACGATGATGCGAAATACATCTTGCGGTTGCGCACCCATGGTGACGCGAACGCCGATTTCGCTGGTGCGCTGTGTGACGGTGTAGGACATCACGCCATAGACGCCCACAGCGGCGAGCACCAAGGCGAGCAGCGCAAAGACTCCGATAAGCCACGCACGAAAACGCGGCTCCGCCACCGTTGTGGCCATGTTTTCTTCCATGGTGCGGACTTTGACGAGGGGTTCGTCGGGATCGATTTGCGCAAGCGCGCTGCGCAGCGCCACGGTCTGGAGCAAGGGATCGCCTGTCGTGCGCATCACGATAGAAAGCTGAAAGACCGGCAGGAGCTGATCTGCCTGCCGGTACGGAAGGTACATCTCCGCCTGCGGATCGATGCCCAGGCCGGGGCGGACATCGCCCACCACTCCGACGATCTCCATCGTTGGGATGTCTTTTTCCGGGGTGGCGCCGAGCTGCATGTGCTTGCCGAGGGGATTCTCGTTAGGGAAATAGAGGCGGGCCATACTCCCATTGATCACGACAACCGCTGGAGCTTTCTCGGTATCCGCAGCGGCGATCAAGCGGCCCTGGAGCAGAGGGACCCCCAGAGTTTCGAAATAGCTCGGGGTTATGGCGCGGTAACCTGCCGCAGTGAAGTCGCTCGCCGATTTTGGCGGGCGCCCGGTGATGTTGAAATGGATAACCGAGCCGCCGCCACTCACGGGCAAAAACGACGCCGCTCCCGCCGCGCGGACCCCGGGCAGCGTCCGGGCTCCTTCAACCAGGCGGTCGTAGAACTCAAAGCGCTGCTCTGGTTTAGCATAAACGGCCTGAGAGACGGGAATATCGGCAACGAGCAAATGATCAGCTTGGAATCCAGGTGGTACATCTTCTAACCGCGAGAAGCTGCGCAATAGCAGCCCGGCGCCGACAAGGAGCAACATGGCTAAGCCAATTTCCAAGGAGACCAGGGCGTTGCCAAGCCGGTGATGTCCCGGTCCAGCCGTGGATCCCCGTGAACCCTCATTCAAGGACTCCCGCAGATCCAGTTTGGCCGCGCGCAACGCCGGGAAGATGCCAAAGAGAAGTCCGGTGAAAATAGCGATTCCCGCGGTGAAGGCGAGTACCCAGCCGTCCAAACCTACCGCCGCGGTTTGCGGAAGGCTGCCTGCAGAAATTTTCAGGAGTGGCCCGAGAGCGCTCCAGGCCAAGAGCAAACCGAATCCTCCGCCCAGCACCGAAAGAAGAACGCTTTCTGTCATCAGTTGCCGCAGCATGCGCATGCGGCCGGCTCCCATGGCTGTGCGGATGGCAATTTCCCGGGCGCGGGAAGCGGATCGAGCGAGCAGCAGGTTGGCCACGTTCACGCAGGCAATCAGAAGCACGAAACTCACAGCGCCGAGCAGGAGTATTAGCGCGGGCCGCGAGCTCTGGACGAGCTGGTCGTGCGCGAGAATCACGTCCGAGCTGCAGCCCGTGTTATAAACCGGGTATTGCTCCTCAAGCCGCTTGGAAATCGTGCGCATCTCGGTGCGCGCCTGTTCCCTGGTCACCCCAGGTTTCAGCCGCGCGACCGGGAGGATTCCCGGATGCCAGTTGCGATCATCCGGCAGAGTCCTAGCCCATGGATGGAAGGGCAAATACACGTCGGCGAGCTGAAAGAACTGGAAGCCGGGTGGGAGGACACCCACGATGGTGTACGGCTGCGCGTCCACATCAATGGTCTGGCCAAGCACATTCTTGGCCCCCCCAAACCGTCTCTGCCAGAGGGCGTAACTCAGAATCGCCACCGGCGTGCCCCCCGCCCGGTCTTCCTCCAGTGTGAAGTTCCGGCCAATTCGGGGAGAGACGCCGAGCAAAGGGAAAAATCCGGCAGTGACCATGCGCGCGACCAGGCGCTCAGGTTCGCCCTTCCCGGTGAGAGTCATGTTGGTCCCGTAAAAGGCTTCCATGGAGTCAAAGGAACGGCTCTGGTCGCGCCAATCGAGGTAGTTCTCGTACGAGACGGTGATCGTGGGGTACTTGCTTTTTTCGATCACCAAAACCAGCCGGGAGGGGTCCCTAAACGGCAGCGGGCGCAAGAGCACGGCATTGACGACGCTGAAGATGGCAGTATTCGCACCGATGCCAAGCGCCAAGGTGAGCACCGCAATAACCGTGAACATGGGGCTTTTAGCAAGCAGCCGGAAAGTATAGCGAACATCCTGCAACAGATTGAGCATGGACTCCCCCGGAGGCAAACCTATCCTATACGCTCAGACGGCCACTTCGCGCAATGGTTACCGAGGGAAACACAGCTCGCGCAAGGCCAGCGGAGCGGGCAGCAAAGGACGAGCTTCCGAGCGCCATCGTTCCCACACATGATGCTGGACGGCGCGCGATTTATCTTTTATCCGTGAGGCCGGAGCATCAGTTCGCGGCTTTTGGCCGGTTCAAGTACTTCTCGTAGAGCCGCTGGTGCCTGTTGTCCAGGGAGGTACGCTGCCCTTTGATGAAGAGGAACTTGACTTCGGTCGATAATTCGAGAGGGTCGCCGTTGGTGACGATGATGTTAGCGATTTTGCCGGTCTCCAGGGTGCCCAGCTGGTCGGCCACGCCAAAAATCTCCGCCGGATAGACCGTGACGGCCTTAAGGGCTTCGTCGTACGGCAAACCATACGCAACCGCGTTCGCGGCTTGCTGGCCGAGGCGGCGCGCGAACGAATTGTCAAAGCTGCCGAAGGCGAACCTTACACCGGCGGCAGCAAGTTCGGCGGGTTGGGAGAGCAGTCGGTCATAGGCATCGTCTTCGTCAATCGGCAGGCTTAGCGTTGGTCGCAAGATTACAGGAATGCCCTTGGAGCGCAGCAGGTCCTTCACCTTGTAGGCTTCCTCGCCGCCCGCAAGAATCATCTTCAGCTTTTGCTTGTCGCAAAATTCGACGGCGTTGCGGATGTCGCGGACGCGATTTGCAAACACCAGCACAGGCAGCTGCCCGCGGACCACCGGAGCGAGCGCTTCCAGCTTTAAGTCGCGCTGGTAATCGGAGGGGCCGCCGTGCCCCATGGCTTGCGCATAGTGCCGGGCGCGATCCAGATAGTCTGTTAGTTCGTTCACCTGCTTTTCGTAGTCCTGTTTGGCTTCGGTGAATGGTTTTTCCTTTCGCGAAAACGTAGCGAAATCGAATGTACGAGTCTCGATCACGGGCCAAGAGATGACCATGGCCACGCTCTTCTTGATGAGCATGTCGTTAATCGTCCATCCAGAAAGGTGGATCGCGGAGGCCTGGCCGCCGATCACGCCGCGTGCGCCGCTGGAATCAAATCCGCCGCTGTCGGGCACGGCGAGGACTTCGGTAATACCCGCGGCGCGGGTTACCGGAATATGTTCGCTGGACGGAGATACCGCCGTCGCCGCAACCACGTCCGGGTTGTAAGCGCCCGTTTCGGTGGAATCGACGGTGGCGTTCACGGCGGAGACTTCGCTGAGACCCATCTGGGTGATGGGATCGAATAGGCCAGGATAAATTTGCAAGCCTTTAACGTCGATGACTTCCGCGCCTGCGGGAACTTCCACGTTTGCGCCAACGGCGGCGATTTTGCCGTCTTTAATGACCAGCGTGCCGTCTTCGATCGGCGAGCCGGCAAGCGTGAAAATTTTTGCATGCGTTAGAGCGTAGGTGGAAGGCGGTTGCGATTGCCCGTAAGCGCTCAGGCAAAAGCAGCAAGCGGCGGCCATCATTGGCGCGATGCGCAACATCTGTTTGATGCTCTTCACCTAGCACCTCCGGAAACGGCAACCGTTTGCGGCGCCTTGGGCTTGTCTCCAGGATTCTTTTCTTCCGGCTTTTTCTCGTCCGGCCTGGCGCCGGCCTTTTTGCCGCCTTCCCCTGCGGCTCCCGGTTTTTTCTCTTCCGCTTTCTTTTTCTCTTCCGCTTTTTTTTCCTTTTCCATCAGCGCTTTCTTCTCTTTTTCGCGGGCTTCGCGTTCAGAGATATCGCGCTTGCGGTCGAAGTATACCCGGCCGTCGATCAGGGTCTCCTGAACGACAGCATAAGCACTGAGCGGATCGTGGTTGTAGACGACCAGGTCGGCGTCCTTGCCGACGTCGATCGAGCCGACGCGCTTGTCGATGCCCAGCTGTATCGCGGGATTCAGTGTAACCAGCTTGAGGGCTTCTTCGTGGGTGAGGCCGCCATACTTCATGGTCTTGGCCGCTTCCTGATTGAGGTGCGTAGCTTCTTCCGCGTCATCGGAATTGACGGAAACAATGACGCCCCGGCGCGTCATAATCGCTGCGTTGTAAGGAATCGCATCATAGGCTTCCACTTTGTAAGCCCACCAATCGGAAAACGTGGAAGCCCCGGTTCCGGCTGCCGCGATTTCGTCAGCCACTTTGTAGCCTTCCAGCACATGCTGGAGAGTGCGTACTTTGAAGCCAAATTCCTTTGCCACGCGAAGCAACATCAGAATTTCATCTTCACGGTAGCAATGCGCATGGACGTAGCGCTTGCCTTCGAGCACTTCGACGAGTGGGTCGAGACGAAGATCGCGGCGTGGCGGGATCGCGTTCTTATCACCGCCCGAGACGCGCTTATCGTAGTCGTCCCAGGTTTTCTTGTAGTCGCGGGCTTCGGCAAACGCAGTTCGTATCGTCTCTTCGACGCCCATTCGCGTGGTGGGATAGCGCGGGGTCGCGCCGGGAATGCTGAAGTTGGAGCGCTTGGGGTTCTCGCCGAGCGCGAATTTGATGCCGGGGACCGCGCCTTCGAATGGCAGCTTTGATGCGGGTAGGCCCCAGCGGAGCTTGATGACCACGGTCTGGCCGCCGATGGAGTTTGCCGAGCCGTGCAAAACGTTGGCGACGGTGACACCACCGGCGAGATCGCGATAAATATCGATGTCATCGGGATTGAGGACATCCGCGATGTTTACTATCGAGGAGACGGAAACGCTTCCTTCGTTCACACTGCCGTCGACGGCGATGTGTGAATGGCAATCGATGATGCCCGGGATGACGAACTGTCCCGCGGCGTCGAACACCTGGGCATCTTTCGGCGCCTTGATGGACGTCCCGACTTCCGCGATTTTGCCATCCTTAATAAGGATGGAGCCGTGCTCGATGGTGCCGTGCGAAACCGTGAGGATGGTGGCGTTCTGGATCAAAATCACCGGTGGCGCATCGGGCGGAGCGGCGGCGGGTGTCAAACATGGAAGCGCGAACAAGCACAACAGGCAAACCACTGCGGTGCGCCAAGGCTTTAGAATCTCGAAAGATGCAATCCTCATTGTGCACCCCCGGCGACAGACGAATCACTTCTCGCTCGGCCCTCGATGACCGAACCGCTAGTGGCTGCGGCCTGCGAGGATGGCTTGATGCCCTTGAATTCGATGGAGAAGCCCATCACGTCGATATTGCCTTTCAGCGTGCTGCCGTCAAAGGTGCCGGTGAACACAACGTCGGTCGGATTTCCTTCAATCGGAATGTTGATGGTAAAGCTGAATTTGTCGACGCTGAGGTAGCCGCTAATGATGCTGGCGGTGCCGTGCTTGCTGGTCGTGGTTCCCGTGAGGGTGCCGTCGCTCGCCATATCAA
>Ga0207063_1157_pt1 | contig 14527 bp, 10 predicted proteins | sample Alteio_BWMinCont_29_FD_153462 | JGI IMG/M metagenome (GOLD analysis project Ga0207063, IMG submission 153462) | Enriched cells from forest soil in Barre Woods Harvard Forest LTER site, Petersham, Massachusetts, United States -... | ecosystem: Environmental > Terrestrial > Soil > Temperate forest >...
GCGAAGTGCAAGGCGGTACAGCGGACCGATCAGGTCCGAACGCAGAGTCAGTTGGACGTACAAGAAGAACACGAGAACGCCGCGCACGCCAGCAAGATCGCGCAAATCAAAGCGGATATCGCAGCAGAAGAAAAAGCCAACGCGCCGGCATCGAAAACCGGCGCCCCGAAATAGCAGCGCCGATCTCGCAATCTTCCGCGCTATTGGCGTTGGTAGATGCGCACGAGCATTGCGGAGGCGTCTCCGCCCGACCCGCCATCGAGAAGCTGTTGGAATCTCGTGATCTTGAAACGCAGCATAAGCGGCTTGCTGCTCGCGCCGGGTTGTAGACCGCTCGCCGGAACGACCGCAGACGCATCCCAAAACGGTTGACCTTGGATCACGCCGGTGGCATTCGCCGCTGCGACAGTTCCGTAATCGGAGTGCAATCCAATGCCAAAAAACGAAAGTGGGCTGCGCACGACAGTCTTTCCTTTATTTGTTAGAATAACGTCTGCGGAAACGATACGCGTCGCGTTATTGTAATGTAGGTTCTGAACACTTAGAGAAAACGAACTCGAAATCTCACGTTGCCCGGTAGGTCGCAGAGTAGGCATAGTTCCCGGGAGAGGCGGATGGACCTCACCGTCATCGGAGCACATTTGCGGGGAAGTACCGGTCAGCTTGGAACTTACGGATGACATTTCCGAGCCGACATGAACCGTTCTCGTAAAAAGGCCGTGCGTTCCGTTAGATTCGACTTGTGACCACAGTACATGAAAAGTGTCCTTTGCGTTTGCGACCACGGCATAATCTGGGATCCCCGTGGGTTGTCCTATCAGAATGCTTACACCTAAATGTTTTTGATCGAAGTACCCCGTCTCTGATTTTCCGGTTTGCTGCGCAAGGATTTCGCCGGCCCAATAGTCATTATATGGGACTGCGCCCGATGCAGCAAGTGCACCCGGCTCATGGTACGCAATGAGAATGCTTTGAGCGAACGTGCGTCCGCCGTCGCGCGAAAGAGCGAGATATAAGCGTCTTGACTCTTCGGACCAGAGAATTCCGAGTGTTCCATTCGGAGCGACTGCCAACCTAACATTACTACGTCCTACGCAACTCATAAATGAAATGGGGCGTGTTGACCAATGGTATCCGTGATCGTCGGAAGTACCCAACCATAGTGTTCCCATGCCATCCTCGTTTTGATCCGTCTCGAGCCACGTCGTATATAAACGCCCACCGAAACGGCCACGGCTTGTATCTTGTGCCATCGAGACGATTGGGAGAATTGATTTCGACGGTACCGCACGTACCACAGCACGCGAACGTACCGTTCCCGTCGCAGGTGAATACGCGAAGATCTCAACTCGCAAGTGCCCGTGCCACCACTCGGCGGGCTTTTCTTTTGGCCGAGCGATCGATGCGGAGGCTGCAAAGAGAGCGGTGCCATCGGAAAGCATGGCGGATCCGGAAGCCCACACCGTGAGATAACGAAATCCTAAAGGCGGATGAGGTACGAGCAGATTTGTGAAAGAGCGCCCACCATCACGAGAGACAATCGCAACGGGGCGGGCTGGCCACCAATGCCCGAGTTTGTCGGTACCTGAGTTGCCGAACGCTACCAATAAACCGGGAGAACCATTGCTTGCCGGTGCGGCTGCAAGGGAAGTCCAATCGATCCAACCGTCCTTGCGGTTCCACGTTTTGTTCCAACTCATTCCATGGTCGTCAGAGGTGAAGAGAGTAAAATGCCCCCATTCGTGGCGGGCCACTCCCGTGGATGTATCGGATTCACCATCTGCGAAGTAGGAGCGCCCCTCGGCGTCATACGTGCACGATTCTTCAGAGACGAACTTCGTAGTCTTATCAAGCACTGTTTCGCGCCAGCTCGTTCCAGCATCAGCTGACGAATAGACGTACCCGCTCCAGAGGTTCTGCCGAGGATCTTGATTGTAACCGCACACGATGAGGTGCTGTCCGTTCGTGGGGTCGGCGGCACCCAAGACTTGGAAAAAGTCCTCTCCCTTGCGAGGGGAACTAAGTCGCATGATGCTTCCTTCAGTTTGCGTTGGCGCACTCTTTGGGCCACTCAACAAGACTTTCGCATGCGCTATAGTACAGAAACAGGAAACAAGCGACAGCAACACGAGGCTTGCACGATAGACCCCTTTTGGCACTAATATCTCTCCTCAAAAAGTGCCAACGTCAAGGCGCCGGCAAAACCCTTCCCCGTCTTTGCAGTCTAGCACTGATGCAGCGATCGTACATCCCTATGGTAGTGATGCGTTATCACCAGATGCCACACCAGCTTTTTGAAGGAGAAGCACACTTGAGAGTTTTTCTGAAATGCGTAAACGATCTACTGAAGCCCCTAGTATGAGCTGTCAACGCACGTTGATACCTTTGCGCAGCATCCTCGTAGAGACGGTGCTCGTGAGCTTCGATGATCCATTGCAGATGGCGCTGACCTTTTTTCGTAACAGTGAATAAATTTATTCACTGTTACGTTGCGAACGGCTACAGTGGGGGTAACTCCCTTGTAAAGTGTCGCTTGACACGCTATACTAAGGCGCATGGAGAGATTTGGAACGCAAGAGGCACGGGATATCTGGATGGGTTCCAGTACAAAACCTGCCCGCCGCGCTCTGCCCCAAAACCTCCATGCAAAAGCCGCTTTACAATTGGATACGGTGCTCAATACCGCTACACTGGCTGATTGCTCAAACTATCCGCCAGGATGGTGCTTTAAAGAACTGCAAGGCAACCTTCGGGGTATGTATCAGATACGGGTAAATGACCAGTATCGCATACGTTTCCAATGGGATCCCAACTTCGGAGCGGTCGGAATTACTATCGGTGAATTTCACGGAGAAAACGAATGAGAGAAATTATGGTCCCTACCCATCGAAGACCGAGTATTCCTGGAGATTTGATTCGGGATTATCTTGAAGATGAGTCCTTGCATCTTACCCAGGATGCTTTTGCTAAAAGGCTTGGTATCAGCCGAGCAAACCTCAACGCGATTATCAATGGCAAGCGCGCCATAACGCCCGAGATGGCTATGCGGCTCGAACGGGTACTTGGGGTAAGTATGCAAACGTGGTTGAATCTACAATCGGCGGTCGATATTTACGACGCTAGGCACTCTACAAAAGCCAAAGAGATCGCAAAGCTAAAGCCCATTAAGAGGGCAGCATAAGCGCTTGCTGCAGGAGCAATGTGTCCTTGTATATCTTAGAGCCAAAGTTCAGGAAGGTTTGGCCGAACTCGATCGGGGCGAAAGCAGCAGCCTCGAAAAGGTTTGGCCCCAAGTCAAGGCACGGCACGCTCGCAAACTCCAACAGGCACGTGAGGCCTTCTAGCAGAGCGCAATGCGATCTTGAGGAGTTGGCCGCCGAAGAATTTACAACTGGTGAATCATTTTACCGGAAGGCCTAACAGGGACAGCCAACGTCACGCATGAATAGGAGGCCGCTACATTTCGTTTTGGGGGGTATAGCTCAGTTGGTAGAGCGCGTGCTTTGCAAGTACGATGTCAACGGTTCGAGTCCGTTTACCTCCACAAAGGTTTAATCTCTACGATGAGACTACGGTCGAATACGCTTTAGGTCCACCGTAGCGTACGCCCGCAGGAACGCGTCGGCGGAGGCCTTTGCTAAGCGATTGAGTTCGGCCTCCGTGAACGGCTTTTCATTTCCAGTAAACATCGCGTTGTTTACCGGTATCCAGAGCAGCATCCCGACGAAATGGTTGGCGGCGACCAGCGCATTCTCGGCGTGCAGCATTCCCGCGCTGTTTAGCCGCTTGAAGCACTCCGCTAACGTTTCCAGAACTCTTTCAAATCCTGATTCGTACCACGTGCGGCCTAACTGCGGAAAGCGGTCGGCGTTGGCGATGACGAGTCGCCTCAAGCGAAGAAGCCGCGGCTCCATTAGGGCGACGAGGAAGCGCTGCGCCAGACGATCGAATGTTTGCTCAACCTTTCGTACATCGTCGAACTCTTCGACGATCCAGCGAACCAGGCGCTCCACCTCATCGACGGTGGCTAAGAGGATCTCAGCAAAAAGCCGCTCCTTGTCTGCGAAGTGCTTGTATACGGTCTGCTTCGAAACGCCCGCCTTGGCGGCGATTTCGTCCATGCTCGTGCCAAGGTATCCTTTCTCGAGAAAAACGCCCAATGCCGCATCAAGAACGGCCTTGTGCTTAGTGGCTGAAGCTCCGCGGCTCATTTAAAAACCTCTTTCTGGGTACTAGACAGTCCAGCACAGGTATGGTACTCTTTTTCTAGACTATACAGTCTAGTTCCCCATCGCGCAATACCTACCTCAAGTGGGTTCGTCTAAAGTTAGGAGGCTTATCGTGAAATCTTCAGCCGCGGCGGCAACTCACCAACCACGCCTGACCCTCTGGATCGCGCGGGGACTCTACTGTCTCGCCGCGCTCTTCATGCTCTTTGATTCCGGCGCGAAGTTCTTCATGGCGCCAGGAGTTGCTGATGCATTTCATCGTCAAGGAATGTCGTTGTCGCTGGCGCCCACGATCGCGACACTTCTCTTAGTCCTCACCGCGCTGTACCTCATCCCGCGCACATCGGTCTTCGGCGCCGTCCTGTTAACGGGATACCTCGGCGGCGCGTGTGCATGCAATCTGCGCGCCGGCTTCAGTCCGTTCGAGACACTCTTTCCCGTGATCTTCGGCATTATCGTCTGGGCACCGATCTATCTTCTCAATGAGCGGGTCCGAGCCCTGATCCCGATTCAGCTTTCATCGGAGAACTAACGTCATGTCATTTCAAGCCTATCTCGATACTATTCAAAAGAAGACCGGCAAAGGCCCCGACGAATTTCGGAAGCTGGCCGAACGACGCGGTTTCCTTCGCGCGGATGTGAAGGCCGGCGAAATCGTCGCATGGCTAAAATCAGAGTTTGGCCTTGGATACGGCCACGCGATGGCGATATACAGCGTCCTGCGCTCGGCAGTTGAACCGCCGACCACGCAGGGCGAACGCTTAGACGAACATTTCAAGGGTCGGCGCGCGAAATGGAGAGACAGCTACGACACGATCGTAAGAAAGGTGAGCGTTTTCGGCAAAGATAAGCCGTCGATCAAGGCGGGCGATTCGTATCTTAGCCTGCTTCGCAAGGGTAAGAAGTTTGCGATTTTGAAAGTCGGCGTCGATTTTCTCGACATCGGAATCAAACTCAAGAAAGACGCGCCTGTGAATGTACGCCTAAAAGAGGCCGATGATTGGAATACGATGGTATCGCACCGCGTCCGATTGGCGTCACCGAATGATTTCGATGACGAGGTGCTCGTTTGGTTAAAGGCGGCATACGATGCCGCGCACTAGCGATGGCGACCGTCCGTATCGGCGCTCGAAATTTGACAGCCATACGGCCGGACTTTAATGGATTTTATCGGACGTCGGTCTGACAGGAAAGGCCCGTAGCAAACAAGATGGGTGTTACAGCGACAGCAGGTTGTCGCTGTAACAAAAAGGAAGCCGGGATAGCATGGCTTCGAACTCTACGATTCGGGTTGCCGCCAAGCGCGCGCGTGCGCGCAACGCCGGTCTCTGTGTTACGTGTTGTAAAATGCGCCCGAAGGCGGGTAATGCTACTTGCCAGACATGTTCCGATAAAGCGAGTATCCGGACAATTCGTCTGCGCGCAGCGGCTCGGCAGCGTGTGCAACTACGAAGTGTTATTGAAGCCCACGAACAGGCCGGCGATTTGGCACAAGAACACTACCTCTATACTACTGCTGCCGAGCATTATAAAGGCGCTGTCAATCTGCCGGAAACCACCAGCGAAGACAAACTGCGGCTGGCCGAAAAAATAGCATGTGTGCTTTCGCTGAGTGGTGATCCCGGTAACGCGAGTCCCTGGTTGGATCAGATTCTCACCCACCTTAATAACTCCGGGAACGCTTCCAAAAGCACCCAGACCCTATTACGGATGGCATGGCAACTCTGGATCGATTCTAAAACCGAAGCTTCACTTCCCGTGTTGCGTCGAGCGATTCACCTGTCGGCCGAGAGCGGAAATGCGCGCTTGAAAAAAATGGCGAATCTCACGATGGCCGATATGCTGGAATTATTGGGCCGTTTCGAAGAAGCCGCAGAATTTTTTCATGCAGTGAAGCTCGACGACGGCGACACCATCACATTACGAATTTCCTACTATTGGCGGGGAGCGATTGCTGCAGCAGTACTTGGTGACGCCGATGAAGCCTATGCAAATTTCGAACGTGCAGTGCAACTTGCCAAGGTAGCTACCGATCCGTATCAGGTTGTCTCAGCATGGAACACGTACGCGTATGTAGCAATGGAGTTAGGAGATACAAATCGTGCAAAGGCTTGTTATGAGCAAGCCCTATTGGTTACACGGCAATATCAAATTGTCTGGTTCATCCCACTGCTGTGTTTGAACTATGCGGAATTGCTGTGGCGAATGGGAGAATATCATAATGCGCGGGAGTACGTTGTCGAAGCGCTTTCCAGCGCCGCACATGCCCCTATTCTTGAAGAAGCGTTTGCTGGGGTTGGCATATGTCTTGCGTTGCAGATTCAAGACGCGGATATGCTTGCGGAATGTACGCGTCCAGCTGCGATCGATCTGGCGTTTCAATCTGGTCAGCCTTTTCGGATCGGTTCTATGTCTACTGCTTTTGCCCAATTATATGCAAGCCAAGGACACATGCACGCAGCTCGATCGCTTTTGCATCGTGCACTAAAAAAGGCACATGTCATATTTGCTAATTTTGATTTTCCGGTTGAAGTCGCTCGGCATGGAGCCCTTTCCGATGTGGCACGAGCACGCATTCTATTAGAGAAACGCGCATCTTTGCCGTGCGCTGACGTTGCGCAAGCCTGCCTTGCGCTTTTCGATGCGTTTGTGGAACAGCGCCGCGGACAAACACAAAAAGCGCGTATCCACGCCGGCATTGCCGCAGATCGTTTTGAGGCCTTGCAGTGGTACGGGCATGCGGAAATCGCGCGTGCGGTTGTCCCCGGCAGCAAGCGAGTAGAAAGAAAGGAACCGTTCCCCTATAGTAGGCCGTTTTCTCGCCTACAACCGGTATTGACGGCGCGAGAACAAGAGGTCGCGGAACTCGTTCTCAAAGGTCTTACGAACCGGGAAATTGCGGATGCGCTCATTATAGCTCCGCATACGGTTGAGAAGCATATGAACTCGATTATGAACCGTCTTGGCATTCGTTCACGTTATCAACTGGAAGGGGTGCTGGATGAACCCTCGGGACTCTAAGTAGACGGCGCTATTAGGAAATCCCATATACCGGAATCCGGGATGCGCAAGAACGGGTCGATGTCGTAGCATTGGGGAGCGGGAAGTATTTGTCTGCGCTATGTCGCGGTGGGGAGGATTGCCTTGTTACGATCGAGTTTGCGCGTGAGCGTCCTGCTGATGCTCCTCTGTTCTGTTCTCTATTCCGCACAGTTTGCTGAAGCACAAATTGCGCCGACCAGTTCGGCAACGATTGCTGGAACCGTCAGTGATGTCGCTGGACGGCCGGTGGCGCATGCAACGATTTTGTTAAAGGGCCCGAAGAATGCATCGACGACGACGGATGTTCAGGGCCAATTTGTTTTCGTCGGCGTACCATTTGGCACATATAGCGTTGTCGCAAGCGCGGCCGGTCTGGGTACAGCGATGAGAAGCAATGTTTTGGTGGAAGGCGATGTCAACATTGCGATTCAATATGAGCCGGAATCAGCCAATGGCCTCAAAGTAATCGCAAACGTATCGAGTGCGGCCAACGCACGCTTCAATGTGACGCCGGCCTCAATTACTCAAGTCAATCCAATTGCAAATGCGTTTGAGGGCAAAACCTCGTGGCGAACGATCCTCGAGCAAATCCCCGGTGTAGCCCAAGCAGGTCTAGGCAACGGACAATTCTTCACGGCTGCCTTTGCGGACGGACCGTTCGTACCCATCCAAGTTTCGATTAATGGAACTCTGCCGTATGAAACGGCCACTCTCTTGGATGATATGCCTCTTATTGGGGGTTCTTGCACAAGCAAGGCAGGGAGTGGTACCGATCTTAGTCTGTATCCTCTTAACGGATTCGGATCCGCAGATGTGATTAGAGGCCCGGGTGCAAATGCACCGAGCATCGTTGATTCAATTGGGGGCAGTTTCGTTCTCCATGCTCCAACGGCAGTGCAGCATGATCAATACAGTTTTTCACTAAGTACTGATCCCTATGGCGGTATTGTTGCTAATTCGCTGGCAGAGGTGCACTGGAAGAAACTTTCGGTACTAGTAACCTATGGTCTTAACGATAGCCCTGGCCCACTCAATAGCAATGGGATCCCGGCAAGTCCGCCTTCCTACCCGTATATTGTTAACGGTCATCCCTTTTCAGCGTATACCCCGGTGTGTTCGCCTCCCGGCTGTCAATTCAATAGTCTTGTCAACCCGAACTATGCAAGTGCGTCATTCCCTTTTTACGGCGCGCAAACCGGGCTACTCATGTGTTGCGTCAATCAAAGTAGTGCATGGGTCGAACATAGCGGCTCGGTCGCATTGATCTATAATCCCTCTGCTACAACCAGCGTGGAGATCTTTTATGTTGGTGAAATAGCACACATGCCAACTCCGGAAAGTGATCAAACGGTGAATTTCCTGCCACCCGCGGGTTATGCTGGAAGCGTGTCTGCGGGAGAATACGCTTTTTCGGGCGACAACGATACGTTTGGCCCATTCACCGTCCAAAATTCTTCAAGCTTACTCGAAGAGAAGGTTGCAGCGCAGATTGGACGTGGAGTGTTCCATCTGGCAGCGTTGCAAAACCGAACGTTTGCTACTTCATCTCTTGTTTACGGGACATCGGCAACAGTCCAGCTCTTTGGTGGTGGGACACTCAATGGATCATCCATTGTTTTTAATGGGGGGACGACCTATAATGTCACCTTCCCTGAGTCACTCAATGATATTTCCAGCTCCGACAGTAATAATCGAGACTTCCTGGCAAGTTATTCTACACCTTTGGGTGAAAATTTTCATGTAGGTGCCTCTTTTGTCAAATCGTATTATAATGCTCCATGCTTTCTGAACGAGCAATATGTGTATTATGGTACTCCTGGTACTTATAATGCCGCCATTCCCTCCGCTGATTCGCAGACAACGAACGAGGCAAGGATCGTCGTCGGAGGTAATTTATCCGAGAAAACATCACTCGATCTCTCTATGTACGCTACTACCGCAAATTATCATGTACAGGATCCAAATAATTTAGCTACGTATACCGACAAAAATTATAGCTATGCTGCGCCACGTCTCGGTTTTGTGTGGCGTCCAACAGCTTCTGTGGCTATTCGCGCTGCTGCCGGTGGTGGTTTTGCTGAAGCTCCATTGGGGAATCTTGTAGGGAGCAACGGGATACCGTTCAATACCGGGCTTGGCTATTATACGGTAACGCTGACAAATCTCAATCTCCAACCGGAGAAGTCATTCGGTTTCGATCTAGGAACGGATATCCGTCTCCATCGAAATACAACGGTATCTTTTGACGTCTATCATTCGGACCTGTATGGCCAGTTTTATCGCTCGACGTCGACGGGCGGCAGCTGTTCCATATGCGGTGGTCTTCCACTCTATACGCTGCAGTATGGGAACCTCGGGGTCTCTCGTTATGAAGGCGTATTAATCGACGTACACCACGATGTTCCGCACGGCATATATTGGTCATTTTCCGGTGGCTTGACACGAGGGTACCTCGTGAGCGTCCCTAGCGGCTTTTATAACACGGCAGGCGGTACGTGCAATAGAATGACCGGTGCGAACTGCGCGAATCTGGCTGTTGTACCGAATGTGAATTTCAATGGGACTTTCGCAAACTCAATTCCATACGCACAAAGTTTAGGCATTCTCGGTTATCGTTGGAATGCCAATAAATACATCGATTTGATCGGAACATACTATGGCAACAACAATACCTATTTCCGTCCAGCATTCGTTGAATTTGATGGGCATGTTAGTTATCCTGTTTCCAAGAACGTTTCATTCTTAGTAACCTTTAGAAATATTACAGGAGTTTATGATAACCCCATACAGGTTTGGTCTCTAGCCAACATGAGCGGTGCTCCAACTATTAGCGGGTTGCCCTATCCATTATACGGTGAAGAGTACGCGACAAGGACCGTATTATTTACGCTCAATCTGCGCTGAATAGCTTAATGACGATCAATCTTCGGACGGCAAAAACACGATCCCTATTCTTCATTTTTCTAGTAATATTAATTAGTTGTGTTCTTAATCGGAGTGAGGCTGGGCAAAAGCGGCTCGAAGCCCTTCCTATCGAGGGAGTTTTGAGTATTTCAATACCAGCTTTTGCACAATATCCTGACATCAATAAAAATTCTAGCTACGTTAGTTACGTACTATGTAATCCTCGAATGAGGAAGCGTACCGACGATGAAAACGATCTAGACATGTACCAAGGATGCGAGCTTAAAGTTAGTAATATAACAAGATTGAGGGCAACTACTTTAACAGTGAGTACGGCCGACGCTCACGGTGCACGTTGGTCGCCCAATGGCCGATTTTTAGCATACGTAGCAACCAAGAATGGCGCTCAAGATCTGCATATTTGGGATTGTGTAACTCATCGTTCACGAATTGTTACGGAGGCTCCAATTGCGCTCGTAAGCTATCACACTCCCATATGGACGCCTGATGGCGAGGGACTTATCGTTCCAATTGCGGCGCACACGCAGGGAATGAGTAGTTCAGGAGACAGATCCCAGAGTTCTCAGAGCAACTCTGTGGTTGTATACCGTTCGGAAGGCGGTGATTCGCACTCTGCAAACGATACCGACGGTCCTTGGTCATTGAAAGAAAATTCCAGTGCGCTGGCCCTCGTTATGATTCGAAATGGCGCCACTCGAATACTTATCCCATATATTGACCCGTGGGGAGACTATCATCTTTCTCCCAACGGTCATTTCATTGCTTATGCGGTTGCAACTCGGTTTGACGGTGCTGCGAGCCAGCAGACTCTTTGCGATATAAAGGTCTTAGGATTATCAGATCTGATAACGACCACAATAGCACAGAACGTTCCAATGGCATTTGGCAAAGGTCTTTCTTGGTCACCGAATAGCCGCGCCCTGGCCTGGATCACATCCGGTGTTCATGCAAAGGGTATAGCTTCGATCTATTATATGCAATCCGGCAAAACCGAAACGTACCAATATGCGGGGAAATTCGTTGGAGGCACGGACAATTTTTCTTCTCCAGTAGACCAAACAGTGGCAGGAGCTACTCTATGGGATTCAGCTAGCAGAAATGTCTATGTGTTTGATGGAGCGCACGAAGAAGGTATATGGAAGATCTCTTTGAGTGCGGGATCGATGCATGTGTTCTTTCATCTAAGCGGGGAGCTAGTCGTTGGTATTGCTCGGCCTCTTGGTCTCGATATACTCAGAACGTCATCCGATAATGACTTCATCGTTGCAACAATAAATAGCTGGACCAAACGAACAAGTTTTTATCGGGTCAATGAGGCTACTGGACGGCATAGCAATGTTTGGGCTGGAAACTATAAAGTAACGCAATTAATGAGTTCAATTGATGGAAAGTCATTACTATTTTTCCGTGAACGTGCTGATGAAAGCCCCGATATATGGATATCGCCCATTGATCTGAAATCCAGCCGGCGTTTAACCGATATAGCTCCAATTTTTGACAATTATCAGCTTGGTTCTGCAAGATTAATTTCTTGGAGTCTGCATAATGGGCACATGCTGCAAGGCGCTTTGTTCCTCCCCGCGGGATACGTAGCGGGCAAGCGATATCCATTAATAGTGTATCCTTATCCCGACCGCTATAAATCAAATGAAATAAATACGTTTGCTGGAGGAGAAAGCGAAGCGCCCACAGCTGACAATATGCAGATTTTTACAACACGGGGTTTTGCCGTGCTTCTCCCGGATGCTCCTTACGTAAGAGGATACATTAGTCAAGATTTATTGGATGACGTGCTTGGAGGGGTAGATAAGACGATAGAATTGGGTATTGCAGATCCTGCTCGTCTTGGTGTGATGGGACACAGCGATGGAGGATACACCGTTTTGGCATTAATCGGTCGAACACATCGTTTCAAAGCCGCGGTTGCCCGATCTGGATATGCGGATGAAATTGCGGCTGCCTTTTGGATGGATCCTGATGGTGCTGTTTTCGGTTTAAACATTGCAGTTGATATGCACTTGGGAAAAACTTTGTGGGCGGCTCCCGAGACTTGGATCACAAATTCCCCAATTTTTTACTTTCATCATGTTACTACGCCGCTTCTTATCACACAGGGTACAGCTGACACGGCTGTCCCTCCCTTTTTGTCGGATGAAACCTTCGCAGCACTCCGTAGTTTAGGGAAAACGGTTCAAGAGGTTAAATATTCAGGGGAAGGTCACTATGAGGATGAATGGTCATATCCACATGAGCTAGATTTCGTTCATCGTATCATCGATTGGTTCGATCGCTTTTTATGTTCCAGTTGCACAAGTCATAGAGCCTAAAATTTCCCACTTCATACTGGTGACGGCCACGGGTTCCCCGAAAGCGGCGAGCTACCCAATGTAGCAATCGATCATGGGAAAGCTCTGCTCGCGAGCAATACCGAGAAGGACGGGGATGCAGGGATGGTTCCAGCCCCCACTTCATCCCCGCAAGCCCGTTGGTAGAGTGCTTGTTTTACAAGCAAGATGTGAAGAGTTCGAGTCTCCTCGTCCCCACATATTGGAGAGCCTGCAACCAACCGGGCTTCCTCTTTCCCAGGGGCACAGGGGCTACTGACCCTGCCGGCAGGTACATTGAGGGCGCAGTTAGCCTGCACATAGCCATGGGGTACGTAACATAGCGTTCAACAATCCCAGTTCGCCGCAACGTGTGAAGAACAGGAACGTTCCTACGTCTTCGCGCTACTTCGAATTGTTAGCAAGAATCCAGTAGGCAGGGGGATATAAAGCGTTCTCCAACACTATTGAAGGGGAATTGGTGTTGGAGAACGAGGTGGCAATTGGGAATTTCTCGGTCTGCTGAGATGCGGCGTAGGAAGGAAGTCGCGAGAGCACTTGGGCTTTGCATTACGTGCCATAAAGAGCGAGCACGGGAGGGACGCAGCAAATGCGAGCCCTGTAGCACAAGAACCAAAAGGCACGTCGCACTCGCGCGGGAGAGGCAAAAAGAGCAGCGCCGTCACGCCAAAGTCACTCGGAGCTACGAAGCAACAGGCGATATCGCAATGGAACGCTTCGCATACATGGAAGCATCTGCACAGTTCGAAAGTGCCCTTGCGCAGAGTCACACTGTTGAAGATGAAGTGCGCCTGTGCGAAAAGATCGGTTCGTCTGTTTTCTGTAGTGCACGCCCCGACCTCGCGACACCATGGTTCGAACGCGCGCTTGAGCGGTGTTTAGCTACTGAATCGTTGCACGGGAGAGCGCCGTACATGATGGCACATCTCCCACTCCAACGTTGGCTTGAGTCACGCACGGAAGATGCAATCGCATGCACAGAACGAGCGAAAGCGCTTGTTCTATTAGCAATCGGCCCATTGCAGAGAAGCCCACAGGAAGAAGCGTTTATTAGTCGCCTCGATGCACAGGCCGCAACCCTTCTCGTCTTGGTTGGGCGTTATGATGAAGCTGCGTGTTTCTTGGTTGAACCCGAACCAGACTATAGGGATCAGTATGCATGGGCAATGTACCTTAAGCAACGCGCGATTCTTCATGCAACCAAAGGACATGCAGCGGAGGCGTTCGCCGATTTTGACCTTGCAATAGAGATTACAAGGGGATTGTCTCATGGATACAATGTTACGGTATTCTGGGATGACTATGCAAATTGGGCAATGGCACTGGGTCAACTCGATGTTGCTCGCGCCTGTCGAGAACGCGCATTGTTAGTCGCGCGCGAGCGCCGCATCGCATGGCGCATTCCTTATCTAACACTGCGTTTCGCAAGTATGCTCGTTACAGCCGGCGACTACGACCATGCTCACGACCTGGTTGCTGATGCAATGACGTACGATACTGAGACCCCGGTATTACGCGTGCTGAAAACTAGCGTGGTCGTCGAATTTGCTCATACCGTCGGGAATGTAGAGCTTCTCAAACGTACGCTTGACGATAATGTGCTCAATTATGCCTTTCGTTCCGGTGAACCGCAGTGTATCGGGCCTATTGTATCGGCCTATGCAAAGGTTGCTATCGCTCGCGGGCAGATTGCACGTGCGAAAAAGCTTATTACGCGCGGCATTGGTGCAGTCAATCAAGCCGATCATGTTGGCGACTTGTTGGCATTAGCCGCACGGTACGGTTCTTTAGCGGAGGCCTCCCGTGCGCAGTGTCTCTTGCTGGAACGTGTTCGTTTACCACACCATCGTGTTGCGCAAGCCTATCTCGAACTCTGGGAGGCACAGAGAGCGGTACGCTCTCGTGCCATCAGTGCCGGAAAAGAACATGCTGAACGGGCAGCACGCTCCTTTGCGCGTTTGGGCTGGAAACATCAACAGGCAGATG
>Ga0207063_1161_pt1 | contig 14453 bp, 17 predicted proteins | sample Alteio_BWMinCont_29_FD_153462 | JGI IMG/M metagenome (GOLD analysis project Ga0207063, IMG submission 153462) | Enriched cells from forest soil in Barre Woods Harvard Forest LTER site, Petersham, Massachusetts, United States -... | ecosystem: Environmental > Terrestrial > Soil > Temperate forest >...
ACTAACCCTCGCATCACCCGCTCATTCTTCACACCATGCTCCTTTTCCAGAAACTCAAAAAACCCCCTCACAATCTTTTGAAGTTCTTCTTTCGTGATACGTTCCTTATTGTATTTCTTGAATTCAGAATAGAATTTACTCCGAACCATTGCCACCGTTATCTCCTCTAAACTTGTGACCAAAATCCCAAATAAGAAATTTATAAATTGGTGAGTGATGTCCCCGTGACTTGCTAATGTGCCATCCCCCTTTTCGTGCAGGAGGAAATCCTTGTACTCCTCAAGATATACGAGCATCTGTTCGTGAAATGCGTAGGCCATGCCAAGCCTCTTTTGATGGTCGGTCAATTCGTGCCTGGAAAAGGCCTGACCCTTTTCTACTACTCTGAAAAGTTTTAAGGTTACATTGGCATGAAACCACTTATTAAACATTTTGTAGGTTCTGCTTTTGGGAAAGAGTAGCTCATTGTCCGACCAATCCCGTAGCTCATTGAAGAAAAGTTGGTCGAAGATTTTGGGAAGGTAATTTTCCACTTCGACAATACTTTTATAATCGGGGAACATGTAAACGGAAGGCTCTGCATCGCCAAAGGTTTCAATTCTGTTGTCACGAAGATTCATTGCCCATTCCATAAACGGCTCTTTTGGAATCAGGACGACTGCGATGTGGTAGGAGCCCTTAATTTCGGAATCTTTCATTGTTGGTACAATTTTGCAGGTTAAAACTAATGATTTTCTGAACGAAGGTAAATTGTCTGGCTCATTCGGGTTCGCTTAATGGACATAAAAGGAATAAAATGGCACAAAAAGGACGAAAATGGAAGGAAATGGAAGGAAAAATCTGTTTGTGCGCCTGATAAATTGGATTAGTTGACCGAAAACCCATATTCGCAGAGTTCAACCAGACTAATTCTACCAGCAATTCCTTTCGATTTGGTGGTTTATTCGAGTTGACGCAAACAATTCCCTTTCCAGAGTAGTATACTGCCACTTTCGGCCTGAAGGTGTGTATTGGCCCCAATTCAATCCAAAATTGTTTTAGTTTTGCTATTGCCAATCTATAAATGCCAATACCAAAATGCAAAAGCACGGAATTCCTGCCCTTATTTCCTTCTTTTTGCCTGGTCTTGGCCAGTTAATCAAAGGGCAATTATTAAAGGCTCTTTTTATTTGGGTTGTAGGTGGCTTTTTAGGATTCTTCTTTTGGTGGACTTATGTTATTCCATTCCTGTTTTGGGCTTGGAATGTTTATGATGCTTATAACTCAAACTAAAAATGGTACGTAAATGAACCCATCTATGAAATCCCTGAAACTTTTCTCATTCATTCTGCTTGTGATTGCAGGCAATTATTGCATGGCGCAAGTCGGAAACAAACCGCCTGAAACAAACATTAATATAAATTCAATCCTTGTTGGTTTCAAAAAACACACTGCAATCAAATTGAGCCCAGCAGATGCACAAACTCTTGATTTTGTAAAAGCGGATAGCTGTTCACAATAGTGAATGACATTCACAAAAAATTCCCTGACAGTGTTTCAATATTCAAATATTATCTTGAAAGGCATATAGAAGTTGATGGCGACCATCACAGTCGTCTTGCACTGCAAATGACATCTAACCTCTGCGGTTCAAATGAGCAGTTCTGGAAAGAAGCAGAACAGGCTACCGTTGAAGCTCTACAAAAAAGGATTGACCTTTGGGACGGAATTTATGATGAAATAGCGGAGAAGAATGCAATTAGTCGTTCTTTGCCTTTTGCTGAATCCATTTTAAAATAAGCTGAATGCTACAATAATTGATACTTCCTGTCGGAGGCATCGGATTTGAAGTTGAAACAAGCTGACTATACAACAAACTGTTCTTAGCATCAAGGGTATCAACATAGCTGGTATTTTTCCTCATTAATTGGCTGTATGCAGATGAGGAATCCAAATCAAGACTTCCAGTAGGGGTACTTCCTGAATGACATCCAGACAAACTGCAATTTGCTTTAAATATGGGAATTACGTTTTTATTGAATGAAACTGTGTCAGGCAATGAATTGCAGTATATGACAGGCTCTCCTTTATCTTTCGCACATGAATAAAAAGTAATGCAAATAATAACGGCAAGCAGAAGCAAACAGGAAATATTTATAAATTTTCTCCTTTCCATTTGCAATTTTAGAAGTAAGTTGAAATGCCGAATTGAATAGTGGCTGTTTGAACAGGTGTATTACCGAATATGTCTTTTTGCCACAGGTAGGTATAATTCAGACGCAGGACTGTTGAACCGACAGGGCGGAAAGCAATGGCTGGGGTTATTGCCCATAAATCATCATAGATTTTTTGGCCACCTTGATTGAAAGTTCCATCTTCATTGTAATTAACATATTGCAGTCGCAGAGCCAATTCAATTTTTGCATGTTCCCATTCAAACATTTTATGCTGAATTAATGTGCCAACAAAATCGACAAATCCACCCCATTGCTGTGAGCCATAATTTTGAATGTAATTGGCAGGAAGCTGAACCCAAACCTTTGCTACCTCTGCTGTAATGGTAAAACGGTTATTGAATTGAGCTGTTTGAAAGTCGCCAGCCAAAATACTGGCACTTAGTTTGGGAGCAATTATTAAACCATCATTAGTCTGCCATTGATTATATACGTCTGTCAGATAGGAAACACCGAATTCTCCTATTTTCCTGTTTCTGGCAGAGACTCTTCCAGTAAACATTGGAAGTCCACTATTGTTTTGTTCAAATTTATTGGGATTCTGATTCCCGTCAGCAAGTGAAGTCCGACCATCGGAATTCAGTATTATTCCCCCGTCAAAACCATTTGTGAGATACGCTTCATAGCCCAAACTCCAAAGATGGTGGTAATATTTTCCGAATAAGCCAAAACCCACTTCTGAAAGAGTAGATGGAATAAGCGTTGTTGATGAAAAGGGTCTGTCTACAAAGTCCCATTTGGGGCCATCGTGATTTTCGTTAAAGGAGCCGATGGGGTTTAAGATAATACCGCCCCTGATGTTTATCAGAGGGTTAAGTTCTAAATCTAAAAAGGCATATTCAACTTCTATATCTTCTCCTCCATCTTCATATTCTATTTCTGAATTAAATTTTATGTTTTTTGCGATGGAAGATTCAAGAAAGATGGATACCCTTCGTGCCTGGAAAGAAAAGCCATTATAAACTCCAGGCGAACCTGAATACTCTGTATTCGCCTCCATATAACCGCCAATTGCGATGGGCAGTTTCCCCATAGTTAGGAATGGCTTATCATATACACCATCCATATTCATTTTTTCTTTCGACGTATCTTTTGGTGTGCGCTTAAAAAAGGAACTGTCTTTTTGAGCTTTTGTAGCAGAAATACAAAAACAAATGCAAAAAGAGAATGTTGCAATATTTTTAAGAAAGCTGAACGTATATGTTCTCATTATCAGTTGTGGTTTTAAATGTTTTTAGATTTTCTTCGGCAGGCGGATTTTGAACAATCCCTTTGTTGGTAAATTCACTGCCATGACAGGGGCATACCAAATAGTCGCCACCTGGATGCAATTCGCATCCTCTGTGGGTACATTCCATTAGTAATGCGGAATAACTCTCTTCACTTATTTTGTAAATACAAATCGGGAAGTTTAATTTATCTATTTTAACCAGTACATATTTTCGCTGGGTTGATTTTCCTTGTTCAATTTTTACAAACTCCGCTTTTTTAATTGTTATTTGGTTATTGGTCAATGCTGATTGAGCATAATAATTGGTGCTTGCACAGCTTTCCAGCAATGTTGTCATCGCTACTCCACCGATGCAGGCAAATCCACAGGCTTTGATAAATTCTATTCTATTCAAAATTTAAAGGGATTGTAGGAATTTAACTATTTGATTTTGCTGTTGCTGGGAAAGCGAAAAAAAAGCACTGCTTCTGCCAGCAGCTTCTCCTCCGTGAAAGGAAATAGCCTGCGGGAAGGAAGTAGCTCTACCATCGTGCAGTAGAAATAACTGTCCTCCTTGCGAATTGCCAGCCAATCCAACTCCCCAAAGCGGTGCTGTTCTCCATTGAAAACTCTTCGCACTTCCTTCTGGGTAGCCGTCATCTAAGGCAGGGCCCATATCATGCAACAAGAAATCCGAAAACGGATGAAATGTTTGATTGCTTAGGGCGGAAATATCAGACTGGGGAGTAACGAAAGTAGATACATGACAAGTCACGCACTGAATTTGGTTAAATAACTGTTCTCCCGCAATCACGTCAGGGTCACTGGTATTTCTTCGTGGCGGAACTTTTAAGGTTCGCAGATAAAACACAAGATTATTTACAAAGCCTGCGGATACGTTAGGGTCTTGAACAGTATATCCTGAATTAACTCCCGTCAGATAATTGTAACCTTTGTTCTGGTCATAGTCGGAGGTAGCTCCAATTTCCGTAATCAGGGCGAATACTACCATATCTTGAAGGGAAACCCTGACAGCCTTTTTTCCGAAGCGTGCAAGATATTGTCCGTTTACAGGAATCTGACCAGGTTGGGGAATAAAAAAAGGCGTAGGATTCACATAGTTCGGTACTCCTGAAACTCCATCATGGGGATAGGCATTTGCAAGTATTGAAGAATCTGCCAATGCTTGAATAAGACCCTGACCCATAACAATAGGTGGCATGCGATGAGAGAATACGTTTGCATCAGGAGGAAGTGTTCCGCCAAGAAACCCTGGAATAGCATTTGGCCGTAGCTGGGGGCCACCTTCATTATATAGAGAGTCAACAATTGAACCCGTTACTTTCGCAAATCTTGTAATCACCGTTGATGGATTTCCTTTACCATTGCTGACGTGACAGCTATTGCAACTCGGCTGGTCAAAAATAGGCCCTAATCCCTCTGCGGGAGTAAAAATTTGGGAAAACTCATTATCACCTGATGCGTGCAAGGCAAGTTGTTCAGGTGTCAGCCCTGGAACTACTCCATTTGAAATGTCATCATTGGAATTTAAAGCAGGTGGCATCAGCTTTTGGCAGGCAACCATAATAACTACGATAAGTGAAACCGCAATTATGCCTTTGCATTTTAGATTTACGTTCATGGTAAAAAATTTTAGAATGACGGCACAAACATACAAATATGTTTGATATATCATAACAATATTATTAGGTATACCTAACATATTTGTTTAGACATACTTATTAACATTGGAAATCAGTAAGTTAAGGTTAGCCATGTGTCAGCAAAATTTCCAAAAGATTTGCGGGGGTATAGAAACTGACGGGGCCGAATAAAACTTCAGTTGGGAGAAAAGTTAAAAATGAAGACTACTGTATGCTGAAGTGAAAGATTTTACCATGTTCGGAAGGATAATTTAATTATTTTTTAGTGCGTTTTAAATTATCCTTTCAAGATTAGATGCCGTGTAAGAAATTCGGAAAATGACATACCTGTTGTTCCAGTCAGGTTTTTAAGTGTTTCTGTTGTTTTTCCAAAACTTATTCCTGACCGAAAAGCCCCTGAAAGTCCTTTTAAATGGCTTATAATAGTAGGGTTATTGTTTTCAATTTTAGATACTTTGGAAATAAAAATATCCTCATTTTCATCTTGATACCTCACCTCCTTTTTTAGAATTTCAGAGCACGTACTTGCAATTTCATTAAATGTGCAGGCATTTGGCCCTGTTAAAAACAGTGTTTGAGATTTGGATTCCTTTTTTAGTAAAAGCTTTGAGGCAACTAAGGCGACATCTTCTGCGTTAATCCACGCCAATTTTGTTTCGCCAGAACCCATTGGCCAAGAAATAGTATGTTGATTTAAAATTTCATCTTTAGAATACCGCAACAGGTTTTGGTAGAAAAATCCGCTTCTCAAATTTGTAGTTGAAAGCCCTGCCCAATTAAATATTTGCTCGACTAAAAAGTTTTGACGTGCAAATGGGCTTGGGCTCAAATCCATATTTACTATCATAGTATTGTGAACAAGCTGTAACATTCCCACCTCCTTACATGCAAGAGAAAAATTTGCAGAAGCATTAACAACCCCATCACGAATTGGATATGAAAAAAAACTGGAATCCACATCTGCCAATGCTATACGCAATGAAGCAAGATTGTGAAAATCAGCTTGAACAATTTCACAACCCATAGTCTCAAGTGCTTTTGACCTTTCATCAATGGAATGAACCATTGCACGAACTATTACACTTTCTTTAAGAAGGTGTTTTGCAAGTGATAAACCAGTTGAACCATGTGAACCAGTTGCTCCAGTGACTAAAATTCTCATTTTGTTTAGTTTTTTATAGTTTGTTATTATTTAATTGTCCGTTCAAATATATACCAATCGGTATATTAATGCCTAAATTTTTTTACTTTTTTATTTCCATATTAATTATAGTTTCTATTCTATCCAAAGCTGAAAACAATAACTTTTGATTATTCATTATTTTTGAAAGCATAATACCTCCTTCTATAAGGGTTATCATAGTATAAGCATACTCCGTATGATTTATTTCTTTCTTAAACTCTCCATTTTGCTTCCCTTCTTCAATTATTTTGCTAATTCTTAGCGCCCATTTTTTAATACTGTCCTGAACACCTTTTTTAAGAAATGGTAAATTATCATCGGCTTCAATAGAGGCATTTAATATTGGACAACCACCTCTTTCAAATGTTTTTTTCCAATTGGTGCGATAATATTCAGTAAAAGCCATTAGTTTATCTAATGCCGTCTTTTTAATACCAATTGTATCATCAAGCCTTTTACTTAAAGCATTTACATTATATTCATATACAGCAACAGCAACTTCATCTTTATTCTCAAAATTACCATAGATAGAGCCTTTAGTTAAACCAGTGGCCTCAACCAAGTCTGCTAAAGATGTGCCTGCATATCCCTTGGTATTAAAGATAGTGGAAGCTTTCTCTATAATAAATTCTTTTGTTCGTTCAGCTTTTGACATCTAATTTTTAATTAATTCAGGTACAAATATATACAAATAATACCAATCGGTATACTTTTGACAAAATATTTTTTACTTAAATTGCAGGACTGAAATAAAAAAACAAAATGGAACGTTCACGCACTTTTACATGGGAAGACCCCGCAATAGGCTTCGGCAAAGCATTGCAAATGTCTGGCTTAGAATATATTCAGGCAATGAAAGACGGCAAATTGCCTGGCCCTCCCATAATGCTCGCTCTTGATTTTAAATTAAAGAGCATAGAAAAAGGGAATGCCGTTTTCTCCTTTAATCCATTTGAGTTTCATTATAATCCGATTGGATGCGTTCACGGAGGAGTTATTACAACAGTTTTGGATTCCGCAATGGGCTGTGCAATTCATTCCATGCTTCCAGCAGGGAAAGCCTACACCACACTGGAACTTAAAGTAAACTTCTTAAAAGCAATCAACAAGGATTCAGGGGAGCTATTGGCAACTGGCAAAATCATTCATTCTGGAAACAAAACAGCTCTTGTGGAAGCACAGATGACTGATGATAAAGGGAAAATCTATGCTCACAGCCTTAGTACATGTTTAATATTCAGCACTGAAAAATAATTATAACTGTTATGGAACATAAGATTGAAGAAGGCGATACGGTTAAGCTGAACATAGACAACTCCCCGAACATGTCCATTGAAAAAGTCAGTGGTAAAAACGCAACCTGCATTTGGTTTGACAAGAATCAGCGCTTTAATAAAGAAGAATTCCTGATTGAAGATTTGGTATTTATCCGAAAGAAGGAACAGGCCAAAGGGGGCATCGGATTTGGTAAAACCAATTAAACCTAAACAAGCTATTTTCGGGATTTAAAAAATATATTCTACATTTGTGCTGATGTTATTCAAAACACGGAGATTTCTTTCCTTATTTTTCCTATCTCTTTTCATTGCGCCATCTGTAGTAGTTGGGATACACGAATTTGCTCACAGGTATGATGCTGTTTGCTTTGTTCTGAACGAAAAACATTTACACAAGCAGGAGCACAGTTGCCCTATTTGTGAGTTTAACCTTCCTTTTTCAGGAACGCTACCTGAAAATCCAGCTATACCCACAACGGCTCCACTGCCAAGCGTTTATTTAACTTACGTTCATTCCTTTTCCCCTTCTACAGTAGATTTTAATTACTCTCCCAGAGGCCCTCCTACCATTTAATTTTAAACTGATTTTCTGATTCCATTGCCTGCTTTGAGTTTTACTCAGGCGTGTTGCCTTTTATCGTGGCATACGCCATAGCTCGCAAGGTCAATTAAACAATTTATAATTAAAACGTACAAAAATGAAAAAGATATTGATTTATGTTTCAGGCTTTGCTATTGTCGCAATTGCCGTAATGGTGCTAAGTATAGCATCATGTAAAAAACCAGAAACAATTGTAACACCAGCACCTCCAAGTAATGAGTTTCTTACAACCGTTATTTTCAGGTGCATCAATAGTGTCGCTCCATTTGACACCACTACAGGGGTATGGCGTGAACTTAATCCAAGTGGTTCACTTCCTCCTGACACCTCCAAAGCGATATTGAACTATAAAAAGAATAGCACCTACGTATGCAATATTTATATTCTTGATGAAAGCAAGACGGCTACTGATTCTTTGGTATCGACCAATTTCAATATTAATAAACTCCCTTCAACCACTGTTAATGTTACAACCGAAATCAGGGCAAGGCAGAACTACCACTTGATATGTATGAATGCCACAGGTGGCATTGCTACAAACTGGTCATTTATCCGAACTGATTACGACACGAACAATCCTCCATTGCAGGTTGGTTTGAATGACAATGTGACCACCCTTGCAACAAGCACAGGCAGGTTGGAAATAACATTACATCATCAGCCAAACGTAAAAAATGGAACCTGTGGCCCAGGAACTGACGATTTTGATGTATTCTATTCAGTGAACATTCAATAATATAAAAAAACAAAAACATGAAAAATCTCAAATTATTTTCCTTTCTGCTTATCCTTAGCATTGGTTCTAAGGCTCAAACAACGGACAGTCCTGGTCAGAGTAATGGCTTTATTGGCGTTTTAGGAGGGATGACAATGCCTTCGGGGAACTGGACAAAAGTTGCCTATAATGACAATACTTCGGGATATGCAGGCAATGGAACAATTTTTGGCATTGAAGGAGCCTATTTCTTTTCAAAGTATGTTGGAATTGGAGGCATGGTCAGTTATAGCACTTTTAATTTTAAAGGGCTTGATTCACTTTCCGCTGGATACCAGAACTCATTTGACGTAGATAAAACTACAACAAGCGTAAATGGCGGATACAGCATGTGGACTTTTATGCCAGGCCTGTATCTGCGGTATCCATTTTCTGATAAATTCTCAGTTAATGCGAAGGTATTGGCAGGATTTACAAGCACGACTACTCCGACTATTACCTGTGATGTATTTGACGGAGGCAGAGATGACGGCAATTTCATTCAGCAAGCCTGCACCGCCAATTCCTTCGGTTATATGGCAGGAATTGGTGTCAGCTACAATGTGCTTAGCTGGTTAGGGATAAATCTTCATGCAAATTACCTTTCCTGTCAGCCAGATTTCTACATGGACAACATTAACCGTCCTGCCAATGTGGGAAGGCTGATAACCGAATATAATCAGCCTTTGGGTGCGATGAGTTTTACTTTGGGAGTTGCATACATTTTTGCGAAAAGTAAATAATCAGCAAAACATGAGGTTCGGTTTTATTCTTATTTATTGTTTGATTTTGTCCTGCGCTGTATTGGCGCAGGACAAGTCTTGCAATCTCTCCATTTCAGGAACTATCCTTTGTGCCAACGATGGTAAGCCATTGAGCTTTGTGGCAATTGGATTTTTAAACACGAATCAAAGTGCTGTTTCAGATGAGAATGGCAGGTTTAAAATCAAAAATGTTTGTATTGGTGTTTTTCACCTGGAGGCTTCTACAATGGGATATAAAAAATTGGACACGGTTATTAACATGACCTCTGACCGCACAATAATATTGAAGTTACAGTCTGATGACATCCACTTACAGGAAGTTCACATAACAGGAAACAAGGTTGATAAACAGGGAGTAGAAACAGTTACCAAAGATGAAATATCAGGAGAAAAGCTAAATCAGACCCGTGGTGAGAACTTAGGCGATGCTCTTAAAGAAATATCAGGCGTAGATGTAATCCAAACTGGAGCAACCATAGCAAAACCTGTTATTCACGGGCTATATAGCAACCGTATTCTCATACTTAATAATGGAGTCAGACAGGAAGGACAGCAATGGGGAAGTGACCATGCGCCTGAAATTGACCCCTTCATTGCGACCAAACTATCTGTCATCAAAGGAGCTTCCAGCATCCGCTATGGTTCGGATGCCATTGGAGGAGTGGTATTGGTAGAGCCTGCCGACATGCCAAAACTGAAAAGCCTTGGCGGAGAAATTAACCTTGTCGGAATGGATAACAGTAGGCTATATGCGGGTTCAGGAATTCTGCAAGGAGCCTTTGACAAAAAGCTGACGGGACTTAGTTTCCGCATTCAAGGTACTTACAGGCAGGCAGGAGATATACAAACACCTCATTACATATTAGATAATACAGGGCTATTGGAGAAAAACTATTCAGGCGAACTCTCTTATGAAAAAGAGCATTATGGAATTAGTGTCTATTACAGTCATTTCTATACTGAACTTGGAATATTCACTTATTCAGAAGCGAGTAACGGAGCACAGCTTTTGCAACTTTTCTCACAGCCTGCTCCGATTAATTTTCCACTGTCGTATTACTTGCAAAATGGTTTTTATAAAATTAACAGGGGCTATCAGCTTGTAAATCACGATTTGCTCAAAGTCAATGCTTTTACCAAATACAGCAGGTTCGGCAAATTGGAGGCGACCTTTGCCAGACAAACAGATGCAAGGCAGGAATATGACCTGGATGTTCCTTATTCAACAAATGGAAGTCTTGATAATGCTCCTCAAAATAATTTTGATTTAACAACCCATACAGGTGAACTGATTTTTGAACATAATTCCTGGCACAATATTTCAGGAAGTATAGGTGCAAGCTTTTTTACAATGGGCAATGTCTATACAGGATTAACTTATGGCCCACTCATTCCAAATTTCAGAAATTACAGTGGCGGTTTGTTTGTTATCGAAAAATGGAATCCCATCAATAAGCTGACAATTGAGGCAGGCATACGCTATGACTATGAGTGGCAAAGGGAATATTTGCTCAATCTCAATACATTAGACGAATACACTCCTACCCAGCAGTATACAAATTCAACGGCAACTATTGGAGCAATCTACCGCTTCTCTCCGAAACTAAGTCTTAATGCGAACATCGGAAATGGGTGGCGAGCGCCATCAGTTTACGAATTATATGCTTTCGGAATTCATGGCGCTACTCAAACATTTGAAGTCGGGGACAGCACGCTCAAAGTAGAAAAGTCCTACAATTTTACGACCTCTATCCGCTACGAGGGTGAAAAGTTGGAAGGAGAAGTCGGTGTCTATACCAATATCATTGAAAACTACATTTATCTCAAACCAACGCTCACTTACCGTCAGACTATAGACGGATATTATCCCCAATTTGATTTTACCCAAACCAATGCCTTCTTCAGGGGCTCAGACCTGGATGTAAAATGGCACATAACCAAGCACCTGACCTACGAACCAAAGGTTACACTCGTTTATGCCAATGATTTAACCAATCACAGTTATTTGGTTTTAATTCCGCCACAACGATTTAAAAATACACTGGAATACAGATGGGCAAAATTGGGGAAACTGAAAAATGTATTTGTAAGTGTCAGCAATCTCATTGTACCACAGCAGACTCGTGTTCCTACAAATAGTGATTTTGTGCCACCTCCAAAGGGCTATACTCTCTTTTCTGCTTCTATGGGATGCACAGTCCATTATAAGAAGCAGGATATTGCGATTAGTCTGCAAGGAAACAATCTTCTGAATACAGCATACCGTGATTACATGGACTTCTTCCGATACTATGCAGACGAGCCAGGAAGAAGTATACAGTTAAAGGTTCGGATACCTTTTGATATTATCCCCAACAGAAATCTACAAGAGATAAACGATTAACACTACTCTCCCATGCTTCTCCGTACTACGATTATGATATTAGGCGCATCCTTAATAATATTTGCAGGTTGTGAAGAACAAAAAACGCTGGAAGAAAGGCTTTATGACACGAAGGTATTATTGAAAAAGCAGGATTCTCTGTTTGAAGCAGAGCATGCCCAGCTTGAAACGGAACATAAGAATTGGGTAGAACAACATAATCAGATAGCTGATACTACGGTTGACTCACTTCACGTAAAGTGGGAAGCCAGACACCTGCTGATTATCCAAAAGCACGCAGATATAATTCAGCGACACAAACAACTACTTGAAGAGTATTCAGTAGTTGAAAGAAGGTATCAGAATAAAGAAATGGAAGACCTTGCTATTCGGGAGCAAATTAATGCAATTTTACGTGACTTGGATGAAATTAAGAAAGACCATGAGTTAATGAAGGCAGAGCACAAAAAAATGAAAGCAGACCATGAAACGATGTTAAAAGCACACGAAAAGTGAAGACTGATATGAAAATTGAGGTTTAACTTGGCCTCACAAGCTCTTCTCCCAGCACTCCACCAATCAAGGCCAAGGCTTCCCTCTGAACCCGCAAGAACTTTCCGCTATCATAGGAGCCAACACCCTTGCAATCTATATCGGTAAACAGTGGGAGTAACAGTTCGCTTTCAGGCAACCCATTTTCTTTGGTAAGAAAAAATGCTTTCTGAATGAATTGTTGTAAAATTAAGCAGTGTGGATGCGAGGGATGCAGGAGCGATATTTTTTCCTGAATATTCAACAAATTTCCCCTGAATACAGGGTTGATAGGTTTTTTCATTGGGACGGTGAAAATACAAAATATTGCCTACAGATAGTACCCGACTTCAATCATTATCTTGTCAAAATGAAAATAAAAACCATAACTGTCTCTTATTTTCCTCGGCTCCTGCCCGACATCAATGCCTCCATTTTTTAATTTCAGATATGTCGCATTCACCTGCTCGGCATTGTCCATCATAAAGCCGATGTGGAAAGCGTCAGGATACTTTGCTTCATCTTTCTTCTCCGCCATCAGAACAAGCGTAAAGTCGTCATCTCCATGTAACACAGCAACAACGTTGTCGCCCTTCGTCTCCGTGCAATTAAAGTTGAAATATGTTTCAAAGAAGCTGACGGCTTCTACAACATTTGTAATGACCAAGTTGATGTGATTGAGGTTCATTTCCTTAAATCATCTTTACAAAATATACCAGCAGACAAACAAAAATTATGATATCCGTGACCATTGCAAACTTTTCATTTGCTCCGACAGGCTTTTTAATCAGGTGTTGTATCCCTGCAATTCCGTAGTACAGTCCGCTTCCAAAAGCACTCACTATTCTCCACTGAGGCAAAAAAAGGGAAACAATTCCGATTAGTCCGAAACAGAGATTGGCAAAACCCAGTTCTCGTACAATAGGCAAGCTCTCTGCACTGTCAATGTGAAAAATCTCCTTTGCCGTAAATGCGGGGTTGGTCGTCTGTTTGATGCCTGCCAGAAAAAGCCGAAGCCCAACAGCCGAAAAGACGAACCACTTCCCCAACAGTTGAAAAGAGAATGGGTCTTTACTGATTTCCATTTGCAGGACTGTGCAAATTACGGGCAAAACAAAAGTCAGAACGGATACGCTGATTAGGTATTGTTTGTTTAGGTCGGAGGTTTTATTCTCGGTCATAGAATCACTTATAAGAAACGATTTGTTTCAGATGATATTCCATGTGCTTCACGTAGTCAATGAACAGCCACTCAATAGTATGTTTTTCGCCACCTGCAACACACTCCCTTGTCAGGCTGTATTCAGGAATACGCATTGCGATTTCTATGAGGTGGCGGTTATAGATTTCCCAAAACTGAATTAATTGCTTGCTGTCAATTAGATTGTAATGGCTGAATTCGTTCCAATGGTTCTGGTCATAGGAAATTGATGGCACATTCTCAAATTGGGCTCTGATAAACCTTTGGTGATTATTGGTGGCGCTATCAATGAGATGTCCAAGGATTTCCTTCTTGCTCCACTTATTTATTGCTGGTTTGCTGGAAAAATCCTGTTCTGGAATAATGGAAAGCAGAACAGGAATCTCTTCACAGAGGTATTGGAGGCGCTTGATTGATTCTATTATCATAGGTAACTTATTTTATGCCCAATTCTTTTAATTCCTGTGCCGAATAGAACGCTCCCAATACTTTTTTATTGGTATGCCCTTTCTTATGTAGGAAAGTGAAAAACGATTTGAAGCTGTGTATTTCTTCGTTAAGGTTGCCTCTCGGCCCAATAGCCGTTTGCATCTTAGTCAGGTGCTTGGTCAGCATAGCCCGTGAAATGTCATCCAGGCTTTTGATGTTGAATTTCATTGTGCAAAAACCAATGAAACTTTCGCTGTTGTTCTT
>Ga0207063_1169_pt1 | contig 13921 bp, 14 predicted proteins | sample Alteio_BWMinCont_29_FD_153462 | JGI IMG/M metagenome (GOLD analysis project Ga0207063, IMG submission 153462) | Enriched cells from forest soil in Barre Woods Harvard Forest LTER site, Petersham, Massachusetts, United States -... | ecosystem: Environmental > Terrestrial > Soil > Temperate forest >...
CCGGAGGAAGGGGAGATGTCAGCAGAATGGTGGCCAATTACGCGGGTGTAGCCACCGGAAACGATGCGAATAATGCCATTGTTGTTCGAGGCAATTCCCCCATCGGAGTTTTGTGGATGCTCGAAGACGTGGTCATTCCGAATCCCAACCACTTTGCCACTGAAGGAACAACAGGAGGCCCCATCAGCATGATCAATACCAATGTGCTTTCCCACTCCGATTTTCTTACCGGAGCCTTTCCTGCTGAATACGGAAATGCCAATGCAGCTGTTTTCGATCTGAAACTGAGGGATGGGAATAATGAGAAATATGAGTTTGCGGCTCAGGCCGGGCTGAATGGTCTTGAATTTGAAGCCGAAGGACCGATTTCCAAATCCGGCGGAAGTTCTTTTTTAATTGATTACCGTTATTCCAACCTGAAACCCCTGCAGGTTCTGGGAATAAATTTTGGAGTATCCGGGGTTCCCGAATACCAGGATCTGACTTTCAAATTTAATTTTCCGACGGCGCATTACGGTACTTTTTCGTTCTGGGGACTGGGGGGCACGAGCGATATTTCAATTATTGACAGTCAGCAAAATTCCAGCGACTGGTCATTTACGTCGACAGGTCAGAATTTGTATTACGGATCATCCACCGGGGCCATTGGTTTCAGTCACTTGTACTCTTTTTCAGATAAGATATACGGGAAACTCTCTGTTTCTGCTTCGGCTTACCAGACACGTGCAGTGGTAGATACCTTGTCAATAAACAATCCCAACCCTTTTAACACCTATACCAGCAAACCCCTTGAGGGACAATACGCTGCTTATTACAGCCTGACAGCTAAAGTGAACAACCGCAACCTGATCAAGGCGGGTATTTCGTATGCTGAATTGTTCTCCAACTACAGTACCCGGTTTTACTCCGATAGCCTCAAAACTACTGTTAACCAACTTCAATTGAATAACAACTATACAGGTCTTGCTCAGGCCTTTGCGGAGTGGCAGAACAGGATAACGGATAAGCTCACCTTCAGCGGGGGATTTCACACCCAATGGTTTACGCTGAACAATTCAGCTTCCCTTGAACCCCGCCTGGGATTGAGGTGGCAGTTTTTGCCCAGGCAGGCCCTGAGTTTATCAACCGGAATGCACAGCCAGACGCAGCCCTTACTGTATTATTACCTGAGATCGTATGAAAATAGCACCGGCACGGGCAGCTATACCGAGACCAACAGAAACATGGGTTTTACAAAAAGCGACCATGTGGTGCTGGGATACGATCATTCCATTTCAAAGAATTTCAGATTCAAAATCGAAACCTACTTTCAGTGGTTATACAATGTCCCGGTTCAGCAAAGGTCGACCCCTTTTTCCATGGTCAATGTGGGGAATAGCCTGGACGGCTTGCCCGAAGTAGACAGCCTGGTCAACAAGGGAACTGCAAAAAATTACGGTCTTGAAATCACACTGGAAAAATTTTTCGGCAGACATTATTATTTTCTGTTTACCTGCTCTTTTTACAAATCCATGTACAGGGGAAGCGATGATACGCTGAGGTATACCTCGTTCAGCGGAGGCTATATTCTCAATGCGCTTTGCGGTTACGAAATCCCCCTTGGGAAAGGAAACCGCATGATTGTCATTGACCTCAAGGGCACGCTGGCCGGAGGAAACAGGTATACCCCCATTGATCTGCCCATGTCACAGGCCGAGGGCCAGGCCGTTTACATCAATTCTCAGACCAATGAATTCTCCTTTACGCCGTACTCAAAAATTGATCTGAAGATTGCTTTTAAAATCAATCAAAAGGGATACAGTCAGAGCTTTTTTGCGACAATTGAAAACGTCTTTGATCACCAGAACATTTTGAATCAGATCTACAATTCCGAAGCTAAAGTGGTCAGTACCCAATACCAATTGGGTGTTTTCCCATACGGGGGATACCGGATAGAATTCTGATCAGAGTTAATCGGCCGTTACTATCAGGTATTTTGAAGCGGCCCAGAATTTATCTACATTCAGAATTTCCAGCCGGGTATAAGCTCCCTCTGTTCCTATTAGTTTGTAGGAGCCTTCGGGATGAATGGTAACCAGTTTAATCCTTTTTCCGGTAAGAGGAATTGCTGTGGTCTGTGTAATGTCAATGGTGTTGAAGAAATGGTCATCAAAGTTTTTACTTAGCTCGGTTGTCTTGCCAATTCCGATAAAGCCACCTTCTTTTGTGATCAAGCCCCTCCGGGTCAGTTCTTTAGTCTGTCCAACAACATAATGACCGGTATTCAAAGCTTTGGTTTTTAAATCGCCTTCCTGTTTTTCTTCTTCGTATTTCATTTTAAGTGATCCAAAATCCACGTTCAGCTGTTCAAGGCTGCTCTTCAGATCTGCAATTTCCGATTCTTTGTCTGCAACAAGAGTGGTCAGGTTATTACAAGCCGTTTCGAGATCTGCGACTTCCAGTTTGGAGTCCTTCAGTCTTTTGGTCAGGCCTGCCATCTGTTGTTTGTTTTTGTTCAGCAGATCGTAAATGGATTGAATGTCGCTTATAATCTGATCTTTGTTTGACTTCTTAAATTCAATATTGCTTGAACTGGTGCCGATAATTTTTTCCTTTTCTTTTATTTTATTCAGGTTGTCTTGAATCTCATTGAAGGACTGAACAAACGAAGTCAATGCAGCTTCCTTATTCATTAAAACAGTATCCTCATTCTTCAATTCGTTTTTGATGGTTGTGTTCACCTTCGCTAAACTATCCTCCAGCGGGGTATGCTTTACGGCTCCGGAATTGCAGGCCAGGGTGAACGCTAAACTAAATAAGGGCAAATATTTTTTCATATAGGTTCTGTTTTGGTTAACTACTGCTCCAAAGGAAGCGAAATTTTTGGGTTTGGACAATGACCGAAATCACCTACCAGGATGTCTTCGGTCAGAATGCCCATTTGCCGTATAGCCTCGAATCAGGTGATGACATTTAAACCGTTGACTTGGTTGCCGTCTCTTTAACAGAGTTTTTCCACCAATCCGAAGCCCATTCTGTGAATTTTTTATAACCATCCTGTTGCAGTTTGGCCATGGTGGCAACCTGCAGGTTAATGCCTTCTCCGAATTTTTGATTGAAGTTAAGGGCAAGATTGGTGTGCTTGTTATAAAAATCCACCATTTCCTTTGTGTTTTTGACATTCAGTTCGCGCGAAGCCTCAAAATTTTCCCGGATGGTGTTTAAAAGTTGGTCGGGCTTGGAGATATTCAGTTCTTTTACCTTATCCAGAAGCTTGCTGTTTGAGTCAATGGCAAATTCCATCTGCCTGGTATAGGAATTGATAATGCTATCCAAGGCGTCTTCGGAAAGTTCAATCGACTTCTGAAAGGCATTTTTAATGGCGCCTGTGACGGTATCATCCAGCTTTTCCTGATTGAGCTTCTCCCTCACCGAATCAATAACCTTTTTATTGGAATCCAATGCTGCATGAAGATATTTGCTATTGGAGTTAATGATCTCCCGTATCGTTTCTTTTGACTTTTCAGAAGTTGCTTTAATACCGCTCTTGATTTTTTCTGCAGATTCATTCGTTGAGTTAGCCATGTTTTATGTTTTATAGTAAAGTTTGGGTTGCTTGATTTTACGGTACAAATAAACGCAGAACCGGGGGTAATAAAAATGCAATTGGTCAGCTCTGCCAATGATCTTAATCATGGTTAAATACAGATTTCCATTGTTCCTTTGTCCCTGTTTACAGGTCATAATCCCTGTTTACAAGTCATAAACGGCAACCCATGGATACAGCTACAAACAGTGAAAAATTCGAAATGAAAATCCAGAACCTTTATTCCAATGAAAAAAAACTGGAGAACGAGTTGAGAATACTTTTCATGAAAACAGTACCGGATGAACTAAAAACATTCTTCCAGTGGGCATTTGTAGAAAATCACATCGCGATTGATAATCTGAACAAGATCATGTCAAGATTAATGATTGCTGAAAGGGAGACAACAGATACAATTTTTAACTCCACGATCACCGGATTAAACGCGACCTTGCTTACACACCGGGAAGACGAAAATTCGATGCAGAAAGCGATATCGATTTATTACCACAGCCTGGCGGGATATCAGGTTAAAATGTTTAGTGGAGCCCTTGCTGTTTCAGTTGAAGCCGGCAATTCGTATTCTTCGGAACTGCTCAGTGAATGCCTGAATAATAAAGTGGAGATTAAAAAAGCTATTCAGGTACTTGAAAATAAAATTATAAAACAGAATAAAACCGAAGTACATCCGGCTGCCGGGTCTTTGGTTTCTTCGCCTGCCGAGCCTATTCGCGCCGCCATCTGACTGTCGTTTGGATCAGATGGAAGAGCGAAAAATAAAAATCGGAATTGATAACTACGACGATCTGTTTTCCGATTTCGATTCCCGCTCTTTGGATGAGCGTTCCTTTTCTGACGATTTTATAGGAGAATTAAAAAAAGTTTGTCAGGAGCGGCAAGAGTTTGTTACAGAGCTTAAATTGCAATTGCCTTCTGCTTTACGGGAATCCAATACCGAGGAAATAGTGGTTAAACGGATTCACCTGCACATTAAAAGGAGCAATATAGCGTTTACTGCAAAACGGCACCGGTTGAGAAAACGTTCGGTTCTTTTTCTGGTTGCCGGTTTCCTGTTGATGATTACAGCCAGTTTGATTTCGCTGCTAAAAGATCACCTGATCGCCATCAATATGCTTTTTGTAGTCGTCGAACCGGCCGGTTGGTTTCTGGTATGGACAGGCTTCGACCTCTTGTTTTTTTCGGCGAGACGTTACCGGATGGATCAGGAATTTTACAGGAAACTTTCCAGAAGTAAGATACAATTCGAATCTGTTTAGTTCAGTGATAAACATCAGTTCTGCAAGTGATCCCTATTATAGCAATGCGGATCTGGACAGCTTATATTTGTAACATCTTGACCGAAGAGATTGTTCTTAACAAAACGTTTCACCGGATTGCAGAGGGAAACTTCAGACACCCGGAAAACACGAAAGCAGTGTATCTGCTTTAGTTGGGGCAAATCTACATCTCCGGAAAACTAAGTTGATTCGTCCGAAAAACGGATTGTCCTGAAAAACCGGAAGTCAGTTTAAAAGCTGGCGATCATGTAAAGCCTTCCGTTGAGAAAAAATGAAGACAGACGTTTATTCGCCTGTCTTTATTTTTTTCCCCAATTTCTGAAAATTTACGCTTTCGGAATCAATTCGAAGCCTTCAGAAACGTAGCTATTTTTTTTACTTCCACATCAGTCAGCAGGGCTTTCACACGCATGTGTTCCATGGCTACATCCCACTGTGAATCGCTGTAGTAAAGCGGATCGGGAGCATTGTGGCAGCGGTTACAGTTCTCGGCCCAAAGCTGGGCGCCTGATTTGGAGGCGATGGCTTCCGGAACTTTGCATCCGTTGATAACACTTATAAGGACTATTGCAGCAGTTGCTGCTGCGAACAGGAATAGATTTCTTTTTTTCATGAGCTTGTGGTTTAGTTTTTTCATAATCTTTTGCATTTACTATCAGAATCTGAAATATACGATGGTTGAAAAAACATTCTTGTTTGCTGTGCCCGACTGGGTTAAGACGTCGTATTCCAGGTTAAGCGGAATACACCAGGTAAACCAATACGTTAGTGTAACCGTGGTCTGGTTGATCTGGGGAGCACCCCAGGGTGCAGCGGTGGGTGAGGTGTAGGCCCCAAGCCGTGCAGCCAGTTCCAGACTGCGTACGAATGTTTTTTCGGCACCGATGTCGCGAAGGGTAATTCCCCCGAACCAACCCGACTGAAGGTTATTGAACGAAGTCGTGGTTTTACCGTTTACAGGATCAAGGTAGGTATACGAAGTATTCTCAACCTGTGTCTGGTTGTATTCTCCGATGGCTCTGAACATAAGGGGGCCGAATGCATGATAATAATTCAGACCGAAAGCCATAGTCGTACCATCGACATGCGTAAGGTTGCCGTTGGCATCCCCCATATTGGGAGTGTACTCCCCGCTGAAAACCATTTCAAGAGAAGAATTGGAAAGGGGCAGAAAGCCAATGTGCCAGCCGACCGAGCGAAGGTTGTTAACATCCGAAGAATTGTACGAAATTTTTCCGGCGCTGCTTGCAGCACCTGGCGAAACCGTATCCGTCGTATTCATCTGGGGCCCGTTGGCTACGTATACCTGATAAGACAGTTTTGAATAACCGGTCTGAAAAGCCCCCATCAGTCCGATCCCATTCTGGTTTTGCGGGCCGTGTCCCATTCCCACCGGGGCTACCCCCGTTCCGAAACGGTTGGTAAAATCATCCAGTATACCCAGGTACACACCATACCGGGGACTGAAATTTCCCATAAAAGCCTGCATATAAGGATTGATCTTGTAATAAAAAACCAGTTCGCCTATGCTTGCCGTCGCGCCTGATCCACTTTGAAGCAATTGTACGCCCGCGTCCATAAACAGGCGGTCTGATACTTTCACCAGAGGAAAAGCCACAACACCGACCGGACTGAATGCAAACGTTGAAGGACTTCCCTTCGCATCATTATACTGAAACTGTGTCGTCAGAAAACCCGGAACAAACATTTTCTGTATTCGTCTTGCCGGTGCATCAGGTTTCTGATTTTCGGCAGTCTGGGTGGAATCCTGAGCTCTCGCGAGCGTGCAGGAAAAGGCCACCATCGTTGCTAAAGTGACCAGCCTGTGGTTCACGTTTAGTTTAGTGTTGTATCTGTTTTGCATACGTTTTGGATTTATGTTTGTAAAATTATAGCCTTGACAAGAAATTGAAACTGCTTTCAAACAGGACCAACTATGATCGTTATCAGTTGTTTTCAGGAAAACTTTATCGGGAGAGAAACTGTTCTAAAGCGCAGCTGCAATCAGATCGTCCAGAACGAGGATTGGTATGCAAACAAAAGAGTTGAAAAGAAACCGGAGTCGAAATTACGTTACCGTGCTGAGGGCCTCCCCCTGTTTATTTTGCTCTTCCAGCGTCCAGCCTTCGGTCATGCTGGTTTCGAGCCACGACTTGCCCGATTTACGTAATACATGTACGCCAAGTCCATAAACATCCCGGAAACTGTTCTCCAGATCCGAAACGGTTAAGTGGGGGGTGATGGTCAGCGTTCCATTGGTATGAACAGTTCGGCATTCGCCCAGTGTTTTGCTTTCGTTCCGGATCGGTTTTCTTGAGGATGCTCCACCGGGCTCGTGCGGCTTCGAAAAAAATTCAAGTTTCAGGTACGGGAAGAGTTTGCTGAATTCTTCTTCGATCGCAAAAATCTTTCGGTTGTCGTTTATCGTGATTTTCATAAGTGAAGGTGTTAAGTGTAGGTTTGGGTTGTTGAGTTTTCTATAAGGTTTGATCAATGGGCGCTTGGCTCCGGTAATGTCAGTAGCGGCATGTGGGTATGAAAGGCCATTTCTTTGGTCGTGCGTTTGTGAAAGAGACCCGGGAAAAAGGAGAGGCGGTGAGGGATCATAACCAGCAGGTTTGCTTTTTTATCTGTTGCAAAATGTTCAATTCCCTCCACCAGGTCCTGGTTCTGAATCCGGTGAAAACTGTGGTCGATAGCTCCCAGCGAAAAATCAACACGGTCTTCTTCGGTTTCATCTTCTGCCTGGATAGTGACCGCTGCCGAAGCCACAACGTTAAGCACATACAACCGTGATCCGAAGGCGAGTGCCAGCTCCTTCAGGGGAGTGAACAGTTTGTTGTCTGATTTTTCCTTAAAGTCACAGGCGAGTACAATAGTCTTCAATGGAGCGAATTTCACTTGTTCGCCGATTGAAAGCACCGGACAGATGGCATTCTTCATAAATTGCGTCGTAATGCTGCCGATAATGGCTTCCCCCACATAGCCTGCGCCTTGCATGCCCATCACGACCAGGTCGGCTTTCGTGCCGGCCACTGCTTCCGCCAACTCCTCGTTAACAAAACCGCATTTGCAGAGACATTCAATATCAATTTTTCCGCTGATTTCTGAACGGATTTTTTTCGCTGAATTCTCCAGATCAGCCAGGCAGCTTTTTTCAATTTCCTCCAATGGAGGAATAACTATTGGAGCTTCAGAAGAAATTACCGGAATGTGGTAGACGTGAAAAAGGATGAGTTTCGCTTTCAGGACATTGGCCAATTGGCCCGCATAGGCGATTGCGTTGGCCGAAGCATCTGAAAAATCGGTGGCTGCAATAATAGTTTTCATTCGGCTTGGGTTTTAGGGATTAAACAATAAGGCGTCCAGGCATGCTCGATCCCATACTGCCGGAATCGATAATAAAAAAAGAAGCAAGGCCAGTCTGGGGAATACAAAACGCATGTCCCACATGGGGTTGGCGATACCAAAAGCAATCGAGGCGACAATCAGGTCAAGCCCCAGCAGGTACATCACCGGGTACCGGAACAATCCGAATACCAGTAGCAAGCCTCCGATCAGTTCCACATAGGAGGTGAACCACGATCCGAAAACAGTTAGAAACGGGGGGATGCCTTTACTGGCAAAAGAATTCTGATAGGTCCGGATAACAGAACCGATTCCGACACGAAAAACCGCATCGTACCCCTGGAAAAAAAACAGAAGGCCCAAAAAGACGCGGGCCACACCGGCAGAAATTTCGTAATTGTAGAGATGAAAGGTTTGCATGCCGTAAATGTAGAACTGATTATCGGCAGGCAGGATGAGCAATATCACCTCAAAGGCTGATTATTGTCAGAAAACCGTTTTCCTTTAGTTCCTCATTCGGCTTAAGCGCTCATAATTCAGGACAGAAATGGCACTTCCTTTAATTTCGATCAGGCCTTCTTCCTTAAAATCGGATAGGGTACGTATGGTGGTTTCCGTAGCCGTACCCGAAAGGTTGGCCAGGTCTTCCCGGGAGATATTCATGCTGAACGGAGTGTCTGTTTCTTTTTTATACCGGTTCGAGAGGGTGGTCAGGGCCTCCGCAACGCGTTTACGTACCGAATTGTAGGCCAGCTTCACCAATTGCTCTTCTTTTTCCTGCAGATTGCCGGAGATCATTTTTACGAACTGACGAGAGACTTCGGCATTTTTATAAATCAAGGAGTAAAAATCATCTTTGGGAATAAGGCAGACTTCTGCATCTTCCAGGGCATTGGCCGTGTCACTGTATTTGTTTTCTTCGAGCAAAGACAGGTATCCGAAAAAATCCCCCTCTCTGTAAAGTCCGGTAATAAATTCTTTTCCCTGTTCATTGGTCCGGTATGTTTTTACCTTCCCTTTGTGAATGAAGAAAATACCCTTGGGGTAACCGCCTTCTGAATAAATGGTTGACTTTTTCTTATGCTCCCGTACATCGTGCCCGGCCGAAAGTTTTTTCAGGTCCTCGAAACACTTGGCACCGTTGATAAACTCGTTCAACCCCTCCAGGTCCTTACTGAATTCCTTTTTTACCGTTTCCGATTTTTTTAAACGGGTTTCAATAGCACTGAGCAACTCGGCATCGTCAAAAGGTTTGGTCAGGTAATCATCGGCCCCCAGGTCCATTCCTTTGCGCATATCGCTGCGTTCAGCCTTGGCAGAAAGAAAAATAAACGGTATGCCCAGCGTTGTTTCATTCTTGGACAACATATGCAGCACCCCATAACCATCCAGCACCGGCATCATAATATCGCAGATGATCAGATCGGGCAGTTCTTTTTGAGCTGTTTCTACACCTTCTTTTCCGTTTTTGGCAGTTACTACTTTGTAATTGGCCAACGCCAGAATTTCAGCCGTGTTTTCGCGGACCTCTTTGTTGTCTTCAATCAATAGTATTTTTTTCATCCTTAGTTTTGTCTTTATTAATTCTTCAGTATCTGTTCAGTATCTGTTCAATTTCGCTCAATTATTGCGGCAGTGTCAGTGTAAATGTAGTGCCTTCATTTTCCTGGCTCTTAAAATCGATGGATCCCTTCATCAGCTCCAGGTATTTCAAAACAATATTCAGTCCCAGGCCGGTACCCTGTATGTGCGTGGCGTTTTGACCTCTGAAAAAGCGGTCAAACAAATGCTTTTGATCCTCCCTGGAAATCCCGATACCGTAATCCTTCACTGAAATTTTAAGGTTTGTTCCTTCGAAGCTTGAATGGACTTCGATGGCCTGGTTCTCGGGTGAAAACTTAATGGCATTGGAGATCAGGTTAAACAGAATGTTTTTAAGCAATCGTTTGTCGGTCAGGCCGTCTTCCCTGCCGGCATGCATATAGGTAATCTGCTGGGTTTCTTTAACCAGGGGCTGCATCTCCGAAAGAATTTCTGTAAGTATGGTTTTCAGATTCTGCTTTTCGGGCTGGTAATCGATCCGGCCTTCTTCAAGCTTGCTTACCGAGAGAAAATCGTTGAGAATATCCGTCATGTTATTGATCGAACCTTTTATCCTGGCAACGTGCTTGTTCTGGTTTTCCTTGTCGTTCTGTTCTCCGTATTTGCTGATCAGTGAAAGGGAGGACATCATGGTGGTCAGGGGTGTACGGAATTCGTGCGAAGCCATGGAAACAAAACGCGACTTGAGTTCGTTCAGCTCCCGTTCCTTATGGAGTGCATTGTTCAGCTCCCGTTTGGTTTTTTCAAGCTCCTCGATGGCTTCTTCAAGGATCAATGTCCTGTTTTTGACCTGTCTTTCCAGTTCTATCGAATAGTTTTTGTGCCTTTCTTCTACCTCCTTACGTAGGGTGATGTCAATTATAAACGCGACCGTAAATTTTCCCTGGGGAGTAGAGTAGGGGCTTAAGCTTATTTCCAATGGAAATTCGGTGCCGTCTTTTTTCAGACCATAGAGCTCCATCCCGGCTCCCATCGAACGGGCACGGGGATTCTTGCTGTAATCCGTGCGCTGCTCGCTATGCTTGCTGAAACGTTTGGGAACCAGAACCTCAATCCGTTGTCCCGTAAGTTCCTCTTTTGTATAGCCAAAAAGTTTTTCTGCGCTGGGATTTATTCGGGTAATTTCACCTTTTTCATTGACCGTGAGGATACCCTCGTTGGCATATAAAAAAAGCGCATCAGACCCTTCCTGACTATTCATAAAATGGGTTTTGCATCTGCTTCAGACAAAGGTAAAAAAATTGAACATTGATCAAAATCAGGCTAACAGGTGATGAAGATCAATAAATTTCAGACTGCCGGTTCCGAGATTAGCAGAAGCAAGAACCCGTAACCCATAAACAGATTTAGCAAAACCCACCACCATGAGCCCTCTCGAAAATCTACACCTGGCGATCGGAGAAATCGCTTACGCCATAGCCATGTCGGACGGAAGTGTCCAGCGCAAAGAGCGCGAAAAATTTCATGCCATCGTTGAAGCCGAACTGCGCAGCAAAGACTACGATTTCGATGTATCAGATATTGTTTTTCAGATTCTGGACAAAGACCGGACCGATGCCGAAACGTCTTACGATTGGGCGATGAAAGAGATCAGAACCAACAGCCATTACCTGAGCCCCAAATTGAAATCAACCTTTATCAAGGTAATTGAAAAAGTGGCCAAAGCCTATCCTCCGGTTACAAAATCCGAATCCAGGCTGATCGAGCGCTTTAAAAAAGACATTGCTCCGCTAAAGGGAGACCCTGTGTACTACGGTTCCTCCGTTGCGTAAAATTTCTTAGTGAAAGTGAAGCGGAATTCGCCTGACTAGCTTTTAACGCGTAAACTTCTTACTTTTAAATAAGGATGCATGTACGCGCGTTATTGCTTTTGTATTTATTGAACTTCTTCAACTCCCAGGGTCATGCTCAGGGTAAATGGACAGCGCTTAAAAATACCGGACCTGAATTAAGCGGAGGAGCTTCGGTGATGATTTTGCTTTCTGACGGCACTGTGATGGTGCATTCAGACAGTATTCCAAATGATTCCAGCAATCACATTACTGCCTCATGGGCGAAATTAACCCCGGATTCCTTTGGTAGCTATATCAACGGAACCTGGAGCCGTTTGTCGGATATGCACGATAGCCGGCTGTATTTTGCCTCGCAGGTATTAAAGGATGGGAGGGTTTTTATTGCCGGAGGCGAATATGGAAGCGGAGGCTATCTGGCAGAAGTTTATGATCCCCGAGTCGATACCTGGACGCCGACTTCAATAGCAGGAGGATATTTCAGGGATCCCAACTCTAAACTTTTGCCCGATGGCAGGGTACTTGTGGCACAGGATGGAGGGAGCAATTACAACAGCACCATCATTTACAATCCTGATTCCAACTCCTGGGAACCCGGCGGTTCCTGTATCGGAAGTCATTCCGAATCATTTTGGTTAAAGTTACCGGACAACAGCATTTTGTTTGTGGATTTCAACAGTTATTCTTCTGAACGGTATATTCCTTCCCTGAACAGATGGGTTGCCGATAGTCCATTGCCTGTGATGCTGTATTCATACAGTGAGATAGGAACAGCTTTTCTTTTGCCGAATGGCCAAGCCTTTTTTCTGGGCGCTTCTCCACTCACAGCAATTTATACCCCATCGGGGGATACCCTTCCCGGAACCTGGACCGCAGGACCTGCTATTCCGGATAATCTCGGGCAGACAGATGCTCCCGGAGCAATGATGGCAAATGGAAAAATTCTTGTACCGCTGGGGCCTTCGGGAACCTATAATCCACCAACCTTTTTTTATGAATATGACTACCTGAGCAACAGCTTTACAAATGTCGGAGCGCCCGGAGGAGCAGATTCTTTGGTATTGCCTGTTTACACCAGCAATATGCTTGATCTGCCGGATGGCAGCGTTTTGGTTTCTACCCAGAATTCCTCACAGTTTTATGTTTATACACCGGTTGGACCAATAGTTGCTTCAGGGAAACCAACGATTACAAGTGTCATACAAAACAAAAATACCTATACCATGACCGGAACTTTATTCAATGGAATTTCGGAAGGAACAGGTTATGGGGATGACTGGCAGATGGCAAGCAATTACCCTTTGGTAAGGCTCAGCTCCGGGGGGAAAGTATATTATGCGCGAAGCTTTAACTGGAACAGTACAGGTGTTCAAACCGGGAATTTATCTGACACAGTGGAATTCACATTGCCCTCCGGACTTCCTGCCGGGCTGTATTACGTTGTTGCAGTCGCAAACGGAATTCCTTCGGATTCAGTCGCGTTTAAGTATTATCCCTGCCTCAAAGACAGCAATGCCATATCTTTTCTCAGCGCGACTGCAGGAAACGACACCCTGATATGCAGTGGAGCTCCCCTCTATTTATCGGCCTCCGCCACAGGCGGCACGGGTAGTCTGGCATTTGCCTGGATGCCTGGCAATTTGACCGGATCCAACCCGGCTGTTCAACCTTCAGCCAACACAAACTATACGGTAACTGTTTCAGATGCCAACGGATGCAACAGTACTGCTGCTCAATCTGTCGCGGTTAAAGCCTTGCCGGTTATTTCAATAAGCGGGAATGCAAATGAAACACCCGGGATCAGGGATACCTTGACAGCGCACGGAGGACTCAACTATATTTGGTCAAACGGAAGCACGAACGATACGGCAATCGTTTACCCATCAGTGAATTCGGTATACAAGGTTACCGGGATTGATATCAGCGGATGCATGGATACTTCGAATTTTTCGGTGGTAATAATTCCATTGGGAATAAACGACGGGAAATCAATTTGCAGCGTCTTGCTTTATCCTGACCCCGCAGCGAATCTTTTAAATTTGAAATTTGCGATGCCCGAACTGCCGCTTACTGCTGTAATAAAAATAACGGATATCTTCGGCAATGAAGTGCTTTGTGCAAATTCAGTCCTGGAAAACGACAACGTAATTCCGATGGATGTCAGTGCACTTCCTCATGGAATGTTTTTTGTAAACGTTGCTGGTCCTAATTATACCCGGCTGATTAAATTCATTAAGGATTAAGCGGCAAAAAAAATTAATCAGCTCAGGACTGTTTTTTCAGAAGATCCCTTATCTCAGTCAGCAGGATTTCTTCTT
>Ga0207063_1172_pt1 | contig 13529 bp, 12 predicted proteins | sample Alteio_BWMinCont_29_FD_153462 | JGI IMG/M metagenome (GOLD analysis project Ga0207063, IMG submission 153462) | Enriched cells from forest soil in Barre Woods Harvard Forest LTER site, Petersham, Massachusetts, United States -... | ecosystem: Environmental > Terrestrial > Soil > Temperate forest >...
GCCACGGTGGAATAAACAGCGAGATGTTTCTCGGGAGCGGCGGAAAATACAAAGGCGGCAAAGCACAGCACGATGCAAAGAGCGAGCAGCGACATTAAACGCGGCAGAATGCGTTCTCTTTTTGTTTGGCTCCCGGAGCCAGGAATGAAAGTCCCTCTCTTGCTGAAGACGATCCTTATTCCACCCATCCGGTTTCTTCTAGTCAAGCGCATAGATGGTTAGCCCGCTGAGAAGCTTAGGATAGAAGTCAGTCGATTTTTGAGGCATGACTTCGCCAGCGAAGGCGATATCTCGCACCTGCGACATGCGGCAGGGATTCATCAGGAAAGCGATGTTGGCGCGTGAGTTGGGGCCGCGCACCTGAGATAACGCTTCCGAAGCGTCGCGGACGTAGGAAAGATTCTGTTGGTTGCGAATGGATTCTTCTGACAGGTTCAGCACTCTTTCCAGCAAACATTTGTGCAATTGCACTACGTCAAGCCCCTGCTGGCGCATGGATAATCCCGCGAAAACCGGCGCCGTGGAGTTGGGGTTGGGATGGTGCAAAAGAAATGCCCGGTTCGCGGTGACGGCGAGAATCGATGCTCCGGCACGTCCACACTCGCGGAGAATGGCAGTCGCGCGAGGGCCGTCAAGAGACGGATCCACATCTTCCACGTCAAAAAACGCCCGGGCCGCGTTGCGGAATTCTTCTTCGGAAAAAGATTCCAGTCCGTGCACGATGCGATGTGTCGGCAGGATCAGCAGAGCAGGGCTGTTCATGTTGACGAAAGTCATCATGGCAAATTCGTAAGGCGCTGTGCCGGGCGGCGGGGCTGCAGAGGAGTCGGCGGCGCGGCGTTCGTTGCGGTACGTCAATGCGGTTTCGTAGCGGTGATGACCGTCGGCGATGATCAGCTTCTTGTCGCTCATCGCCGATTGCACCGCATGAATCACATCCTGGTCGGAGACTTGCCACACACGGTGAAGAACACCGTATTCATCCTTAACCGAAATCACTGGATCGGCGGGATTGGCGAGCAGCGAATCGATCTGGCCCGAGTCTTCATAGAGCATGAAAAGCTGGCCGAAGTGGCCTCGCGTGGCCCGGAGAAGATCAAGCCGGTCGGCTTTCGGTTTCGCCAGGGTTTGTTCGTGGCGGTAGACCACGCCGTCGGAATAGTCTTCTATACGCCCCAGGGCGATGAATCCAAGCCGTTCCAGTTCGCTGGCGGACCCGGGAGGCGCGAAGCGCTGTGAATAAGCATAGATTGAGGGCAACGCATCCTGGCGAAGAATGCCTTGCTCTCGCCATCCACGAAAGTAAGATGCGGCGCGAGAATAGACGTTCTCGCGACTATCGTCTTTTTCCTCGCGACGGCCCAGGATTATGCGAACCAGATTATGCGGACTTGCGGCATAGTACTGCTCCTGCCGGGCTGGATTGATCTTGTCGTAAGGTTGGGTTACCACTTGGGAAAGGGAAACCTGTTGAGGATCATAACGAAACGCGCGAAAAGGATGAATGTCTGCCATGAGGAGCTTCGATTGTAACAACATGGCTTGAAGTCATCGGGTTCGGCTCTAACTCGCATGAACGAAAAATCTATAATTTGCGCTCCCATTTCCGAATTGTCTGCAACATTTGACAAAGAAATAGCATCCACTTCGAACAAGTCGTGGTAATATCGCGGCCAGTCGAGGTGCTTATGGCCCTCCTGGATGGGCGCCGGCCAACTCGCCCCAAGGCCCTGGTTCGGGAAATAGTTCGGGAAATAGTTCGGGAAATGCTTCGGGAAATCGTTCGGAAGTCCCGCCCGGTTCGACCCTGGAACCCACTGGCTGTACGGTTGCGCAAAATAGTGCCTATCGTGGTCATTGTGCTGCCTGGGCTCTACGCAGGGTTCGGTTTTCCGTCGACTGCTTTGGCGCAGACGACGGTCAATGATGTCCATATCCCGCCGCGCGAGGTCGAAAAGTCGAAGGCAGAAACAGAACAGGTTGCGAAGCAAAGCCTGGTCTCCCCAACGCTGGATGCGCGCGTACGACCTTTGAAAGTCGCGGTCGATCTAGTGCTTGTACCAGTAACGATCACCGATCCCTTGAACCGCCTGGTGACAGGGCTCGACAAGGAAAACTTCCAACTATTTGAAGGCAGCTCGAAGGAAGAAATTAAATCTTTTTCAAGTGAGGACGCCCCCGTTTCCCTGGGAGTAATCTTCGATTCCAGCGGCAGCATGAGCAGCAAGATGGACCGCGCCAAGGATGCGGTGGTCGAGTTTTTCAAGACCGCCAATCCGCAGGACGAGTTTTTCATGATCACCTTCTCCGACGCCCCCGAGGTGGTGAATGATTTCACCAGTTCGGTGGACGAGATCCAAGGCAAGCTGGTATTCACGGTGCCGCGAAAACGAACGGCCCTGCTGGATGCGATCTACATGGGCGTCAGCAAGATGAGGCAGGCCAAGTATGCAAAGAAGGCGCTGCTTATTATTTCCGATGGAGGCGATAACCACAGCCGTTACACCGAGGGAGAAATTAAAGCTCTGGTAAAAGAAGCAGACGTAATGGTTTATGCCATCGGGATTTACGATCATTATTTTCCTACCGAAGAGGAACGGCTGGGCCCGGCGCTGTTGGGCGAAGTCTCGGAACTAACCGGTGGACGCGCTTTTACGGTCGAGAATCCGAACGACCTGGCCGACGTAGCCACTAAAATCGGAGTCGAACTGCGCAACCAATATGTGTTGGGATATCGTCCCAGCAAAGTGGTCCGCGACGGCAAATGGCGTAAGATCAAAGTGAAGTTACTTCCGCCGAAAGGATTGCCGCCTCTCCGTGTTTATGCCAGGACCGGTTATTACGCGCCCCAGGAATAAGGCAACTCTCCTATCGTTTCTTCTAAACTCTGCGCTGTGGGCTGGGATGGCTGTCGCGGTATTCACGCAGCCTTTCGGCCAGGCTCAGCAGGCTCCTTCGCAGCCTACGCAATCTCAGCCAAGCCCCGCTCCTCAATCTCCCCCAACCGCGGGGCAGCAACAAGTTCCCAACGAGGACGGAACTTACGTCCTTCGCAGGGATGTGGATGAAGTCCTTCTGCATGCCACGGTGGTCGACGATAAGCAGCACATCATAACCGACTTGGACAAATCTGCGTTCACGGTATTCGAGGACGGAAAGCCGCAGACCATTATTTCTTTCCGTCATGAAGACATTCCGGTAGCGATGGGAATTCTGATCGATAATTCCGGCTCGATGCGTGAAAAGCGCGCCAAGGTAAACCAGGCCGCGCTCAACCTGGTGCGAGCCAGCAATCCGCAGGACGAAATCTTCGTCGTCAATTTCAACGATGAATATTATCTCGACCAGGATTTCACTAACGACCTGCTGCTATTGAAGGCAGCGCTGGAAAAAATTGATGCCAAGGGCGGCACGGCCCTCTACGAAGCCGCGGTAGCGTCCGCCGAACACCTCAAGAGAAACGCCCGACTGGAGCGGAAAGTGTTGTTCATCGTAACCGATGGGGAAGACAACGCCAGCCGCGAAACTTTAGAGCAGGCGGTCAAGCAGTTGCAGCAAGAGAACGGGCCCTCGGTCTACGCGATCGGTATTTTGGGTGACGAGGAGCATCCCAAGCGGGCCAAGCGAGCGCTGGAAATCATGACGCAGCGCACCGGCGGGCTCGCCTTTTTCCCGAAGACCCTAGACGAAGTCGATGAAATTAGCCGGCAAGTTGCGCACGACATTCGCAACCAGTACACCATCGGGTATAAGCCGACCAATCCCAGATCGAGCGGCGGCTTCCGGCAGATCCGAGTCGAAGCCAAAGTGAAAGGCCACAACAAACTGGTCGTGCGAACCAAGAGCGGGTACTATGCGGGGACCCAGGGGGTTGTTTCAGACGCCAAATGAGTTGCACCAAGGTCTTCGCTCCATTGACGATTCCACCCACTCCCCTTACCCTGTAACGTGCACTTGAAAACCCCTGAAGTTTCCCATTTGGGAGTCGCCGACGATATTACCGATCTGGTTGGCGGCACTCCCATGCTTCGCTTGAAACGGCTGGTTCCAGCCGGCTCTGCTGACATCTTCGCTAAACTGGAATACTTAAATCCGGGCGGCAGCGTGAAGGACCGCGCCGCCATTGGGATTATTCGCAAGGCCGAGCAGGAAGGGAAGCTCGCTACTGGCGGAACGATTGTGGAAGCCACCGCCGGCAATACCGGAATTGGCCTGGCGCTGATCGGCGTGAACCACGGTTACAAGGTGAAGTTGTTTGTCCCGGAAAACTTCTCGGAAGAGAAAGTGATTATCATGCGCGCCCTCGGAGCTGAAGTTGAGCGCACTCCAGACGACGAAGGGATGCAAGGGGCCATCCGTCGCGCGAAAGCGCTGGTTGCCAGCGTTCGCGGTGCGTTCATGGCGGGGCAATTCGAGAATCAAGCGAACCCCGATTATCACTACGAAACGACTGCGGTGGAAATGTTTGAGCAGATGGGCGGGAAAGTGGACGCGGTGGTTTTGGGCTGCGGTACTTGCGGAACGTTTACCGGCGTCGCACGATATATGAAAGAGCACGTGCCGGAAGTGCTGGCGGTTGCCGTGACGACACAAGGTTCGGTCCTTGGCGGCGGAGCGGCCGGCCCGCACAAAGTGGAAGGGATCGGGAACAACTTCATCCCAGAGACGTTTGACCCTTCCGTGTGCGATGAAGTGATTGCGGTGACGGACGATGATGCATTCGAGACGGTGAAGCGGTTGGCGTCGCAAGAAGGCGTGCTGGCGGGATCGAGTGGAGGTGCCGTGGTGTTTGCGGCGCTGGAAGTGTCGCGTCGGCTAGGCGCTGGAAAAAGAGTGGCGACGATTATTCCGGATTCGGCGGAGCGGTATTTGTCGAAGAAGATTTTCGAAGGCGGGATTTAGGCAGCGCATGAAAAAAAACAGACGACCAGGTTTCGCTACTCGCGCCATCCACGATGGCCAGGAACCGGATCCCCTCACCGGCGCGGTCAACGTTCCCATCTACCTCACTTCGACCTACGTTCAGCAGGGAATCGGCGAGAACAAGGGTTATGAATACTCGCGCGTCTCGAATCCCACGCGCACCCGGCTTGAGCAAAATTTAGCTTCTCTCGAAGGCGGTGTTGCCGCGCCCGTATTTGGCAGCGGCATGGCCGCGATCAACGCGGTCGCGATGATGCTGAAGTCGGGGGACCACGTCGTTTGTGGCAACGATTTGTACGGGGGTACCCCGCGCTTGTTCAACCAAGTGCTGACCGGATTCGGCCTGGAATTTTCCTACGTGGACACTTCCGACGCCGAAAACGTGGAACGCGCGATCCGCAGAAATACCCGCATGGTTTATGTCGAGACGCCGACGAATCCATTAATGCGCCTGAGCGATCTTTCCGCCATCAGCCAGATTTGCCGGCGCAGGAAAGCTGAATTGGTGGTGGACAATACGTTCATGTCTCCATACTTTCAGCAACCGCTGGCGCTGGGCGCGGACATGGTAATCCACTCGACCACAAAATTTCTTAACGGCCACAGCGACGGGTTGGGTGGCGTAGTGGTTTGCAGTAAGCCGGAGCAGGCCGAGAAGCTGGCCTTTCTGCAGAAGGCCGCAGGAGCAATACTTTCTCCGTTTGAGTGCTGGTTGTTGTTGCGCGGAGTGAAGACGCTGGCGGCCCGCATGGAAGTTCACGACAGCAACGGCCGCGTGGTGGCCGAGTTTCTTGCGAAGCATCGCAAGGTTAAGAAGGTTTTTTATCCTGGCCTTCCGGATCATCCACAGCATGAACTGGCGAAACGGCAGATGAGTGGATTCGGCTCGATGATCACGTTTGAAACCGGGTCTTTGAAGAACGCCAACAAGATGTTGAAGAGACTGCGGGTCTGCTCGCTGGCGGAGTCGCTGGGCGGAGTGGAAACGCTTATCTCGCATCCGGCAACCATGACGCATGCGGCGCTGGGCGAGAAGGGACGCAGGGCGATCGGCATCACCGACGGCATGGTCCGCATCTCAGTTGGAATTGAAGACCTGCAGGATATTATTGAAGATCTGGAATCGGGCCTCGCCGCGATCTAAAACTTTTGGCCACGGATTTGCACGGATCTCACGGGGTTAAAGCGATACTCACGCCCAACAGTAGCTAACCGTCACTCGTTTGGGGAAACGGATTCAGCGATCCATTGCAAATAGTTCAGCGAGCCATCTTCAATCGTCAGGCAAATGCATTCCGGAAGCTCGTAGGAGTGGAGATCGGAAATCGCCTGGCGGACCTGGGCGAAGACTCCTGCCGTTGTTTTAATTATTAAAAGCCATTCCCGAGCTTCTTCCACTTGATCTTTCCACCGGTATACTGACGTGACATTCAGGAGGATGTTGACGCAAGCGGCAAGCCGGTGCTCCACAAGATGGCGCGCAATTTTCCCAGCCTCTTGCTCCGAGCCGGCAGTGGTGAGGACGATTCGTTTGTCCGTCATATTAATCGCCTACAGGATAGGCAAGAACAGGGATAGGCGAGAACCCTCTGTCTGCCCATCACATCATCTACAGCGAAGCAGTTCGGTTGATGGCGGACCGCGATAAGGCCTCCTGCGGAGTCATCACCTCTTCTGGAGGTATGGTACGCACCGCGCGGCGCCTACGGTTCGCCGAGGGCCGTAGGTCCACTCCGTGGCCGGTGTTGTTAAAAACGAGCAACTTGTTGGCTTCGTTTCGTAATTTGGGGGTCTTGATCTCCCGTAAGTTGATCCGCTCACACATGATGAAAACCGCGATTTGACGGTTTGATACAAAACCAGCGCACTGATTTCCCGAATCGGCAATAATAAATTTTAGCTCTTCATAATGGGCAATTTTACTATGGAGAAATTATCAGAAACATACGCCATTGGTGACTGCAAAGTGCTGGAGCTGTGGAAACTAGAAAGCACGAGAACCCCGCAAATCAACTCCAAGCGATTGACGAAGAAACCCTTTCGGGTTACCATTCACCCAGTTCGTCAGCGAAGAGGTTGCTTGCAACGATGAGGATTCTACCCTTGAAGATCATGAGCTGCGTGACAGTGGTGATCCTTCAGGCTACATTATTTGCGGCGGAGCAACCTGCTGCAATGCTCTACACCCACGGAACCGCGTTGCTCAACGGGAATACTATCGCAAGGCCGTCCGCAATTTTTTCCGGCGACATGGTGGAGACCAACGCCAGTTCGGCCGCGAACATAAATGCCTCAGGGTCGATCGTCCTGGTCCTAAATGACTCGCTGGTCAAGTATCAGGGAGAGGCCGTCAACTTGGAGCACGGCGGGGTAACCATCTCGACTTCAAAATTGTTAGCGACTCGGGCTGGAAATGTCGTGGTGTCGCCCGCTGCTGGTGTTTGGACTGAATTTGAGGTACGGGATGTGGATGGTCGAGTGGAAATCGCAGCGCGGAAGGGTGACCTAACGATTAGCGACGACAGAGGCACCAGCACGCTGGCACAAGGCCAGCAAACTACCCGAGAAGAAACCCAGCAGGAGCAAGACAATAAGAAAAAGAAAAAGAAATCGGCGGCGGCTCCAGCAGCCGCTGGGGGAGGCGCTCTCAGTTCCCCGGTGGCGATCGGAATTGGCGGTGCCGCCATCCTCGGAGTGACTGCGTGGGTTTTGGTCAAGAGTGATGATCCAGCGAGCCCATCGAAATAGTCGCTCTTCCGACCATCATTAATCGGTAATTCCACAATCCAAGATGGTGGTTTTCCAAGCAGGCAAGTGAATCACGTGGCCGCTGGTTGACCTGTCCTTCTGCGACCGCGGGTGCAGCGTAGCGTCTCCTGGCGCTTAGCGCTTGCTTCTGGTGAATATGCGGTAATCGGGCGTTCACGCTTTATTCGTTCAATGGCGGGTCGGAATCCTGAACCGCCGGTGTCTGAACCTCGCGACCGTTCAAAATATAGGCCGAGCTCCACTTGGTCAGCAGGAAATTGTCGACAAAGACGGCATCTGTGCCGGAACAGAAAAAGGTGCGAACCGCATCCATTGGGCGAACAACCGGGGGCTCGCCCGGAAGGTTGAACGACGTATTTACCAGAATGGGCGCCGGTTCGTGTTCGCCAAAACGTCCGAGCAATTCCCACAACATGCGGTTCGTCTCCTTTTCTACGATGTGGAGCCGCACTAAGCCGCCGGGAAGTTGAAGGGCGCGAGGCAAGACCTTCGCGTCCGCACGCAGAACAGCCAGAGAGTTCATGAAGCGGCATAGCGGCGAGCCTTCGAAGTAGCGAGCGCAATCTTCTTCGCGAACCGCGACGCCAAAGGGGCGAAAGGATTCGCGATGTTTCACGTAATCATTAAGGTTCTCGGAAACGTATGGCGCCCAAGGAGAAGCGAGGATGCTGCGATTGCCGAGGGCTCGCGGACCAAACTCTGTGCGGCCGTGGAACCAGCCAATGATTTTGCCGGCCCGTAACAACTGGACCGCAGAGTCCAGTGTTCTGTCGCTAGTGGTGTGCAAGGTGTAACGGGCTTTCACATTGTCCAGAACATCCTTAATTTCTGTTCGTGCAAAGGAAGGACCCCAGTACACAGAGCGGACCTCCGGATTGCGCGGCTTGCCCATCTGCTGATGCCAAATCCAGCCGGCTGCTCCCAGCGCGCAGCCGGCGTTGCCGGGAGCGGGCGGAACGAAAATATTCCCCGCCCCAAACATGCGTTCGAGAGAGGCTACGAGAAGCGTATTTTGGAATACGCCTCCTCCGAGGCAGATCTGCGAAAGACCGGTTTTCTCCTGAAAGTGCGCAAGCAGCTCGGAGATCAACTCCGTGATGGCGGCTTGCACACTGCAGGCGAGATTTCGTTTCTGTTCGGGGGTGAACTCTGACTTCTTTCGGGGAAGCCCGAGTTGGTCAAACAGCAATTCAGCAGGCACGAAGCCGCTGGTGAAATCGCGACGAAAATAGCGCAGATCGAGTTTGGGCAGTACTTCTCTTGGACGACGCAAGACGCGGAGGAAAACATCTTTGTGTACAGGCTCGCCTTCTAGGCCCAGCCATTGCGTCTTGTGTTCCTCCTTCGATGGAACAAAGGCAAGCAGATCTGTTGCCTGAGAATACACCCAGCCGATCGAGTTCGAGTAAGACATCCTGTCTTGGACTCGAATCCCGCTGCCTTCGCCGACGGCAAGCAATCCGGCGCTGCCATCGCCTTCGCCATCGAGCGTGAGAATGAGTCCTTTGTCGAAGGGCGAGAGAAAAAAGGCGCCGGCCGCGTGACAACAATGATGGTCAAGGCTGACCAGTTTTTGGTGCTTACCCTGAAGGCGCTGCCGTAAGATCCGAATCGCGGTCCACTCCTTTACAAGCCGGCTGAGTTCCTTTCCCTGTTGATAGCCGGCGGCGACCGGGGCGAAAGGTGAGAGGTGGCGGCGCGAGAAAGCACGACGGCCCCATCCCCGAAATGGATCGTTGGCGATGGCGACGACATCAATGTCGTTCCAAGTGACGCCACCCTTCGACAGACAGTAATGGATTGCTGCTTCAGGAATGCCACCTGGAGCGTTCGGCTGCAACTTGTAATTTTCGATCGCCGCCTCGATGTGGCCGTCGCGCACCAGCGCAGCGGCGGTGTGATCCTTATACAACGATGAAAGACCAAGCTCCAGCATGAGTGAAGGGAAGCAGATGCCGCCCATGTTTGCGCTGGGCAGGAATCCTTCTTCGGTCACATGATAACTCTGGTGACTTTTCTTGTCCGCGGTGCGCACCGACTTGGGTTGTGTGGGAGACCTGCCGTCACTCTTGGACCAATTTCACTCTCGGTGTGTGGCCGCGTTTCCGGCGCATGGGTTAACAGCAAGCGGGTTGCTCAAGATAGCTGACCAATGCGTCTATGAGTCCAAGGCGGGCGGCCAGGATGTTGTGACCGTAGCGTTTCCACAAAAGACGTGACGCTCTCGTCGACTCAGACGCACAGAATCGCACTGTCCACGAAGTGGACAGCAAAACGGAATTTGTACGGTGTGGAATGATGGGTAACCCCCTCTGAACTTCACACTTTGCAAGAATTCCCCGATAAGGCGCGTTCCCAGCCCAGCCCGCAGGTTGGTTCCGTACTTGCTATAGACATCACGTGTACGAGTGGAGACAGAACTATGTGGATGAGATCCTGCGCCGTCTGCAAGACCCTACTGATGAAGCTAAGGTTAACCGACTCTGTCCGATGTCAATGCGGGTGGGAGTGGTAGTTCTCGAAGGCCTGCGGCTCGGTCTTAGCAGCAAGAAGTAGGTTTGGCTCGACGGTTTTCTTGTTTCAATACACTACCGATAGATGTTGCCCTTTTACCACACTTTGAATCTTCTTCATTTAAGCTGCAGTCCCATGACTGGTCAAAAACGGCTGCTCTGCAGCAGGACGCAAGTGGACGCTCGACTTTTGTGGCTCTACAATATTTCCTGTATTCAAGGCTTCGACTTGAACCGCTATCGTTACGTCTACGAAAGGATGCCTCATGAGCACAGCCAGACTCCCGGATCCTCAGAGTGGATCGCTAGCAGCGGAGCCGAATTGGCTTGAGTTGGATCGCTCTCCGCACGCACTTCAGTTCTACGCCGGTGACGGCCCTCTGCTCGACTCTCTCGTCCGGTTCATAAGCACTGCCCTTGAGGAAGGAGATTCCGTCTTTGTCCTCGCAACTCCGGTGCACATGGATGGGATTGCGGAGCGGCTCAGAGTTCAGGGGGTTGACATGAGCAGCGCGGCCAAGAAGGGACGATATGTGACGGTCGACGCTTTCCAGGTTTTGGCACGTTTGACAGTCGACGGTAAACCGAGCAGGGTGTGCTTTGACGAGTTCATCCGCGAAGTCTTCATGCCCCTCGAAGCCGCCGCGGAAAGCAGACCGAAACGGGTGGCGGTATGCGGCGAGGTCGTGTCCCTGCTGTGGGCGGACGGAAAAGCGGAGGCCGCGATCGAGATGGAACATTTCTGGAATGAATTGGCTGAGCGGGTTTGTTGCCGTTTGCGCTGCTTTTATCCGATTGCGGCCTTTTCCGACACTGCACAAAACGAACTATTTCTGAAGCTCTGCGCAGAGCACGCCTCTGTTATCCCCCATCAGGGTCACCTTCGCAAAGTTACATCGCGCCACAAAACAGCATGAGGCATTCCTTGCCTCAAAACGAAGAGGCAGTTCACTCTTGTATCTCTTGTATGATGGTGTTTCCGTTCTCGTGCGTCGCGGCAACTGATCGTTCTTTCTTGTCGTTGGAGGTCGATCGATCTTTCCCCAATTCCAGGTTTTCAGCTGCCGGTGGCCTTACGGATCCATGCAATATAAATCCCTGCCAGCTCCTCAAGAATCGTGATCTGGTACTCCGCACCCTCTTCTTCCGGCAGTCTCTTCACCAGCTCCAGGGCGTGTTTAAGAATGTCCGCGGCTTGTTGCGGCTCAAACCGCCGTCCGGCGGTCTGAGCCGCAAGCCGCAAATACTTGACAGCACGCGGCCAATCTCCTGCCTCTTCGAAGTGGATCGCCATCACGGTCGCTGACTCGTCCAGATGTTCCCAATGTACTTCGGCCCACTCTCCCATTCGCCTGTGCAACTGCGCTCTGCGTTGCGGGGCAATTCGTTGAGAACACACTTGCCGGTAAAGCGCGTGCACAAATTCATAACATGGCGAGACGCTTCCGTCCGGGAACTCCGCTGACCCAGCCGGGATAATGATGCGATGCCGTCGGTAAAGCGTCTCACAGATCTCTTCAAACGCCTCCGGCTCCAGGTCTATTATCGGAGCTCTGGAAAAGACCGAAAATCTGAAACGTCCAACACCCTCCAGGCTCGCCATTTCCAGCACCTGCTGTTCCTGCTCGCTCAGCCCTTCGATCCGGAGTTCGATCATCCGCCGCAAATTCTCCGGCACTTCCCGATCGACTTTCTTCAAGGACGTGATTTGCCAGCTTCCATTCTCGACGGCGATCAGACCCCGGTCTTGCATATGCTTCAGGAACGCCACTATAAACAGGGGATTGCCTTCGGTGCGCCGATAGATTAATCCGGCTAAGCCCTCGGGAACTGTTGCGCCTTTCAACTCGATATCCAGATACTCGGCCACATCAACTTCCTGCAGCGGTTGCAGCGCAGTCTCGTGGCACAACTGATGCACCAGCAGGTCCTGCTTGACGGCCTCCAGGGGATGCTTCGCGAGCCTCACGTCCGTAGTCCGATATGTGGCAGTCAGCATAAACTTGGCAGACGCGCGACGGCGAGCCATGGCCGAGATGAAATCGACGGTGGAAGGTTCCGCCCAGTGCAGATTTTCGAGCACCAGCAGCAACGGCCTTTCCGAAGTAATCGTCTCCATCACGTCACCAATCTCGCGCAGCATACGTTCGCGTGTCGCACCCAGAATCTGCCGTTGGAGCGGCTCGCCTTGTTTGCCGTTTACCAGCAAAGGAAATTGCGCCAACCATGCGGGCGCTTGTTGGGCTAAGATCCGGACAACAGATTCTCCTTCCGATCCACGGCACAATTGCCCCAGCGCTTCTAGGACTGCGTAGTAAGGTTCCGTGCCTCCGTAGCCTTCCACGCACTGACCGCACGCGATTCGAATGCCCGGCGCATCAACCCGTGCACGACGTTGGAATTCATCGCCCAGCGCGGTTTTCCCGATGCCTAGCTCCCCGGTGATAAACACGATCTGACGCTCGCTGCGCTGCGCTCTGCTGAGGTAGAGGCACAACTCGGCCAGCTGAGGTTCGCGGCCCAAGATCCTGTTCGTCCCGGCCGCGGACGACGTCCCGGCAGCGCTCTCGTCGATGACAGGAGCCACGAACTGATATCCCCGCTTGGGCAGCGTTTCGATGAACATCAGCGCGTCGGGCCGGTCTCCCAACGCCCTACGAATTTCCAGAATATACTTCCTGACGACTCCCGGGTTCACGTAGATGGCGGGCCAGAGTTCCTCGAGAAGCTCGTCCTGGGTGACCAATCGCCCTGCGTGCTCCACCAGATATCGCAGCACGCCGAAGGCTTTGGGGGTGAGCGCCACCCGTGCCTCTCCCTGCCGGAGGCACTGGTTTGCTATGTCGAGCCAGAATGATCCAAACCGTCTCATCGCTGATACCAGGGATGTTCCGACCGCGCCGCGCGGGGCCCGACTGCACGGATCAACCGAGCAATCATATAGCTTCTGCTGGAATCCCGGCTAGCAGTGTTCAATGTAACCCCTTGCAGAGCAACCGAAGTTGGAAGTGCAATGCGTTTCCCGCCTCAACCCTGCCGCTAAGGCCAGCGCCCCTCCGAACTCCACTGAGGTAACGGCGGCGAGATTTTAAACGTCACGAAAAATCAACGGTAACGAAACATGTCCGGCATCTGTCACCCTTTACTCTTGATTCGGGGCTGTGGAGGTGAGGTTTGGAAGGCGGCTTGGCTTCATCCGGGACCGTTACACGGTGGGAATCCTTCGATTCACCGTATCGAGGGCAGCCGAGTGTCATTACGGAGCAGTCGCCCGTTGTGTTCGTCGTTGATCCCGATGTCTCGATCCGCGGTCTACTTAGGAAA
>Ga0207063_1173_pt1 | contig 13389 bp, 1 predicted proteins | sample Alteio_BWMinCont_29_FD_153462 | JGI IMG/M metagenome (GOLD analysis project Ga0207063, IMG submission 153462) | Enriched cells from forest soil in Barre Woods Harvard Forest LTER site, Petersham, Massachusetts, United States -... | ecosystem: Environmental > Terrestrial > Soil > Temperate forest >...
TTGGCGGGATCAATATGCTTCCAGGTTGAATTTCCAGAAGCCTGATTATACCCATGCTCCTCTTTATGAACCTTCCTATTTCAAAAACGCCGGAGAAAAAACGCCAGCGGACACTGTTTTTTATAACAAAGTAGGGGCTGATAAAGCAGTACGGTTAAGTCTTGATAATAACCAAACTACCAGCACTGCAGGAGGTTTTATGTACAACAACGGCTATGAAAGCAATGGTAATGGTATTCCTATTAATCTCAGCAGCAGTACGTATTACGAAAGATCACGAAGGGATAAACGCAAACAGGAAATCGTAACCCTGACCGGCAAACAGGCGAGTGTGGTTGGTCTGACAAGGCAGATTATTAATTACTTGCCAAATTCGCATATAAATTCTTTGGGGGTTATTCCTCACACCAGTATCCCTTATAATTCCGATTATCGGCAAGGCACTTCAATTGCGGAAATTACAGCTTATAATAACGACGGCTCAAGGTATGTCTATGGACTTCCTGCTTATAACGATTCAATGGTTGATCAGACATTTGCAGTCAATGGCGAACTTGATGCTCAGGACTATAGGTCAGGACAGGTATTTTATCAGAGTGGTGACAATTCCACGTCAAATAGCCAGGGTATTGATAATTATTATACTGCAACGACAATGCCAGCATATGCACATTCATATTTACTTACTGCTGTCTTATCACCTGATTATGTTGATCTGAAAGGTGATGGACCAAGCGATGACGATCTTGGGAATTATTTTCAATTTAACTATACAATGATTGATTCTGCATATCGTTGGAGAGCACCATTTAAAAATGAAAGTGCTAGTTATAACGAAGGTTATAAGTCTGATTATAAAGATGACAAAGCATCTGTTGTTTACGGCAGCAAAGAAATATGGATGATGAATTCAATTGTATCAAAAAATTATATTGCTGAGTTCACGATTTCAACTCGAAATGATGGATACGGGGTTAATGCTGGACCAAATGGCGGTATATCTTTATATCATCCTTCGTATATGCTGACAGCTATAACGCTTTATTCAAAGAAAGATAGAATGATGTACGGTAGCAATGCAGTGCCCATAAAAACAGTCCATTTTGTATATGATTATTCCCTTTGCCGCAATGTAGAAAATAACATTAACAATTATATTTCAGGAACCACTTTTGATTCTACTAAAACCTACGGAAAGCTGACCCTTAAAGAAATATATTTTACATACGGTACCTCAAACAAAGGGAAATTTAGTCCTTACCAATTCCACTATAGTTCAGATTCAGCTTATTTTGCATCAAACGTAGGACGCTATAATTTAAAAGGCTGTGACCGATGGGGGACTTTTAAACCAAATTATGCAACCCCAGTTACCCTTTCGCAGCAATTAAATAATTCAGAATACCCATATACTGATCAGGATAACCGAGCGACAAAGGCAGATCGGTATGCGGGTGCATGGGAGCTGGTTAAAATAGAACTTCCTTCTACAGGAACTATAAATATAACGTATGAATCAGATGATTATGCCTATGTTGAGAATAAGCCTGCAATGCAAATGCTAAAAATAGTTGGGTTTGGTTCAACAAACAGTTATACTACTTCAAATACTTTATACTCCTCAGGCACTGAAAACAATTATCTTTTTTTCAGGCTCTCAGGCCCTTTGACAGGCTCTACTGCGGTTCAGCAATTTCATGACAGGTATCTGGATGATCCCTCGGATCAGGGAACAGATCCCTCGGACTTGTATTTTAATTGTCTGGTTGACCTTGATAATGTAAGTGCATATGAATATGTCCGTGGATATGCAAAAATTAATACAACTCAGGCAAATATTACCTATGGTCTGGCCAGTGATACAATAGGTTGGGTTAAACTTACCAACATGAGTATAGGGGATAATACTGGGTTGACAGAACAGGTTAATCCTATCAGTAAAACAGCCTGGCAATTGACCCGGTTAGGTTTGCCACAATTGGTCTTTCAAGAGTCTCCTACATATAGGGCAAATGACCCGCCTCAGACCATTACTGGACTTGCTGGCGCATTAATGGATATCAAGGTTTTTTTCCAAGGCTTTAATACGGCATTGCGCTCCAAAAATTATTCAAGCAAAGTTTATTTGCCCAAAAGCTGGATTAGGCTTAAGTCTCCTACAAAATGCAAACTTGGCGGAGGGGCAAGGGTCAAGCAGATTACAAATGATGATAATTGGTCGTCCATTGGATCCGGGAATACAGGCGCTGCCGATTTCAATTATGGCAAACAATATACTTATACCAGGGTTGAACAGCAGTCAGATGGCACCTTAATGACTATCAGTAGTGGTGTTGCAACCTATGAACCAATAATAGGAAACGAGGAAAACCCATGGCGTACCCCTGTTTCCTACTCGGTGGACAATACTTCCTATCCCAACAATGCTTTCTATACTGAAACTCCTTTTGGTGAATCATTCTTTCCGGCACCTACAGTTACGTATAGTAAAGTAACTGAATCAAACCTTGTACATTCCAATGTAAATAGAACTGCAACAGGATATACGGTTCATGAATTTTACACGTCAAAAGATTACCCGGTCATTATCAATTATACGGATTTAAAAACCGTCAACAGGAAATCCGAAGGACTCGCATCAATTCTCGGGTTTGACGTTGAGCATCTTGAATCAGCCAGTCAGGGATACGCAATTGAACTCAATGATATGAACGGTAGACCGAAGGCAGAGACTGTCTATCAGCAGAATGTGACGGACACCAGTAATTATATAACTAAGGTTGAATATTTTTATAACAACGACACGACTTATAACCACAACGTTGCAGGAAAGTCGATGCATTTAAGCAACAAAGTTGATGTTATTTATCCAAATGATACTGTCGTTAAAAATACGATTGGGCTGGATATAGATGCAACTCTTGATATGCGTCAGGACCATACCTGGGGTTTTAGTGCAGGGCTTGATTTTAATACAGATGGCTTCTTTGTTCCACCAATCATCCAAGGCGTAATTCCTTCCCTTTTTCCCAGTTATAGCAGTGAAACAACACAATTTAATGCAGCCGTAGTTACTAAAGTCATTCGTAGGTACGGCATTCTTGTCAAAACAGTTGCCCACGAAGATGGTGCCCAAATCACTACTCAAAACCTTGCTTTTGATAGCGAAACTGGAGAAGTCCTGTTAACAAGTACCCAGAACGAGTTTCAGGATCCAGTTTATAATTTTACTTATCCGGCCCATTGGGCTTACGATGGCATGGGGCCTGCATATGAAAATAGCAAGGCACATTTTGATAATGTGCACATATTGGCCGATTCTATTCAACTTCCAAACGGGCTTATGCCGGCAAATTATTTCAGCCCAGGAGACCTTGTCTACGTATCGTCAGGTCTAAGTTCCAATAATATGATGCATGTACAACAGAATGGAAATCATTTGTTTTTTACTGATACATCAGGGAAGCGTATGAATCTATTTCCAACTACTAATTACAGCTTGGATATCATACGCTCAGGCAGGAGAAATATGCAAACTATCCCGATTGGTACTATTACGAGCCTGGTGAATCCCATACACCAAAGCGGGGCATATAGATATCTTTCTTTCAGTTCCAGCACTAAAATTCTGAATGCCTCTTCAACTGAATTTGCGCAAAACTGGCCAGGACAATTTAATTACCTTACATCAAAGGTCTGCACCGCAAACGCACTTGTAACAGACCTTATGAAATTCCTCAATTATTATGCGTCTCATCATTCATTTGTAAATGGCGGAACCAGCAACTTAGGAAGTGTTGGATTTTATGACAGTACGGTCGTATTAAAACCCAGATTTGATTCTTTAGGGTCTTCAACTTTTACAATGAATAGCACACCCTATAGCTATGAATGGTCAATTAGTCCTGCATCCATTACTGTGACTGGTAATCAGAATTTTAACTATGATAGTGTTAGCTCGGTTTCCTCACCAACACAAAGTCCTTTCCTTGGTATTTTTTACGTAACAATCACAATGTTGAACGGAAAAAAAATGATAGTTGATGTCACAGTAGAGAATATTAACCGTTCTCTCTTCTCTTGTATAAACTATTGTTATACCAATCCTTCTAAATTGGTTGATCCTTATCAGGTAGGATTGGCAGGGCAATGGAGGAAAAAGAAAGATTGGGCTTATCTAGATAACCGGGTTTATTCTTCTCCGGTTAATACCAGGAATGATGGTACATATAATACGTTCACGCCATTCTGGCAATACGGTGTTCACCAGTGGCCTGCACTTTCGCAAAATCCTACCTCGTTGGCAGCAACCGGATGGACCTGGTCAAACCAGGTTACGAATTATGGAAAAGCGGGGACTGAGATAGAAAACGTTGAGCCACTATACAGATTTTCTTCTGCTGTATATGGATATAACGGATCCATGCCTATTGCTACCGCAAATAATGCTAGGTATAGGGATATCGCCTATGATGGGTTTGAGGATTATAAATATTTCCAAAGTAGTTGCAGCCAGGTTAACCATTGGGATTTCAGGCAATCATCAGAATATTCACTGGATTCAACTGTCAAGCACACAGGCAAAAGAAGCCTAAGATTGGGACGCGATAGCAGTACAACTGTTCTAAGGCAAATATTTAACTGTGGTTCCATATCTACTTCTATTCCGTATTCAGACCCTGGTCTGTATTATGTAAAACCTTGTGATTGCATTGGTTTATTCTCACCCGAAGTTGGTAAATATGTTATCAGCGGATGGGTAAAATTAGATACTTCTGCCTATGCGATTAATTATGGTAGTCCAAATATTAATGTAAATATCACCGGAGCCACGCATGTCAACAAAACATACAAAGCTACTGGACCTATTGTTGAAGGATGGCAACGAATAGATTCCACCTTCAGTGTCCCCTCAGGAGATACCGCTATTGCTATAACACTCAATGCTGGGGGCAGTGCAACGTGGTTTGACGACATACGCATCTTCCCATTCAATGCGGAAATGAAGACATATGCCTTTGATGAACGGACTCTGAAACTACTCGGTGAATTGGACGAAAATAATTATGCGACCATATACGAATACGATGAGGAAGGAAATTTGATAAGGGTCAAAAAGGAAACCATAAACGGCCTAATGACTATCAAGGAATCAAGAACAAGTATCATTAAACGGCACCCATAGCACATTGATATGCAGAAAAAAAGGACATATGGATTGATTTTGATATTACTTATTAGCTCATCAATGACTGTATTAGCTCAAAGTGCAAGAGAAGATTTTGCAAAAATCGGCAGTGCATATAAAAACCTAAAATCAGTCTCCATTGATATTAATTATGCCCTGTATGCTAATCATAAAACGGCAAGAGCACAAGAAGAAAAAATTGGCACCACCGTTATTTCAAAGAATCTATATTACAACAAATTTGAAGAGGTTGAAATATTGCGTGATAAATCACTCGCAGTTGTAGCAGACCCCATAAAGAAATTGCTGATACTTCAGCCTGCCAAAATGCGTAAAAAAGATAAAGTTCTTCCTGTGGATATTGATTCTGAACTGAAATCTTACAAATCAGTGGATTACAAAAAGCTTGGTGACCATAGTGCTCAATACACAATGACCCTTAAAAAGGGCAAAATGGAAAGATTGGTACTTGAATTCAACACGACCAGTTATCTAATTGAAAATATTGTGATTTTTTATAAAAGCCCTATTCCAGAAAGTGGACAGGATAAAACGCCTCCTAGAGTTGAGATCAAATATGGATATCATCCTATTTCCGATAAAGAGGTAAAAGAATTTTCAGTTAAAAAATATTTTACCGTTTCCAGGGGTAAATACAAACCCAAAGGATCATATAAGACTTACGAATTTGTAAACAGATTAAATAAATGAAAAGGAAAAATACCTACGCCCTCCTTTTCCATGCCCTGAAACTGGATTGGAAAGCTTATTTGGTCAAAGACAAATTTAGCTTCTATCGCTTTTTTATTTTTATTTTATTTGTAATTGTCCTAGTGCCTCGAGTAAGCTACGCAATGGTGTCGTATCCTTCTACTCAGATACTCCCTGCTGGAAGCGTAAGTGTTGGAGCAAATACCACTAATACGGATCAGTTTTATTCTTCTACATACCCAGATTATGCCTTTACCAAAATAGATAATGTGGTAACCCTTGGAATTGATTATAGTCTCAATACTTATCACGCCGATACATTCTCTTTAAAAGTTCGAATTAGGGTGTATTATAAAGACCATTCAAGTTCGACTTTAGATTCTTTTGATTATACCCTTAAAGCGACTTATAATCCTTTACAGGCTCAACAAGACACCGATAAACAGGCATTGCACTTTAGAGGAGGACATTACCTCAAAATAAAAGTATTAGGCGTTTCAAGATCAGCCGTTGAGGGTTATTTTTTTCTTGAAACAAGCATCACTGACACATATTTCGGTCAATATAATGTAAGTTCTCATCCTAATTTTACCGCAATAAGCCTTACTGCTAAAAATGATCTGCTGGTTCAATGGAACCCACAGGACAGCGCCGAATCGTATGATTTGGAATGGACGTACGTAGATGACTATGATACTTCTTACAGCTCCTATATCCCTTCCGGGAGTCTGCATTTTTCTTTTGATGGAAACTGTACCAGGGTTAATATCTCAACTACAAGTTATAAGATCAGCAATATTTATGAACATGGTTTTTTATTGTTTCGTATTCGGGGGGTGGCCAAAGATTTGATCAACCATACCCAGATTGTGAATGGAGTCTGGTCATCCACTCTCATCTCTGGCTATATCGGCAGTTTCCCAACAGGATCAAAGTACTGGATTACCAGCTCACATGGTCCTACATTTAACTGGCAATATTCGGCAACCTATGCTGAAGAGAGCAAGAAAAAAGAAGTAGTCAACTACCTTGATGGCTCCAATAGAAGCAGACAAATGGTAACCAAAGTAAATACAGATAGCCTGACAGTTATTGGCGAAACCGTATACGACTACCAGGGCAGGGGTGTTGTACAAATATTACCTTCTCCTGATACATTAGGCGTCCTGCAATATTATACCAATTTCAACACAAGTTATTCAGGTGGGCTATATTCCAGAGTTGATTTTGACCAGGATGCAGGAAGCTGTGCCAACACAGTTAATGCATTAGACAGTTTAACTGGTGCGGGCAATTACTATTCTACCTATAATCATCTTCCACACGGGGTTGCAGGTTCGCACAATTATTTTCACTCTTATGTGCCTTCAGCAAATGGGTTTCCTTTAACACTTACTGAATATACTCCTGACAATACAGGCCGGATCAGACGTCAAAGCGGAGTTGGATATGATACGAGAATGAATAGCGATAAAGAAACCAAATATTTTTATGGCGTCCCAAGCCAGGAGGAACTTGATAGAATGTTTGGATCAAGTGTTGGTTACGCAGATCATTACAAAAAGAATATGGTTGTAGATGCAAATGGCCAGGTAAGTGTTTCTTACCTAAATGCAAGCGGCAAAACTATTGCCACTGCCCTTGCGGGAGATACTGCTACCGGAATGAAACAATTGCCTGAAGATACTACTGCAGCAACCCTAACCGAAAATCTCTTGAGCAATATCAATATGCAGTCTAATCCATTGCAATCCTCACGCTCCTTCTTGGTAAGTTCCGCAAGTACAATATACACAATTGATTATCGGCTAAACGATACTGCGTTCACTAGTTCATGTTTGCCTTCCAATACCTGTTATGACTGTGTATATGACCTAACTATCAGCCTTAAAGATGAATGTGGGAATGAACTGTTACACGGCAACAATGATTCTACAAATCCAACCCCTCTGGTAAGAGTTATTGGGAAAATCCATTCTTATTATGATACAGTCTGTCCAGGTAGTCCTATCATGTACAAATTCGGAAGTGATCCCTTGTTAACTCTTGGGGGAGATACAGATATAAAAGTTACTTTAGGTATCGGGAGCTATTCAATTTCAAAAACCTTGACAATTGATCAAGCTGCTTTAAATTACTATACAAATGAATACGTAGAACAAAATACGTGCATACGCAATTTGCAAAGCTTTATTACAGAAAAGTTAGATCATACCGATTTTACATCATGCAGTTATAATTGCTCCACTTGCATATCGAATTTGGGAACTTTGGGCAACTATGAACATCAATATATGAGTCTATTACGCAAAGCAGGGATTACTCCTTTGACTTCAGACTCAACGGTGATTGCATATAATCGTTATGATAGCCTTTTGGCTGCCTGTAACCAATATTGCAAACCTGCTGATCCTTGTCAAGCTGGTTATAAGTCCATGATTGCGGACGTGACCCCTGGAGGCCAATATGCCCAATATAGCGTTTCAACAGTAGGTGGAATTTCGGTTTACGGGACGGCATCAGGAACTAGTTCAATCTTTGATTCAGAGTATAAAACGTTTCATGATTCGGCAATCATCAACGGTCTGGTCGTTTATGTCTCAGCAATGACTGTTGACCAGTTTATCAATTCCTGGAAGGATCGGTGGGCTGACAGCTTAGTACATTATCATCCCGAATATTGTTACTATTCGTGGTGCGAAATGAACAGCCCAAGCAATTATTTTGATGACTCTATGCTGAATACCAACAGTTTTGATACTGCTTACACTAGGGGTTATTTTAGTCCACTTTTACACGATCCCTATTTTAAAACAGGAGGGAAAGGCCGAAGCCAGTATTCTATAATGTCGGGAATATTGAACAACTATACTACTGCTACAATGGACGGGACAAATCCGGTCTTATCTACCGGAGGAACCAGTATCTCTCTTGAAGAGCTCGTAATAGGAACCTTGTATTGTAGTGCACAAACTGGTGTCAGCGCTTTAAAAACTTGTGCCGATGGATACAGTTGGTCAGGTTTATCATGCACGCCATATAAAGATGCAGCATGGCAAATGTACCGGAGCATGTATTTGTCTCAGAAGCAATACCTACAGAGTAAGCATAACAAGGATTCTTTTTCTTGTGCCAATACCAGTATTGTTCCCCCTAAAATAAAAAGATACCTTCCTGACACAGCCTTCTTAAGTAAAGGCGTTTTAGTTTCAGGCACAGCCACAACTGAAAAGGCATCAGATCATATCTCAAACATCAGTCATGTTGAATCTAATTTTACAGCGCAGGGAGATAGTAATTGCACTGCGTATGCAGATTATTGGATGGCAAAATTGTCAAAATGCAAGTATGTTCATCATTATGATTCGGTAAATGTCCGGAAGGAACTCATAAATATTTGTGAGCAAGGTTATTCCACGGCGAACCCATTGGGGGCAAGCACAGATCTGCCCGGGGATAGCTTTCTTTCATTTCAGGCAGTTCTAATCCATGACGGAATTTTTGTCCCAGGTTTATGCGACGCTAATTTAATAACATTCCCCCAACCAATGGGTCATGATTATTTTGCTCAGGAAGCACCGGCCGCTAAGAATTGCTTTTGCAATCATTCCATTATCTATAATCCTTTGTATTGCGCGACGACAATTCATTATGACCTGCTTAGTGGAAAATACACTGTCGGGTTCCCAACTTTTTCAAACGGCAATTCAAGTTGTGGCTGTCTCAACCAGGATTCCGTGGCCATGATGACAAAACTTATCCGAACTGACATTCCGGATAGTTTAAAATGTAATAACTGCCTGGGGTGTACTCAATTGGATTCCGGTGTACAACAGTTTTACCATTGGTATGCGACGTACACTTCAAACCCAGATACGATTTCCAATTTTCAGAACGTCTTTGCAAATTTTCTCAATGCATACTTTTCATTTAACCTGACCTACAGTGATTATATTAATTATATCGCAAAATGTTCCGGGACCACAATTGATAGCGCGTTAGGGAAATTTGCAACCTTATATGATACAACAGTTCCGGCCATACCGCCAGAAACCTCCTTCCCAATGATGATGATGAGGTTTTCAATGCATAGTGACTTCTCTCCTTTGGAGCCTGAACCATCTCCGATACTTTTGGATACGTGTGCGTGTAATGCTATTTTCAAAATTTATGAAGATTCTGTACATGGCAGATATCCGGGTCAGACCATGGCACAGATATTTTTCGATAGCTTTAGTGTTTCTTTTTCCAATATTGACGACAGGCTTAAAGATTGCAAATACTTTTTAGGAAAAAATGCATTTGATGACCACACAGATCCCCCTTATCATTGGAAACCATCTTCATATTATGATATAAACCATACCGTTGACGAAAAGCAGATTACAGTGCCAACGACTGATATCACATGCCCGCCTGCAGCCCCACCTGATAAAAACAGTCCCGGAGATACAACTAAATCTCCGCCTGGCTGCGATTCATTAGACTATACTTGTGAAGGATTAAATAATTATATAGATAGCTTTGAAACAAGACATCCCGGATGGTTTTACCAAAGTTCTTTTGCCGGAGGACCCGATAGTCTGTCAATTTTTGCGGATTCCCTAAATGGGAGGTTTAATAAAGGGGGTTGCCACGTAATCCCATTTGTGAAATTCAATCAACTTGCCATGTCTTGTAAGGCGACAAACCCCTGGTGTTTTTCTGATCCAATACCCACCTGTAACCTCATCCCGAACCCAAATCTAAAGCAACTCGGGGAACTACTTGAGGCATTTGCTTTTGATAGTACCTTTATCAATGATAGTATTGCGCTCAACCCCGATTATCTTTCATACATAAATTTTCTTGGAATTAGTTGCCTTACAAGTCTTTATAAAACTATAACGCATATTGATGAAACTTCGATAGACATGAAGTTTTCTGATGGGTCTCCTTGCAACCTGAATATGCTTCTTCAGATCAGCTTACCAACGGATAAGCTGAATATGGACGATATCCGGCAGTTTCATAATATCAGGTTGGCGGGAGATGGAAATGACTCAAATAGTTTTCTCATTGATGCGACTTTTGACAGATACCATGGCGGTGATACGACAGTCACACTTTTGGGTTGGGTTCATGGATTAAAAATAGCTTCATATAGCATGTGCGACAAACTTTGCAACGAGTCCATGAGCCCCCAACTTGCCTTGCCAGATAGCAGCTGCCAAATCTTTTTAACAAACCTCGCTGTACAGAATGCTCAAAATGCCTATAACAATTATATTGATTCAGTAAAAAGAGCTTTCAGGGCTGCATACACAGCAAAATGCCTCCATGCATATAAACATGAGCAGTTTACAATGAAGCATCCTGAAAAGGAGTATCATTACACTCTTTATTATTACGACCAGGCAGGCAATCTATTACAAACAGTTCCGCCTCAGGGTTTTGTAGCGTTGAATCGAACCAGCGGTGTAGATAGTGCAGATGCGAATCGTGCAAACCCTTCGTTACCTGCAGTATATCCTGCACATAAATTAGTCACCACATATCAATACAATACGCTCAACCAATTGGTCTATCAGCATACTCCTGATGCGGACAGTTCACGGTTCTGGTATGACAGGGTTGGGAGGCTTGCGGTGTCCAGAAACCGTCAACAAAGTAATGACGGTAATTTTTCATATACCAAATTTGATGCAATCGGGCGGATCATAGAGACGGGGCAGATAAGCACCTCCTCGACTATTTCGTATGGATTAGTGCGTGATTCATCCCGCTTGGCTTCATGGTTGGGCGGCGGAACAACAAGCCAGATTACCAAAACCTGGTATGATGCTTTGAAATACACCATATTATACAAAGATTTTATACAACAAAATTTGCGCAACCGGGTGGCAAGCAGTACTTACCAAGAATCATCAGGCACGAGTTATGATTTTGGTACCCATTATGATTATGATATTGATGGGAATGTGTCTGCCCTTGTGCAACAAAATGCTTCCCTTGCATCAGAGGGTCAGAATTACAAACTAATTGATTATAGCTATGATTTGGTGAGCGGCAAAGTGAATGAAGTGGCTTACCAAAAAGGTGAGAATGACGCATTCTACCATGTATATCAATACGATGCTGATAACAGGCTTACGAATGTTCAGACAAGCAGGGACAGTGTAATATGGGATGAAGACGCTTCTTATTTTTATTATTATCATGGCCCATTGGGCCGGTTGGAACTTGGAGATAATAAGGTTCAGGGTATTGATTATGCATATAGCATTCAGGGCTGGTTGAAAGGAGTGAACAGCGATATGCTGAACCAGAAACGAGACATTGGAAGGGATGGTGATATAACACTTGCGGGCAACATAAATGTGAATGTGGCACGGGATGCTTTTGGATATAGCCTTAATTATTTTTCCGGAGACTATACACCAATTAATGCATCTGCCCCTAAGTTTGCGACAGTGCAAACAAGCAGCAAATTAAATTCTGCAAGTGGTAACTTGTACAATGGAAATATCCGCAATATGGTAACATCCATTCGGTCATTTATGCCTACTACAAATCCATTGCCGTTGGCACGGGCATTCCAGTACGACCAATTGAACCGTTTGGTAAATGCACAGGCGTTTAATAACCTTGATACGGGATCACTGGCCTGGAAAAATACGGGGAATACTGATCCTTATTATGCAGAGCATTTTACTTACGATCAAAATGGTAACATGCTGAATGTAAACCGCCGGGGAGATACTTTACACTCAAGCAAAGCAACCATGGATAGTCTTACCTATCATTACTATAATGGTACTAATAGACTGAAACAAGTAACCGATCTCATTGACACGGGATGGTATAAGACTGATATTGATAACGAACCAGATACAACAAACTATGCATACGATAAAAACGGGAACCTGGTTTTTGATTCGGCTGGTCAAATTGCCAGCATTACATGGAGCGTATATGGTAAAATAAAGCAGATTATTCGAACAGGAGGTAGTACAAAACCTAATCTCTATTTTGCTTATGGGGCAGATGGAAACAGAGTGATGAAAGTAGTGGCGAGTGGATCGGACAATACCCAATGGAGTTATTATTACTATGTCCGTGATGCACAGGGCAATATTATGGCTGTATATAAAAGGCAAATACTGAAAATAAGTGATACCATTGTTAACCATTTACGTGATAGCATTACCTTGACTGAACAGGATATTTATGGATCTTCCCGCCTTGGAATGGTGAAAGCACGAAAGGCGGTCCAGACCCTGGATTTTAAAGGAACCATAAGCAGCACAAATTTTGCACCCGTTGTAACGAGAACAATTTCAGTTGTTAATATTCATTATAGTGATAGTTTGCTGAGCAGGGTGCTTGGACAAAAGCGCTATGAACTGAATAACCATCTCGGCAATGTACTTGCAACGGTTACTGACAGAAAGCTAGAACATAGCACCAATGGAACAGCAGTTGATTATTATTTGCCTGACATAACCAGC
>Ga0207063_1176_pt1 | contig 13196 bp, 11 predicted proteins | sample Alteio_BWMinCont_29_FD_153462 | JGI IMG/M metagenome (GOLD analysis project Ga0207063, IMG submission 153462) | Enriched cells from forest soil in Barre Woods Harvard Forest LTER site, Petersham, Massachusetts, United States -... | ecosystem: Environmental > Terrestrial > Soil > Temperate forest >...
TTGAAATTCTGCCTGTTTATTCAGAAAAAAATTCAGAGCGTATGAATCGGCAAAGTAAAATTGAAACTTATTTTAATAAAAATAACTATCTCTTCTTTCGTATTAAAAAAAATGCTTCGGGTGAATTTGCTAATTTTGAATATATTGAGAAAATCGGCATTCACGGAGATATGGAATTATGCGATTACCTTGTATCCCCTGTTGAATTCAGGGACAAATTAACAAACGGTTGACCATGTCAAAAACTAAAATTCTTATTACCGGCGGAGCAGGATACATCGGATCCCATGCAGTTATAGAATTTCTGAATCTGGGTTTTGAAATTATTTCAGTTGACAATTTATCCAATTCGTCGGTTAAAACCTACGACCGGATCAACCAGATTACAGGAAAGCTCATCAGACATTACCAGATGGATATCTGCAATTTGGATCTCCTCACAAAGGTGTTTGAAGAAAATCCGGATATTGAAGGTGTAATTCATTTTGCAGCTCTTAAATCGGTACCGGAGTCTGTACAACAACCATTGCTGTATTTCAGAAACAATGTGAACGCGCTTTTGAACGTCCTGGAGTGTATGAAAAACTTCCAAACCAAGTACCTGATTTTTTCATCGTCCTGTTCAGTTTATGGAAATGTAAAACAGCTTCCTGTCAATGAAGAGACTCCGGTTGAAAAGCCGGAATCGCCATATGCTTATACAAAAGTTATCGGGGAACAGGTGATTCAGGATTTTCTCAGGATCAATCCCTGGGTCAAAGCCTCTTCCCTCAGGTATTTCAATCCGGTGGGAGCTCATAGCTCAGGATTAAACGGTGAATTGCCCTCCAATCGTCCGAACAACCTGGTTCCTGTCATTACCAGGACGGCAATAGGAAAAATGCCTGAAATGAGTGTGTTCGGAAATGACTACAACACCAGGGACGGCAGCTGCATTCGTGATTACATCCATGTTTCTGACATCGCCGATGCCCATGTAAAAGCCTATAATTTTTTAGCAGACCGCCGCCAACCGGACCAATACTCCCTTTTTAATCTCGGATCCGGAAAAGGAGTAACCGTGCTGGAAGCAATCAGTTCGTTTGAGAAAATTGCCAATCTCAGGTTGAAATACAAAATTGTACCCCGAAGAGAGGGTGATGTAGAGGCCATTTATTCTGACTGTTCGAAAGCAAAAAGGCTTTTGAATTGGATACCGAAAAATGATATCGATTCCATGATGAAAACCGCCTGGGATTGGGAAAAAAATCTGGCAACAGAAAAAATCATTTCTTAGAATGTAAAAAATTTTTACAGTACAATGAAGAGCATTCATTTGCCGGGTCTAAATGGCATACGGAGTATTGCCGCACTGATTGTTTTATTTGGGCATATCGACCAAATGCTTCCGGGTTTTGGAATTTCCACATTTAATATTCCCTTTGCTCCCCGATATGGAGTTACTCTTTTTTTTGTTTTAAGCGGATTCCTGATTACGTTCCTGTTATTAAAAGAAAAAGAAAGCTATTCAAAAATTCAGATTACTAAATTTTACATCAGGAGAATTTTGAGGATCTGGCCGCTTTATTTTTTGGCCATTCTGGTCTCCGTTATTATGCTTGCCTGCCTGAAAACGAGCTTTCCGATCAGGGCTTTAAATTACATCCTGTATGTTTTTTTTCTGCCGAATGTTGCCTTCGCAATGAAACTGACGGTCAAACCTATTGAGCCTCTTTGGTCGGTAGGAGTTGAAGAGCAATTTTATTTAATCTGGCCTTTGCTCATGCATTTTTCAAAAAAACCTCAGTATTCAATTTTTGCAACTGTTTTTGTTTACCTAACGGCAAAGGCGGGTCTGTTCATCCTGGGCCATGGTTATTGGCTGATTACCCTTACACGAATTGATTGCATGGCCATAGGCGGTCTGGCAGCCTGGCTGGTTATTAACAAACTCGAAAGCATATCCGGTTTTATTTTTTCAAAAGGAATTCAGCTGCTTTCCTGGGCAGCTGTTTTGAGCATTTTGATTTATCCCATTTATTATCCCGATTTCCTTATTCACGAATGTTATTCGGTAGCCTTCGCATTCGTATTGATAAATATAAGTTTCAATACGAACTCCATTATCCGGTTGCAAAACCGATTTTGGGATTACATAGGCAAACTTTCCTATGGAATTTACATTATTCACATGCCGGTGATTTTCCTGGGCCAGCAGTTGCTTAATAACAAACTTCGAAATTCTGTTCAATCAGGTATATCCATATTCCTGTCCTGTTCAATACTTACATTGGTATTATCAGACCTCTCGTATCGTTTTTTCGAAAAGAAATTTTTGATCTTAAAAGAAAAATACTCCCCTATTATAAGCAGAGTCTGATCGGGGCTCTTCTTTAGTGATGATACCCCTCCCCCTTCAGAATGGTAAATGCCCTGTAGAGCTGTTCTGCAAAAAACAGTCTGACCATCTGGTGTGAAAAGGTAAGCCTGGACAAAGCCACCTTAAATTTTGCTCTTTTATAAACCTCATCTGAAAACCCGTAAGCGCCTCCGATTACAAAAACAAGCGTTTTCGCCCCGGAATTCATCTGCTGTTGCAAAAACTCAGAAAACCCGACCGAAGTATACTCCTTGCCCTGTTCGTCCAGCAATACCAAAATACCGGAGGAATCAACCTGCTTAAGCAAAACTTCTCCCTCCTTGATCTTCATTTCAGAGGAGGTCATTTTTCCAGCCTGCCTGAGGCCTGGCAATTCAATGTATTCAAAGCTCACATAATGCTTTAAACGGCTCAGGTAAACGTCCAATCCCGCTTTCAGGTAATCCGCATCCGTTCTTGCAACAACAACCAGCTTAATCTTCATTGTGAAATTGGATCATCCTCATTAAAAATTGTATAATTTTACCTCCACGGCAAATCAATTGGCTCAATTATTGAGCAATTTATGCAAATTAGAACAATGCGCCTTAAACTATTTTTTGCCCTTTTATTGGTAAGTCTTTCGGCCGCTGCCGCCGGAGATATTACGGACGAAATTGCCCTGGCCGTTAAGTCCGGCAACAGCAAAGAAATCTCCGCTTATTTTACCGACAACATTGACCTCAAAGTTCTCCAGCAGGAGGATGTATACAGCAAAGCCCAGGCCGAATTGATTGTGAAGGACTTTTTCACCAAGCATACAGTAAAGTCATTCGAAATCGACCACCGGAGCGTAAAGAACGACACCCGGTTTGCCATTGGAAAACTCGATACCTCAGCTGGAAAATTCAGGGTCTATTTCCTCATCAAAAAATCTTCGGGAAAACTGCGAATTCAGCAATTCAGGATTGAAGCCGAAAATGAATAAATTAACGGCAGAGGACAGCAAAAACCTCCATTCTTTTTTTGATTCCGCCATACGCGAAGACATTGGTAATGGCGACCACACCTCCCTGGCCTGTATTCCTGAAAAAGCAATCGGAAGAGCGCAGTTACTGGTGAAAGAATCCGGTATCATTGCAGGTACAGAAATTGCAAAAATCATTGCTTCTAAAATTGACAAAAGGTTAGCACTGAAAATCCTGATCAACGATGGTTCGCCGGTAAAGCCAAGAGACATTGTACTGACCCTGAAAGGCCCCTCCAGATCCATACTTAAGGCCGAACGGCTGGTATTAAACTGCATGCAGCGTATGAGCGGAATTGCCACAAAAACGAACCGGCTTGTGCAGCTTTGCAAAGGAACCAAGGCAAGGGTTATCGATACCCGCAAAACAACTCCCGGATTCCGGAAACTTGAAAAAATAGCCGTTAAAACAGGCGGTGGCTCTAACCACCGATCCGGGTTGTTCGACATGATCCTGATCAAAGACAATCACATCGATTACGCCGGAGGAATTCCCCAGGCCATTGAATCCGTTCTCAACTACAAAACCAAACACCCCGCATTCAAAAAGCTAAAAGTAGAGATTGAGGCCCGAAACCTTTCCGAGCTGAAACAAATCCTTAAAAAAGGTAAGATCGACCGCATTATGCTGGATAATTTTTCCATTCCAGATTTAAAAAAAGCCCTCCGTTTGATCGCAGGGAAATACGAAACAGAAGCTTCGGGCGGAATCACCGAAAAAAACATCCGAAACTACGCCTTATGTGGCGTAGATTTCATTTCAATCGGAGCCTTAACCCATAGCGTTAAAAGCCTCGATCTTAGCCTTAAAGCATACTGAATTGCAATTCAACCCACTCCACCGGCTTAAGTCTTTTGCCTATTTTGCTTCCAAACAGATTCACCTGCCCGGATTTGAAGGATTGCCGCTTTACGATGTAGCCCGCTTTTTTTTCAAAGGACTTTACAACGGAGCTATTACAACCAGGGCATCTTCGCTTGCTTTCAATTTTTTTCTGGCCATTTTCCCCTCTATCATTTTTCTGTTCACGCTGATCCCCTATGTACCGATTGCACATTTCCAGGACACCCTTTTCGAATTGTTAAGAGAAGTATTGCCCAAAGCCGCGTTCGAAGCATCTGAGGAGACCATAACAGACATTGTCAAAAATCAGCATGGAGGGCTGTTGTCAATTGGCTTTATCAGCGCACTTTTTTTCTCTACCAATGGCGTAAATTCAATGATCGATGGGTTCAACAATTCCTACCATGTCGTAGAAACCCGTTCCCTTCTCCGTCAGCGCCTGGTCGCCCTGCAGCTTGTGTTGATAACAACGCTGCTCCTGCTGGTTTCAATTGCCGTAATTATTTATTCATCGATCGTATTGTCGCATTTACCCCTGGGCGTTTCTTCCTATTACCCCATCCAGATTGGAAGACTGCTCATTGTTGCTGGCCTGTTTTTCATCATCATTTCATTTTACTATTACCTGGGGCCTGCAAGCAAAAAAGGCTGGACGTTTTTCTCTGCCGGCTCTACCTTTGCTACAGTACTAACCTTACTGACGTCCCTGGGGTTTGCCTTTTACGTGAATCATTTCGGAACCTACAACAAGCTGTATGGATCCATTGGCACATTGATCATTGTACTGTTGTGGATTTACTTCAACTCCATCGTCCTTCTGCTCGGTTTCGAGCTCAATGTGAGCATTCACTCTGCCGGTAAAAAGGACCTCAGGTAAGCGTTTAAAAATTTCGTATTTTCGGCTTTCTCTTAAAATTGCAACGAATGCCGAAACAATTTTCTTCAGCCCTGAAAGCGGCCGTAATGCTTATTGTTTTCGCTTTTCCTGCGAAAACAAAATCCCAGAATTCCCAGAATCCCTGGTATTGGAAAAACCGCAAACCATTTGAGGGCTATTGGCAGCAGGATGTCCATTACACCATCAAGGCCGGCATTGATGACAAAACCAATATTGTGGATGGCAGCGAAGAATTAACGTATACCAACAACTCCCCGGATGAGCTTCCCTTTGTTTACTTCCACCTATACAGCAATGCACAGGTCAAAGGCTCTTACCTGAGCGATTTATACAAAAACAACGGCTACCAGGTCCGCTATGGAAAATACCAGCAACAGGGATTGGGTACTACCATCTCCTCCATAACCGTAAACGGCAAAGAACTGAAGACCGAACTCGACAATACCATTCAGAAAGTCTACCTGAGCGAACCCCTGAAGTCCGGTGAAAGCATAACTTTTAAAATAAATTTCAAAACTTATTACGACAACGGCAGCATCCGCAACCGGATGAAAGAATTTAATGCATTCGGATACAATCACTACGACCTGGTCCATTGGTATCCAAGGATCTCCGTTTATGACCGCAAATTCGGCTGGGACACCGAGCAACACATGGACCATGAATTTTACGGAGATTTCGGCGTTTACGATGTCGAGCTCACCTTTCCCAACAATTACATTCTCGAAGGAACCGGATTGATGACAAACCAAGAAGAAGTCCTTCCCGAAAGCCTGAGAAACAAACTTGACATTAAAAATTTTAAAGACAAGCCCTGGGGAGAAAAACCTTCCGAAATTATAAAACCCGACGGAAGCACCAAAACCTGGAAGTTCCATGCCGAAAATGTCCATGACTTTGCCGCCACCGCCGATCCAACGTACCGTATAGGAGAAACAGAATGGAACGGAATAAAGTGTATTGCCCTGGTTCAGGAACCCCATGCCAGGCGCTGGCAAAACGCTGCGTCCTATACGGCGAAGGTAATTCAGGTTTATTCCCTTGATTTCGGAATGTATAGTTATCCCAAAATGGTTGTTGCCGATGCGCAGGACGGCATGGAATATCCCATGCTGACCCTTGACGGAGGGGGGGATCCCGACTACCGCGACCTGCTTGCACACGAAATCGGACACAACTGGTTTTTCGGAATGATCGGCACCAATGAAACCTACAGGGCGGCTATGGACGAGGGCTTCACCCAGTTCATAGAAAACTGGGCCTACGAAAAAATAGACGGAAAAATCAGGGTCAACTTCGTTCCCGAATCCAACTACATCGCCAATTACCTGCAGCCGGACTATGTTCGCAACAGCGAGATATACAACGGATATATGTCGGATGCCATCAAAGGTTCCGAAACGACCTTAAACACCCACTCCGACCAGTTTAACGGAGCCATCAGGCATAGCGGGGGTTACGGCCAGGTGTATTTCAAAACAGCAACAATGCTCTACAACCTACAATACGTGTTAGGAGACAGCCTCTTCCTGGCGGCCATGCAGCATTACGTCAGCCAGTGGAAAATCTGCCATCCCTACATGGAGGACTTCAGAAGTTCGGTTATCAATTTCACCCATGTTGACCTCAACTGGTTTTTCGACGAATGGTTCGAAACGTCAAAAACCATCGATTACAAAATTAAATCCGTACACAAAGAGGCGGCAGCCGGTGAATACACGATAACCTTTGAGCGGATTGGACGCATGCAGATGCCCATTGACTTCAGTGTTTTTGCGGACTCGGCTGAATACAAGTATTACATTCCCAACAACTGGTTTGTGAAAAAAACGAATGCCACAGTCCTTCCGCGCTGGATTGGCTGGGACAAAGTGGAGCCTACCTACCAGGCCCGGATTAAGGTGAAAGGAACCCTGAACAATGTGGTCATTGACCCGACCTTTCGTCTGGCCGATGTCAACATGCTCAACAACAGCATGCGCAAACCTGTAAAAACGGCCTTCGACTCCAAAATATATAACGCACCCGACTGGACCAATTATGAGTTGTTCTGGAGGCCCGATCTCTGGTACAACGGATACGACGGCGCCAAGGTCGGCCTCAACCTGAACGGCAATTACATGAATTACAAACATATTTTTGATGCGACAGTCTGGCTCAATACAGGTCTTTTTCAATCCAACCTCTCTCAGGTTCAATCCTACCTGGGTGGAAACGGTGTTTACATCAACCGGTACGAGAATATGAACTTCCGGATCAACTACCGCACCTCTACCGAGAAATTCATGAAGGGTTCGGCCCTTTTCGCTTCGGCCCGATTGCTGGACGGACTCGAATCGTATACGATTGGGTTCGACAGAAAAGATGTTTCCGGAAAAAATAAAATATACATGTTCTTCAAATCCATGTACAGGGCCGATTCCAATGCCCTCAATTACCTCCTCATGCCTGACCAGTGGGGAGTTGCCAGATTAAACAACACCATCAATGTCGGCTGGGACAATGTTTACTCTTACAGATTCGGAAACGGCAGCATCAACCTCAACCTGAAGTCTTCGACGGTCGGGAGTGATTACGACTTCTCAGCATTGAGCCTGACAGCCATCAACCATACCCGTGTCCTGAAAAGACTGGTTTTAAATACCCGTTTTTTCGTTCAGTACGGAACGGGAAGCAATTGGGCTCCCGAGTCCTCCCTCTTCCTTGCAGGAGGCAATCCCGAAGACATGATGGAGAATAAGTTCACCAGGGCCCAGGGCATTATTCCCCCTTCAGCTGCCGAGTTCGGTGCAACAACCAATAACTTTCAGTACGGCGGGGGCTTGAACCTCAGGGGATATGCGGGTTATCTGGCACCCGAAACAGATGCCAGGGGAAACATCGTAATGAGTTACAAAGGCACCACAGGAGCCTCCGTCAATACCGAACTCGAATTCGGCGACCTCTTTAACCTCCACCCCCGGAAAATCAAAAACTGGCTCAAAATAAGTCCCTACTTGTTTGCCGATGCGGGCATCATCAACATCGATGCGGCCACAGATTATCTCGAAATGGGCAGCCTGAGAGCGGATGCCGGTTTGGGACTGGCTTTCACCATCAAAAAATTCGGCCCTCTGCAAACGGTAGATCCCCTGACTATCCGGTTTGACATGCCCCTGTTCTTAAACCGGACTCCGGCCGAACAACCCGATTATTTTGCATTTCGTTGGTTACTCGGAATCAGCCGGGCGTTTTAGAAGAGAACGCAGCGTTTTATCAATGTAGGAATTGATATCCGGTACAATTTTAAAAAAGTAAACGATTGCCATAAAACTTCCTCCGACCAGAGTCGAACGCAAAGCGATATCTGCGAAAACATTACGGAGTCCCGGAATAAATGAATTGAGAACCAGACAAGCTCCAGCGGTCAGCAACACCCAAAGCGTACGGATGTCATAGGGCTGCATATTGAAATTCACTTTCACAAAAATCAACCGCAAAATATTGTAAATAACGAGCGTAATCATAGTGGCCAGGGCTGCCCCGTTAATTCCCATTCCCATGGGAACAATAAAAAAATAGGCCGAACCAACCGTAAATAAAATCAGAAATCCGGTAAAAAAAAGATCGTATTTGAATTTCCTTGAAGTGATGGTAATGATTCCGTTTAGTCCGGTTCCCATATCGAAAAGTCGTCCGAGGCTGACCAGCAGAAAAACATATCTGGCACTGGAATAAGCAACGGGCATAAAATGAAAAATGGAATCCAGGTTGATCCACAGCCCAATAAACAGGAGGCTCCCACAAGTAAGGCAAATCAAGGTCACTTGCTTATAGAGCTTGTGCATTCCGGCCATGTCATTGTCTTTCCAGAATTTCGCAACAAAGGGACTTGTTATCTTTAATATAGCCCTGTAGGGAATAAGCATAACCGTGGAAATAAAAAATACGGTTGTATAGATGCCTGTTGCGTTAAGTCCAATAAACCGGGCTACCATTAGTGAATCGACATACGAAATAAAAGCATTTCCCGCCGAACTAAGAATTGAAATCAATCCGAAAGCAATCATGTATTTTGAAAAGCGCCTGATCTTTCTTGAAAGCTCAGGTTTGATAAAAAGCTGTTTCAAATACGCTGCATACGCCATGATGATTATACCCATCGAACAATTCAGGGCCACATAAATGACAACAAACTGATGAAAATTAACCCACTTGACAGCATAAAGCGTAATGCTTAGGGTCACCAGAAGGCGCAGCACCACTTCATTCAGGAAGGAAGGAACTACTGTTTTCAGCAGGGAACGCAAATACGAATCGTAAAGCTGAAAAAGCAAAGTAGATAAGCCCAGCGGGATGATGTAATAATAATAATCCACCAGCAGCTTTGATTTCTCCGAAAAGTGTTCCACCACCCAGGGCCTTAAAACAATAAGCACTGCTGAAAACAGAACAAAACCTGCAGTAACCAGCAATTTGGTCCAGAAAAGGAAACCGTGGTGCCGGTTGGCCTTGTCATTGAAATAAGGAAAAAACCGAAGCGTAACCCCCACCATACCCAGGGCCGAAAACTGAGCATATATTAACGAAATATTCACAAGGATATTTGCCAGCCCAACCTCTTCAAGGGAAAGAAAGTGAGGAAAAAGAAGCGCTTTATTAATATAACCCAGCGCTACCCCGACATAGGAAACAATGGTAAGTTTTAGTCCGTCACGCTGAACAATTCCCATAGAAGCATACAAGATAGCAAGATTGCGTTGATTGAACGTCAGGCTCCGGATTTTATTACTTTTGCCCAATGATTTCACCCCGGCTTAAAATTATTCTTGTAAAAGTCCGTCGTCTTCTTTTTTTGAAGTCAACTTCGGCGTTCGATTTTATTCTTTATTACCTGAGCCTCCCCTATAATTCTGTTCAAAATGCCGAAGGAAAAGGAAGAAAAGAAAAAAAGATAGTTTTTGTGGGCGAATTTCTACCTCCCAGAATCCCAAGAGTGGCCAAATGGCTGAAAAAAACGGACGCTTCATTCGTAACTGTTCTGCTTTGCCACAGTTCGGGATTTGTAGAAAAATTTTCGAACGACTCCTTTGACCAAACGGTATTGTTCCGGAACGAATGGCACCTCAAACGCATCCTTCACGGGATACGTGATGCTTATATTCTTCACGGTTTCGCTCCCAAAAGTCAGTACCCAAGCATTGCACACAAAATGCTGAAGTGTCCCTTTGTAGCGGACATGCAGGATGTTTTTTCAATTTACTACGGACTCCATCCGAAATTAAACTGGCTGAAAAAAGAATTGCCCTATGAAAAAGACTGTCTTTTACATGCTGATGGAATAGTGGCACACAGCCTGGAGCCCAACGTAGCACTCCGGCTGCTGAAATGCGATTCAAAACCCAGAACCCTTTTTTTTCCGCTTTATTGTGATCCCGATTTTTTCCGCAACTCAAATCGAAAATTCAATGCCGGAGAAATCCACCTGGTCTATGCCGGCGGAGTAACCGGATCTCACAGAGACCCCAAACAGTACGGCAGTACTCAATTTCACGGATTGATAAAAATACTGAGCGAGCAGAAAATTCACCTCCACATCTATCCCAGCCCATCCAATATCCCTGCAGACTACCAGGAATACGACCTGATTTCAAAAAAAAATCCTTTCTTCCATTTCCACCCTCCTGTGCATCAGAACGATCTGACAAACGAATTGGCAAAATATGATTTCGGCATACTGCCGTTTTTTAAAAATCAAACGGAACAGTCAGAAAGCAAGCTCAAATACGCTACAACTTTAAAATTGTTCAATTACCTGGAGGCAGGAATTCCCATTCTCGTTTCCGAAGATATTTTTTACCAGAATTGGCTTATAAAAAGATACCAAACCGGCCTCAACCTTAACCAGAACGACCTGAATAACCTGAACGCATTGATTTTGAAAGCAGACTACAATGAATTGAAACAATCCGTTCAAAAAATACGCGAACTATTTTCTCTTAAAAATCAGATTAAAAGAATTATTGAATTTTATGATGCATTGACTAAATTAGCACCATGAGAGTTGTAATTATTGGCGCAAGGCCTGACGGACACGCGAATGTTGTTCGGGAAATTATCCGGGCCGAAGGCAAACACGAGCTGGTTGGATTTGTCGATGACGACCCTCAGAGAAAAGGAACCCTGATTCACTCCATCCCTGTTATTGGAACGACCGATGAATTGCCAGAACTTTCAAAAAAAATAAATTTTCAAGGTGGAATTGTTGCCATTGGAGATAACAAACAAAGAAGGGCACTTTCTGAAAAAATAAAAAAAGCGGGGCTGGAGCTCATCAATGCAATACATCCATCCGTGGTGATTGATAACAACGTAAGCATCGGCCAGGGCTGTTACATCGGCCAAGGGGTTATAATTGTAACCGGCTCAAAAATAGGCAATTGCGTTAACATACATACCGCAACAAGCATCGATCATGACAATGTTCTCGAAGACGGAGTCAATCTGGGGCCTGGTGTTCATACGGCGGGTCGTGTGCACATCGGAAAAGACAGTTTCCTGGGAACCGGAACAGTTGTTATTCCGGATTGCAAAATTGGAGAAGGAGTCGTGGCAGGCGCGGGAACCGTGATAATAGACAATCTGAAACCTTTTTCAAAAGTGATTGGCGTACCCGCAAGAGATATGTCCTGACATTGCACGGGTTTTCCGCTAAGATTTGTACTTTTGAGCCTCTTAAACAAGCCGATATGCAAACTATTTTCATCACCGGAGGAGCGGGTTATGTGGGCTCCGTACTGGTTCCCAAACTCCTGAAAAAGGGCTACAAGGTCACCGTTTTGGATTTGATGATTTACGGAGAAGATGTCCTGGACAAGCATCCTCATTTGAATGCCGTCAGGGGTGATATCCGTGATCAGCAACTGCTGAAAAAACTTTTACCCGGCCAGGACGCCGTCATTCACCTGGCCTGCATTTCCAACGACCCCAGCTTTGAACTCAACCCAACCCTTGGAAAATCAATAAACCTGGATGCCTTCGAACCGCTTGTCAAAATTGCCAAAGAATCCGGAGTAAAACGCTTTATTTATGCTTCGTCCTCCAGCGTATACGGAATCAAACAGGAGCCCAATGTAAACGAGGACATGGTTCTCGAACCCCTGACCGATTATTCCATCTTTAAAGCTAAATGCGAGGAAATTCTGAAAGCCTACCAGGATGACGGTTTTACAACGACTACCATACGCCCGGCTACAGTGTGTGGTTACGGAAAACGCCTCCGCCTGGATCTTACCGTCAACATTCTGACCAACCTGGCCATCAACAAGGGAGAAATTACGGTCTTTGGCGGGGCTCAGAAAAGACCCAACCTGCACATCGAGGATATGACCGACCTCTATTGCCTGTTGCTCGAACTCCCGAAAGAAAAAATCGCAGGAAAACTTTGGAATGCAGGCTATGAAAATTTCACGGTCTCCGAAATTGCCGGTATGGTAAAAGAGGTGATCGGTCAGCAGGTGAGGATTGTCACCACGCCTACCAATGACAACCGCTCCTACCACATTTCCTCAGCAAAGATCAAGAAAGACATTGGATTTGAAGCCCGGCACAGTATAGAAGACGCCGTAAGGGACCTGAGCGAAGCCTTCAAAAAAGGCCTGGTTCCCGATTCTCTCACCGACGATAAATACTTCAATGTTAAACTGATGCAGAAGGTTCATCTTCACTGACAAGCTGACCCTCACTTAAACCGGATGAACATGACAGTACCCTACATAAACCTTGGCCTTCAGCACCGCGACCTGAAAAAAGACATACTTGGCAGTATTGAAAAGCTGCTGGACAACGGACAATTTATTTTAGGAGAGGAAACAAAGCGCTTTGAAAAAAGTCTGGCAGATTTGTGTGGAACAAAATACGCCCTTGGCGTGGCAAATGGCACAGATGCACTCTTTCTCACCATGCTCGCCCTGGGAATCGGCAAAGGGGATGAGGTAATTACAGCCCCAAACTCTTTTCTTGCTTCTGCATCTTCCATAGCGCTTATTGGCGCTACGCCTGCTTTTGCCGATGTGAACGAAGATTTTAACCTCGATCCCGGCAGCGTCGA
>Ga0207063_1178_pt1 | contig 12930 bp, 11 predicted proteins | sample Alteio_BWMinCont_29_FD_153462 | JGI IMG/M metagenome (GOLD analysis project Ga0207063, IMG submission 153462) | Enriched cells from forest soil in Barre Woods Harvard Forest LTER site, Petersham, Massachusetts, United States -... | ecosystem: Environmental > Terrestrial > Soil > Temperate forest >...
CAGAGCCCGTTCGCGCGATTGAGCAACGAGTTTAGTTGCATGATAAAGGCTCTCAAACGTTCCGGCATCAGTCCACCACCCATCGAGAATATCGTAATAAAGATTTCCCTCACGAATATAATGATTATTTACATCAGTAATTTCGAGTTCACCGCGATCGGAGGGACGTAGTTCCCGGATATAATCGAATACTTGACCGTCGTACATGTAGATCCCGGTAACTGCGTACTGGCTTTTCGGGTGTTCCGGTTTTTCATCGATGTGAACGATGCGATCGCCATTGAGCTCCGGGACGCCAAAGCGTCCGGGGGCCTCAACTTCTTTCAGAAGAATGCGAGCGCCAGAACCCTGGGCCTCAAACTTGCGAACATAAGGCGTGATGTCATCTTGTATCAGATTATCTCCAAGCACAACCGCAATGTGCTTTCCATCGGCAAAGTGCTCGCAGAGTCGTAGTGCATCAGCAATTCCGCCTTCGCCTTCTTGATAGGTGTAGTAGATATCCTTGAGACCAAAATCACTCCCATTACCAAGTAGGCGAAGAAAATCACCAGCCGAATTTCCACCAGTAACGATCATAATATCGTCTATGCCCGCTTTGCAGAGCGTCTCGATCGGATAGTAGATCATCGGCTTGTCGTAAACCGGCAGCAAGTGCTTATTTGTCACTTTTGTAAGCGGACGTAAACGCGTCCCAAGTCCGCCTGCGAGTATTACGCCCTTCATGATGCAACTTCCGTAATTAATGTTGAGGGTTCGAAAAAATTATCTACGCACATATTGCCTCTCGTAGTAGTCGAGGAACTCGCCTGATTTAAGCGGGCGCCACCAGGTTTCGTTTTCGCGATACCATGTTACTGTTGCTAATAAACCTTCCTCGAAATTAATGCGCGGTTTCCAACCGAGTGCATGTAGCTTTCTACAATTGAGTGCGTAGCGTCGGTCATGTCCTGGGCGATCGGTAACATAACGTACGTGCGTTTTCGCAGAGCGGGCACAGCCATCAATGAGGTACTGCGTGATGTCCATATTCGTGCGGGGATTGCCGCCACCAATATTGTACACATTACCAGACTCTCCATGTTCGAGCACATGTAAAATGCCACGCGCATGATCTTCAGCATGTAGCCAATCCCGGATCTGCATTCCATCGCCATAGATAGGCACAGCTTTATCTTCGAGCAAATTCGTAACGAAAAGCGGTATCAGTTTTTCCGGGTATTGATACGGGCCGTATGTATTGCTGCCTCGTGTGATTAGAACCGGCGTGCCGAACGTCGTCCAGTATGCTAACACTTGGAGATCACCACCGGCTTTACTTGCGCTATATGGACTACGCGGGCACAAAGCATCGCCCTCGCGAGATTCCCCTTCCGCTATGTCTCCATAGACTTCGTCGGTCGAGACTTGGAGAAAGCGCGGAATAGCGCGTTCACGCACCGCTTCAAGCAAAACATGCGTACCGAGAATATCAGTGCGAAGAAAAGCTTCGGGATCGAGGATCGAGCGGTCCACATGCGTCTCGGCCGCAAAATTGACGATCGCATCAACCCCCTTATCAATCGCCTTACGCACTGCTCCCGTATCGCAGATGTCACCACGTAGAAAACTGTAGCGCTTATCACCTGCAATGTCGCGAAGATTTTCGGAGTTCCCCGCATATGTCATGGCGTCAAGGTTTACAATTTGCAGTTCCGGGGACTCTCGCAAAGCGAGCCGGATAAAATGCGAACCGATAAAGCCGAGACCACCCGTTACGAGCCAGCGCATCACGACCAAACATTTAGCATAGCCGCCGAGAATCCTATTCAGCTTCCTGCAGATGCCGTTGGGCAAGGTAGTCTCGTATTCCGTCCTTCCACGAAGGCATGGCTATGCCGAGCGCGTTAAGTTTTTCGCTGGAAAGGGCTGAAAACGCCGGCCTTCGCGCGTGCATATTGCGCGCTGCAGAGTCAATCGCTTCAACCTCATAGTTAAATCCAGCTTGCCGCAGCGTCTCCAGTGCAAATGCATGCCAGCTTACCATGCCTTCATCAACCGCATGATAAAGACCATATGCAGTAGTTGCCAGCAGCGCATTAAGCGCATCGGCAAGGTGCCCTGCAAAAGTTGGAGATGAAACGATATCGTTCACGACACGAAGTGGCTCTTCAGCACGCGCCTGCGAAATGATGCGGTCGATGAATGTGTATCCCTTTGAAGAACTTATCGTTGTTCCATAAAGTCCGCACGTACGCACAACAAATGATTTCATCTGCAACCGATCAACCAGAAGTTCCCCGGCAAATTTAGATATACCATAGGTAGAAATCGGATGCGGAATATCTTCTTCGATATACGGTTTGCGATGTTGACCATTCTCGGTTCGATCCTTGCCATCAAAAACATAGTCGGTGCTAATCGTTACGAATGTGTAATCACGCTTGCGACAAAGCCTAGCAAGCCGGTCGACGGCGAGTGCGTTAATTGCGAACGCACGCTCCGGCGCGCTTTCACAATTGTCGACGTGATGAAATGCCGTGCAATTGATGACCGCATCGAAGTGCGCGGAATTTAATGCGGCAATGAGCGCCTCTTCATTCTCAACATCCACTTCTGAACTGGACGGGGCGCTTATATCGTGTTTCACCCAGCGACGACGAATTTCCGTGCCAAGTTGTCCTGAACCGCCAAAAAGCAAAATGTGCATACGAGGTTTACCCTGCAGAAGCGACAGGTTGAGTGCGCATACCTTGCAACCCCAATACCAAAGCTACCGCCACGGTCGTTATCAAATTTCCAATGAAGAGTACCTTAACAACACTCAGAAGCGACGGATGGTAGAACGCAATCGTAGACAACGTCGCAATAGTCAAAAGCAGGGCCGGAACGGCGAACGCAAAACGGTGTGTTGCAATACCGTACGACCCGAGCACGTTTGTAAGTGCTAGAAGCGCCATCGCGGAGCCGTACCAAACAAGCAATCCTTGCGCCGCATCGTATGCGTTGCCTACCAATGCATGCAGTAAAACAATACCTAATACCCGAAATGCCAGTAAACCACAAAAAGCAAAACCTGCTAGCATCCAACAACTCGCAAGTAGCACCCCGTGCGTGCGCTCACCACGTGCATGACGATCGGCAGCTTGCGGGAGCAAGACCGTCGGAATAAAGCCAACGAGAAAAAATAAAATTTTTCCACCAAGTGAAGCAGCAGAATAGATTCCAGCCTGCGTTGGATCAAAGGAATGTTTGACTATAACGACATCGGCATAACCCATCAACATGATTACAATTGTCAAAGCCGCAGATCCACCGCTCGTCAAGGCAATACGCCGCCAATCATAGCGTACTGGTTGTTGTGCCACCGGTGCGTAACGGCGATACAATCCGAGCCCGATTATGACAACTCCGGTCAATGCACCTACGAAAAATGCCATCAACCCACCGAAGAGATGCCATCCTACTGCTGTGAAGAAAATGATTCCTAGAACTTTTGCTATTCCCTCACCGGCACTCGAGAACGAGTAGCCGAGAAAATCTTGCGTACCTTGGGCGAATGCGCGTAGCAACGCCGAAAGTAATGCAACGGCAACGATCAATCCGATGAATGGGATAGTCCACGCCGACACGTGCAGGAAACGTGCGAGCGGTACGGCGACGATGACTGCAACTATCATGTATCCAACACCAATAATGGCACATCCACGCACAAGGCCCAGCACCAGTCCCCGTAGGTGCGATGCATCGCGCAAAGCACGAAACTCTGCGGCAAACTTCGCAACGACCGTGGCAAAAATATTAAAAGGCGTGGCGACGATCAAGAATGCTGAAATCAACGCATACAGGGCTCCGTACTCTTCAACCCCCAGACGGCGGCTTGCGATGGCATGAAAGAGAAAGCCGCAGATATTTCCGAACATAGACGCGCAAAAAACGAGTGCTCCTTGGCGCACCATGCTATCAGAGCGAAGATACGCTGCCCAGCGCGCAGTCAATGATGAGCTTTCAGCTACCCTTCCAGCTTGCACACGTTGGTTGTACGACATCCCTGTAGCTAGCCCCCGCTGGTCGAAGGCGGATTGGCAATAATGGAAAAACAGTTACCGTATGAAGCAATTCAGCCTGCAGCTATCTGACCTACCGCTTTCGGGTGCCCTACTTCTCCGACCCGCAGTTTTTGCAGATGAACGCGGCTATTTCCAGGAATCGTACTCAGTAAAATCTTATGCTAAAGCGGGCGTTATGGACGCATTCGTACAGGACAACGTATCGTACTCGCGGCGCAACGTTCTTCGCGGTTTACATGGTGATCCACGTATGTCTAAGATCATTCAGGTGCTCGTTGGAGAGGTTTATGATGTCATCGTTGACCTCCGGCGCGATAGCCCGACGTATCTTCGCTGGCACGCGGAGCTTTTACGCGCCGAAGACCATCTGCAAATTTACGCGCCCAGCGGTTTTGTCCATGGTTTTTTCGTCCTGAGCGACGAGGCGATCATGTCGTATAAGCAAAGCGTTCTGTACGATCCCACAATGGAATTCGGCGTAGCTTGGAATGATTCTGACCTCAAAATCGACTGGCCGCTCAATGGTATTACACCGATCCTGGCTCCTAAAGATGAAGCTAATCCAACTCTCCGTAACCTTGCCTACCTATAATAAAATAATAGAGGGACAAAAAAATGGCCGTTAAAATTCATTCCAGTAGCGTCGAATCCGCCCACGATTGGGAACATCTATTCTCATCGTTCAAGCGCTTCGCATCGAAGGAATCGAGAGTAATTGAGATCGGAGCATCTACGTTAGCAAGAACTCGAGCTATCGCTTCTCTATGCCATAAAGTTATTGCAGTTGAATATTTTCCTGAAAGAATCCCGAGCGATATTGAAGGAAATATCGCATACATTCAAGGTGATTGGCAACGTCTATCAGACATAATCCCGCAAAATACCATTGACCTTGCGATATCCAGCCATGTCATAGAGCATATACCGGATGACTTAGGCGCACTTGACGAACTATATGATGTCTTAAAGCCTGGAGGTGCTGCCTTCATAAATACACCGAATCGGAAACGGTTAATCAGAAGCATCATAGAAAATTTTACGGGCGAACGGAAGTTCCCATGGTGGGAGCATGTACGCGAATACATAGAACCTGACTTGCATAATTTGATTCAACGTTCAAAGTTTCCACGTTATGAAATAATCCCTGTTTGCTTCGGATTACAAGGCGGACCGTTCTGGATTTATTCAACATCAGCGCCAAAATTCGCGCGACACTTGGCAACCTTCTGGGAAATTCATTTATTCAAAGATTAGTCGCGCGAAAAGCTTCGATAGTACGCCGTAACCCCTCTTCAAGTTTGACCTTCGGTTCCCATCCGAGCACGGTGCGCGCGCGGTCGATATTTGGACACCGCCGTCCCGGATCGTCTGGCGGCATGGGCCGATAAACAGCATTAAATGCTACGTTTGCAAGACGTGCAACTTCACGCGCAAACTCTTCAATTGTGCGTTCTTCAGGATTACCAAGATTGACAACGGTTCCTTGAAGTGCATTGGAAACAGCGGTTCGAACAATACCTTCGATGAGATCGTCTACATAACAGAACGATCGTGTCTGCTTACCGTTGCCATAGACAGTCAATGGTTCACCGCGTAAAGCCTGCATGATAAAATTTGGTACGACACGCCCATCGTCGTGACGCATACGCGGCCCATATGTATTGAATATACGTAAAATTGTTCCGCGTAGCTGCCGAATGCGCATGCTGGTCGAAACGTATGCTTCACCGAAGCGCTTCGATTCATCATAGCACGACCGGGGACCCACTGGATTCACATGTCCCCAATATGATTCTCGCTGGGGATGCTCCAATGGATCTCCGTACGATTCCGATGTCGAAGCATAAACAATCTTTGCATTCCAGCGCAAAGCCGCATCCGCGCAATGCTTCGTGCCAATTGCATTAACCTCCAAGGTCTCGAAAGGATGATTGCCGTAGTCGACAGGGCTGGCCGGTGACGCGAAGTGTAAAATAAGCTCGGGAAGGGAATCCCCCACTGCTTTCTCAACTGCATCCCAACGATCGACAATGTCCGCTTCTATAAACTGAAAGCGCTCGTGTGTCATCGCTTTGGAAATATTGGCTTTGCTGCCCGTTAGCAAATTGTCTACGCCAAGCACGTTATGGCCATCCGCCAAGTAACGATCAGTAAGATGAGACCCGATAAAACCTGCAGCTCCGGTAATGAGAACACGCATGGATTACTTTGCCACAGAAATTCGATCGACGGGAAGTGGGGCGCGACGCCCAATGCCAATATACGAGAAGCCTAGGGCTACAAGGTCTGATGGATTATAAATATTTCGCGCGTCGAAAATAACTCTGCCACGCATTATTTGAGCAGCAGCGCTGAGATCGAGTTGTTTGTACTCATTCCAATCCGTCGCGAGAAACATTGCATCCGCTTCTTTCAAGGCTCCATACACGTCGTTGCAATACGTTACCCGCTCACCCAGTACCCCACGAGCAGCCCAAAGAGCCGCGGGATCGTGAGCGGCAATAGTCGCACCGCGCTCTAGCAATCGTTCGGTTACATACATTGCAGGACTTTCCCTGACGTCGTCCGTGTTTGGCTTAAAAGAAAGCCCCAAAATAGCTATTCTCTTGTTTCTCAAGGATCCGAGCTGCTCTTCTAGGCGGCGGACGCAACGCTCGATCTGCGTTCGATTGACCTCGAGTACTGCTTCCAGAATCGCGGGACGAACCCCGACTTTTTCTGAAAATTTTGATAACGCCGTGACATCTTTTGGAAAGCAAGATCCTCCGAAACCCAGGCCAGGATTCATAAAGGCCGTACCGATACGTTTATCCGATCCAACTCCCTTCACCACATCCCGCACATCGGCTCCCACTTCTTGACAAATGTTAGCGATTTCGTTGATGAACGATATTTTAGTCGCGAGGAATGCATTGGCTGCATATTTGATCATTTCCGCAGTTCTTACGTCAGTTACTATAACCGGTGCATAGAGGGGAGCATATAATTCTCTCATGACGGTAGCCGAAGCTTTATCATGAACCCCAATAATAATGCGATCCGGCTGCATAAAATCAAAAATTGCGCTTCCTTCACGTAAAAATTCCGGGTTTGATACGACGGAGACGCCTTCCGCTGCGGGACTGTGCTCACGAATAATGGAGGCAACCAAGTCGCCAGTTTCTACCGGAACAGTCGACTTATTCACAATTACTTTACGCGATCCGGAATTCAAAGACTTGGCTATGCTTAGAGCGGCAGCTCGCACGTATTGCAGATCCGCGTGTCCATCGTCCCCCATCGGCGTACCGACCGCAATAAAAATAATTTCGGTACCGTCTAGAGCTTCAGCAGCATTGCTTGAAAAATGAAGCCTGCCGGTACGACTATTGCGTTTGACGAGCTCTTCTAAACCCGGCTCAAAAAAAGGGATCGCCCCTCCGCATAGAACCGCGATTTTTTCCGTATCTGTATCTACGCAGGTCACTTGGTTCCCAAGTTCCGCGAGACAGGCTCCCGTTACGAGCCCGACATATCCACTGCCGATAACACATATATGCTTCATAAATTCCTCACGAAACTCGACATATAACGGCGATTCCTTTCAATGTAACGGACCTGGTTCCCGTTGTTACCTTCGAACGTCAATTTATCCTACTGGTGCATCATCCATCGCAACCCATTTTTTCCTCTCCAGGTCGTAGCGTTTGATCAATCTAGCTGGATTGCCAGCAATTACAGAATAATCTCCAAAAGACTTCGTAACGACGGCATTCGCTCCTACGAAACAATTTTTCCCGAGGGTTACCCCGGACAGCACGGCACACCCAATTCCTAAAAAACTGCCATCACCAATCTTAATCTCGTTTTCACCTTCCATGCCCTGTTGAATGATTGGCTTTGATGGATCGGAGTAACCATGATAAGAATCACCGATAAAGACGCGTGCGGAGGTTAAAACGTCCGCACCAACATGTATCGAGTGCGTACACGAAATGAAAGCACCGGCCCCAAATACGCACCGATCTCCAATTAAGATTTTCGGGCCCTCGCTCGTGCTCCCAGAGTTCTTCGTTGCAACCAACACCAACCCGTCGCCAAAGAAGCATCCCTCGCCTATGAAAATATATTGTGTACCGTGAATTTTTCGCGGAAACGGCTTAACAATCGAACCTTTGCCAAGACGTGCGAATCTGTATCGTACTCGAGTGGCTACATGCAAAAAAGCAAACACCAGTTCTCGTATCATAATTCCTCTTTAATGTAACTCGCCGGCAAATCAATCTCCTTCTAATAAAGGCCTGCAGGGCATCTACGTGATGACAATCTCAACCTCAGGGACCGGAACAATAAACTGAACATCGTGCAAACCAGCCGCTCGAACTTTGGAGATAATCTCGTCGCGGTAGTTCCATGCAGTCAGCAAGAACACATCAGGAGGATGCGCGAACGCCCATTCTTCCGAAACGATCTCCACGCCGCACTTGGGGATAAATCGACCCTGTTTCATATGGGTGGAATCGGCACAGAAAGGAATCTCATGATACGTCATTCCGGAACAGTTCAGCAATGTCGCGCCTTTTGCGGTCGCCCCATAGGCATATATAGATTTACCCTGCGCTATCAGATCGCCGATCTCGGAACGAAGTGTGCTCTGAATCCGCATAGCACCGTTTGCGAATCGCTCAGCCAGGCCTTGTTCTAAGAGAAGTTTTTCTCTAGAGATCCCCCTTATAACACTCTGTCGGATCGGGGTATTGCTTCCGGCACGTTTGGCTATACAACAAATGGAACCACCATGTATGCTCGAAAACAAAACATCATGCAGCACAAAACCTCGCCGTTTCAACATCTCTTCTACCGCGCGTAAGCTGAAATAGAACATGTGTTCGTGATAGATTTGGTCAAACTCATTGTTCTCAAAAGTCGTGATTGCGTATGCGTTTTCCAATACGAATACTCCGTTTTCACTCAGCAATTCGGCGATACCGTCAAGAATCAAATACGGATTTCGATTGTGCGCCATGCAGTGTCGCGCGAATATTACCTCGACCTCGCCTCGGTCTCGTGCAAGGCGGCCAGCAACGTCTTTATTGAAAAAGTCCGCCACCGTCGGAATGCCATGAGCATTAGCTATCTCCGCAATATTTTGAGCGGGATCAACCCCTAAAACCGAACGAACCTTGGGAATCAAATATGCCAAAAAATGGCCAACATTACTGCCTATTTCGAGAACGTTTGACTCGGCATTTAAATAACCGGCTTTCATAAGGTAGCTTATCAATCGCTCATAATGAGCATTTAGCAAAGGTGATTGCGGCGTGACGTAGTTATAATGTCTGTAAAGGGTGTCTGCTTCAAGGCAATGCTGTAATTGGAAATTGCCGCAGAGACAGGATTCAAGCACCAATGGGAATTCATCTATTTTTTCACTCCTAGTCGCTACGAGCCAATTCGCGGGAGGCGTTTTCCCTAAATCCAAAAAAGCTCGGGTTGCAGCACCACAAATGCGACAAGCCCCACTATCGGTCCGTAGTACGCCTCTGTCTTGGCTTTTGGGAAATAGCATTGGGTGAACTTTTACGGGACCACTTGCCTGCCACCTTTAGCTCACCCCTATCCATGTTAAAGAGGGAATATCGCTAAAACTACACAATCTCGTTCCATGCCTTGCTTCACCGTTTGCATTCCCTCATATAATGCAGCCAAGGTTATCGGTGCGACTATTGACAGTCTGCTCCGGCAAAACTTCACGGATTGGGAATGCCTAGTGGTAGATGACAACAGCACGGATGAAACCGAAGCGATCGTCCGGAGCTTTGCCGATCCTCGCATCCGCTTTATAAAAAATACAGTCAATCTCGGTTGCGCGGGTAATTTCCAGCGTTGCAGGGACTTAGCCACAGGCACGTATATCTACTTTCTGGCAAACGATGACATCTTATCGCCGCAAGCGCTCGAACGCACTTATGCAGCGTTCCAAATGGCGCCCGACATTGCGGTCGTTACACGACCTTACTATTGGTTCGAAAACGATAATCCGGATCTGCCTATTCGGTATACTCGCCCCCTCAATGCCTTCTCCGACCAGATTATTTCCGCAACCGATAGCACTCAGAGCTTGCGCGCAATTTTTGATGTATTGGGTCAAGTCACTGCCTTGGCATTTCGCAACGACGCACTCATAGAACCATTTAGTCCGCATGTGTGGACCACACATATTCAACCCTTTCTAGCAACGCTGAAAGATCGGCGAGGCGTTTTCATGCATGATTACCTAGCGGCTATTCGGCTTGAGCACAGCCAAGCCCGTACTCTCCCGACGATTTACAATCCATCACCACTTTGGACTTGGATTACCATGTTCGAAGCAATTTTTACCGATCCAGAATGGTCCCGCCAACGAAAGGTTGGAGTCGACAACATTTCGCGGCATGTGGAAGGGCTCATTCAAATTCGGTGCCATTCGACATTTACAATATTCGTACGAGAGGCTTGGCTTTATCTCCGTTACCGCCCAGTCAATATACTGACCTTTCGCTATTGGTTTTTTGTGCTTGGATGCGCGGTTGCCCCGCCGCGGATCCTGCGATTCATGGTTGATAAATATATGTCGAAAGTCACAAAAGCCCAAACTGTGGGGATTCAATCCATCAATAAAGTACATGCTTGATTCTCGATTTCATTTTCGAACATATGTCTGGCTCTTGCTTCCACTGGCGCTAAGCAATTGCACTCATATATGTAATACCGCTTTTACGCATACCCTCCGCCCATCCGGTTACCAATGGAAGCAGAGCCGCGCCCCCGGGACAAGCGACACCGTCTATTATGCGACTGATCCCTCAACCGGCTGGACGCTCTACGTAGGGCCTGATAATGTATACTATACATATCAACATCGTGGAAGCATCTCATCGTCCGATTTATCTTCGAAGTGGTGTCCTCACGATACTATTCAGCAGTCCGACCCCTCTGGCTTTATGAAGGTATTCTTCAAACAGGTTATGTGGCAAATTTCTGCGGCAATTGCCCATCATAACCGGCTTTCAGATTTTAATTACACACACCGCCCGGCAGGATACCAATGGAAAGCCCGGATTTCTTCCGAAACGGGAGCTATAGTCTATTATGGTATCAATCCGTCAACTCGTTGGACTGTGTACGTCGGTCCCGACAATGTGTATTACACGTTCTCCCATCCAGGTGAAATTCAATCGGGTGATTTACAATCGGTATGGGATCCGCACGATGCGGTCAGCGATCGTCCTCTTTGGCAAGCGCCCCTATCCCAATCGGGAACCCGATAAGGATAACTAGTAGACCGATCGCAAATGTACTATGAAAAGCAAGTTTTTTTACATAATAAACATCGGTAGATTTTTCCATCGGAGGTAACACGAAAATATTCGTGCCGATTGCGGATTGAAAATGTGTCGAGGGCTGACTGGTGTTCCAATTGACGTTGTAGGCCCAATTTGCAATTAGGAAGCGTGCGAAACTCGGTGGCGCATGTGTCGTATGTACCATAGGTGCTTCCGCAGAAATGGCCTGGATGCCCAAAGCATTTTTCTTCAGCTGTCTCCAGCGAAATTCCGCAGCGTGCAATGCCGAAGCGGGTAAGAGCGTAAAGGCGCGCACCGCGACTTCACAAGAATTATCTAATGTCGTTATCGAAACGCGATCTCCACGTTGCACATCACCGATCGGCAGAACGACCGAGCGCCACTCGGAGATCCCTTTTGTCGAGCGCACGAACGACTTACCATTGACACGAATTTCAATTCTTCCTCCAACGCCCGTTGCGATCCAGGCAAGTACTGCGCGAGCATCGTGCATCGTTCTATCGACGAGAACCTCCTCATGTTGCTGGCCGAAAGCTATCGTTGCGTTTGGTACGTCCGCATATTCCGGCCGGTACCACCACCACACGTTACTGGATGCAAATCCGGAGCGTGCATTGATGGACGTCGGCATCAATGAGTCAGAAATCCCACTTAAATCGAGACTCTCTTCATAAATATCGTTTGGATCGTAGTAAACGGTCAGTGGCACATTATGTGGTAGATTAGGTACAAACGCAAATGGAGCATATCCGGCTGCTCGGACGTTAGCATATACAGAAAGCCGTCGGGGAATGACCGCGCCTTGCTGTGCCAAAGTTACTAGCGGGAAAGGCTGTCGCACGTAAAACGATTCCGAGGCGCGATACCGATGTTTGAGCTTAAAGCTTCGGAGCGCGACGCTTGAAGAAAAAAATTGATCCGCATCGGGAGGATCGATTCCGAATCTCGCTTGTTGTGACTGTATGCGGTTGCGAACCACGACATCACCTACGCTTAGCGCCCGCAAAGCATCTTCGATATATGAATTCCTCGTACGCACATCCATGTCAAGCGCCGTTAAAGGCCAATTCAGCGAGTAATCCCATAAACTGCCGCGCGGAGTAACCGCCATTGGCTCGACACCTGCTCCGTACCAATCAAAAGACAGTGGCTGGTCCATGGGAAGCCAAAGAACTCGAGTCGTTCCTTGCATTTCACCTGCGAGAACATCCCCAAATGTTTGCTCAATGGGAAACGCGCGCATCCAACCGGCTTCATCACCCGTTAGCATAGGAACGGAAACCATGATCACTGAAGCCCAAACGAGGCCACACAAGACTTTCGGGATAGGGAATCTGGTTACAAATCGAAAGAAAAAGCCTATGCCACAAGCGTAAATGAGTGCGGGCAACGCCATGAGATGATACAATTCGCGAAATACTTCCATGAACCGTAAATGTTGAAATAGCCACCCCACCATAAAGCCGAATATCCATACGGTGCCGGTCATGAGAATGAGGACTGGTACAAGTACAGCAATCGCAAGATTCCGGAACCACCCAGGCGCAACGGCTATA
>Ga0207063_1181_pt1 | contig 12814 bp, 12 predicted proteins | sample Alteio_BWMinCont_29_FD_153462 | JGI IMG/M metagenome (GOLD analysis project Ga0207063, IMG submission 153462) | Enriched cells from forest soil in Barre Woods Harvard Forest LTER site, Petersham, Massachusetts, United States -... | ecosystem: Environmental > Terrestrial > Soil > Temperate forest >...
AACCCATGATCCATCCGGTGTAGGGGCGGATGTCACAATGCGAAGCCCAGGCTAAGTAGACCTCGTCACCGATAAGCAGCAGCCCAGAGCGTTCCTTGTATTGAGCGGGATCGAAGATGACGAATCCGCCCGAGGTGTTGTCGCCGGTGCCGGGGAATTTGGCCTGGATGTCGACGGGCCCTTTATAAAGTTCGTTGCCGGTGGCGGTGTCCAGAGCATGCAGGCGCTGATGATAGGCGCCGGCAGCGTCCTTCGACATGGCGACGGTATAGATGACGCCGTTCGTGCCCGCTGGGCGCCGGATCACGGGAGTAGAAGTGATGCCGATTTCCGGAATGACCTGGGAGCAACCGCGGTCGTCGGAAGTGGTTTCGCCAGATTTGAGAGTGGTAATGTGCCACATGCGCGAGCCAGTGTCAGCGTCGAAAGCGTAGACCGAGTCGTGTTCGGTGACGACGATGAGAAAGGTTGTGAGCAACGCCGCCAATGGGAACGGAGGATAGGTAGAGGGGCTCGGCGTCGACTAAGCCATCCACGGGGAGGGTGAACAACTTTCCGAAGGAGGCGGAATTTACGTTGCTGGTGGTGAGGATGGTCTCGAAGGGATTGAGGCCGGTGCGGGCATTGTTGTTGTGGTAGGTGAGAACATCCTCGGAAAAGGCGAGGGGTGCGAGGAGCGCGAGAACGCAAAGAAGGCCTAAAATTAGACGACTGGGCAAGAGTTCGGCAGAGCGCAAGGTAGATCCTTCCCGGGCGGTTTTTCAGCGCGGGGGCACGCTGGAGTGAACTCAGTTATTTAGGTTGCTGTAATCAGGGGAGGAGGAGAGTAGTAGCAGAACACACTTCAATTGAAGCTACTGATCAAATTATGGCAGAGTTTGCGGGCCAAATCAAGGTTCACGGCTCCCACGGGGATGGAGGTTTTCGGCCAATGGAAGTGGGTAAGTTGTTGATTTTTATAGGAGGGATGCTGGTTGTTGTTGGGATAGTGGTCATGCTGCTGGGCCGAATGCACTTTCCTTTGGGGCGGTTGCCGGGCGATTTTTTGTATCGCGGGAAGAATACGACGGTGTATTTTCCGCTGGCGACGTCGTTGCTGGTGAGCGTGGTGTTGTCGGTTGTGCTGTGGTTGGTAAGCCGGTGGCGAAGGTGAGTGTGTTCTCTTGTCCCTGCAAGGCTTGTTGGCATTACTCGCGGGATTCGATGTCCAACAACTCGTCCTCGGAATGCGAGACGAGGAACCGCCCGTGGGCGCGAAGGCCCTTGGCAATAGCAATGACGCTGAGTATGACGCGGACAGATTCCGGTTCTTGACCCGCAAAATCTCCATGGTACCCATCTCAGCTAGTTCCGCAATTGAGCGGAGGTAGTCTTCCTCCAAGGTCAGGGATTGCGGACTTATCTTGCGTTTTGAAAGGGACGCCGCGAAGGCTACACTGCATTCGATATATGTCTTTGACTGATCAACTTGGATTTCGGTTTACGGCGCCGGAGCGGCGCGTGTGGACGGTGCGCGGCCTGGTGGCGGCGGTGCGGTCGCATGTGGAGCGGGAGTATTCCGATGCGTGGGTGGAGGGGGAGATTTCCAATTTCCGGGCGCAGAGTTCGGGGCATCTTTATTTCACGCTGAAGGACGGGAACGCGCAGATTAAGGTGGTGATGTTCAGTTCGAAGGCGCGGCTGCTGCGGTTTCGTCCGGCGGATGGGATGCAGGTGGTGGTGCGGGGGCGGGTGACGATTTATGAAGAGCGCGGGAGGATTGCAGGTTGCATTTGAGCAACTGAAGGCGAAGCTGGAAGCGGAAGGACTGTTTGCGGCGGAGCGGAAGAAGGCGATTCCGACGCTGCCGGCGCGAATTGGAATTGTGACGTCGCCGCAGGCGGCGGCGCTGAGAGACATCCTGAACATTTTGCAGAGGCGGCATCACTCAGTGAGTGTGGTGATTTATCCGGCGCAAGTGCAGGGAGATGCGGCGGCTGCCGAGGTCGCGAGCGGAGTGCGGTATTTCAACGAAGTTCGCAACGACGAGAGCCGCGGCGTGGAAGTGATCATTGTGGGGCGCGGCGGAGGGTCGGCGGAAGATTTGGCGGCGTTCAACCATGAAGGGTTGGCGCGGGCGGTGTCTGCGTCGGAGATTCCGGTAATTTCGGCGGTGGGTCACGAGACGGATTTCACGATTGTGGATTTCGTGGCGGACCTGCGCGCTCCAACGCCTTCGGCGGCGGCGGAGTTGGTGATCCGCTCGCGGGTGGAAGTGGAGAATCAGGCGGAGGCGGTGCGGGAGCGGCTGGTGCGGGCGATGGAACGTCGGTTGCTGGAAGCGCGGCAGGCGCTGATGGAACGGGCGCAGGACGGGGCGTTCGCGCGCATGATGGATTTGATCCGGCAGCGGCAGCAGAAGGTGGACGATCTGACATATCGGCTGGAGCGCGGCGAGCGGCAGGCGCTGGAACAGAAGCGGCGGAGATGGGAAGCGGTCTCGGCGGCGGTGCGGCATTACGATTTGCGCAGGGTTCTGGCGGGGATGCGCGGAGAACTTCAGGCGGTAACGGCGGCAATGACGGCGGGGATGCGGAATCAGCTCCTGCAGAATAAGGTGCGCGTGGAGCGCATGGGCAGGGCGCTCGACATGCTTTCGCCGCTCGCGATACTGGAACGAGGATACGCGCTGGTATTTGATGGTGAGGGAAATTTAGTGAAGGACGCGGCGCAGGTGAAGCGTGGCGATGAAATCCGGACTCGGGTGGCGCGCGGAGAGATTGAAGCCACGGTGAAACGAACGAGCCCGGATAAAGCGCGATAAGCCAGAACCGGCTATTTATGCGGCGGATGCGGCAGGGGCGGACGAGTGAGGATTATCCGCGTGCGTTCGCGCGTCATGCGGATGCGGCATCTCAAACCGTCCGGGCGAATCCTGCAAGTGCTGTCTCGAAGCTGGATCCATGCGACTTGATCCGGACCAACGATCATCCACGCCGTGGCGTTGGTGGCGTGATTGGTTTGGTCCAGATAATAGGCCGCATTGAGATCGATATCGGCGGCGTCGGCATTCATCTCTTCGCAATCGTACGCAGGAGGCGCGGTTGCCGCGTTGATGGGCGCGCAGTAATCTTCGTCATGTTCCAGAAGAATCTTTTTGTTGGAGTCGCCAATAAAGTAACGCGTGGCCACGGCCGGCACGCCGGATTCAGCCGACCATAGGCTCAAGGCTTCGGCGAACGCAGGAGGAAGCTGGCTCATCTGGAGCGATTCTTCCTTTACCTGCCGGGAAAAAACCGTAAGGGTTGGCGTGGGTTCGCCGTTGGTTGGATGGAAATAGAATGCGGCCAGCACGATGCCCTCCTGCATATCAATCCAAATGAATCCCCGACCATTTAAGTAGGGACCGCTCCTGCCGGAGACGACCACGTATCGGCTATCGCGAATTTGCAGCGGTAGAGGCGAGCCGGTGAGCACGCGCACGAAGGCATCGAAGGGTGACATGTCCCAGCCGTAGTGGAAGGTGCAGCTGGGGAGCACGCTGTGCATTAACTTGCGGTATTGCTTGTCGCGAACGACATCGTTTGCCGGCATCCCGGCGAAACGATTCAGAAATGCGAGTTGCTCGCTTGGAATCGGATTCTGAAAGATGGCTTTATCGTATTTCGAAACCGGAGCTTGTCGCGATTGAGAGGATGGCTCCTGAGCTCGCGGATCAGGCGACAGGACGGCGACTAAGCATAGCGCGGCAAATATCGAAACCGGCAAGACCCTGACCTTACCCCACACCGCACGAAAGGATGGCATATAAACTCTCCTTTCAGCACTAATTCGGTGGAATTGTACAATTCTGCCGCAGATTTGCAAGAAGCAGCCCGCCGCGGTAGTGCCTCAGTTTGCCGCCGGTGAAGACGAACCTGTCGAGCTGCGCTCGACTGGACAGCCGAGGGCGTGTCCTCACATAAGGATTTGGCAAACCGCGACACTATCCCCGCCGCTTATTATCCTGGGGTTCACTATCGGCTGCATTAGAATGTAGGGTTCTCCCTGGGGAAATTCCGCAGAATGGGGAAAATGCAGTGACGCAACTGATGGCGCCATGGTTGAGAGTGTCGTTCACGATGCTCGACATTCTGCTGGTGGCGCTGATTATTTACGAAGTGCTGGTGATGATCCGGGGGACGCGCGCGGCGCCGATGCTGGCCGGACTGGCGGCGGTGGCGGTGGCGTTCTACCTGGCGCGGATTGGTCAGCTGATTACATTGAACTGGCTGGTGAGCCATCTGCTGCCCTATGTGGTGTTCGCGCTGATTGTGGTATTCCAGTCGGAGATCCGGCATGTGCTATCGGACGTGGGGCGCCGGGTAAGCTTTCTGCGCGGATCGGCGGTGGAAGGCGATTCGTATGACGACATTGTGCTGGCGGCAAATTTATTTTCTCAGCATCAGACCGGCGCGCTCATCGTGATTGAGCGCGAGATCGGATTGCGGACGTATGTCGAGAGCGGCGTCGCCATGGATGCGAAGCTTTCCTACGATCTTCTGGCGACAATTTTCCGGCCAAGCGCACCCCTGCACGACGGAGCGGTAATTATCCAGAAAGACCGCCTGGCGGCGGCGGCTTGTTTCTTGCCACTGTCGATGAATCCGGTGTTGTCGACGCAGATGGGCACGCGGCATCGGGCGGGGATCGGGATCACGGAAGAGACCGACGCAATCGCAGTAATTGTTTCCGAAGAATCGGGCGCGATCAGCATGGCGGTGGGAGGCAAGATCGAACGGGATCTGTCGGCGGAGCAATTGCGCGAGCGTTTGAGCGCTGAACTGCGGCGGTATATGGCGCCGGTGGTACTGCCCACGGGGGTGCCGCGCGAGGATGACGAGTCGGATGCGAATATGGAATCGCCATTGCGGGCGCGGGCGCCGATGAGCGCGGATGAGGACGATGATCCGGGGATGGAGCGCCCGCTATGATGGGGCTGCTGCAACGCTGGGTACTGCATAACTTCTGGCTGAAGGCTTTGTCGCTGTTGCTGGCGACTGGGTTATGGATGGCGATTTCGGCGGACCAGGAACCGGCGGAGGTTGCGCTTCGAGTGCCGATTGAATTTCAGCATATGCCGGCGGAGTTGGAGATTAGTTCGGCAGCGATCCCGGATGCGTTGGTCCGAGTGCGCGGGCCGGAGCGCTTGATTCGGGAACTGCGATCGACGGACATCCACGCCGAGTTGGAACTGGGAGATACGAAGCCGGGCGAGCGAACGTTTGATCTGAAGGCGCAACAAATTCGGCTGCAGCGCGAGTTGACGGTAGTGCAAGTAGTGCCGAGCCAGGTGCATTTGAGTTTCGATTCGCGGCTGACGCGCGAGGTGGAGATTCATGCGCGAGTGACGGGAGATTTTGCAGCGGGAGAGCAGATTGCGAGGGTGCAGGTGGATCCGGAGCGGATCACGATCACCGGGCCGCGGCATCACGTTGAACTGGTCGATGCGGCCACGACCGATCCGATCGACGCTTCCCAGACGACCACGCAGGCGACCTTTGTGACAAATGCGTACGTTCCGGATGCGATGGTACAAGTGGTGCAGCCTGTGCCGGTGCGGGTGACGGTAATCATGGAAAAGAGAGCACCGGCTGAGAGAGAGCCTTGATGCACTAGAAGAATTTCGACCGCGGCGGCGCGACAAAAGCGACGGGGGCTAAAGCCCGGACTCATGGAGCGATTCACGCGGCGCTAAAGCGCCGCTCTTCCACTCCGGAATGACCACTCCGGAATCCACGGAATTTATGCGCAATGCGAATCCGCAAAATTTATGAGCAAACCAAGTCGACAATTGTTTGGGACTGATGGAATCCGCGGCGTGGCGGGAGCGTTTCCACTTACAGCGGAGAGCACGTATCTGATTGGGCGAGCGCTCGGGCATGATTTGATGCGTGCCACGCCAAAGGCACAGGCGGTGATCGGGCAGGACACGCGCGAGTCGAGTGCGTGGATCACGGACCGCGTCGCCTCCGGCATGGCGGCGGTTGGCGTGGAGGTGCACAGCGCCGGTGTGATTACTACGCCGGGCGTTGCGTATCTAGCGCGGTCGCGCGGGTTGGCGGCGGGAGTCGTGATTTCGGCATCGCATAATCCGTGGATGGATAACGGGATCAAAGTTTTTTCCGGGGATGGATTCAAGCTGACCGATGCGCGCGAGTTGGCGATCGAGAAAGAAATTTTCGCGCTGCTGGAGAAGCCGGGCGCGGCGGACGATACTGCATTGAAGATTGCTGGCCCCTCGCTGCCGGGAGAGTTGGCGCTGCGCAAGGCCTACATCGAAGAACTGGCGGGAAGCGTGTCCGCCGATTTGAGCCGGTTGCGAGTGCTGGTGGATTGCGCGAATGGGGCGGCCACGGCGGAGGCTCCGGAGTTGTTTCACAAGTTGCGAGTTCAGGCGACGTTCACTCACATTACTCCGGACGGCAAAAATATTAATGAAGGATGCGGGGCGCTGCATCCGGAAACGCTGGGGCGGACGGTGCGGGAGTCCGGCGGGAAGTTTGATCTGGGCGTTACGTTTGACGGCGATGCGGACCGCGCTCTGTTCTGCGATGCTCAAGGGCGCGTGGTGAATGGCGATGGAGTTCTGCTGCTGACGGCGCGCGATCTGCAGGCGCGGGGAAAACTGGCGGGCTCGACCGTGGTGGCGACGACCATGTCGAACATGGGCGTGGAAATTGCGCTGAAGAAATCCGGGATTCGAATGTTGCGCGCGAATGTGGGCGATAAATATGTTCTGGAAGAGATGTTGAAGACCGGAGCGACGCTGGGCGGGGAACAGTCCGGGCATATTATTTTTCGTGATGGCGAGGCGACCACGGGCGACGGACTGCTGACCGCTTTGCGGGTGATGGACGTGCTGGTGCGGTCGGGGAAGACGCTGGCGGAACTGGTGGGAGATTTGAAAGTGTTTCCGCAAAAAATTCAGAACGTGCGGGTGCGGGAGAAGGTTCCTTTTGCGCAGGTGCCTGAGGTGCAGCGGGCGATTGCAGCGGCGGAGAGCGAACTAGATGGGAACGGGCGCGTGGTGGTGCGGTATTCAGGGACGGAAGCGCTGGCGCGAGTAATGGTGGAGGCGGAGTCGGAAGAAAAGATGCTGGCGTTGACGGCGGGGATTGCGGGGGAGATTCAGAGGGTGCTGGGGGTATAGCGAGGGCGAGAGACCTCGCTGCGCGAGGCGGACAGCCGGGGGCGGCTGTCCCCACATGTGTCGTGATCGCGTAGACTTCGGGACAGCGCCGGCTTTCAGGGCGGCTTATTTGAGATCAAAATCCCCGGCGAGATACGACAGTTGACCGAAGCAATCGTCAAGCATCGAGTTCCCCTTTTTGAGTTGGCGTTGATTTTTTTGAAGTTGGGTACGATCGCGTTTGGCGGACCGGCGGCGCACATCGCGATGATGGAAGATGAGTTCGTCCGTAAGCGGAGATGGATTACTAAAGAAGATTTTCTTGACCGCGTGGCCGCAGCCAGCCTTATTCCGGGGCCGAGCTCAACCGAAGTCGGTATTTTTATTGGGCATTCGCTGCGCGGATGGCCCGGGCTGCTTGTGGCGGGTACCTGCTTTATTATTCCCGCGGCGGTTTTGGTGTCACTGATCGCGCGCGCTTACGTGCGCTTTGGTTCGTTGCCGCAGGCGGAGGGAGTTCTTCGCGCGATCAAGCCGGTGGTGATTGCAATAATTATTCAAGCCTTGTGGAATTTGGGGAGAACGGCTGCGAAAACGCCTGTGCTCGCTTTGATCGGTTGCGTGGCGGCGGTTTTGAATTTCGCCGGATTGGGTCCGTTGTTCGTGTTGATAATCGCGGGCGCGGGTTCCGGGATTACGTGGTGGCTGCGGAAAGGTAGAAGTTTCCCCGCGGCATTGTGTGGGATTGGCTTGCCGAAAATGTTCTCGAAAGCAGGCCTCGCGGCTCTGGTAGTGGCGGCCACGATTGTGCCGGTCAGCATGGTTCGTTTGTTTTTTTCCTTTTTGAAGATTGGGTCCATCGTCTTTGGAAGCGGCTATGTGCTGTTGGCGTTTCTGCGGTCGGAGTTTGTCGATCATCTGCATTGGTTGACGGAAAAGCAGCTCATCGATTCGGTGGCGGTGGGGCAATTCACGCCGGGACCGGTTTTCACGACCGCGACATTTATTGGCTACCTGGTCGGCGGCTTGCCTGGAGCGTTTTTCGCAACGGCTGGGATTTTTTTGCCAGGGTTTGTGTTTGTCGCGATTGGAGGGCCGCTGATTCCGAAGATTCGGCGCTCGCCTTTGGCGGGAGCGGTGTTGGATGGGATTGTTGTGGGGTCGCTGGCTTTGATGGCAGTGGTCGCGTGGCAATTAGGAAGAGGGTCAATCACTGATGGGCTCACAGCTGCGATTCTGGTCTTCAGTCTTATCGCATTATTTCGGATCAAGGTAAATTCGGCGTGGTTGATCTTGGGAGCTGGAATTGTCGGCTGGATTGCCAGGGGGTGAGGAGTGCTTCTCGCGATTGGTCGGATTTCTGGGCAAGTAGTCAAAGTCCCCGCCCCGTCTCTCCAAAGAACGGAGAGACAAGGACGGGGCACCCGCTTCATTGTTGGTGCGAGCAGTTGTCGGACAGGAGTGTCCGACGCGCACACACCAAGCTTTAGGAAGCTTCCTCCGGGGGGCGCAAGCTTACGAACTGCTTGTAGAGGACGATGTCGTAGATAATCTTCAGTGTCCCTGCGATGAAGAAGGGCGCGCTAATCAGCGAAGGCCGGGCAAAAAGAAATCCTACAAACAATGGGCTGATTGCGGCGCCGGTGGTTCGCGCCACGCCGGTGATTCCGGCGGCAGCGGATCGCTCCTCGGGCCGGACGACGGCCATGGTGTAGGACTGGCGCGTGGGGACATCCATTTGGCTGATGCTGAAACGAATCAGCAGGACGAGGACCGCCAGCTTCAGGTTGGGCATGAGCGGGACAAGGATCAGCAGGATGTTGGAGGGAAGATGGGTGGCGACCATCGTCTTGATGAGACCGAAGCGCGCGGCCAGGCGGGACGCCAGCAGGGATGAGATCCCCGCGAAGATGTTTGCCCAAAAGAAAATCACGCCGAGTGTTCCGGGGTCTACGCCGAAGCGCAGATAGAACCAGTAGGCAGCGAAGCTCTGCACGACGAATCCCCCTGCGAAGGAATCGAGGGCGAACAGGGCTGAGAGCTTGGCAACTACACTTCGTGAGTGGCCGATTCCTAAAAACCTTTTCATATTCCCGGGCGACGGTTCTTCTCCGGGCTGGCGTACTTCCGCAGCCGGCGAGAGGCGAGTGAAGATCAGCGCCAACAACGCGCCCAATGCCGCATAGGAAATGACCACCACTCGATAGCTAAGAACGGGCGCGACTGCGGTCTTTTGCAGCACGTGGGTGAGAGTGCCTCCGAAGAGCGCTCCCAGCGCGGTCGCAACCGAGCCTGCGAGCGTGTACCAGGCAAACACTTCCGTTCTGGCGGAGCCGGGTATGACATGAGAAAGTGCGGCTTGCTCGATGGAGAGGAATGGTCCGACTTCATAGCCGCTGGGGCTGATGACGCCGATCGTGCCGGCGACGAGTAGCAGCAAGTAGTTGCTGGTGAGGGCGAAGGCGACGCCGGCGGCCGCCATCAGGATAGCGCCGACGATCAGCATGCGACGCCTTCCCATGCGATCGGCGCGAGTGGTGAGAAACAGGGAGACGACGGTATCGCCGGCCAGGGTGAGAGTGAGGAGCAGTCCGGTTTGCGACTCGCTGAGTCCGAGTCCAATCAGATAGAAAACGAGGACGACAGAGAGCGAGCCATAGGCGAAGAGGCGTATGAACCGGGTGAGGAAGAGAAGCCATCCATCACGCGTGAGAGATTTGAGTGAGCTGGGGACTAAGGTAGGGGTCGCCATTATTATTTACGTCCTTAAGTATATTGCTTCGGTGTCGGAGCGGCTGAAGAGTCGCGCAGCCTTGCACAAACCGGCGTTTGACTAGGTCCGCCAGCAGAGCGTAGGCTTCCGGCGACATCTTCTTTCTCGACGCCAACGGACTCTTCGACCCCGCTCTGAATTCCGCAGGATTTCCCAGCGAAGGCGACTACGGCAACGCTTTCATCCGGCTCGCTACTCGCGGCGGTCTCGCGGTCACCGATTATTTCGAAATGGATAACCAGCTCGAGGAAAATCACCACGACACCGACCTCGGCTCCGGCGGAGCAATCCTGCTGCCTGCCGTGAAAGATTCTTCCGGTGTCACCTGGGAACTCGCTGCCGGCGCCGGCAAGGATACTAACTTGTACCTGGTCAACCGCAACTCCATGGGAAAGTTCAACCCCAATAGCAACAACATCTACCAGGAACTCCCCGGCGTCCTCCCGGGCGGCATGTGGGCTATGCCCGCCTTTTTTAATGGAAGGCTCTACTACGGCCCGGCCGGCCATCCCATTTTTGCCTTTCAGTTTCAGAACGCCAAGTTGCTGACCGCTCCGGTTGCGCAAACCACCAACGCATTCGAATATCCCGGACCTACTCCCAGCATTTCCTCCAACAAAAGCCAGAACGGCATCGTTTGGGCTGTCCAGAATACCAATCCCGCAGTCCTGCATGCCTATGATGCGGTTGACCTGCACGAGCTCTACAACACCAATCAAATGGCCAATGGACGCGATCACTTCGGCGCCGGCAACAAGTTCATCACCCCGCTCATCATCAACGGCAAAGTCTACGTGGGGACCACCAACAGCATAGGCGTCTTCGGCCTTCTCTAAAATCGAACCGCTGTCGCCCTTCGTCAGCCGATGCCTGGGGTGCGGATCATGGCTTGGCTCTCTTCTCGCTCCTTTGCGAGAAGGAGGATCCGCAACCCCGTCCTTATTAGCCCTACGCCCGTTGACTTGCTGATTTCTCCAACGTACGATTCTGCTCCAGTGATCGATCAAAATATGATCGACCAAAATATGATCGGCCAAACTATTTCGCACTACCACATCGTCGAAAAGCTCGGTGGCGGCGGTATGGGGATAGTCTACAAAGCCGAGGACACCGAACTCGGCCGCTTCGTCGCCCTGAAATTTCTGCCCGACGAAATGTCGCGCGATCCCCAGGCCCTTGAGCGTTTTCGCCGCGAGGCGCGCGCTGCCTCAGCTCTGAACCACCCGAATATTTGCACAATCTACGAAATCGGCAAGCACGGCGAGCAGTCATTCATCGCCATGGAATTTCTGGATGGCTCCACGCTGAAGCATCTCATCTCCGGAAAGCCGTTGGATAACGAAACCATCGTCTTCCTTGCCCTGGAAATTGCTGACGGCCTTGATGCCGCGCATTCCCAGGGTATTGTCCATCGCGACATCAAGCCCGCCAACATCTTCGTCACCAAGCGCGGACATGCCAAGATCCTCGATTTTGGTCTGGCCAAAGTCGCGCTCACCCCCGGTTCTTCCAGCCAGGTCGCATCGGCGAACACCATGACGGCCATGGACGAGCGACACCTCACCAGTCCGGGCTCTACGCTCGGCACCATCTCTTACATGTCGCCCGAGCAGGCTCGAGCCAAGGACCTGGATCCCCGCAGCGATTTGTTTTCCTTTGGCGCCGTGCTCTACGAGATGGCGACCGGCGTGCTCCCTTTTCGGGGGGGCAGTTCTGCGGAAATCTTCAAAGCCATTCTGGACTCGCCACCACCTCCCACGCTCCGACTCAACCCCGACTTGCCCGCGGACCTCGAACGCATCATCAATAAAGCTCTGGAGAAGGATCGCAACCTGCGCTATCAGAGCGCTGCCGATTTTCGCTCCGATCTCGCCCGCCTCAAACGCGATCTCGACTCCGGACGTTCGTCCGGCGCCGTGGCCGACGCAGCTTCGAGTGCCTCGTCGATTCCGCCCGCGACTCCAGCCGTTCGTTCCCACAAAGGCATCGCTGTCGCCATCATTTCGATTCTCATAATCGCCGCCGCAGCCGGCTTCTTTTCGCTCCGCGCGAAATCCAATTCAGAAAAGATCAATTCCATCGCCGTGCTCCCTTTCGTCAATGCGACGACCGATCCCGGCAACGAGTACTTAAGCGACGGACTCACCGAAAGCCTGATCAGCACGCTCTCCCAACTGCCCAACCTCAAAGTCATGGCGCGAAGCACGGTCTTCAAATTCAAAGGCAAGGAAGATGACCCGCGGCAGATCGGCCAGAGCCTGCAGGTGAGCGCTGTGCTCATGGGACGCATCACTCAGCACGCCGACGAACTGGGCATCGACGCCGACCTGGTCAACACCGCCGACGGCACCGAACTCTGGGGTTCGCACTACGCCCGCAAGACCGCAGACGTCACCCAAGTGCAGGGTGACATCACCCGCGACATTTCCAACCGCCTGCGAATTCACCTGAACGGAAATGAACAGCAACGCCTGGGCCGTGCCGGAACCACCAACTCCGAAGCCTACCGCCTATATCTGGAAGGCCGTCAGCTGTGGTACGGCCGCACCCCGGCGGGCCTCAAGAAAAGCATCGACTTGTTTCAGCAGGCAATTGCCGCTGATCCCAATTATGCTCTCGCCTACGCCGGGCTTTCCGATACCTACAGCGTCGTTTCCAGCTACGGCGTCGGCATCACCCCGCGCCAGGCGCGTCTGCTCGCGGAAGAGGCCAGCCGCAAAGCTCTCGAACTCGACGACTCACTTCCCGAGGCCCACACCGCGCGCGCCAGTGCACTCGCCATGGGATGGAGATGGAGCGAGGCTGAACCCGAGTTTCGCCGCGCCCTGCAACTCAATCCCAACAGCGCCGTCACGCACTATTTCTATGCCTTCGGTTTTCTCATTCCCGAG
>Ga0207063_1182_pt1 | contig 12781 bp, 12 predicted proteins | sample Alteio_BWMinCont_29_FD_153462 | JGI IMG/M metagenome (GOLD analysis project Ga0207063, IMG submission 153462) | Enriched cells from forest soil in Barre Woods Harvard Forest LTER site, Petersham, Massachusetts, United States -... | ecosystem: Environmental > Terrestrial > Soil > Temperate forest >...
GCAGTAAGGGTCATGAGCAGCGACTCCGATTCGATCCGGATTCTCACGGTCGACGATCACCAGCTGATTCGGCAGGGAATCTCTGGGCTCGTTGCGACGCAGTCCGATATGAGAGTGATTGCGGAGGCCTCAAATATCTCCGGCAACCGGAAAGTTCGGTTGCGCCGCGGATCGGTCGACGCATCCAAACGTGTCACAGAACGACTCTCTATGAACCAGACGTGTCCGTCCGGCGACTCTGCGAGTTCTTGGCCCGATCCATTGTGTCCGTTCCCTGATGCTGCCGCGACATGGAACTTCGATTCGTCCAATTTGCGCACCACGACCGCACTGTTGGTTGAGATCCAGACGTTGCCCGTTCGATCGATCGCCATGCTATTGATTGCGCTATTCGCCGCGCCGAACAGGTCGCTCGAAACTTGCTCCACGTGTGCGCCGCGAATACGCGCGATGCCACCGGTTGCCGCAACCCACAGCGCGCCCTCACGGTCCCAGGCAAGGCTCTTTACCGTCCCCCTAGGTATCCCATCGTGCACCCCATAGCGGCTCACACTACCGTCGTGTAGCAAACCGATGCCGCCGAACCTAAAGCCAATCCACAAGCCGCCGTCGGGAGAAGAGATGAGGGCAGTGACATCCATTGAGGGTAACGGGTCGTCTGATGCGCCCGGATAGCGCAAGAAGCCTGTACCGTCAAAGCGGAACAGGCCCGTGCCGCCTCCCACCCACAGCGTCCCGTCCCGCGTCTGTGCTAGCGCTTGCACCAGGGTGGGAGCGCCGTCGGACACACGGAATGCTCGGTGATTCAATTGCTCGAGCGTAAGACCGGACTCCTGCGACCACAGGGGTCCGCAGCACAGGATCGCGAGCAGCCACGGAACGATGCGCCTCAAGCGATGCACTCCCGGCATACCCAGCCCACTGCCTACCATCCTCCGAATCCGCGCGGATCTCGCAAAGGGGCACCCTCTCTTACCGTCGCGTAGGGTACACCGTGGCCTTGGAGGGAGGAGCACCGTTACTCAAGTGCAGCGGCTCTTTTCCCTGTTCCCCGCCGGTTGGCGCGGCTGCGCGTTGTTGCTCTTGCAGCTCGCTATGGCCCTGCTTCTTGAAAACGCAGCGCACCGACACGGCCTATCGGTCTGGTACGAGCGCTTCGCTAGTCGTTTGTGCAACGTTAGTTGCGGAATTTCTTACGCCTATTGCCGCCGCCATTGCACTTGGACTTGGACTACATGCGCTAATCTGGTCATCCCTGAGCGGTAACCCTGGAACCGCTGCGATCACCTGTGTCGATGCCATCGCACTGGCCTCAATCGGACCGGGTGCCTATTCGGTTGACTCCCGCCGGTTCGGCCGCCGAATAGTCGTGCAAACTCCACCCTGACGTGCTCGAGTTCGGGCTGCTCCGGGTTGGACCTGATCTGCACCCCGCACTGCGGTGCTAATTTCGCGGCTGACTATGTAATTCCGACTTCCGTCGGCGGTTTCGACTTCCAACCTCACCGGCGTCGAGTACTACTCCTTTGGCTCAGAGGCCATCGCCTACGGCCAGCAGTTTTGCCCCGATCCTTCGCGCACGTTCGGATTCGCGGCGAGAGTTCACGTCACCGGACGGTCCGCTCAATGATTCTCGACTTTCACCAACGGCCAGGAGCGTCCGAAAACAGCCGGTCATCGGCGGGGCATGTTTGGGGGGATCTGCGCGAAGCGTAGTCACGAAGCCACCTGCACGAGCTTGGATTCGATCCGAAAATCATCGAAGCGCAGCTGGCGCATGAGAAGGTCGATCAAGTTGCAAGGGTCTATAACCGCGCAGTGTATGTGCCCGAGCGGCGCAGACTGACGTGAACCAAACTGCACGTGTCGCCATGACGCGCACCCGCGCGTCAACTCCCCGCAGCGGCTTTGAACGCGACAATCAAGGTGAGCTCATTGCAAGCGGCCACAGCAATCGTTACCGAAGGTAACGGCTATGGGAGGCAGGATGGGAAAAATCTGCTCAGTGATGCGGTTTCAAATGGCGGTGGGTGCTCCCGTCGTGCGTATGGGGCGCGCTGAGTTCTACATTGATCAAATTCAAGCTGCCATGGCGCACTCCTCGCTCAGCGATGATTTCATCCGCAAACTCGCGTACCCGCTTCACCTTTCCTTTTAGCATGACGGTCTCAAGACACTGATCGTGGTCTAGATGCGCATGCATGCTCGATACGGTGAGGTCATGATGGGCGTGCTGAATGCTGGTCAGTCGCTCGGAGAGTTCGCGTACGTGGTGGTTGTAAACATATGAGAGATTCGCCACGCAGGAGCCCTTCGATGACCGCTTCTCGGCGCTGCGTTGCAGGTGGCTACGCAAAATATCTCGCACCGCTTCGCTGCGAGTTGCGTAGCCGCGCTCCTTGATTAGCGAGTCAAAAGCATTTGCCAGATTCTCATCGAGCGATATCGTGAAGCGATCCATGGTCAGTCTCCGAAGAAGCGGGAGTTGATCTTACCCCAGCGGCACCTTATCTCTGCAGCAACTGAGCTGTAAAGCGGAAGCAGGCAGGTGTTGCCGTGATGGCACTAAAATTTTTTCGTGACTGTAAATCGCGCCATGATGGGCTCGAGCGGATGTTGGTGGACATCGGCGACGCCGATTGGCGGCTCTCCTTGCAGTCGATCGACATACCAAAACTCAGCGGCGGCAGCATGTTTGTTAAGAAGGTTATAGATACCGAGCGAGGCGCTCCAGCCCTCCGAAAACGCATAGTGGGCGTCAAGATTCCATTCGCCGAATCCCTTGCCATCGACCTGACCGTGTGCCGTCGGAGCGTTGGCGCACGTGTACCCAGGCCCGAAGTCGTGCTTTGCAGCCGAATCGGCACAAGGGCCTGAGGAGAGGGGATAGTTGCCGAGATAGCGAAAATTCAACCCACCGCTCCAGGAACCGAGATTCTTGAGGTACAGCGCCAGTGAGCCCGTCGCGAGCGGCGCGTCCGTGATGTACTCGCCCAAGTGGCCGGTACCGTCGTCGAAGGGATAGTTGAAGTGCGTGTGGTCGTTCGAGTAGCTGCCGTTGAACTCCAGATATCGATTGATCTGGTAGGTCACGTTGATCTCATAGCCGTAACGGCGGCTCGGCGGGCCCGCAGAATCTGACCCAACGTCCGGGTCAATGATGGTCTCGGACTGCTGCCACAAATTATAGTATGCAAAGGTAAAGGTAAGATTGCGCTGAGGCGTTGCGCGCACCCCTACTTCCTGGCCTTCCTGCTTCGCAAGCAGCGGCGTGTGCGGCAAGCCTAAATCCACGCTCACGTCCTGATTAACCCCGCGCAAATCGGCGCTGTGAAAGCCCCTGCCGGCGGTCAAGTAGAACTCCAGGTTGTCGGTTGCGGTGTAGATGAGGCTGCCCTTGGGCTGCACCAACGCCTGCTGCGCCGTGCCGCCATTGGTGTACCCCGCGGTCTCGTGCAGCGCCGCCAAATAGTCGATGTCGGTCCCATGCTGAAAATCAACGCGAACCCCGAACATGCTGCGAAAATTTGATGCCCAATGAGTGGTCGCCATGAGATATGTGGCGCCGGCAAACAGGTAGACCTGATCTTTGTTGGAATAGGACGGGGGAACATACGAAGAGGGCAGCGGCGTTTGGTCCTCGCTCGGCAGTCGCCCGACATACAACATGTCGTAGCGCGTCAGCGCTCCTACCGAGATTTCATTTTGGATCGGCCCTAAAGATACCGGCAGCGTGTAAGTCGCCGTGCCGCCGACCGCATCGCGGTGCTCGAACTGGTCTTCCTGATCGCCGTGAGCGGGATCAACCAGGTAGTGCGTGAAGTTATTGAACAAATGCAGCTGATTGTCGATAAAGAATGCGCTGGCCTCCAACTGTCCCTCGCCAAGGGTCGCATCATAGATAAACGATAGACTCGAGCGCCACGCGTGGCCGCCATCGGTAGGATCCAGAGTGCCGAACCGATTAGGTACCAAGCCCTCGGTAATGGCGCGGACAGGAATATCGGTGGTGTTGGTCCACAGCTGGTGATACGCCATGCCGGTAATTGAAAATCCGTTGTTCGCGTCTCCTTCGCTGTAGCGCAGGACGAAATTCTCCTTTCGTGCGTCATCGGGTGTGTCGAACGGACCGTCGTAATGCTGCACTTCCACAGCCGCCAACAGATTCCCGGATCCTAGGGCTTGCGCGCCGGCGCCAAGAATGCGCTGAAATCCAAAGGTGCCGACCGTCGCGGAGACTTGATCCTCAATCGTATCCCGATAACTGATGCGCACCGAGCCCACCGCGCCGAAGTCGCCGACGTTGGGGTAATAAGGCCCCTTGGTGTAGGTGATCCCGTCCGCTAGCTCGGGGATCATGAAGTTGAGGTCCGTATAGCCCTGACCGTGCGCATGGGTGGGTTGGTTGATCGGCATGTCGTCCACAGTGGTCGCAAGATCGGTACCGTGATCTAGGTTGTAGCCACGCATCAGGTATTGATTCGCCTTTCCCTCACCGCTGTGCAAGGTCACGATTAACCCCGGCACGGTTTGCAGCAGCTGCCCCGGCCGGTACTGCGGTGTCAGCTGCAGCTCCTGATCATCCACCACTCCTTCGCTGGCTGTCGAAGCCTTTCCGAGCAGCTCGAGGCGCTTGGCCGTTACTGTGACCTCTTGCAATGACCCCGGAGCGGCGCTGGTCGCATCCGCTGTGTTCGTCGCAATTTCTTGATCGGCTCGCGCTGAAGAACACGCTGCACCCATCAAAAGGGTGCCCGCTATCGCGTGTTGCAGAGTGCATGGCTTCACCTGCTTTCCTTAAGCTCTTGCGGTAATCAAGCGTCCTCGAACACCATCCGCAGTCCGATATTTTTGCACCGCATAATGTAAGAGCTTTATGGGATTCCTCGTACACTACATCATGCACATATCGGTATGAAGTATTAAGAATCCGTATTACTGAGGACAAATACGCATGAACGGGCAACTTTGGACGCAGGTCACATGCAGTTTAGTTACGAGGCCGGGGTAAAAGATTTGGCCTCAGTCCATTCGCAGCTCGAGTCCAGGGAGAGCGAATTCGTTAGAATTGCATCCTTCACACCATATTTATCACATCAGACTCGTTCGACCTCGACAAGTGGTTTACGTACATTGAGGGCTTAAAGCCGCTGAAAATCGGGGCAGCGCAGACTGAGGCGACTTCCCACCCATCCATCTCCTCGCGTCGAATCTCCGAGTTACTTGTATCTCGGACATAAATCAAGATCCCCGAGGCCACCATGGCACCGTGTTGTCTCAGATGTCGTGCAGCCCACTTGGCGGGTCGATGCGCCACAGCCTGCATCGCCTGACCGGGCCCACTCTGGTCTGGAACGGAATCAGGTAGTCCTCGTCAATTCCGTCCTCGATCTCGATCATGCCGAGCGTTCCAACTCCTTCTGGGATCCTCGGCAGCATCATTTGCAATTGATTGAGCGCCGCGGCCAGGATCCATTCGTTGGCCACATAGCAACGGGCCGGCAGAATCGTGGCCACGTTCGCTAACGAATCCGCAGCGATCGACAGAAGAGCGGCCGCAGTCGTTAACAGGGCGGTCATTCGGCTATCGCCGACGAAGCGGTGTTCAGGACGAATGAACCAGAGCGCCGGCTCCCAGCGCTCGCGATTCTCCTCCCTGACGGTCACGACGATCTGCGTGGCTGGCGCGAGCTGCTTGGCGCGGTGCAATGCTCTTTGCAGGAGAGTCGTAGGCTCGCCGAAACCGCAGTACTGGACCGGTGAGGTTTTGGCAGCACCCGACATCCAGGGCACATATTCGGGTCCGTGGTCGTCCGCGACCCACAATGCACCAAGGCTTTCCCTCAGTGGCGCCCCGGTCAGACATTCTTAAGCCTCAGACGCACCCCGTTGACCGATCGGTTGGCGGCCGTTGCGGCATCCGTGGCAACCAATCGGATCACCACGCCGCGTTCATTCTGAAGATAGGAGGTCAAACCGCCGCCCGCCATCGTCCCTCCCGCACTCGAGGCGCGATAGTTGCCGCTGAAGTCCGAGATATTCCTCAGCCCCATGACCCGTCCGCTTGCGTAAATGCCTGCCGCGCCAGCATCCCCCATGGATAAGCTCGTAATGCGGAAGAGATGATTGTGGCCCTGATAATTCAATTGCCCCTGGCCCCAGGCGGCGCCAGCTCCGGCCAGCCCCACGCCGCCTTCCAGCCACATCGTGACGTCCTTCTCGCTTCGCGCATCGCGCGAAGCGTCCCTCGCCGCACCGAATGCGACGGCGAATTGCTTGGCGTCGAACATGAGACTCAGCTTGTCCATGGCTAGCGCTACTCATTGCCGGAAGCCGGCTTTGACACACTACCGAATTCGGGTGCTGAATTCTTGGACGAAGTAACCGCAACTTGAATGGGGATACCCATGCAATAATGGGTCTCGCCGGAATGCTCCCTTGGATTGGCCTTCCGCTCAATACCGAACGTCGATCCACACGGGTGACGGAGCTTCGACAGCGGGGAAATAGCTGTACGCTCTACCTTGTCGTTCGACGGGGATCCTCTTTGATCCCGCCAGGTGAGCTAGGTAAAGCTACTCCCCTCTCGAGGCCACTCGATTAAAGAGCCCCTTCATCAAAATGCCGTACCTGTAAGAGGGGGGGAGTCAGCCAGGCGACACGGCAATGTAGAGCAGGATGAAGGGGCTGTAAACTCGCGTCTCTCGATCGCTCAATTGGCGTCATCGTAGTGAAATCGCTTGCTCCGCAATTCCTGCTCGATGCTGCGGATACGTACCTTCACCACGAACAGAAGCATTAGAGCCAACTCGATCGTGAGAAGAAGTTGCATACGCCTCTCCTTGGTTTTTCAGTGATTCACCAGGGCGACCGTTAGCTTAGCCGGCAAATACCCGACTTTATTGAATGGGAATGTCATTATTTATCGGATGAACATGTCATTCGCTCGAGGTCGGCGGCCCGACCGCCTAGGTGGTAGTGCGAAAACCGAATTCATGTCCCTGCCAAGGTCCCCGATAGCAGCAAGGCGCGGGGATCATGGACGTAAGGCCGGTGTTTGCGCGAGGGCCGTTGCGTCGCTCGAGTGCGTTCCCGACACCTCACCGCTCAGCCATTGCACGATCTCATCGATGTCCATATTTACAGCCGAGGCGAGACATACAGCGGCACCGCTTGCGTTAGGCGTTTGCGCGGGCATCACGATACGAAATATGCGCTGCGCGGTGATCTGGTCCGCTGATTTCCACAGCAAGACGCGCAGCTGGACGATGCAATGGCTCTTGGCGGGCTCTGTGAAGACTTGAGTGAACTCCTCGAGCGTTGCCTGCAATGAATATCCGCCCGAGCCATTCGATGCCGTCAGGGTATAGCCCGCATTCGCGGAGGCCACCGCGTCTCTCAGCCGAAGGGTGACGAGCTCGCCTGGGGTGGCCACCCATTGACTCACCGCATAGCGCCGAGGACTGGAGGGTGCGGCATAGTCAAGCCGATAGAAGATGTCACGGGTCCGCAACCAGCTCGGCTCGGTGACGTCTCGAATGACGAGCTTTACCGCCAGCGCGCTCGTGACTGGGCGCGTGGCCGTGAAGTTCCCGAAGTCATACTGCTTCGGCGCCGGATGCGATGCCACACAGCCAACAAGGAGAAATGCGGCGCCGACCGACGGAGCGCGGCTCATTGACTTATCCTCGACGCGGAAAAACCCTTCTCTCCGGGACCCGGCGGGCGGGGTCGCGCACCGAAGAGCACGCTCTGCGGCTGCTCTTTGAGCTGCTCCAGGAACTCCTGCAGCGTACCCGAGTTCTGCGAGAGACCCGACAACAGCTGATTGAGCTTCGGTAGCGTATCGAGCGCCAGGGCTTGCTCCACCCCGCGAGCGGCGAGTCCGGTCTGATGCGCGCCCTCACCCAGGGCATCCAGGGCGCCAATATGCGTGCGGGCGTCTGCGATGAGCGTGTCGAGGTCCTTCAGCGTCTTGTGGCCCGAGCGCAGAATCTCATCCGCACCCGTGACCACGGTATCGACACGCCTTACCGCCGGCTGAAGGTCGTGCGCGATCGCGGTTATCCCTTCGGCTGCTGCAGTAAACTCGGTGAGCAGTCGCGAAAGATGTTGCGAATTGTCAGGGGTCAAAACCGAGTTCACCCGCTCGAGCGTCCCGGTAAACGTGGCCAAGAATCTCTCACCCGTGTCCGGAAGCGCCGCCCAGGATGAGCGGCGCAGAGGTATTCGCGCAGGCACGGGTAGACTGCTCGCCAAGACTTCGCGCTCGTCATTGGGAAAATCCAATTCCACGTAAGAATTGCCGGATAGACCCTGATAACTGAGCATGCCGTACGAGCCCTTGAAAAGATGGAACTTGGGATCGACGGATATTCTGACTCGAATCTTAGCCGGATCATTAGCGTCGAACCCAATGCTCTGCACTTGACCCACCTCGACGCCGCGCAATCGCACTGTGGCGCCGATCGTTAGGCCCGCCACTGAGGAGTTCGAGATGAGATCATAAGGGGCTCCGCGAAGATGTCCACGCTCGTCAAACCAAAGAATTCCACCAATCAGCAGAGCGATCAGCAACAGAACGAAGAGGCCCGCTCCGACGGTATAAGATCGATTCTCCATGGCGTCTAACTACTCCTCATGGTGCCCGAGGGGATCTCGAGAAGTGGACGCGTCTCGACCCGCAGCGGAGGCCGCGCACAGCGATCCGTCTGTCCTTCGAAGAAATGCTGCACGAACGGGTGCTCGAGGCGCACGACTTCCGCCAACGGAGCTGCCACGATGATGTGCTGTTCTGCGAGAACGGCTACTCGATCCGCCAACGCGATCAATGCGTCGACATCATGCGTGACCATGACCACGGTCAGCTTGAAAACACGCTTCAGATTCGAGATCAGCCGCACCACCGCAAGGCGCTGCTCAGGATCGAGACCCGCCGTGGGCTCGTCCATGAATACCAGCTCCGGCTTGAGCACCAAAGCGCGCGCAAGAGCGACGCGCTTGACCATTCCGCCCGAGAGCTCCGCGGGAAGCTTACGGGCGTCCTTGACGTCGATGCCGGTGGTCCGCAAGGTGACGAGCACGAGATCGGGGAGGAACTCCTCCGGCCACCATCGCGCTTCCCGCACCGGGAGGGCGACATTGTCGAAGACACTCAATGCGCTGAAAAGCGCACCGCCCTGAAATACCACGCCGCAGCGGGTCGCCCACTCCTTTCGCCTGGCGGCTGTCAGCGCGGACATATCGGCGTCCAGTACGCGCAAGGTTCCTCCACACGGATTGATGAGGCCCAGCATCTCCTTGAGGAGGGTGGTCTTGCCGCTGCCGGAGCTGCCGATGATGGCCAAGGCCTCGCCACGGTGCACCTCCAGATGCAGGTCCTTATGGACCACGACGCCGTCGAATGCCGTCCAGATGCCCTCCGCGGTAATCACGGGTGCCGTCATGGGTGCGCCGCTACATGCCCAGGTGAGAGAAAACGATCGCAAGCACCGCGTCGACCAGCAATACGGCCGTCAGAGCAGTCACGACGGCTCGCGTCGTGCCGGCGGAGAGGCTCTCCGTATCCGGTCGGATGCCGAAGCCGAAGTGGCAGCTGATCAGCGCGACCAAAAGGCCAAATAGAGCGCCCTTGCCCAGCCCGAACCACACATTCGACAGCGGCACCAATCGGACCAGGCCGTGCAGAAAATCTCGGAACGCAATTGCGAGCTGCAGCCGCGCACCCAACATTGCGCCTACGATCCCCGTCAAATCTGTCCAGACCACGACCAGAGGCAGTGCCACCAATTGCCCAATCGCCTTGGGTACGACCAACCGACGCACGGGAGAGATGCCGAGCACCGAAATGGCTTCGAGCTCGCCGGTGACGCGCATGAGCCCGATTTGCGCCGTCATCGCCGACCCCGACCGGCCTGCGTTCAAAATCGCCGCCAACAGCGGCCCTAGTTCCCTCAGGACGGCAAAGCCCGTCAGGTTCACGACGTACGACTCCGCACCAATGTCGCGCAGCTGTTCTCCCGAGAGATAGCTCAGCACGATGCCGATCAGGAATCCGACGAATCCCGAGATGGCAATCGCCTGCGCTCCGCTGCGATATACGGTGGCGGTGATCTCGCGTCCGGGAATGTCCCGCGGGGAACGCAACAGCGCCACGCTCTCGAGCGCGACGGCTCCGAGCAGAGCGATGATATCCACAGTCGCTCCCAGCATATCGAGCAGGCTGCGCAAAACATCAACGCGCGTTCGCGCATCGGTCGAATCGGCGGGCAGTTCAGGCGGAAGCGCTGCAAGGTTATCCAACACCCACGCATCTTCTGGGCGCAGCAATAAATTGCGGGGGCGAGTGCGATTCCATGCCTGCCAAATCAGTGCCCCGCCCGCGGCATCTATATCTTTGATCTGTGTGAGATCCCATCGAGCCTCAGGCTTTCCCACCGAACGCAATCGCTCGAGCAACTCGCGGGGACATTCGCGTACCGCGCGAATGTCCCAGCTTCCAAGGATCTTTATCCGGACCGAACCGTCGTTGTCCGTGCGACATTGGACCATGGAACGTTCATCATCATGATTCACTTGCGCGAGCATGGGCGAAAACGGAAAGAACCCGGTGCAAAAAGAGACTGAGGCAAAATATTGACGCGCATCACCGCGCGATTCTCTCACCGAGGCATTGCTCGCAATTGGACACGGCGCGCTTTATTGAACAAAGCTCTCAGAACCACTGCGTCATCTGAAGTTCCCCGCGACGGGCGGGTGATGAGCCCGATCCCGTCTGGAACTCGAGTTACCGGTCGGACGGGACGGACCGTACGCACATACAAGGGGTGACCGATCAATTCAAGACGGATCGCTCTCCGCAATGCATGCTGATTCGCGCTTGCAACCACCCACGCCTGATAGGAGATCGACGATGACGATATTCTCTAGCGCGGCCTCGCCCTGTCAGCAGTGAAAAATGCTCCTGCCGGGTGCCGCTTCAATTCAAAGCAATGTACTAAGCATGAGCACCGCCTCTGCGTTGATTTGCAGCCAGTGGTTAAATCCGGACGCATTCAGACAACCGGCTTTTCTTGCCGATTCCGATCATCCGAAGAGGTCTATCCTATGAAATGTCCCTTCATTCTCAATGTCCCACGCCGCAATCCTGATCAACATGCGGCAAGCCTGAACAAAAGCCTCTCGCCCAAAAAGCGCTACAGTCTCGAGTGTCCGCCGCAGTTCGTGACGAGCAATCGCAGTCCAATGAAAAGCAAATTTATGCCGCGCCAAGCCGCGAGCTATCTGCCGACGCATTGCGGCTGAGTTCGGCGCGATTTATGGATGCCACGAGCTATTCCCTGCTAAGAGCAATCGATTCACCGAACGATTTGCGCCGGCTCTCTCCGAGTATGCTTGAGAGCGTCGCGGCGGAGCTGCGTCGTTACCTCATCGATACCGTATGCCAGAAGGGCGGGCACTTTGCCGCGGGCCTGGGTGCCGTGGAGCTTGCGGTAGCCTTGCACTATGTCTATCAAACACCGCATGACCGTCTACTGTGGGATGTCGGGCATCAAGCTTACCCGCACAAAGTACTGACGGGCAGACGCGAACGTCTCGCCGGAATCAAACATAAGGACGGCCTGGCGCCGTTCCCAGCGCGTCACGAGAGCGAATACGATGCTTTCGGCGTCGGGCACTCCAGTACGTCGCTGAGCGCCGCCTTCGGCATGGCCATCGCCGCAGCCCGGACTGCGACGCCGCGGCGCATTGTGGCCGTAATCGGCGATGGCGCCATGAGCGCCGGCATGGCATTCGAGGCGCTCAACCACATCGGTTCGATGAATCTGGACATACTCGTGGTGCTCAACGATAACGACATGTCGATTTCCGAAGCTACCGGTGCGTTTTCAAACTATCTGGCGCGGCTGCTGTCGGGTAAGTGCTACGCGAAGTTCCGCGAGCGCGGCATGCGCATGCTGCGAAGCATGTCCCCGGCGCTCGCGTTGGCGCGGGGCTCGGAGGCCTTCGTGCGCGAAATCGTTCGGCCGGGGACCCTGTTCGATGACATGGGCCTCGATAGGTCCCATTGACGGCCACGACGTGGGCGGGCTGGTCGCGACGCTCAGGAATCTACGCGAACGGCACGGACCGCAGTTGCTGCATGTAGTGACCACCAAGGGCAAGGGCTATGCACCCGCAGAAGCCGATCCGATCGCCTGGCATGGGCCGGGGCCATTCGATCCGCGCACCGGTGTAGCGTTCAAGGAGAAATGCAGTGGCCCCACGTACACGCAGGTGTTCGGGCAATGGCTCATCGACAGCGCCGAGCGCGATGAGAGGGTGGTCGCGATCACCCCGGCGATGCGCGAGGGGTCCGGACTGGTGGAATTCTCAAAGCGCTTTCCACTGCGCTACTTTGATGTGGGGATTGCCGAGCAACACGCCGTGACCATCGCCGCGGGCATGGCCTGCGACGGTTTGAAGCCCGTGGTAGCCATCTACTCGACATTTCTGCAGCGCGCCTACGACCAACTGATACACGACGTAGCGCTGCAAAATCTAGCGGTGGTGTTCGCGATCGATCGCGCCGGCTTCGTCGGCGGCGATGGAGCGACTCATCAGGGAAGCTTTGACATCACATACCAACGCTGTGTACCCAACCTCGTCATCATGGCACCCGCCGACGAGAACGAGTGCCGACAGATGCTGCACACGGCGCTGTGCTGCGGTCAGCCGGCCGCGGTCCGCTACCCACGCGGTACCGGACCGTGTGTGCCGATCGAAATGCAGCTTTCGGTCT
>Ga0207063_1185_pt1 | contig 12617 bp, 12 predicted proteins | sample Alteio_BWMinCont_29_FD_153462 | JGI IMG/M metagenome (GOLD analysis project Ga0207063, IMG submission 153462) | Enriched cells from forest soil in Barre Woods Harvard Forest LTER site, Petersham, Massachusetts, United States -... | ecosystem: Environmental > Terrestrial > Soil > Temperate forest >...
AACAGGATTTAAAAAATCTGACACTACCTTTGACAGGGAGTTATGCAATCTTAAATGCATTACCAAAATGAAAAAGATTATTATTTTTAGCTTTCTAATTGTCATTATTACAGTGTCCTACCTGTTTTCTCCGAAGCCAGTGGAAGGTACACGCATATGTGGAAGATATACAAGTATTAATAAATATATGGGTTTTACCATGAATTGTGATGGTACTGCGTGGTTAATTGATGCAAAAGACCCTTCACTACTATTGCAACAAAATTCAATAAGACAAGACAGACCATTATATGCCATTTTAACCACGATTGTCGGTTTCCCGATTCAGTACTTATTAGATAGATCCGGTCTTATTGAAAAGATTAAATTATCAAATCGGCAGGATTTGGTTGGATACTATATTGCATATTTGTTAGAGAGCTTTATCTTTTTGCTAATCACGCTACTACTGTTTTACAGTCTGGCAATGCGACTGGCTCCCGGAATTAATGAGGTTTTGATTTATCTGCTAGCTATATTCCTTATTTCCAATTATAATATGAAGGCTTTTTTTTGGAGCCCATTTCTAACAGGGTTTACTTTTACAGCTCCCCTGATTGGCTTAAATTTAATGTTTAACACAAAAGACAGGCATTATTCTTTTACCAGACTTTTGGGAATAAGTTTTGGTGCAGGCGCATTCCTGCTTCTTTATGGTAATGCAATATTGATTTTACCTTGTTTGATTTACGCGCTCTATATCAGAAAAATAAAGAAAGAACCTCTTAAGGCACTTGCCAATACCGTCATGCTTATTGGCTTCTTTGCATTACCGACATTTATCTGGATATTTATTTTAAAACTTCATAACGTAACATATTATAACCATGAAATGGCAACTTATCATCAGTTTGTCTGGGTCATCTATAACTTAAAATTGCCTTTCAAAGATTTTGTCAGAGCTTTCATAGACAATATGTATTATTTCTTTTTATCATTTCGACAATTGATGTACCTGATAATTGGAATAGCATTATTGCAGATTTTTCTTTTTATAAAAAAAACAAAATTATCTGAGGATAATTCGAGGTATTTTGAGTATTTAATAGTGGCTATTGCAATTTCCTTCCTGTTTTATATGTTTTTAGGATTTTATAACATCCAACTAACATATTCAATGGTACCTCTGTTTTTACTGTTGGCTGTTTGTCAATTAAAACTTTTGCCAAATCCAAGAATTCAGATTTTGATACTGACCATTATTGCGCTTTGCTGGCATTTGCAAATTGCTTTAATGCATGGACCTTATTCGATGTAAAATTTTGATGGAATCAACAGTCCAAAATCCGGACTTCTCAACAAAACAACATTGGACTTCTCAACAAAGTTTGCTGAAATATTTGCATTGAACTTTGCATTGTCAATTTTTAACAAATAAAACAATGGGAAATATAGCAAATCAAACCGATCGCAAAGTATACGTTATCACCGGGCCAACCTCAGGTATAGGTCATGAAACAGCTCTGGAACTGGCAAAACATGGTAGGGTTGTTCTGGTTGGACGAAACCCTGAAAAACTGGATGCCGTACAAAAGGAAATCGAAAAAATGGGTCAGAGTGCCGTTTCTATCGTGTGCGACTTCTCAGATATGACAAGTGTGCAGCACGCGGCAAACCAAATCATAGGGCTTAAACTTCCAATTGCCGGTTTGCTCAACAATGCAGGAATCTCTCCGTCTGGTGCGTCGAAAAACGTCCGCGGATGGGATATGACATATGCCACAAATTATCTGGGCCCATTTATGTTTACAGAAGCGCTTGCCCATCACCTGCCAGATGGCGCAAACGTCATCTTCATTGCTTCAGCCATAGAAGATCCTGACCGCAAACCCGTGAAAGCTTTAGGAATGAAAGGTGCGCGTTTTATCTCTGTGGAGGCGAGTGCACGGGGTGAGTGGAAACCAGGTGGCACCAAGGTGGCTGGAGCTGATGCCTATGCCACTTCAAAGCAGAGCGTCCTTGCCGCTGCGATGGCTCTGTCGCGCGAAAACAAAAGGCTGCACATCAATGCTATAGAACCGGGAATTACGCCTGGAACCAGTCTTAATCGTGATTTGAATGTGGTCCTTCGTTCCCTTGGCCAGGTAATCATGTTATTTCCACCATTTGCCCAATACAGGAGTATGCCAAAACGTGCTGCACAAATGATCACCAAAATCGTAACTGATGCGTCGGGGAAAACGGGGGTATACTTTGACGAAAAGGGAGAACCCATGCTCGGCTCAACACAGGTAAGTGATCCTGAGTTTCAGGACGATGTTTTGGCAGAAACACGTGCATTCCTGTCGAAGGTTAAGGACATTATCTCATAGTATTTTTATTATGTTAAATTTGGGATGATCAAATGAACACAGGCGCAACGAAACATCATGATTATGTCATCGCTGAAATTTCTCCGGAGCAGTTTATTGCCGAACATACTTTAGCGTATGTCATAAAAGGAGTTATAACCATCTATGACGGCAACAAAAACATTACTTTAAAATCAGGTGACTATTGCCTCGCACGGAAAAACCGGTTGGCCAGGTACAAGAAGGAAAAAGTAAATGACGAGCTTGAAAAGGTATTTGTTCCTTTTGATGAAAAATTCCTGAAAATGTTCCGGGAAAAGTACAAAACAAAAGCAACGAAATTCGATTCGACCGAGACCATCATAAAAATAAAACCCAACCCATTGATGCCGGATTTTATTCGTTCATTACTTCCATACTATCATCATGGCGGACAGATAGATGAAAGATATGCGGATGTCAAAAAAGAAGAATTGTTGCTGATATTATTGCAAAATCAACAGGAGCTTGCAGGCATATTTTTTGATTTCGGCATGCCTGAAAAAATAAATTTGGAAGAGTTTATGAACCGCAACTATACCTTCAATGTAAGTACCCAGAAGCTCGCTTATTTAACAGGGCGCAGTTTGTCTTCTTTCAAACGGGATTTTAAAACCATATTTCACGAAACACCAAACCGTTGGCTGGTACAAAAGCGATTGCAGGAAGCGCATTTTCTGATCGATAAAAAAAATAAAAAACCTTCTGAGATTTATTATGATTTGGGATTTGAAGACTTATCACATTTTTCATTCGCTTTCAAGAAACTATTCGGGTTGGCGCCTACTGAATTGACAAGACAGAGGATGAATATCGGGAGGTAAAAAAACTAATTAAATGACTGCCTGAATTCCAGCGGAGAAAGGCTGGTTTTTGTCTTGAATAATTTGCTAAAGGACTGTGGATGTTCGAAGCCTAATTCGTAGGCTATTTCACTCACGGATAAACTGGTAGTTGATAATTTTTCCTTTGCCTTCTCAAACAATTTATTATGAATGTGCTGTTGCGTGCTTTGGCCTGTTAACGCTTTCAAGAGTGCGCTTAAGTAGCTAGGCGAAACGTTTAATTCTTCGGCAATATATAGAACGGTTGGCAAGCCTTTTTGGACTAAGTCATTGCGGTTGAAATATTCTGTAAGAATATCTTCCAGGCGATTTAGAATCTGATGACTGGTTATTTTTCTGGTGATAAACTGGCGATTATAAAACCTCTCGGCATAAGTGAGTAATAATTCCAATTGGGCAATGATCACATTTTGACTGAACTTATCAATATTTGATCGGTATTCGTGATCAATATTCTGAAAAATTCCTGCCATCATGGTTTCCTCTTTATCAGACACATGCAAGGCTTCATGTACGGAATAACTGAAATATTCATATTGCTTAATGGTTTTGGCTAATGGCGTATTCCATAAAAAATCAGGATGTACCAGCAACAACCAGCCTGAGCATATCACCGGTTCATCAGGGTTCGTGTCAATTCCAAAAACCTGTCCGGGAGACATGAAAAACATCACGCCTTCATCAAAATCATATTGCAGTTGGCCATATTTTATTTTGGCATTGGACATCCTTTTGAGTGATATGGAATAAAAATCAAAAACGAGAGTTAAAGGATCAATATCAGGCGGATGTGTAATCGTTTCCAGGTTTACCACCGTAATCAATGGATGTTCCGGTTTAGGTAATCCCATCACCCGATGATACTCGCTGATCGTTTTTATTCTAAGGGGTTGCCTGTTTGCCATGATTCAATAGATATTTTAATCAAGAAACTTCATATCCTCTTCTGTTAACTCTATTTCTGTCGCTTTTATATTCTCTTCAAAATGCTTTAAAGAAGAGGTGCCTGGTATCGGCAATATCCATGGAGAACGATGCAACAGCCACGCCAGGTTTATTTGTGCTGCAGTAGCATTGTGTTTCTTTGCAATAGTTGCAATCCGCTCATCTTTCTTTGGCATAGAATTGACAAGAGAGAAATAAGGCACCAGCGCTATTTTATTTTTTTCACAAATGGCAAGCACTTCTTCGCCACCTCTTGTTTCTTCACCCCAGGCTTGTTTCAACGAATTTCGTTGACCATGTCCAAACATGTTTTCAACTGTTGCTATATTTCCCATTGCCATAGCGGTTTGCAATTCGTCAGGATGGACATTGCTAACACCCACATGCAGTATCTTTCCTTCTTTTTGCATATCGAACATCGCATCCATCGATTCTTTAAATGGAACATCTCCGTGACCAATAATTCTGAAATGAACGAGTGCTATCTGCTCAATTTTTAGGGTCCGTAAATTATTTTCAATGCTACTGCGCAATTGTTCAGGGCGATTGAATGGGATCCAGCTTTTATCAGGTTTCCTGGCGCCGCCAACTTTAGTACATATCACGAGGTCATTGGGGTACGGATGCAAGGCTTCTTTGATCAACTTGTTGGTAACATCTTCTCCGTAATAATCAGCAGTGTCTATAAAGTTTACGCCGCTTTTGATAGCTTGTTTTAATATCTCTAAAGCTTCGGGGCGGTTTTTGGGTTCACCCCAGATGCCTTCACCGGTCAGGCGCATGGTTCCATAGCCAAAACGTTTGACTTTCAATGGGTTTTTACTTCCTCCGGCGATTGTAATTTCTGGTGTTTTCATTTTAATTGGATTTGATTTACGTTGCTTGCAAAATACAAAGTTCTGTTAATTAATATTAAGGGGAGTAGCCAAATCAACTATAGTTGTAGTTGAAATTGGGATAAAGCGTAAAATTGACGCTAAAATGGTATTAAATGTTTCTATCTTTGTATAAAAAGTGTTAAAATCATGTTAAAACAAAAATCTATTCTCATTGCCGGTACTTTGTTCATTGCTTCAATCTTATTTTTATTCGGTTTTAGATCAAAACCTGAAGATTTAAAAAGCGAGTATGCCATTGCAGATTTTGACAGTGGTGATAATTTATTAAATAAGTTTAGAGTAATACATATTTCATACACTGATGGTACTAAGGAAGATATTAAATATGACCATGATGCTTCATCTTCAGAAATCCCGATTATTGCTATAAGTAAAATTGAAGCAAAGGGATATACTCTTCAGTTATCAAACGCTTCAATTGAACCAGGCGGCAGTTTGTTTAATCGATTGATTTTTAAGAAAAAATAATTCCTTTCCTGTCACGCACTTCTGACCAATGGTTTTAAGATTTAACTGTGGGATTAGGCGGTACATCGAACTCGAGAGACGATAGAGTTGGGGACCGGCCTTTGAAAAAATGGCGTTAAAGCAAATGCAATGAGCGTTAAAAACAAAACAGAGCCGCAGGAAAGCCGTGAATTACGTTCTGACCTTCGAAGCGGCATTGTTTTGTTTAGCGAATGGAATGCAGCTTTAGCCAATTTTTTCAACAGCCCCGCCCGAATGTACATTCGTACGGGCGGGCTTGAATTTTTGGTACTTTTGTTTCAAGACAAAAGTACAACAATGGTTATGATTCATCAGGCATTCTGATTATACATCGCAGCAAATTCTTTTGCATAATTACTCAGTTTTATTTTCCCCAATTCCGGCTTATTCAGGTAATAATCCTCATACATAATACCTTTATGCATAGATGCCTGCATCTCTACCAAGCCTGAGGCAATAGATTCAGGCACTCCTGCTTTTTCCATCCCACTTTGTAGTTGTTCGTCTGGGATAAGAATCCATTTCAGATCAGGTTTGCCAATTGCTGCACCCAAAATACTTGCTACTTCGTTGCAGGTAATTTGCTCACTAGCAACATAACGAACTTTCCTGCCTTCGATTGTTGTTGTTATTTCATCCACAATATTTGTCGCAATATCAATCGGAGAAACCCAGGGTATCATATCATCAGCTCCATAGTTTGAGGCAATCATTCCCATACTTTTTATGACAGGTATAAACCCCAATAAATTATAGTAGAAACCGACCGGGCGCATAAAGGTGATGTCCACACCTGCCCGGCCTTCTTCGGACGGGTTTTGCAGCCTGTTCAGAATTGCCTCAGCGTTATGATGGAGGATAAGGAGGCCCGAACCTTTTTCCAGGTGGGCACCAATGCTGCTTAGGTGTACTACTCGCTTGATGCCAGACTGTTGAATGGCTTGTGCATAATTATTCATGATTTTGTTGCAACGCTCCATTACCCCAATAAATACATTTTTATTAGTTGGATCTGTAAAACCCTGGTCTGACGACGGTGGTATCATAGTATATACAGCATCAGCACCAGTAAAAGCCGTTGTCAGAAATGCAACATCATCAATGGAACCAATGGATGCCATGGCACCCATTGCTTCGATATCTTTTTGTCTTTCCGGATTATGACTTATGACGGTAACGTTGTGTCCTTTTTGCACCAGTTCTTGTGCGAGTGGTTTGCTTATGTGTCCTAATGAACCTGTGATCGTAATTTTCATTTTTCTATTATTTTATGTCGCAAAGTTCTGCCGACACAAACTAACAGGCGTAGCCGAATCAACTATTGTTGTAGCCGGAATTTGGGAACAGAAATTGTTTTGCTACAATATAAGTCGGGCAGTTTCGTCTACAGGTTATGCAGGGATTATTATCTGGTCCCAAAGCTATCTATTTGGTATCGCAGCTACCTATTTACCAGATGATACCTATTAACAAACAAAAACGATGAATCCTAACAACTGGACTACAGCAAACATTCCTGATCAAACAGGCAAAAATATTTTGATCACCGGAGCAAACAGCGGCCTGGGCTTTCATGCCGCCATGGCATTAAGTGGTAAGGGAGCGAATGTCATCATGGCTGTGCGCAGTCTGGAAAAAGGCAAAGAAGCGGCAGCACAAATCAAAAGCACTTTCCCGAACGCCAAACTGGATATTATGCAACTTGATCTCAGCGATTTTGATTCAATTCGGAAGTTTTCGGAAGCTTTTCATGCAAAATATACATCCTTAAATGTATTGATAAATAATGCGGGTGTGATGGCGATACCTACAAAAGAAACCACCAAACAAGGATATGAAATGCAGTTTGGCATCAACCATCTTGGGCATTTCGCATTGACAGGGCTCTTACTTGACATCATTAAAAAAACACCTGGAGCCCGTGTAACTACGCAAAGCAGCGGCCTGCACAAAAGAATTGATGCCATACATTTTGAGGATATTAACTGGGAGAAAACATATGACAAATGGAAAGCTTATGCGCAGAGTAAACTGGCAAACCTATTGTTTACATATGAACTAGACCGTCAGTTCAAAGCACATAAAATTAATGCCATTGCCACAGTTGCCCATCCCGGTTTTGCGGAAACCAATCTGTCAAGATATTCAGGCTTTGTTGTAAAATACCTGGCCAATAAACTCCTTGCACAAAGTGCGGAAATGGGCAGCCTCCCGATAGTAAGGGCAGCTACTGAAAAAGACGCTAAAGGTGGCGAATATTACGGACCGACAAAAATGGGTGAAATGCGAGGCTATCCTGAACTCGTAAAATCAAATAATGCATCATATGATACCCAGGCAGCAAAAAAACTTTGGGATATTTCTGAAAAGCTGACAGGCGTTCATTTTGATTTTTAGAAATTGCATGAAGGCGAGGTTTTGAGTACACTACAATTAGAGATTTAAATTTTATTTAAAATCTTTAGATTTGTAAGACTCATAAATCGAAACCCCATGAAAAATTTAATTCTTGCATTTCTGCTATTATCAGCAACGTTTGTTTCCGGGCAAAAAATGCTTTGTTGTGCGATCGTTTCCAATGATATGAGGAGGATAGCCGATGATCCTCAGTTTCTTGCATCACATGCCGCTCCTTTGCCTTTTAATTATATCGCGCAGTCCGGTAAAATGATCACCTTCCCCACAGCTGATGGCAAAACAGGCTCCGGGTATGAAGTACTTGCTTCAAAACCCACTAAAAACTTTCTCATTATCACTCATGAATGGTGGGGTTTGAATGATTATATCAAACAAAGGGCTGATGAGCTTCAAAAAACTTTTGGCAATGTGAATGTGATAGCAGTTGACATGTATGATGGTAAAGTAGCCTCTTCGCCTGATTCTGCCGGGAAATACATGAAGGCCGCAACAGATACCCGTATCATGAATATCATAAATGGAGCTATTTCTTTCTCGGGAAAAGATGCGCATATTTTTTCGCTGGGCTGGTGCTTTGGTGGCGGTTATTCTTTACAAACTGCCATAGCTGCGGGAAAACAGGGGGCAGGATGCGTGATCTATTACGGTATGCCTGAAACAGATATGGCTAAAATAAAATCCCTGCATTGCGACGTACTTGGTTTGTTTGCCAGCCAGGATAAATGGATAAACCCGGATGTGGTAAAAACCTTCCAAGATAATATGGATAAAGCGGGTAAAAAGCTTACTGCTAAGGAATATAATGCCAATCACGGCTTTGCAAATCCAAGCAATCCAAAATATGACAAAGCATCTACAGAAGATGCCAATCAGGCTGCGATAGATTTTATTAAAGCAAGGTTGTATGACAAGTGAGGGCGTAACATGTATATCAGTTTTTTTCATGCTGCTTATCAATCTTTCTTAGCAGTAAAAAGAATCAGGCACCCTGTTCAGGATGCCTGATTCTTTTTACCAATATATTTACCGATAGATTACCTATTGCGCCTTCACAAACCTGGTTTCCAGGGTTTGATTCTCTTTTTGCAATTGTATTTTTACAAAATACATCCCGGCGTGTAATGATGCGGCATCAATTTCCACCGTTTGTTGTCCTGCCGGCAAACTCTTCTCAGTAGTTGAAACCATTTTTCCTGTTTCATCGAATATCTGGATGGTGCCATTCTGAGCAATTGATAAGCTTGTCACGATCCAAAGATTATCATTAACCGGGTTTGGGTATACCATTGCTTTTGATATGGCAATATCCTGTTCAATGCCGGATAAATCGTCACCCACAATGGTTTTTGAATCAACGATCAGGTTCACCTTCGCTGGTTTTGGATTCGCAGCGCTTATTGTAACACTCAGCGGAACATCCGTCTTGCCGGGAATATCTGCCTCAATGGAATAAGTACCATAAGCCAGGTTGGAGAAACTATACAAACCATTCACATCAGAATAGGTATAAGTAACCGGGTTGCTGTTTGCATCATATAGCACTACTTCAATACCAATGACCGGATCTCCAGTTTTATTAGCGCCGGCAGAAATTTTGCCTCCGATAAAGCCGGGCCCACCTGAATTGGTTCCTGATTTCATATTAATCGTGGCGCTGGTTACTGATGCGCCGTTGATGGTAATGGCAACGGCAGTCTTCCACCTCAAAGCATCATTATGATATGTTGGCACATAGCTCGCATATTTCGGGCTGCCGGGCAATAAGGCAGCTTTGGTATAATAGGTGCCATTTGAAATTCCACAGAAAATATAATACTGGTCAGAATCCTGGTAAATAACCGTGCTGTCGATAGCAGTTAAAGAACTGTCAGAAGCTTTGAAGGAGATAAGGTAAACCTTAAATGGTGCAATATAACCGGTTCCGGCATACACATATCCTGATATGCAGTAAGTTGGTGCTGAAATTGTTATGGAGTTACATGTTTTGGTGGAGCAGCCTTCGGTCGGGTCAGTTACCGTTGCGCATACATTATAGGTTCCATATGCGCTGTAAGTATATGAAAAGTGCTTATCATTCCGGGTGCTGCCATCGCCAAGCGTCCAGGCATAGGTATCGTTTGTATTATTGGTAGAATCACCGTTGAATGTAACCGTTTTTCCGGTATTATTCATGCTAAAGTGAGAAGAAGCATTACACAATGTGACTATTTCTGAAGTCAGAGCCGAACAACCGGTTGTCGGATCGGTGATAGTAAGATATACTTAAGCATTAGCCGTCCCACTGAATTTATGGGTTACCGTATCATTTTTAGTAGTATCTGTAGTTCCGTCCTCAAAATTCCATTCGTATTTCATGGTGGACGAACTTGAACCCGTGCTGGTGAATTTAACGGTTCTTCCACTTACGCTCACTACTGCATAGGAAAAAGAAGATATCAGCGAGCAGTTGTTAACGGTAACATTGGTGCAGTAAGATGCGGTACAGGATGTTTTTGTATCAGTTACGGTAACGCATACATGATAAGTGCCCGATTTGCTGTAGGTATGTTGCGGGTTATCTCCCGTTGCAAAGGTACTGTCACCAAAACTCCAGCTGGTGGCATGCGGATCCGACGTGCCTGTTGAGCCGGAATCACTAAAAGCTACCGCAAGTTTAGTTGCCTGATAGCGAATCATGGCTGTACAGGAAGCATTTGCCTTACCAGTAAATAACAAACCGGCCAAAAGAAACAAAGTGAATACGCTCTGCATAAATCCGAATTTGAATAAATAGGTTTTCATTTAATAAATTTTAAAGAGTTTGATAATTTGAATGAAATAAAACATTAGCGGGAATTTTACAATGTAATACATTAATTTTAAATATATTATAACTATCTGCGGTTATTTATAAATTGACAATTTTTTCAGTCTGCGTATTCAGGCTGGTTTTGAATGTAACCAGGTAGATACCAGGCTTTAATCCAATTTCAGATGAATTGATCCTAAAATTATGCAATCCGGCAAGGTCCGATATTTTGGTATTATGATAAAGCTCTTTCCCTGTCAGGTCTGTGATTGTTATATCAGTCCGATCATTTTCATTTAATTGATATTCAATGTTCAAAACAGATGAAAATGGATTCGGGTATATATTTACTCCTGTTATTCCGGCATTCACAGGTTTGATGCCAGAGGCAGAATTTACAATAGCCAGTTTATCGGTACACATATTCAGATCAACCCCGTTAATTTTTGTTATAGATGAGGATAAAGTAACAGCAGGCGCCTGGCTGTTATCAATAGATATATTATCAACCAATATTTCATAGGGCTGCAGGGCAACAGCATTAAAGGTAAAATGACCATTGCCATCAGATACGGTTTCATATTCAGGGTTTCCGCCATCATCGGCTAGGAAGAGTTTCACACCTTTTGCCGGAGCATTCCCCAGTGTCCCATCACAGGTCTGGCTTAACATAACCGTTCCGCTTATTGAACCGTTTGAAGGAGCAGCGGCGGCAATTGTATTAAAGGCGGCTGTTGTCATATCCCCTGATATACTTATTGTCTTGGCGTTATTAATTGAAACGGTTGATCCGTAATAGGTTGGAAGTTGGTTCCCGGAGGCGGATACCGGAACTGCAGATACATAATAATTGCCTGCGGGTTGAGAAAATATATAATCCCCGTACCCGTCATTAATCATTGAATCAATCACATTACCCTTATTGTCATACATATAGACCGTAATACCTGTTTCCGCACTGCCAGATGAATTTCCGATGGTTCCTCCTAAAACTTCAGGGCTTGTTATGGATGTAGAAGCAGACACATCGCAATGCAATTCATTAAGGTGTAGTGTATTAGGTATTCTTGCCTGGTATAACAATGAATTTGTAGAAATGTCCATCGTGTATAGATAGGCTTTGCCGTCGTTTTGCAGTCCGTAAAATGTAAGCCTTCCATTTACATCATCAAAAGCCGCATCCGTATAGGATATACCATATAACTTACTAATTGAAGTAAGCGTTGTAAAATGCCCGTTGGTTAAATCCACATTCACGAAATATTCGGTACTCTTAGCGTTGTCCCAGGCGACGCCATAAATTTTACCATCGGCCTGGTTATAGGATGCATTATTTAAACCGTTCAGTGTATCAAGCGAAACATTATAGACCACATTGCCATTACTCACATTCATTGCCATAGCTCTAATGTCAGATCCGCCGATGACACCAATAAGTATATAATAACCATTGGCATGATCGAAGCTGCTATACGTGCAGGCATTAATTGCGTAACCGCCTATTTTGGAATAACTCCCATTTGTAGTATCAACAGAACATACATAGATATTGCCTCCTTTTGAAATAATACCATACAACTGACTGGTTACAGCGTCGTATTGAAGAAACTGGGGGAATCTATCGGCATTAACTGTAATTTTTTTAACAGCTCCTGTATTTACATTACAAATGGCAAGGTAGTTACCGGCGCCGCCGGCAGCAATTAAAAAATACCGACCATTTACAACATCATATGCCGATCCCATCGTAACGAAACCGATATTATGCCCAAGGTGCACCACTTTTTTCGTACTTCCATTTTTGGGATTTACCTTTACGACGTATGTATTATCGTAACTATCGTTATATGCGCCATAGATGGAT
>Ga0207063_1186_pt1 | contig 12566 bp, 8 predicted proteins | sample Alteio_BWMinCont_29_FD_153462 | JGI IMG/M metagenome (GOLD analysis project Ga0207063, IMG submission 153462) | Enriched cells from forest soil in Barre Woods Harvard Forest LTER site, Petersham, Massachusetts, United States -... | ecosystem: Environmental > Terrestrial > Soil > Temperate forest >...
TTTTGGTTTTCGGTGTCTAGCGCCCTATTAACAATTGGAGATCTTGAATCGACAAGTTGTAAACTTTTTTGTGATTCTAAAAGTTTCTTATAATACAATACATAATCCTCTTCGCGTTTAAGAGAATCACAATATACAAATGTAGAAGGTGGCCACCATACACAATTAGTGATTATCAAAGTATCCTTATAAACATTCTTTATGTCAATTTTCATGTAATTTCCTTCCTTGTTCTCTGAAATTTGAAATTTGAGCGAAACGTATTTTTGAGGAAATACTGAATTGAGAAAAAAAATAGCACTTAGCAAAAAAACAATCCTCAACATTATTTAGCTCTATCTTTTAAAAAACATTACTATAAGTTAAAAAAACGCATCATGTGTGTTTTTTTAATAATAACTAACTACACCTTTTAATTTAAAAACTACCCGCTATTTTCACCCTTTTCATCTTGGGATAGAGGCCTTGTATCATAATTATTATCCTCTTTACGGCGGTCGGGTAGATTAGGATCACCAGTCGGTGCCTGATTTAAAATTGAATTATCCGCTCCGGGGTATGGAGGGTGTTCTGACCCTTTCAACATTCCCGAATGCCCTCTTATTAATCTAAACAAATTTTGATATCCTATTGTCTCCATATTTGCCTTCATAACGTCTTCATTAGAATTGACTCTTAAAATATCCAGTTTATATTTAAGATTAGATAATTGATGGCCTATTCCATGCCAAAATAATTCAGCATCGTCTTGAGTTGAAGTTGGGAAAGGACCTGTCGTTTCAACGATTGATGTTATGTCTCCAACGGTTATTTCTCCTGTTGCTTTTGTACGAGTATCATCAAATGTAGTCCAGGAAATTTCGACTTCTACCGCATTATCCACTTTCGGATCACCAGTCTTCTTTTTACTATTTGTTTTGCCTAAATAGTGTTCTTCATTATCAGGTGTTTTGGTATAATTAGAGTTATACACCATAACACTTATATTAGAATTGTTAACGATTTCCCGAACAAATTTTTCGTACAAAACTTTTTGTTTAGGGCTGCTAAGCTTATCATAAATATCCTTTTCAACATATATTCTCCCAGTATTTTTATCAATAGCAAACCCATTATTACTTCCAAAAGCCTGTCTTAATGCTTTTCGAATAAGCCATCTGGTCAATGTATTATTTGCTGAATATATGTAGTTCCCACCTATATCAATATTAGCAAGTGGGTTGTTTGCTGCAAAACTATACGGTGAGAGTTCAGGATACCTTGCTGCAAAAGGCTCATTTCTGGACCACCTCCCCAGCCTTGAGTCATACATCCTCGCCCCATAATCATAACTACTACTTGGCACATTATACATTTCATAATCCTTTTCTTTGCCATTGAATCCGTAGCGACAGGCCCACTACCGGTATTTTCTGTAATGCCGGTGATATCGATTGTCATCTTATAAGCACCCGTCACACCCTGATAAGCCTGGTAAACACTCTTGTCATTGTAGCTTACTCCTGCACCCGGAGCATAGTTGATCGTCAAACTGCCATACTGATCAGCAAGCGAACTATTGGTTTGACTCCAGCCGTGAACGGTAAAATTTACAGTAATGCTCCAGGCAGTATAAATGGCCTTACTTACTTCGGTGTACTTTAAGGTAATCAGATCATTAACGCTAACATTGGTATAAGGAACAGTTGAAGGACAATTGGAGTAAATATACTGGCAGGCAAACTTGTCATCAATCACGGTCCCAGAACCTGTGCCCACAAAAATATCACTCCCCACAAGATAACTCGTTACACTCGTCTCTGCTCCTTTAAGCACAAAACCAAAAAATAAAAATATTATCAATATCCTAGTACGCATACTAACTTCGCTTGGGAGGCTTAGGCAATCATGTTATTTCACTATCACAAGTTTTTTAGTAATTCTTTCAAATTCACTCGTTAAACAAACAGAATAAACACCCTGGGTCAAACTATTTGCATCGATAATTGTTTTACCATTTTCCATATTTTCTGAAATCAACAAATTGCCCGTAGGGTCAAAAACCTGCAATTGCTGTCTTTCAATTGAATTACTCGTTACATAAATCCGATCCTTACCAGGATTAGGGTATATACTTGCTTGTAATTCAGGCGACTTAAAATTGTAAACACTTGTTGTAATACCTGAAATATCATAAACAAAAGCGCTACTGCTTAATGTGCCGGCGAACAGATTATTGCCAACAACAGCTAAGCAAGTCACATCAGTATTCGTCAATCCTGAATTCATTTGCGTCCAATTTACCCCATTATCAACAGAATAATAAACACCATTACTACTACAAGTGAAAATTGCGGATCCACTCAAAACAAATGATCTAGCTGATATACTGTTAGCAAGCACTTTCCAAGAAAGCCCGTAATTCGTGGAAATACAAATCCCACTGCTAGTTCCAGCGAACAAATTACTTCCATATACAAAAAAGGAATATACCGCTGTGGAACCCGGTAATCCTGAATTGGATTCCGTCCAGGTATCACCATTGTCAGTAGAAATTAATGCGCCTTTATCCCAGGAATCAGCTGTTCCAGCAATGAGTTTGCCGCCAATTTCAACTAAAGCCAAAACATCCGCCATCTGCCCTCCGGAAACAACAGTACCTGTTTGTAAAGTCCAACTTGCTCCATTATTTGTGCTAAGAAATACACCATTTCCCGATGTTCCAGCGAACAAATTAATTCCCACAGCGGCAAATGAAATTGGCCAACCAGACAAGCCTTTTGACGCAAAGGTCCAAGTAACCCCACTATCTGGAGACGAATAAACATCATAAGCAGTACTGGCATACAAATTATTACCCTCCAAGGCCAATGCTGTAGTTGTTAATCCATCATGCATAGCCGAATCATTAATTGCTGTCCAGGTTGCACCACTATTTTTAGTTATATAAAGATTAGAAGCATTCGTTCCCGCAAATAAATTGCCACCAACCGAAGCTAAACAAACAACGTAATTGTCATTTAATCCATTATTATCCTGTTTCCAATTTGCTCCATCATTAGTTGAAATATACACTCCATTATCTCCAACAGCAGAGAATAAACTACTACCATTCACAACTAACGATTTAATACCAGAGTAGCCTGCATCGTTTAAACCACTTGTGAATGGAAGATTTGTATTTGCAGATGACCAAGTTTTGCCCGTATCAATTGAAAAGTAAACACCAGTACTTGAAAATGTTGAATAAAAATTATCCGTCCCGGCAAATAAATAATTACCAATAGACGCTAAGCAGGAAACATTTGCCTGATTTACACCCAGCTTTGAAGTCATCTTCCAATTTAGACCATTGTTACTTGAAACAATTACATCACCATAATTTGTTCCGGCAAATAAATTACCCCCCATATTCGTAAAGGAAGTAACAAAGTTATTTGCGGGAAGACTTGGATTTACTTTACTCCAGCTTGCACCATTATTTATAGACAGAAAAAGGCCATTGTCTGTAGCGGCTAAAATATTACCTCCACTTACAATTAGAGAATAAACCTCAGAGCCGGATGTAATTCCGTTATTAGCAGCAACCCAGCTTAATCCACTATTAGTTGAGAGATAAACTCCATTACTAGATGTCCCAGCAAAAGTAATACTGTCTTTTACTGTGAAGCAATTTATATAAGAATTCGGCAGCCCAGTACTGGCCAGTTTCCAATTACCTCCATTATTAGTTGAAGCAAAAACAGAAAAACCTGCTGCCGCAAAAACAGTATTTCCGTTATTTATAAGAGCTGTAATGTCACTACTATTTGAGAGCCCTGAGTTAACCTGAGTCCAGTTTGCACCATTATTGCTCGAAAAGAAAACGCCGCCGCCATAGGTTCCAGCAAATAAGTTACCGCTATCTGCAAGCAGGCATTGCACTGTGCCGCCATAGGGCCCTATTTGCTGCCATTGAGCGTCCAGGGAGCTGGTGACGAGAATCGCCAACGAAAAAAGTGTTAGGGTTCTATTTATGCAACTTTGATTCATTATTAAATTAACTGCATTCAACGTTTAATTTGCCATAATTACCCGGCCTGATTCAGGGGTACATTATAATCACCCCAATTTCCATGTAACATTTTTAATGTCCCATAAGCATTTTTGCCCATAAAAAACCCTTCGGAATCCAAGGAACTTTACCCTTCTTGCCTAACTCCTCTGATAAACTATCTATATCATGCCAGTGAGGGGCCTGATAATTATTTTCTTTGATATACGCTTTAAATTCCTCCTCACTCGAAAAACCTTTTTCGGTTTTCGTCCTTACATCTATTATAAACCATGCCGTAGAAACGTTCCGGGTTCCGATTGCTGTTAAATCTTTTATTTCGTTCACTTCCCCACTTATAACATATATGACGCTGTCGCGAACATCTACACGCTTAGCTCTATCAACTTGAAACAGGTTGGAATATAATTTAATCCCCCATCCATTAGTTTCTACTTTGGGGTCAACCTTTTTTACTTCATATGGCTTTATAAGGGGAACACGTATATAATCCCATCCACCGGTAACAGTATAAAATTCGTCCTCCATTTTTTTGTTTTTGTTGCTTTTATTCCAGCAACCGCCAATAATTATGAGCACTATGCATATCAATATTATCGGTCGCTTTGCCATGTTGCGTATACTTTCATTTGGTCGTTACCGCCTAAAATATCATGATAGCCTATTCGATATCTTTAATTACATCCCTTCTACCTGTTTTTAATCCGTTATGATTGATTTTTTCATTTTCCAATTTAGGGAAGCAACTATTTTGAAAAAAAGGAGTGGAAATCTTGTCATATTTTACGTATTAAAAAGTAGTGCAAACATCCGAATTAAACCCTGAATCAGAAAGGAATTTACCTACTTTTTAAAGGTATTTTCACACTTATTTTACAACTACAAGTCGTTTATCAATTTTATCAGTAGAATTACTCACGCAAGCATCGTATAGGCCTTGTGGCAAATAACTTGTATTTAATATAAACTTCCCATTTTCCATACTCGTCTCCAAAACAATTTTTCCATTGATATCATAAATTTGCAATAATTGTTTCTCAGTAAACGAACTCGTTATAAAAATATTTCCATTCCCTGGATTGGGAAAAATATTAATTTGAAATTTATCATTTTTCGCGAGGGGGGTTCCTGTTGGTATACCGGAAATATCATAAACAAAAACCCCACTCCCCTGTGTTCCAGCGAAAAGATAATTCCCATTTATTGCTATGGACAATATTTCAGAATTAGTAAGGCCTGAACTACTAAGCGCAGTCCAATGCAACCCATTATCAATTGAATAATAGACTGCTCCTGCTCCTACTGCATATAATGTACTCCCATTTAATAAAAGAGACACCGCTGAAAATCCACCAGGTATCAATTTCCAATTATAACCATTATCCTGAGACATATACATCCCGGCATCAGTACCTGCAATCAAATTTGCACCAAGTACTTGCAATGCATATATGTTGGTTATTGCTGAAAGCCCAGACGTTTCTAATGTCCAGCTTTTACCACTATCACTTGTTAAATAAACACCATCACCATTTTTGTCACCAGCAACAATATTTCCATTAATTTGAGTCATAGAAAATACATTCTCAGGATAAAATGCTCCAAAATTCATGGTCTCCCAAAAATCTCCACTATCGAATGAAACGAAGGAACCCACATCAAGTCCTGCCAATATTGTCTTTCCATACTTTGCTAATGATAATACATTTTTTTCACTTAGCCCTGAATCCATTTTTGACCAATTAACTCCATCATCAGACGATCGATAAACTCCGGAAAAATAGGCCCCAAAATAAATATTATTGCTGTCAGTAATCATGGAAGTAATTTCCTGGTATCCATTTCCTGTATTAACCACCGACCAACTTTCTCCATTGTTGTTAGAAGAATAAATACCATTTAACCGGGTCCCTGCAAATACTTTCCCGCCTTTTACAGCTAAAGCAGTCACATCAAATGGGATCAGCCCACTGTCTACTTGCGACCAGTTTAATCCATGATTACTGGATAGGTAAACCCCTTCATATTGGGTACCAACAAAAATGTTATTCCCGATATTCATGATAGATGAAACAACAGTATCTTTTAATCCTGTATTTTCTTTCGTCCAGCTTTTTCCGGTATCAGCGGAAACGTAAACCCCTAATCCACTTCCAACAAAAAAATCATCCCCAATAACAGTCAAAGCATCGCCTCCGATAGTTGGTCCTGAATTTATAACTGTCCAATTCAGACCAAAATTAGTTGAAGACACGAATGACTCGGCATTGATAGCATAAATAGAATTTCCCAATACCGCAAAATTGGTAATTGGATAATAATTAGGCCAGCCAGTAACTATACTTGACCAACTCGACCCATTATTCGTAGACAAAAAAAGACCATTTACTGAACTCGCCAATATACTATTCTTAATACAACCCATAGCATCAATCGGTGTACTAGCAGGAATTCCAGAATTAACTTCAGACCAAGAATTGCCTTTATTTGAATAAATATAGACCCCATTACTGGTACCGGCGAACAAATTTGTATCCTCAATAACAAAACACTTAACGCTTTCGCCAAAGATTCCATTGCTAGAAAATGACCAACTTGCTCCATTGTTAGCACTTAAGTAAACACCATTCTGAGTTGAAACAAACAAATCACTTTCGAAAAAAATCATTGCCAAAATCTCAGAATACCCTAACCCAGAATCAATCTGTGTCCAATTTAGTCCAGTATTACTTGAGAGAAAAACCCCTCCATTCGGAGTTCCGACAAACAAATCATTCCCATTTGAGGTCATACAGCTAACTAAACCACCAGATGGACCTGCAGTTTGCTTCCACTGCCCAATGGCTGATAAATTAACAAAAAAAATTAACATTAAAACAATTCCAAAATTTCTCATAATACTTTAAGGTACGAAAATTTATTTAAATTTTAATGCTGTTGAAAATTTCTTAATGTCACTTAAATAATCTGGGCCATTCGAGTTAAACACACCTTCAACAGCCATGGCACTTCCATTAGCAATCAAAATTAAAAGGTAAATTGAAGTTTTACCCATTTTCGTTGAACCAGTGACAACCATTTCATACGAATCTATACCTTTTTCACTTTTTGAAGTAGTACTTTTTACTTCTCGATTTTCAATCCCATTGTTTTTTAACGAATTTAAAAACAACGCTGCAACATCCTTAATTTTTGTTGAGCCGTCAATTTTAGTTGGAATAAGTGTAATAAAAGGGCTTCCAATATTGTCCTTTTGATCTTTCCCTTCAACTGTAAAAATATAAACTCCAGCAACCGATTTGGAAAATTTAAAAACAGACTGATTGTCTCTTAATTTAAATGGTGCAAAAGCTAAAGGGTCTATTGTCAATTCTTTATCATATGTAATAGTAGAAAAAGCTTTTTTAATGTCATCCTCCGTATTTTTTTCCTCAGGAGAGTACATCGCCATTACATTAGCAGAAAATGTTGAATCCCCAAAAACAAGGGAAATGTTAATAAAAGATGTGCTACTCTGCATTTGAACATACTTTGCTGGGTATCCGTTCACTTTCAACACTTTAAAATCAATAACCTTTGCACCTTTACTTTCAAACTTTTCGCGGCTAAATGTTTCGGCGTTACTATAAAAATCTCCATCTGGAAGATCATAGAATACAATCGATGCTTTACCCTTTTGCAAGCCCTTGAAACTGGAAGAGAGGGTGAATTCAAAAGGAGGGATAACTGAAATATGAGTTCCAGGGATATTTATGCGTACTTGCTTTGGGGGACTTTCAATTTTTTGAGTGTCAGATTTTTTGTTTGCAACGATATCTTCTTTATTATTTTGTTTGCAGGAAATGAAACTTAACAGTAAGATTATTCCCAAAAAAAAATTAAACAAGCATGTAAAATGTATTCTCATCTCTTCACTAAATTAACCAATCCATGAAAAACAAATTGCAAACCAAATTCCAAAAGTTTGTTGCGTGGATGAGAAATGAGAATTTTCCAAACAATTAATTCTGTATTTTAGCTTTGTGGTAAGCCAATTACTTTTCATTTTAATAGAAAGATCAATTCCCGGTTCAAGCATTAAACCGTAATCAGAAGCGTATAATTTGGCTGTTGTAAAAAACGAATCTTTAATTGGAACTTGCTGCGCACGATCCCCCAAATCTATGTCAGAAAAACCCGCGTTAAAATTTAATGCGACCCAAAGCGATTTCTCTCTGACAATACTAAACTGATTAATCCATCCTGCTTCGAGTTCGCCAATTACGGGTTTGGAAATATTATAACCATAACTGGGTTTTGTCACCCGATTAAAAAAAGTGGAAAAAGAGCCGCCCGTCGCCAATATTTTCTTTTTTCCAAGACACTTCTTGGCCTCAAAATGTAACCCCCATAATTCCGTATTGATCGCATGCGTGGAAGCAAAACCAAAATCAACGAAACCACTTAAGTTTTGTCCATTAAGAGTTTTAGTGGATATGAACAAAACAAAAACAAACAATGTTCTCCAGATGTCTGTCACACTCAACCTTGATTTAAGTTTCTTAAAAAAATATAAGAAATCTAAATTAATAATTGATTTAGACTCGGGCATATCTTTTCAATCCGTAATGCTATTCAAATTACTATCGTTTGTGAACACCAGACCAATTATCTCTCTTATGGTGTGCTTTACGATTTTTTCCCCACCATAATTTAAGTGATTTAAATCTATCTCTAATTCCACTAAAAAAATTGTGGAATCTTTTACCGATTTTATGAAAAGTCTCATCCATAACATCCATTGTTTTTTCACTAAATCTACCAAAACCATTATGCCATTTCTTATAATCCTTATGGTCAAGGAAAATATCATTCGCTGCATTTGTTGAAGCTGAGATTCCTACTGCCTCAGCAACACTAAGTGGATCTTGTGAAAAATCATATGGTGCATGGCGAAGCCAATGTAGACCATTAGGAAGCGAAAGAACTCCAAATGCAAGGGTCGCCTTAGTCAAATCTTTATGGTGATAATCCCCTTGCCGCGTATCTAATGTCCATCTAAATCTTTTATAATAAGGCAATTCCATATCATCAGTGGTCTCATTGATATAATCAACATTTGTTTGAAGCAAAGTATTTAATTCATCCAAAGCATATCCTAACATTGATTTAACAGAAGCGCTTAACGCTCCTCCACCAACAAAGCCTTCTAACGCACCAGTAACAGTTGCTGAAACTAAATCTGCCCAATCCAGTTTTTGCAGAACATGATGAAAGGCATTTAACCCCTTTCTTCCATGAGCTCTATTGTCAATCACATATTCTCCAATTTCTGATGCAAATTCCTGAACAAATCCTATTCCAGCCCCTAGCACGGCTAACAAAAGTGGATTGTCACCATTTGGATCAGTACACATCGTGGGGCAATTTTTAAATCCCGCATAGGGACTTTCTTCTGGGGCATTTGCTGTTTCCGGGTCCACATTCCATCTCCTTCCAAGCCTAGCATCATACTCCCAATATTCAGCAGAATAATGACCCCCAGTTATGTTGGCAATTTCATCATCCTTTTCCTGACCATTCATCCCATAGCGGTATTTTCCTGTACCTATATTCAAGTAACTGGATCTGGAATCTATTTGTGAACCAAACGCATAATAATCAGTCTGACTTACAACATCAGGCAAGTAGTTTTGGGCAAAGCCAAGCATTGAACCTTGAACAGGTAGTTTTTTGTCGTTTATAGTAACTTGAACGTTACCTAAATGATTGGTAAGTTCATATGTTTTATCAGCCGTCCACCTCATAAAACTTGTTATTGTAGCTGGAGTAACAAACACATTAATTGAACCCCCATCGTTGGGGAAAATTCCATTTGCGGCAGCCCCGCTGCTGCAAAAAACCTGAAATGCAACCGTAGGCTCAGTAAGTGAAGTGCTATTGCTATTATAAATGGTTGCTTGATAGTTTTTCTCACCTAAGCGCTTAATCCCATAAATCATATGCTCCTTCTTTGTCAGACTTTCAACAATTTGAAGACTACCTGATGAACAACCAACTCCACCAGTTAACACAGTATACGTCTTTTCATAGGTAGCTAAGACATGGCCACTTGGATCATTAACATAATAAGTGTAATCCCAATTGTCCTGCGACGTGGGTGCGCCATATGGCCGACGTTTTACGATCTTGCATACCCTATGGCCATTTGCATCATAATGGAACTCTAAATCGTCCATAGTACTTCCAGTCGATCTATTTACTGTACTAACCTTTCCGTAATTTGTCCAGCCAATAGAGGAAATTTGATTCTGCTTATCTGAAAAAAGATTACCAATCAGATCATAGGTATAGTTTCCAGTATTATTGTTGTCATAGGAATAATAGCCAGCTGTAGTGCTACCAGTACCAGCAGACTGCGAGTTTACTTCAGAAGCAAATTTGTTTGTCGGTTGCGCATTGCCTACATAAGATAACTGATTTGTAGGTAACCCATTGGAAGGATTCAGTTGATATTGGTAGGACAATTGATCCATTTGATGTACTGTTTGACCAGGACCCGAATACCCATTACCTCCGCTTGCATTTCGATTTAAGGCCAAAATGTTTCCATTAGGATCATAGTTGAAAGATTCCTGATAATCTCCATTATTCAAAGCTCCATAGTATCCTGAAATAGGAGACGAGTTGCTTCCACTTCCGGAAATAAACGCGTTCGCCTGAGTAATTCTATTAAGCTGATCATATCTGAATTCTTTTTTCATTAAAGGCATGTATGTCGGTATGCCACCCGACATACTTGGCTGTAACATTGCAACACACACATCTTTAATATTCCCATTAAAAAGATTACTTGAAGTATATTGCAATGAATTAAATTCATTACTAGTTAAATTAGAACCAACAGACGCATTGATTGCCTTATAATCATTTTGACCAGTAAGCGTACCATCATCATAATACCCTAGCGTAAACCCAAATGCATCCTGAGCTATATTCTGATGAATACCTGGTTGCGAATTGTCATATTGAGCTGTTAAACTACCATCTTTCCCAAGATCAAAATTCGGATTGATAGTATTTGAGTTGACGCCCTTTACCCAGCCATTTATTGTGTAAAAATAATCTAGCCCCTGAACTTTGTCATCTCCTAACTCCGTACGAGCGAGAGGCCCGTGTAAGTAATAAAAATATTTAGCGTCCTGATCCCAAATTATACCATCGGCGCTGGTATAAACATTTGTTAAGCGATTGTCTTTGTCATACCAGTATTTATGATGAAATTGGTCATATTGTCCTGTTTGATAATTTACCGAAAGAACGTTCCCACTAATTAATTCAAACTCATAATCAACGCGTTTAAACTCCTGATTAGGTAAATCACTTAATTGCGGGTTGTCCTGCATTACAGTTAAAACATTACCCATAGGGTCATAACTATAATAGGTAGAATATTCAGGTATTCCATCTCCATTTTCATCAATACTGTTATAACTAACTCGTTTTCTCAATTCTAACTGAGTAAGCCCTGGTGGATTATAGGCGATGTCGTAAACAGTAGAGGATATCTGATCCACTCCAACTGGGAAAGTAGGGTTATTAAGGTTTACAGGATCATTAAAAGGATACTGGCCTGTAGTAATAAGATAGGAATATTGATCACTTTCCCCAACTTCTACTGTTCTGCCCAATGCATCATATTTTATGTAAGAATAATAAGGATCGAATAATTGGGTGAATCCAGAACCAAGTGTATGCGCAGCCTGTTTCGGATTTTGAGAAACCCTTAATTGCCCAACGCTAGAATACCAAAAGTTAGTTACACCCGCATCAGGGGTGCTTTGTTGAATGACTTCGTTTAGTGTATTGTACTGATAATTTGTTAAGACAGAGTAAGTGGGTACAGTAAATGGGTAATAACCAGAACTAGGATCATTTCGATACGCATCTACCGTACCTAAAGAAGCTAAAGGAAGAGTATTTCCGGCAACATCCCTTGGCGCAACTGTACGAACCAGATTGCCCGCCTGATCATAATAATATAATGTATAATGATACACCTGATCAGTATAGGTTGCACCATAATATTCAAAATTATTTGGATTGGGCATACACTGCTTATAATACTGAGCAGTAAATGTGGCTATTGCAGCTGCTACTTCGGCATTGTAGGCAGTAATGGCATTTTGATTGGCAAGATTGGTGGCAGCAGTCGCTCCGCAAGGATCACTATTTACATCACAATTGATTTGAGAAGGAACAGCTACCGGAGTTATTGTAGTTAATGCCGTTATCCCCAATTATTTATTTGACGCTTCTTGTTTCAATGTTACTATTCCCAATCCGCCTTCTTGTTGCAATTGTCCTGGTACGCAGACGATTAATATAAGTGGCTTGGTTTCTTTTAGTGGAATAACTGATCCTGCTGATTTGGTTAAGTTGGTTGTAGCGGCAATTAATACTACAAGTAATGGAGCTACCCCGGCGTTTTCTGCAGGGGTGGATCCTGGTGACCCAACCCAAATTGACATATTTACTGAAGGCTATTTTGGTG
>Ga0207063_1187_pt1 | contig 12553 bp, 17 predicted proteins | sample Alteio_BWMinCont_29_FD_153462 | JGI IMG/M metagenome (GOLD analysis project Ga0207063, IMG submission 153462) | Enriched cells from forest soil in Barre Woods Harvard Forest LTER site, Petersham, Massachusetts, United States -... | ecosystem: Environmental > Terrestrial > Soil > Temperate forest >...
TAGATTCATGGATCAAAATTTTGACCTGTTTGCTGCTATCACCAAGATTGGCCATAATTACAAGCAGGCCATTCAACAATCTGGGGTAAAGCGTGTAGTTCATCTCAGCAGTATTGGCGCCCATACCGGTAAAGGCAATGGTCTCCTTGCGTTTCATTACAACGTAGAAAACATTTTAAGGCAGTTGCCGGAGGATGTTTCTATAAAGGTTATGCGCCCTGTCGGTTTTTACTACAATATGTTTGCATTTATACCAACCATTAAAAAGCAAGGCACAATCGTTTCCAATTATGGTGGTGATACCAAAGAACCCTGGGTTTCTCCTTTGGATATTGCGGCTGTTATTGCAGAAGAGATTGAAAAACCTTTTAAGGGCAGAACAATTCGTTACATCGCAAGTGACGAGGTTTCCCCAAATGAAGTGGCAAAAAGTTTAGGGGAAGCAATCGGAAAACCTGATTTGAAATGGCTCGCTATTCCCGATGAACAGATGTTAAGCGGCATGATTGCCTCAGGGATGAACCCAGCTATTGCCAAAGGTTTAGTTGAAATGAATGCAAGCAGGCGAGGAGATGTATTGTACGAAGATTATAATCAGAACAAACCAACTTTGGGCAAGGTGAAATTGAAAGAATGGGCAAAGGAATTTGTAGCGGCATATACCAAATCTTAAAAAATAAATAAAAACATGGAATTGACCAATAATACCATCCTGATAACCGGAGGAACAAGTGGTTTTGGATTTGAATTCGCAAAACAACTCCTTAAACTTGGCAATACTGTCATTATTACTGGGAGAAACGAGGCTAAGCTCGAACAAACGAGGAAACTGTTGCCTGAAGTGCATACATTTCAAAGCGATGTAAGCGACACTAAAGCGATAGAGGAATTATTTGATAAGGTAACACATCAATTTCCTGGCTTGAATATATTGATTAATAATGCAGGGGAGATGCGAAAAATAAACCTGCATGATACTTCCAATGATTTGAATAATATCACCCGCGAGATCGAAATAAATTTATCCGGACCTATCCGCATGGTGCAGAGGTTTTTGCCTTTTCTCATATCTAAGAAGTCCGCTGCCATTTTAAATGTAACCTCCGGATTGGCACTAATTCCATTTCCCATTGCTCCCATATATGGAGCGACCAAATCTGGTCTCAGATCCTATACAAAATCCTTACGAGTACAATTAAAGAATACCAACATCAAAGTATTTGAATTGGTTGCTCCCGGGGCCAACACTCCGCTGAATGATAAATTTGCCGGTGCTGTTGATGATAAAGCTCTTATGGCTGGGGATAAGGTGGTCGCTGCCGCCATTAAGGGAATTCAAAACAATAAACTTGAGATATATCCAGGCTTAGCCAAAGTAATACACTTTTTGAGCCGATTTGCTCCAGGGATTCTTTTTGGACAATTTAGTAAGATGGTTGATGTTATGATGACTGAAAAGAAAGAAGGAATCGAAGTATTGCAGCAAAAGTGACTATTTTTGAAATATGACTAACATGCAGCCCTACAGGATTAAAACCATAAGGGATTATCACCAGATTATGAAGCTTCCTAAACCGGAGCATCCCCTGATAAGTGTGATTAATTTTGAGTCGATAAAGCAATTGCCGGAGAATAAACCGTTAAGCATAGTATTTGATTTTTATTCCATCTCCTTAAAAAGGAATTTCAATGCCAAATTCAAATACGGTCAGCAGGAATATGATTTTGATGAGGGCACCATGTCTTTTATTTCTCCAGGGCAAGTCTTTGGAATTGAGGTCGAGGAAGGTAAAGAACTCACCCATACAGGATGGCTGTTGCTGGTTCACCCTGATTTTTTATGGAATACGCCGTTGGCCAAAACCATAAAGCAATATGAATACTTCGACTATTCCGTGCATGAAGCCTTGTTTCTTTCAGATAAAGAAGAAACAATGGTCATAAACCTGATGAAGAATATGGAGCAGGAGTATCATTCCAACATTGATAAATTCAGCCAGGATGTCATTATCGCCCAACTGGAGCTATTACTTACTTATTCAGAACGGTTTTACAACCGCCAGTTCATTACCCGGAAAATATCAAATCATAAGATTCTTGATGGCATGGAAGATATTCTAAATAAATACTTTAACAGTAATGAAATCAAGCAAAAAGGGTTGCCTACTGTTCACCACATTGCCGAAACATTAAACGTTTCACCTGGCTACTTAAGTGGATTGCTTAAGGTATTGACAGGACAAAGCACTCAGCAGCATATACATGATAAACTGATTGAAAGAGCGAAAGAGAAATTATCCACTACGGATTTATCGGTAAGCGAAATTGCTTACGAACTGGGCTTTGAACACCCGCAGTCTTTCAGCAAGTTATTCAAGACAAAAACCAAGCTTTCGCCTTTAGAATTCAGACAGTCGTTTTAATTAGGTGAGATTTTGACTTCTATATCTCCTCTCCAGAAAGGTGCTTACTTATAGGGAAAGGATTTGTTGTTTTTTAGTCCCCAAGTTGCCATTGAATCTAATGCGGGTATAATTTCCTTACCTGATTTGGTTAATTTATATTCAACATACGGGGGCATAACGGCTAAAACTTTACGAGTAATCAGTTTATCAGCTTCTAATTGCTTTAAATGTTGTATTAGCATTTTTTCTGTTATGGTGGGAATGTCCTTTTTAAGCTCACTATATCTTTTTACACCTTCCCGTAAATACCATATAATTAAAGGTTTCCAACGCCCGCCAATTTTATCCAGAGTGAAGTATATAGGGCAATGCTGTATTATTTCCTTTCTATTTTGATTATTGGTTGATGCTTCTTTGATTTTTCTCATGGTACATACTTTTAGGTAGGTGCTTGTATAAAAGTAAGCACAAAGATACCTTTGTTGTCATAATAACCAAAACATAAATCGTATGAAAATTACATTGACAGGTTCCCTTGGGAATATCAGTAAACCCCTCGCAGAAATATTAACAAGCGCAGGACATGAAGTAACTATTATCAGCAGCAATTCAAGCAAGAAAACTGAAATTGAGGCTTTGGGTGCAAAAGCAGCCATAGGTTCTATTGGAGATATTCCCTTCCTTACTAAATCCTTCAAAGGGGCTGATGTTGTTTACACTATGGTGCCTTATAATTTTGAAGTTCATAATTATAGGCAATACGTTGCCGGAATTGGAAATAATTATGCGGCAGCAATCAAAGCTTCCGGAGTTAAACGAGTTGTGAACTTGAGCAGTATTGGAGCTCACCTTGAAAATGGTACTGGGCCAATCACCGGACTTCATGATGTAGAACAGATTTTAAATCAATTGGATAATGTTGCTGTGAAACATCTGCGCCCCGCAATTTTCTATGTCAATTTTTTCTTTGATATTGCATTGATAAAGAGTCAGAATATCATGGGTAATAATTACGGAAAAGAAACGAGATTGGTACTGGTGCATCCCAGGGACATTGCAGTGGTGGCAGCTTCCGAATTGCAACAATCCTTTACAGGAAAAAGTTGTCGTTATGTGGCAAGTGAGGAGCGTAACATTGCTGATATTGTAAAGATACTGGGCAGTGCTATAGGAAAACCGGAATTACCGTGGGTACAATTCACCAATGAACAAACTTTTGCCGGTATGACAGCGTCAGGTATTATGCCTCCTACTATTGCTAACCTGTATGTTGAATTGGGTACGGCCATAGATAAAGGTATTTTGTGGGAAGATTATGACAAAAACAAACCGGAAACGGCAGGAAAAATAAAATTGGTTGATTTTGCAAAGGAAACCTTTGCTCCGGCATATAATTCTTTGTAAATCTGTAGCTTAAATGGTCATTTAAAATGGAAAAACAAGAAGATAGAAATCACGGTGCCTTTAATAAAAATGCCGAGCCATTTTATAGCATCATAATGAAGGGATTAAAAGGTAAAGTTGATGGGGAGCATTTTTGGGATGCGGTAGCAAATGATGCAGTTTTTGAGTTTCTTTATAACTTTCCCGGCTTTGCCAATAAGATTAACGGTAGAAAGGCATACATGGATTGGTTTGCAGGGTATTCCATGAAATTACGTTCAGCTGATAATTTAAAGGTTTACGAAACTTCTGATGGGAATGTAGTGATTTTAGAATACCAGGTTCATGGCCTTGCTCCCGGAGGAAAGTCTTATAACAATTGTTTTTGTTCAATAATTACAATTAAGGATAGAAGGATAATTCACTGGCGGGATTACATGGACTCCCTTGCAGTGATGAATTCAATTTCTTGATTTGTCGTGTTCGTTTCGTTTTATACGTCAGATGTCATAGTACCCCTATTCATCGCGAACATCCCAGGAAGCGACCAAATCGATTGTATGAACCTTTCTTCTTGAGAAGAAGGGTTAACAAATCATATCAGGATTAATCTCGGTTTGGGAAAAAATTCCCAAAATATCGATTTAGGTGGCCATTTTTTGAAGAATTGAGGAATAAGCTAACCTTCCTCATATTCGCCCAAAAATGTAAATTTGGGCAACATTTGTTAAGGCAATGCACGAATCACTTATTAAATTTATCAAAAATCATTCTACCGCTCCACTCACCAAAAATGAAGAGGTGTTGATTAAGGAAGCTTTTATTCCAAAGAAAATTAGAAAAAGACAATACTTCTTGCAGGCAGGGGAAGTATGCAAATACATGGCTTTTATCGTGAAGGGTTCAATGCGTCAGTATAGTGTTGATGATAAAGGTGCGGAGCATATTGTTCGATTATCAGTTGAAAATTGGTGGGCAGGCGACCGTGAAAGTTTTACAATGCTAACTCCTTCAATTTATAATATTGATGCCTGGGAAGAAACTGATGTGCTGCTCATTACAGGTGCAGATATGAGCCGAATAAGTTCTATTCCTGCATTGAATGAAATGGCAAGGAAGTTGGACCTTAATCAGGCCTTTGCATATCAAAAGAGGTTACACGCCTCGATTAGTTTCAGCGCTGAAAAACGTTACTCTGAGTTAGAAAAGACGTATCCTGAATTTTTACAGCGGTTCCCACAACATATTATTGCCTCTTATCTTGGTATTACCAAGGAAACGCTCAGCCGGGTTCGCAATCAGGCAGTAAAAAAATAAATTACTGCCCTTCGGTTATTTTCATTCTGTTAATCCGTTGACATTTGTCAACACTTTTTCCTATCATTTCTCATCGTTCTATGACTTCTCCTTGATGCACCTTTGTATCACGGAATCAAACATTGGTTCTGTTCAATTTAAAAAATAGCAAAATGAAAAGGAAAGTCAATTTCAGAGAAAGCGGTCATAGAGCCGATATTGGCCCGTATGTTATTTACCGCATGTTAGCTAACAGGTATGTTGAGTCAGTGGGTCCGTTCGTATTTCTTGATCATGCGGTACCGATTAAACATGCAGCTAACGAACCACATAGAAAACCAAATGGCGAGGGAGCACACCCTCACAGGGGTATTGCAACTTTAACTTATGTTCTTAATGGTGAAGCCGACCATTTTGATAGCAAAGGGCATCGTGCGAAAGTATATTCCGGAGGAGCCCAATGGATGAAAGCCGGAAATGGAATTATTCATGACGAAGCTGTAAATCCAGATCCTAAAACCAATGATTTGCTCACCCACGTTCTTCAGTTCTGGATCAATCTCCCCTCAAAGAATAAAGCCGAACGTCCGGAATATCTTCCTGTACAATCGGATGAAATTCCAAAAAAAGAACTTAAGGATAACGTCGGCTGGCTGAAGGTGGTTGTTGGACAATATGACAATGGGGTCTCTAAAATTCCGAATTATTCAAAGCAGTTCATATACCATATTCATTTGGAAGCCGGAAAAAAATTTGAACTTGAAACAGAAAAAGAACTGGAATATGCAGCCATTCTTCCTGTGAACGATGCAATAATTAATGATACGGAATATAGGAACGGAGAGTTGATTGGGTTTGATAACAGTGAAGGAATAATTGAGATCAGGAACAAATCCAAAGAGGCTACTGACATTATTGTATTCGGAGGTGAACCATATACTGAGCCAATTGTAGCGCAGGGTCCGTTCGTGATGAATACCGAACACGAAATTTCCAAAGCTTACAATGATTTTTACGATGGAAAATATGGTGAGGTAAAATATAATTAACCGGGTAATTGCAAATAAATACAAACTTTAAAACTAACCAATAACTAAAAAACAAAAACTATGAAAAAGAAAATTCTATTTGGTGTAAGCCTCCTTTTTGGACTGGTGTTCATTAACTCAGGACTTAATAAATTTTTTAATTACATGCCTATGCCTAAAACCATGCCTGAAAGCATGATGAAATTATTTGGAGCATTCATGGAAATTGGTTGGCTCTTCCCGCTTATTGCTATTGCCGAAATTATTGGTGGCTTACTTTTCATCACCAATAAATACAGAGCTCTTGGCGCAATAATTATATTTCCGGTAATGATAGGCGTAGTTTTAACTCACATAACAAAGGCGCCATCAGGATTGCCAATGGCACTTGTGCTTTTCGCAATAAACATTTGGGTAATTATTGAAAACCGTGAGAAGTACATGCCTATGATAAAATGAAGTATCCTTTTGAATACACATATAAAAAGAGAATAAAAACAGTTAAAAATAAATTTAAAAACTAAAACAATGGAAACTACAGCAACAGCAATTAAGACAAAATGGGCGATTGACCCAATGCACTCAGAAGTTGTATTCAAAGTGAAACACCTGATGATTTCAACCGTAACGGGTTCATTTAAGAATTTCAGCGGCGCGTTAACTACAAAATCCGAAGACTTTGAAAATTCAGAGGTTCAATTTACGTTGGATGTAAACAGTATTTTCACCAACCAGGAAATGCGGGATAATCACTTGAGGAGTGCAGAATTTTTTGATGTATCAAAGCACCCGACCATTGACTTCCTATCTACTTCATTTAAGAAAATAAAGGAAGGCGATTTTCTTCTAACAGGAAACCTCACAATTAAAGGGATTACCAAGGAGGTTCAGGTAAAAGCGGAGTTTGGTGGATCAGCTAAAGACAGTCAGGGAAATCTGAAAGCAGGGTTTGAAGTAACAGGAGCTATTAAACGAAAGGATTTTGGGCTAACAGCTAATCCTTTAACCGAGACCGGTGGGCTTGTGTTGGGCGAAGAGGTTAAATTAATTGCGAATATTCAAATTGCCAGGGATAAAAATAGCTAACAAACCTTTCTTACGGGAAAAAAGGTTGAAAAACCAGAAGCTTATGGAAAAAGTAAATTAAATCAAAGTACTTTTGACCTGAAATCAGAATCGTTATGAAAATTCTAAGCAAATTAGGCAACTATAAAGACTTCGGTTTATTGTTAATGCGTTTAGGGTTAGGGGCGTTGATGGTTTTGCATGGTTATCCTAAATTACTGGGAGGTCCGGATCAATGGGTACCAATTGGAAGATCAATGAAAAATCTGGGAGTAAATTTTCTTCCGGTTTTTTGGGGTTTTATGGCAGCAGTGGCGGAAGCTTTAGGAGGCTTGCTGATTCTTTTGGGGCTGTATTTCCGTCCTGCTTGTTTATTTATTTATAATTTTCACCATGATTGTTGCTTCAGTAGAACAATTTTCAGGGGGTGATGGCATAAAAGGAGCTTCACACGCAATGGAATTGGGCTTTGCATTTACTGGTTTGTTATTTATCGGGGCGGGAAAATATTCGGTTGATAAGAATTAATTTGATTATGAAAACAACAGAAATAACTATTGCAGGAAAAAGTAAGACACCGTTAAAAGTTAAACGTTTCGGATACGGAACAATGCGCCTTACAGGTGAGGGTATCTGGGGAGAGCCTGCAAACCGCCCTGAGGCTCTGCAAATTTTAAAGCAGTCTGTCAAAAGTGGCTTCAATTTCCTGGACACCGCTGATTATTATGGAGATGATGTCACTAATAGGTTGATAACGGAAGCCCTCTATCCTTATTCCAAAGACCTGGTAATCTGCACCAAGGTTGGAGGAGCGAGGAAACCGGATAAAAGTTGGATTCCTTTCAACCGTCCGGAAAACTTGCGAAAAAGTATTGATAATAACCTGCGAACCCTTAAACTGGAACAAATTACACTCGTTCATTTTAGAATTATCGCAGGTGGGGACGTGCCATTCAGAGAATCATTGGAAGCAATGTTTGAACTTCAAAAGCAGGGAAAGATTTTACATATTGGGGTGAGCAACGTTAGTCCGGAAGAGTTGCAACTGGCAATGTCAATTGGGGAAATCGCTACAGTTGAAAACATGTTTGGTCATGGACAACGGACTTCATTAAAATTGCAATATGGTGGGGAGACCAGAGGCGGTGCTGAAGTTCTTGAAATATGTGAAAAAAACCAAATACCCCTGATACCTTATTTTTCGTTATTTCAATCCATGCCAAAGAAGGATAGCAGGGTATTAACGCTTGCAAAAAAACATAATGCCACGGAAGCTCAGATAAATTTGTCCTGGTTATTGCACCGCTCTCCGTGGATACTTCCAATTCCTGGTACCTCATCCTTGAAGCACTTTGAAGAAAATATAAAAGCTACTGAGATACAGCTAAGCGAGGAAGACATGAAGTTCCTTGAATAATAGCCATTTTATGTCTGGACTCCCGTAGCGGAACACTTTTTTCAGGAAAAATGTTCAAAATGGAAAAACTGAATACATTTGAGTTTCTAAAATAAACCCAATGAGCGAAACAATTGAAACGTCCACTGCACATATTTCCCTTTTAGAAGGCAATATTGTGAAGATGAAATTCAAGGCCGAAATTGAAGCAAGTATTGAAAACATTAAACAAAATCATGAGGTAGCCAAGAAAATTACCAACGGCAAAAAACATTTTGTCATCTTGGATGTACGGGGATTTGCAACTGGAAGCGAAAAGGCAAGATCGTTTTGTGCTTCGAAAAGTCCTATGCAATATCGCATTGCTGTTGCCGCATTGGTAAATTCTCTGGCTGAACGTCTCCGGTGTATGGCATACATACAACATAACAAACCTATAGTACCCACTTGTGTGTTTTCTACAGAACAGGAAGCAATTGACTGGCTTAAAGGATTTTCTAAAAATGAAGAGAATTAGGTTAATCAACCACCCATTTTAAGATTTTATTTACCTGAAATATAGAACTTTAGCAATTTGATGCAAAATAAATATACCAATCGGTATAATTTGTGTATATTTGTATCGGATTAAATCAATAACAAAATGTCAAAAGCAGAAAAAACACGGGATTACATCATCGAGAAGGCAGCGCCAATCTTCAATACAAAGGGTTATGCCGGAACGTCGTTATCCGATATAATTGAAGCTACCGGGCTTACCAAAGGTTCTGTTTACGGTAATTTTGAGAACAAGGATGAGATAGCGGTTGCTGTTTATGGATACAGTGTAAAAGCTTTAGGCAAAAGATTGGATGATGCCATGAATGATAGAAATTCCACTTTCGATAAACTAATCGCCTTCACTGAATATTACCGCATCAACTGGAGAGGAACCTTCGAAAGAGGGGGTTGCCCGATACTGAATGCTTCTGTTGAAGCGGATGATAACTTACCTATTTTGAAGAAAATCGTGCAGGACAGCATTAAAAACTGGGTCTCACGATTGACTAAAATTATTGATAAAGGAGTTCAAAACGGAGAGTTTAAAAAAGGAATATCGAGCCAGGACTATGCTTATTCGATTATTACCCTGATTGAAGGCGGAATTATGCTTGCCAAAATCGAGAATAATCCAAAGCGTTTGTTCTCGGCTTTAGATAGGGCAGTTAAAATTATAAATGAAGAGATAAAAAAGTAGTTTTTTTTAAGTTAAAATATACCGATAGGTATAAAATATCAATTAATAATCAATAAAATGAAAACAATAAAAGAAGTTCGGAAAGTAGCCATAGTGGGTTATAACCGTATCCCCTTCGCCCGCAGAAATACAGTGTATGTAAATGCCAGTAACCAGGATATGCTTCTCGCAGCACTGAACGGTCTGATCGACCGCTATCATTTACATGGACAGCTATTGGGTGAAGTAGCCGGAGGTGCTGTGGTAAAGCACAGCCGGGAATCAAATCTTATACGGGAAACCGTCATGAATACTTCCCTTGACCCCGCAACACCGGCATGCGACCTTCAACAGGCCTGTGCCACGGGAGTAGAATCAGCTATTTACATTGCCAATAAAATTGCGCTTGGACAGATCGATTCAGGCATTGCCGCCGGTGTGGATTCATCCAGCAATGTTCCCCTTTCCTTAAGCGAGAACTTGAGACAAATCTTACTTGCTGCGGACAGAAGTAAATCGTTTTCAGGAAAACTGAAACAGTTTCTGAAAATAAGACTTAAAGACCTTAAACCTGATGATGCCCGTATTGATGAACCCCAGACTGGACTTTCAATGGGAGGGCATACTGAGATTACCGCAAAGTATTACCAAATCTCAAGACAGGAGCAGGATGCGTATGTACTGGATAGCCACCTTAAAATGGCCAAAGCATACGAACGTGGATTTTTTAATGATATGATCACTCCCTACCTGGGGATTGAAAGGGATAACAATTTAAGATCAGATTCCAGCCTTGAAAAACTGGCCAGGCTAAAACCAGCCTTTGATAAAGAAAATGGAACCCTCACCGCCGGGAATTCATCCCCCTTGACAGATGGAGCCGCCTGTGTACTACTCGCAAGTGAAGACTGGGCTAAAAGACAGGGGCTACAAATCCTGGCCTATATTACCTTCGGGGAAGTCGCTGCCATAGAATACGTAAAAAACAAACAAAACCTTTTATTGGCTCCTGTTTATGCCGCAACAAGGATGCTGGACAAGGCCGGATTAAAATTGCAGGACTTTGATTTCTATGAAATCCACGAAGCTTTCGCAGCTCAGGTACTAACCACCCTTAAAATCTGGGAAAGCCCTGAACTCTCAAAAACCCTGGGACTTGACCATCACTTAGGAGCAATTGACAGGACAAAACTGAACGTAAATGGAAGCAGCATTCCGGCAGGACATTCATTTGCTGCCAGTGGAGCCAGGATCATTGCAACTATGGCAAAACTGGTCAACGAAAAAGGTTCAGGAAGAGGATTTATCTCAGTATGTGCTGCCAGGGGACAGGGTGTGACTATGATTATTGAAAAGTAAAAATTAATTAAGCCTAAAAAACAAACAAATGGAAAACGTAAACAAACTGGAAGTTCTGAAAGCGTACATCGGCAAGGAATTCGCCGCTTCCCCTTCGCCCTTTATGAAATGGCTCAGACCCTTGGTATTATCTGCTGAAGAAGGTAAATTATCATTTCAATATACGGTAAGGAAAGAAATGCTCAATCCTGTCGGAACCCTTCACGGAGGGGTAACTGCTGCCATTGTCGATGACGTTATCGGAGCTACTGTATTCTCGTTTAATGAAGACTTTTTCTATACCACTGTAAATAATGTGATTGACTATTTTGCTTCTGCTCGTGAAGGGGAACGGGTCATAGCAGAAACGAGTATCATAAAAAAGGGCAAACAAATGGTCAATGCCCAATGCGAAGTGTGGAATGCAGATAAAACCAGACTAATTGCAAGAGGGTATTCCAACCTTCTAAAAACCAACAAACCAGTTTAACACATTAATAAACATCTAAAAACAAACGAAAATGAAAACAACTCAAAACACAGTCCTGATTACCGGAGGGAGTGCCGGCATGGGATTTCAATACGCAAAACTATTAACTGAAAAAGGCAACAAGGTTATTATCATTGGAAGAGATAAGGACCGTCTACAGAAAGCCGCCTCGGAGCTTAAAAACGTAACAGCAATAACATCGGACGTAACCAGTGAAAAGGACACCCGTCAATTGGTTGAAAAATTAAACAGGGATTTTCCCGAGCTGAACATGGTTATTAATAATGCCGGGCGTGCCATTACGTATAACCTTACAGATAAAAATGCCAATGCCTTTGAAAAGGGAGCCGATGAAATGCTTACAAACTATCTTTCCATTGTAAGGCTGAACGAACTGTTATTGCCTCTGCTGAATAAGCAAAAGCAGGCAGCTATTGTTAACGTATCATCAATCGTTGCCATCGTACCCGGAGCAATTGCAACCTATTCCGCAAGCAAAGCTGCACTGCATTCCTATACACAATCTTTACGTATTTCTTTAGAAGGGACGAACATTAAAGTTTTTGAATTAATGCCTACCCTTGTTAATACAGAATTATCCAAAGACATAGGAGGAGAAAACGGAATCCAACCTTCAGAGGTAGCGGAAGCATTAGTTCAGGCTTTAGAAAGAGATGAATTTGAAATTCATGTAGGGGATACTGCCAAAATTTATAAATTGTTCCTTTCCTCACCCGCAGAAGCTCTTAAAGCAATGAATTCAAGAAAAAAACCAGCTTTACAAACAACTTAAATTTTACGACAATGAAAACTATTAAAGAAAATCATTTCGGGATGAGCACAATTTTATCTTTTGCACTGATTCCCATTTCAGGATTCGCAACAGATATTTACATCCCTTCTCTGCCATCTATGGCAAATCAGCTGCATGTTTCC
>Ga0207063_1188_pt1 | contig 12514 bp, 12 predicted proteins | sample Alteio_BWMinCont_29_FD_153462 | JGI IMG/M metagenome (GOLD analysis project Ga0207063, IMG submission 153462) | Enriched cells from forest soil in Barre Woods Harvard Forest LTER site, Petersham, Massachusetts, United States -... | ecosystem: Environmental > Terrestrial > Soil > Temperate forest >...
CGACAAGTTGAAGCAGTTTCTGCCGCGTGGGATTGATATCATTCCCTTTGTTTGCCAGGCCTCTGTTCTTATAGATGCAGCGCATAAAGCCTACGGCGTGACGACGTCCATTGATGGGATCATGAAAGAACTGCATGGCGACAAGAATGCAGCCAAGAAAAACATGGATAGCCTCTCGGAAGAGGAAAACTACAGCCACCCGATCGTGCGCCTTGTTAACGCGGTTATTTTCGAAGGCGTCAAAGCGGGCGCTTCGGACATCCACTTCGAGCCGGAAGAAAATTCTGTCCGCGTGCGTACCCGGATCGACGGGGACCTTGTCATTTCCCACATCTTCCACCGCGAATACTGGAACGGTATATGCCAGCGCCTCAAGATCATGGCGCAGATGAACATAGCTGACAAACTGTCTCCGCAGGATGGCCGCTGTCGTGTCTGCCGACGGTGCATGGCGAAAATATTGTTCTGCGTATTCTGGACCAGAACGCAAGCATAGTGCCGGTAGAAAAGCTGGGTTTCAGCGAGCATAACATGCGCTTGATCCAGAAAATCCTCGCGCGTCCCGAAGGTGTCGTCATCGTGACGGGTCCGACGGGAAGCGGCAAGACGACCACGCTTTACTCCATGCTGAATGCTATCAATACCACAGACGTAAATATCCAGACTCTCGAAGACCCCGTGGAATATTCTTTGCCCGGTATCCGCCAGTCTGGCGTGCGCGACGGCAGCGGGTTCACGTTCGGCGAGGGCGTCAAGGCCCTGCTGCGTCAGGACCCGGATATTATTTTCGTTGGTGAAATCCGTGACGAGGTTACGGCGGAGCAGGCGCTCAAGGCTGCCATGACAGGCCACCAGGTTTTCAGCTCCCTTCACACCAACGACAGCTTCGGCGCCATCCCGCGTCTGATAGATTTGGGGCTCCAGCCGGGGATGATGGCGAGTTCCATTATCGCCTGTTTCGCGCAGCGTCTGGTGAGGAGGATTTGCGTGCATTGCAAGACATCCTACACGGCGACACCTGAAGAATGCCGCCTGCTTGCGGCTGATCTGAGCGCGCCGCCGACGCTGCATAAAGGCGCCGGATGCAAGGAATGTAACAACACCGGCTACAAGGGACGTGTCGGCATACACGAGATTTTATACATTGATGAAGATCTCGAAGCGCTCATCTCCGCCGACAGGCCGCTTCCCGAACTGAAAGCGACCGCGCGCAAGAACGGTTTCAAAAGCATGCTCGACGATGGCGTTCTGAAGGTTTACGAAGGCCACACCACCCTCGAATCCCTGACCAAGTCGGTCAACTTCGCGAACAGGATGTAGGGGTACTTTCGCTTTTTCGTTATTCTGCCCTCGTGCTTGCCGCGGGGGAGAATCCTGAAAGTGTTAATAATTCATTATCTTTTAGCTTCATAATACATCAAATAATGCTTTAAAAACTTGTTGTGTCTTCTGTTAAGCGCATTTCATCCTCATTTTTATCAATTATTAAGATAATTTTAGCGTGAAAAGAGGACAATTAATGAAGATGTGAAATCTGGTATGTCGGGGGATCAAAGGACATGAAATATTCACAGGCCTCCATTGTCGGCGCGGCTTTTGGCTTTGCCCTGATCCTTGGCGCCATCCTGATGGGTACGAAAAACTATCTTGCCTTCTGCAGCCTCGAGGGGTTGATGATCGTCGTCGGTGGTCCGCTGGCTGTGGCGTTTATGAGCTTTCAGGCGAACAATGTCATTGAGGCGCTGCGCAGCATCGGCCTGATGTTCATGAAGCCGACGGCCACGCATGAAAACCTCAATCAGGAATTGATCAAGATTATCGACTGGGCACGTGTGATAAAAGCCGGCGGCTTGCGGGAACTTGAAAACAAGGCCGTGCCGAGCGATTTGGGCGACCCCTTCATCCGGTACGGCATCGCCATGGTGATCAGCAATTACAAGCCCGATGAAGTCCGCAGGATGATGGACACGGCGGCGGAGGGGTATTACGAGCGCGACACGATCCCCGCGCGCGTGCTGCTGGCGATGGCGGGCCATGCGCCGGCTTTTGGCATGGTGGGTACGCTGGTCGGAATGATCATTATGCTTGGTGCTTTCAAGGATGATATGTCGGGCGTCGGGCAGGGGCTGTCCATCTCGCTGCTGGCGACGCTCTATGGTGTTGTAACGGCACGCATGATTTATATCCCGGCAGCGTCCAGGGTCACACAGAAGCAGGAAAGCCTGCGCTTCCGCAATCATCTTGTAACAGAGGGCCTCGTCATGCTTGTCGGTAACGAGTCGCCGCGCCATATCACCGACCGGCTTAACAGCTTCCTGCGTCCGGAAAGCCATCATGATCTTGATGCTGTCGTCGCCGAGGCTCCGCAGAGGAAAGGGGCCGCATGAGTTTCCGTTACAGAAGACGGCGCGAGGATAACAGCGTCGATGACTGGCTGATGACCTATGCCGACATGATTACGCTGATCCTGTGCTTTTTCGCGATTTTTCTTTCCATCTCCGTTCCCAAGAAGGATGCCTTTAAACAGGCACGCGCAAAAGTCATGGAGCAATTCGCCAGTGATGATCCCTCGGGAATGGATTCGCCAAGGATGGAGGCTGGTGATGAGCCGCCGGTACAGAGCAGTGCGTTCGTCCAGACGAATATTCCGCGCGGTATGCCATCAAACAAAGCGCCGCTATCGGGTCTTCCTTCCATCGTCGGCAGCCTGAACGACAATGACGACAATCCGCCACCCCCCAAATATAATAAGCAATACGACGAGAAACCGGGCGACCGTATCACGTCCATGGAGATGAACAGCGCTTCATCTTTCGCGCTCGGTTCTGCGACCTTGAGCGACGAGGGCAAGAAGGCGCTGGATGCCGTGATTGTGAGTGTCCAAAGTGACAAGTTCAAGGATTACACCATCACGATTGAAGGCCATACGGATGACTCGCCGATCAGCACCCTGCAGTTTCCCTCGAACTGGGAGCTGTCCACGGGACGCGCCGCCGCCGTGGCGCGTTATTTCCTAGAGCATGGGGTCTCGCCGCAAAGGCTGCGTGCTTCCGGCTATGCCGATACCTTCCCCAAAGTCCCCAACCGCGACGCCGCAGGCAAGCCCATCCCCGCCAACCAGGCGCAAAACCGCCGCGTGGTTATCAAACTTGAGAAGATCGAGAAGCAGAGTCAAGGTGGCTAATAGCCGTTATTAGCAGTCTGTTAAAATACCCAGAGTGATCGGGGGAAGCGATGAAGAAACTTGTTCCTATAGTGTGTGTAATTCTGGCCGCTTTTTCAACGGCGGCGTTTGCGGCGGATGACCATCACCGGCACATCCATGAACAGATAGTGTCGTCGCTGCAGCAACTGGATCAGGTATACCAGCAGGACGAGCAGAAACTGAAGACGGCAGAGCAGAAGCTGGATCAGGAATATAATCAGAAGAAGCAGGCTCTGCAGGCAGATAAACAAAGGGTGGAGCAGGAAGTAGCGCAGAAGAAGCAGAAGATAGAGGCCGGGCTCCAGTCACTGGAACAGCAATATACGCAGAAGAAGCAGAAGCTGGAGTCAATAAGGCAACAGGCGGCGCGTCAGCCCCGGTCGCAGCCGGCAGTGTCGGCACGAAAGGGCGCGCACGTAGCCGCCCGGCCGCAGTCCTCCGGCCCACAGCCGGCGCAAGTCCAGCAGCAAGTAGCAGCAGCGTCGCAGCGGCTTGAACAACAATACCAGCAGGTGAAACCGAAGTTCGCGGAGGGATTGCAGCGGCTGGAACGGGAGGGAGCAGAGGCGCAGCGCAAGATCGAGGAAGTGGCGAGAAAGCTGGACGAGAATTACCACCGTGAGCAGCGCAAGATTGCGGATGCAACACAGCGGCTGGCAGGAGAGTACCAGCGGGCGCACCAGAAGCTGGTAGCGGAGCAACAGCAGGAGGAACAATACCTGGCAGCGCAGCAGCAGGCAGCGCAACAACAAGTGGTCCAACAACAGGCAGCGCAGCAACCAGCAGTAGTACAGCAACCAGTGGTACAACAACCGGCGCCTCAGCAGGCGGCATCTGCACCTCAGCCGCAGCAATCTGATCAACAAGCCTCTGATCAGCCGCAATCAGATCAGCCGGCGCAGTCTTTACAGGATCAGTCCTCGCAGGACCAGTCTTCACCGGATCAATCCAGTCAGGGCATGAATACCCCTTAATAATATTCTATTTGACTTAATTATGCCAATCCACTATACTGATTCATCCAGTCTAGAGAGGTCAAATGCTGAGCAAAATTCACTATGCGAAGCCTTCTATTACCGAGAAGGAAGTGCGCTATGCCACCGATGCCGCCGCTAACGGCTGGGCGCAGCATTGCTTTGATTACATTAACAAATTTGCCCAATCTCTGAAGGATTATCTGAAGGTTCCCTATGTGTTCCCGACGTCGAGCTGCACGGGTGCTTTGCATCTGGCGCTGGCGGCGATGGATATCGGGCCGGGGGATGAAGTTATTGCGCCGGATATCACCTGGGTTGCTTCGGTTGCGCCTGTGACTTATGTCGGGGCGACGCCGGTTTTTGTCGATGTCCTGCCGGATACCTGGTGTATTAACCCGAAATCCATCGAGCGCGCCATCACGCCAAAGACCAAGGCCATTATCGCCGTTCACCTCTACGGCAATCTGTGCGAGATGGACGAGATTCGCGCGATTGCGAAGAAGCATAATTTATTCCTGATCGAAGATGCCGCCGAAGCCATGGGCTCTGTTTATAAAGGCGAGATGGCCGGCTCGATGGGTGATGTATCTACGTTCTCTTTCCATGGCACCAAGACGGTGACAACGGGCGAGGGTGGCGCGCTTATTGTGCAGTCCAAAGACCTCTACGACAAGCTGGTCGTGCTTGAAAGCCATGGCCGCAGCCCGGCGAATACCAAGCAGTTCTGGGCAGCTAAAGTTGGCTTTAAATATAAAATGCCAAATGTCGCAGCGGCAATGGGCGTTGCGCAGATGGAACGTGTCGACGAACTCGTTGCCCGCAAGCGCGAGATTTTTGAAACCTATAAAAGCAAGCTCAGCGATATCGAAGGCCTGACTTTTAATCCTGAAAAAGAGGGCACGTTCAATTCATACTGGATGACGACAGTCATTTTCGGCCATGAGATGGAATTCAATCGTGATGATGTCCTGAAACTTTTCCAGGATTCGAATATCGACGCCCGCGTGTTCTTTTATCCGCTCAGCATCATGCCGCCCTTCGAACATCTGCCGCGCAACGAGAATAACGTCAGCTATAACCTGCACGAGCGCGGCATGAACCTTCCCTCCTACCATGACATCACCGAAGCTGACATCGACCGCGTGTGCGGCGTGATACGCAAATATTTGAAGAAGGATGCTTCTGCTGAACAGGCGGAAGCGGCGTGACCAAAAGGATTGTTATCCTTCAGCCCCAGTATTTTCCTTGGGGTGGCGTATTTGAGCAAATCAAAATGGCTGATATTTACGTACATTACGACGATGTGCAGTTTCAGCATGGCGGCGGTTTCACTAACCGCGTGCAGGTCAAGACCGCGCAAGGAATTGTATGGATGACGGTGCCCGTGACAGGCGCCAGTTTCACGTCTATCAAGGAAACGCCAATTGATTATAAACACAAATGGCGAAAAAAGCATCTTGGCCTGTTGTCGCAAAGCTTTGCGCGCGCTCCCTTTAAAAAGGACATGATGGATATTGCCGAGGCGGTTTTGGCGCCGGAGCATCCTGATGTTGCAGAGCTTAATATTAAGGGGATAGAGGCTTGCGCGAATTACCTTGGCATGGCTCCGGCATTTTACCGGTCGTCTGCATTGGGTATTGGCGGTTCGTCCACGCAACGTGTTGTCAACATATGCAAGCATTTTGGCGCGAATGTCTATATTACGGGGCTTGGCGCGCGCAACTATATCGATTACAACATGTTTGAAGAAGCGGGGATACGCCTGGAATATATGGACTATGCCGACGTGCAGCGCCCGCAGTTGCATGGTGACTTTACGCCCTACACGGCCATCCTTGACCTTATTGCCAACTGTGGCAAAGACGGCCTGAAATTCCTGCAGTCCGGCAGCAAATACTGGCGCGATATCCTGCCGCTTTTGGAGGAAAAGGAGACGCCGGTGCCTGAAGAAAGAAGTTGTGGCTGAAAAGGCGGATGCGGCGTGATTACGCAGGACGCCTGAACAAATAGGAAAACCGGCCTTGAAGACTCCCCGTAATTTCTTCCGCGCTCCAAACCCTGACGATCTCAAAGCCGCATGAGCCGGCCAGGGAAATCATGGTTTCGGGGGTGCAGGGATAAATCGGCATCTTGATGATGATTTTTCCGGCCCGGAATCTCCTTCGCCAGATATGCCTGGCATACCGGAACGCCGCGCCTTTCCCCTGATGCTTATAAACATACTTCACTGCCTTGAGCGGATTTTTGAGCGTTTGCACATCCCAGTTGGAAGGATAATCGCCGATCCAGAGCAAGGCCCCCGGAAGGGCCAGGTTGTGAAGGTTTGACAGTGCTTCCAGGATACGGACTTTATTCTTTAGCAGATGGAGCGCGCCGTTAATAATTATCCGGTCGAACCGTTCCGGAGTGCTTATTGTCCGCATATCTCCCACAATCAACCTGATGCCGGGATATTTCTCCTTCAGCCTGGAGGCTTCTTCCTCGGTGAAGGTAACGCCTGTTCCCTGTCCCAGTTTGTCGAGCAGGTATCCATCTCCGCAGCCAACATCAAGGATTGACCGGCCCTCGCGTAATCTGGCGTACTCTATGGCGGCAGCGTTGATGCCGAGCGTGACACTTTGCGGATATCCGGCCAGGGCATGCACATCTTCCTGTTTTGCGAATCCAATGTATTCATCACGGATATTACGGGCCGATGGGACCAGGAGAGGCGGTTTCATGGCGATCTCATTGCTTTTTACCAAGCGTCTTTGAAAATAAAAATTCTGATAGCTACCCTGCCAGAAACCTTGAGCGTGTCTCCACGAAAAGGCGGTCATCTTTCAGTTCGGGATACCAGCTTAGAAGTCTGTCCAGATGTTCGGCCGCTTTCGGAGCCAGTTGCTTTCCGCGTCCGCTAACCCCTACATTCAGGCGGTTCGGTTTGCCACGCGCTGCGGCGAGGGCGTTTTGAATATCCTTTTCATTATGGGCTACATGAGCCTTGTCAAGGATGGCTGCGAGAGAAGCCTCGGGATTTTTAATGAGATCGTCATAAAATAAAACCATGCTTTTTTTGCATTGCTTCCATCCGAGATAAAAATTCAGATACCAGGGCATAGCCAGATTGACGATACATTCTTCGAGTTCGGCATCTGGCAAAGCGGCATGTTCCTTTTTAAAAAAGGCCATAGGAGATTCTGTCGACTCATTTTTTATGTGGTCGCGGAAACTAATCGTGACATCCGCCAGATTCCGCACCAGAACAATCGGCGTTAAATTGTATTTATCTATCAGGTGCTGTGTCCACGCACTATTACGCAGATGTTGCTGGGCGACATAAGAAAGATGATTATTGCGTGACAGGCGTAATTCCGACAGTTCCTGTTCCCTGTGACCATAGGCTGGTGCGAGACCCTTTCGTTTGAAGCCCGGATAGGATGCCAAGGCTGCTGACAAGAATGTCGATCCTGATTTAGGCATGCAGGCAATCAAAATGTGGGGCCGACGGGTCATGCCCAAACCGCTCAGAACCAAGTCTCTTGTTAAATGGCCTATATAAAAAAACCTGGCGCCTCTTCTTACGTGCAGCTCGGGCATAAGAAGGTCTTGTTTAGTTGCTTGCAAGTTTTCAATCTGAGTCATTTTTGGATCTCATGCGTCATCATATGTAAAAATATATCTAATTATTTACGGTATCACCTTGAGCATAAAACGGCAAGAAACAAAATTCTTTTAGGTCTAATTAAAGCGGCTGTAACATCATCTGCGCTGTCGTCCGCCGCGGCGTTAAGCCGCTTTCTTCCTTGCCTTGAAAATCTCGCGGATCTTTTCCGCGGCGTCGTAGACATTCCGGATGGCCGGGTCTTTCACAACCTGCCTTTTCCCTTCACCCGTGCGAAATATCCCGCGGATGATATTTTTTGCCGTCCGCGTCACACGCGTCTGTATTTTCAGCAGCGTCAGCTGCTGTTCGACTTTTGCGAAGTCGACGCCGTTTTGTTTGGCGAGGGTTTTGCAAAGGGCGTAAACGTCATCTTTGCGGTCTTCCGCCGCATGGACAATGGATAATGCAAGCTGATCTTCCATCGTGATCCCCATGTCATCCTTGCGCAGAGGTGCCGCGCGCAGGAAGCTTTCGTACACGTCCATCGGTATGGTGTAAACCACGCCGTTGCCCAAAGCCGGATGATAGCCGATCGCACTTTCCGTGTAAAAGGGGAGATTTTTGATATCTTCCTTTACCCAGGCTGCGGTTGATGCCGCCGCGCCGATGCTGTGCTTCGAAATGCCCGCGATTGCCAGTGGCTTCCATGAATAAAGGTAGTGGTCGATCGTGAGGGCGACGGCGACGCCGGAATAGATGTCGGGATTCATCGAAGAAAAAAAGCGCCCGCCGGATTTTTTTCTGATCTCGTCGATGACATCCGCATGGACGAAGCCGCCGGTATAAATATAGGGCAGCGCAATAAATTTCTCATTCCCCCGCAAGACGCGCATGAGCCAGGGTTTTGTCTCGCGGATTTCCACGCCGCTGCCGGTCATGATGGTGAGCTTGGATGACCTGCCTTGCTCTTCGTTCGGCCAGTAGAATTTGCACTGGCAGGTGTTCACTGCCTTGACGTCTCTGCCTTTTATCAATTCAAAAAAATCGCTGACGGCATCGGGCAGCAGTCCATCGTCGTCGCCGATGATGGTCACCCATTCGCCATCGGCGTGGCTCAGGGCGAAATCGTAGTGTTCGGACATGCCGAGGCGGCTCTCCGGCCTGATGTACTTCAGCCGCTTGTCGGAGGAGAAACTGTCGAAAACCGCCTTCGTTTCCGGGCCGCTGACATTGTCGCTGACGATGATTTGCAGGCGAGGATCCTTCTGCTCAACGAGGGTGCGCAGGCAATGCTTGAGCGTGTCAGGCCGCTCTTTTGTGGGCACAATAACGGTCAGGAGGTCTTTCTGGAATGTCATTATTATAGTGCCTTTCTCATATTGACCATATTGTTATTGCCTGTAAGATAGTGTAGAAGAACAAGGTAATTGCGGGTGTAACTCAATGGTAGAGTGCCAGCCTTCCAAGCTGGTTACACGGGTTCGATTCCCGTCACCCGCTCCAGCCTTCGCTCTCATAAAATTTATAAAGTGAAGGGTGTCGCGCCGTAGCTTTAGCGAAGGCGGACCGGTCAAAGTTGTAAACAAGCTTCGGCCCGGCAAGCCACCCTTCGACAGTATTTTTGTCCGATAGCTTTCTAAAATATCCATGTCACCTTTATAAAATAGATGCTTTACATGAGTTTTGCTGGCGTGAACCAGTGAACGTAACGGCGCCAGACATTGTATAAGTCATTGAAAAGAAGTGGTCGGACTGAGAGGATTTGAACCTCCGACCCCTTGCACCCCATGCAAGTGCGCTACCAGGCTGCGCTACAGTCCGACAATGGTTATAAGACGCTGATTTATAGATGGAAATTTTGGAAAACGCAATCACAAAATCAATGAATTCCTCACATAGGAAACTATGGCTTTTTACCAAAGGTTTTATCAACAGCCTTTAAAATCTGACGCGGGATCACATAGCCAACACCATAGGCGGTAAGCGCGGTTGCTCCCAAAATAGCCGGTCCACCGACAACGATACCGACGGCTGCGGCTGCAAACACGGGCATCAAAGAAGACAGAGCCGCTACGCCAACAACAGCACCGCCAATAGCGAGAGCAGGGGGGAGCGCTGCCAGCGCAAATCGTTCCTTTAGTGATCGTGTGGAGTTTGGTGCATCATGAGCCATAGCCCAACCAAATGCGGACGCAACTGCGCCAACGCCGGGAATCATAAAAAGCGATGCCTCAAACGGTATAGCTGTTTCTAGAAGCTTGGCTAAACTGTCATTTTTGAGGGCATGAACGTAGCTGTTAAAAATATTACTGATCATCTTAATTTTTCCATTTTGGTTGTGTTTATAATTTGTTTCGCAATCTCAGCAGCAATGTATTGAATTTCATAAGGCATCACAATACATCTCTGCAAAAATATTCCCATAATTCAAGGAAATGTCTGATTTTCAACACTTTTGCATGGGCCTTCTTTGTACAGGCCTCTTCGGGGCACCTTCGCCGCTATGGCGAGAGATGAATTTAAAGATGTAAGAAAAAAATATAAGACCCCCGGGATCTAAATAAAATCCCTGTCGGGAAACAGCCCTTTATGTTTTGATCACATGTACTCCAGCAACAAAAGCACCCGCACTTCACGGTGCGGGTGCTTTTTTATTTTTGAATACTACGGTTTTATGTTCCGGTCCGGTTTAGAAATTGTGCCAGGAGCATAGTGTGGAATATCCTTGCGATCAATCACTATACCTCTATCTTTCGCAGCGGAAATGAAAACATCTTCTGCTTTTATGACCTCTTCTGCCGGAGTAGACACAGGCATAACAAGTCCGACATTTTTACGGACGTCTATCATCCTTGTGTCCATGCAGGCCACCGAGAAATTTGTTTCTTCTCGCACCTTTTGATCAATGTACTGAACATCACTTGCATTCATACAGCCAGGAGGAAGTGCTCCTGAAAATGTCTTTGTCACTTTTTTCCAGACGTCTTTAATGCTCATTTTTGTTTCCTTACTATGATTTTTACTGTGATTTTTTTGTAGTCTAGATATTTCTCATATACAATACAAGATATTTCCGAAAACATACGTAATGCGTAAAAAGTATTATTTTACAATCACTTAAAGTAAATCAAAAACGCTGAGGTTCGGTAGAGATAGCAAATCAACGAAATCTCTCTTTATCGGTATGTAAATCTTCCTGATCGTCCTGCAGCTTGTTTTGTGCATCCGTTATCGCCTGATTGTCCCCCAACAGCTGGTTTTCATCGGCCTGAATGGCACCCTGATTACCCGCTCTTTCATCTACACTCAGCTTCAGCTGATCGGCCTGCACAGCTGCCTGGGCGTCTGCCAACTCCTGCTGATCCGTTGCAATGTTTGATCTATCCTGTGCCGGTGTTTGCGACATGGCGGCAGCGCTCGTCAGGCACAAAGTCAAAACTAAAGCGATAGATATTGCTTTCATATTTTTCTCCCGCAAAAAATAAAACGATAAGATATAGCCCTATATATGGACAAATCACGGCCATACTGCAATCACAAAATCCAATTCTCGTGCAAAGGAATCACGCTGCACTTTGCCTACCGCCAGTACTAACCGATTCTCCCGGGCCTGTTCCTGTGAAAGCAGGAGAGGGAGGGTATCATTTTTGACCGGCTCAATGCGGACATATGCTGTATATTTGCGGCACAAATACGGACATATGCGGACACATACGAACATGCAAAAAAAGCCATGTTTTACTTGACTTTTCGCGCATTTTCAGGCACTCTAAAATCTGCCCTCGTGGTGGATTTTGATCCATCCTTGTGCAGCACAAAAGGGACTCATCTGGTGGAAACCGATGGGTCCCTTTTGCGTTTAACGATGAAAGGAATTTATTGTTTATGTATAACGTAAATACACCTTCGTTTACCCCCCAAAAAGTGGTAAAAATAACAGCCATTACAACAACATCTACAGGATTTAACCGTGACCGATAACACCGTGAAAAGAAGCGATATTTCGCCTATTACCATCGAATCCGAAATGCAGACATCATACCTCGCTTATGCGATGAGTGTGATCGTCAGCCGGGCGTTGCCGGATGTGCGCGATGGTCTGAAGCCGGTTCACCGCCGCATCCTCTACGCGATGCGCGAGGGCGGCTACGACAGCGGCAAGCCTTACAAGAAATCCGCGCGTATCGTCGGTGACGTGATGGGTAAATACCACCCGCACGGCGACAGCGCGATCTATGACTCCATGGTCCGTATGGCGCAGGACTTCTCGCTCCGCGTCATGCTCATCGACGGGCAAGGTAACTTCGGCTCGATGGATGGCGACCCGCCTGCCGCGATGCGTTACACCGAAGCGCGTCTGAATAAAATTGCCGAAACGATGCTCGAAGATATCGACAAAGAAACCGTCGACTTCCAGCCTAACTACGATGAGTCCACGCAAGAGCCGACCGTCCTCCCCGCGCGCTTCCCGAACCTGCTGGTGAACGGAGCCGCCGGTATCGCCGTCGGTATGGCGACCAATATTCCGCCGCACAACCTCGGTGAAGTGATCGACGGCTGCTGCGCTTACGTTGACAATCCGGATGTGACGATCGATGACCTCATCGAGATCATTCCCGGACCTGACTTCCCGACCGGCGCGCAAGTGCTGGGCCGCAACGGCATCCTCGGCACCTTCCACAATGGCCGCGGCTCGATCATCATGCGCTCCAAAACCTCCATCGAGGAAATCCGCAAGGACCGCAA
>Ga0207063_1190_pt1 | contig 12412 bp, 6 predicted proteins | sample Alteio_BWMinCont_29_FD_153462 | JGI IMG/M metagenome (GOLD analysis project Ga0207063, IMG submission 153462) | Enriched cells from forest soil in Barre Woods Harvard Forest LTER site, Petersham, Massachusetts, United States -... | ecosystem: Environmental > Terrestrial > Soil > Temperate forest >...
TCCGGCGGATGACATTACTTTTTTTATTATTTCTTCAAAAAAACACGCCTACCTGGCGTCGGACCGCTTCGGAGGACTCGGGGGGATGGATTTGTACCGGATTTCAAACCTCAAGAAGTAGCCCGATTCGGGCGATCAAGAAAAAAGCTATTTTTTAATTACATAGGTGAGGCCGAATCCCACGGCTTCCTGAAACTGAGTCTTTGGTCCCTGGCCCAGCACCACATTTTTGTATTCTGTGTTTCCGACGGTGATGTTACCATAGGTGGGAATATTGATGTTGTTGTCGTACAGCAATTGGGTAAACAAATTAAAGGTTAGCAACTTCGCAATTTTTACATTGAGGGTAAATTGCCAGTCGACGTTTGTATTGGCACGCTGGTAAACTTTGGGGTCGGTGTAGTTGTTGAACAGCGAAAGAACGGTCATCAGGTTGACGTTTTTCGCGATGTTTTTCTGTACGCGTGTTCGCAGGTAGGCCCCGAATTGGGTCTGAATGTTTTGTCCGTTTTTAATCAACACGCCCTGCGAACTGTAAACAGCAGGGTTTACGCCAAACTGACCTTCGTTGGCCAACTGCTGATCTTCGACGATGACCAGGCGCCCGGTTGCCGGAGAAAGAAAAAGGGAGAACCAATTGCCGATCATGTAATCCATTCCGAGCGCGGCTGTGATGTAGCCCGGAGCCAGAAACCGGGATACAACAGTGCTGTCGTTGGGGTAATTGTAGCCCGGGGCGAACTGGGTCTTGGCATTGATCAGGCAACTGTAAAAAAAATCTTTCCGCGCCTGAAGCCCGTATTTGGAATTGAGTTCGATCTTGTCGAGATTTTTCTGTGTGGGCACCGATCCGTTTTCGATAATGCCGTAGGCCATATCGAGGGTGTTGTTCCAGGAGTGTTTGCCGGTATTGTAGTTGATGAAAAAGTTGCCTGTAAAAGATCCGGAGAGAGCGTTCTGACCACCCGCAGCCCAGTTGGTCAGGGAAATCTGATTGAAGCTTACGGAAATGAGGCAGCCTTTTTTCCAGGCGGTGTCTGCGGCGGATATAGCCGCCGCGTGGTCTGCTGAAGCAGTTTTTGGGGTGTCCTGGGCCAGCAGGTTTAGGAACGAAGAACTAAGCAAAATGAAAATGGTACCCCTGCGCATATCGAAATTGGTTTGGATTTTGGTCTATCTGAGTAGTGTAATATTTCCCTTCTTCACACCCGATGTGCCGTCTGTAAACTGCACCTGCAGGCTGTAGGCGAAAACACCGGCTTCCATGGGTTTGCCGTGGAAGGTGCCGTCCCAGCCGTTCTGAATGCTGGTGGTTTCAAAAACTTTTTCGCCCCAGCGGTCGAAAATCATAAAGGTAAAGTTGTTGAGGCACAATTCTTTTTGATGGAGGTAGAGCACATCGTTTAGTCCGTCACCGTTGGGTGAAAAGGCAGTGGGAACATAAACCACGTCGGAGCCGTCGCAGGGTGGCTTTACGGTAACGGTTACCGTGTCGGTGGCGAAGCAGCTGTCGGGTGCCATAACAAGCACAATGTAGGAGGTTGTGGTTGCAGGTTTCGCCAGGGGATCGGGAGAGGTGACGCTGTCGAGCGCTGTGGAAGGTGTCCAGAGGTAATTGATGCCTCCGCTTCCGTGGAGCCGGGCGCTGCCGCCGAAGGTGATGGTGGTGTCTTTGCCCGCCTCGGCAATGGGTTTGGTGGAAATCAGTTTCACGGTTGCGTTAACGGTCGTTGTGCATCCCAGGGAATCGGTGATGGTCAGGGTATAGCTTCCGGCCGATAAGCCGGAAGCCGTAGCGGTGTTCTGCGCAGGGTGCGTGTTCCAGGAATAGGTCATCCTGCCGGTTCCACCTTCGCTGCGGGCTTCGATGCTGCCGTTGGGGAGTGAACAGGTTGCATTGATTACGGTGTCGGTTGCCGTTACCGGAGGAGCGGGTTTAACCCGGACGGTATCTACCGTTGTTTTCTGCGGACACGAGGCATCGGTAATGGTAACAATGTAGGTGCCGGTATCGAGTTTCGTTATTTTCTGCGTGAGCTGGGGAGGGACGGTGTTCCAGGAATAGGTGTAGGGAGCTGTTCCGCCTGCAACCGGAGAGGCTGTTGCCGTTCCGTTTTTCGAACACGAAGGGGTAGCGCTCATGTTGACTTTGAATGTAGGCGCTACGCATACCGGCGAAATGGCCAGGTGTGAACTGACAAAGCCCCGGCCCGAAGTGTAAACGATATTTTTATCACTCAGCATAAGGTCGTAAATGGTGTCTTTGTCTGCAATCGATCCGATTAAATTAAGCGAGGCATCGTAGAGGTTTATGGAGGTGCCGACCGCGGCGTACACATGGTCGCATTCGTCAGTGCTGAGACCTCCCGATCGCCAGGGGTTGGCGGCGACCGTCGCAGTGCCTGTCTGGGCACCGCTTGCCGGGTTGCGCTGAAAGATGGTGGCTCCGTCGAAGGTATAGAGGTTATGGCTGTTGACGGTCATGCCGTTGAAGCCGATCGGGGTCTGACCGGGAGGCGGACCTATGTAAACAACGCTACCTCCTTCTATAAAATCATGTCCATCGGGCAAGGTGTAGGCCATGGGTGTCAATGCCGGAACCGGAACCTGAAAAAGAAGGTTGCCATATAATCCGGCGACGTACGGGGTCTTCGACTGACAGGTAGCCATGTAAGCTTTTCCAAAATTGTCGGTACAGAGCAAGGTAATGTCAATCGTAGGCGTATCGGCGTTGAAAATGTTTACGGGAGTCAATATCTTGCTCAGCGAGGTGTCGGTTACCCCGCCTTGACCGAAATAGGTGATGCCTCCTCCGCCGATCACCAGCTCGTGGGTGCAGGAATTGTAAACGATTCTCCATTGTTCGGCCAGTTTGTAACTTCCAGCCCTGATTCTTACCTGGGTACCGGCTGTATTTAATTTGACCGTTCTGGGGCCTGCGTTAAAAGGAGAAATGCCTTCAATAACAAAGCAGCTTCCACTGTTGTGTTCGACCGCGAAATCTCCGTATATGTTGTAGCCTGTCCAGGTGGCCCAAAAGATGGCATTGGCTGTCCAGGTCCAGAGGATTGCGCCGGTATTGCTGAGTTTGACCAGCTGATAAGGTGTGTAGGTTCCGGTATATCCGGCACCACCTCCGTACGCATAAACGTTTCCGTTGTCGTCGTAATCAACATCGTAAGCACCGTTGGAAAGTGTGAGCGCAGGGGCTGTGGTCCAGGGATCGATCACGATAGTTTCGGGACCGTTGCTTGATTTTTGAACTATAGACTTTCGACTTTGGACTAATTTGAAGGATACAGAATTTCCGCTGACCCCGAAATAAGAAGGAATGACCTGGCCGTCTGAGCCACGGGTGACAGGGGCGTGATCGGTAAAGTCGCCGAAAGAGGAACTGATCAGGATATTGCCCTGTGGATCACTCTTTATTGTGGCGGATTGATTGCTTCCGTTGATCGTGTAAAGCATTTTGATCCGGGTAGGGTCTGCTCCGGGGTGTAAGATGAAGCTGTATTCAATGCCCTGTTTGTTCTTACCCTCTTTGTCTTTTGGAAAGGTATAGACGGCATCAATTCCCTTGTACAGGTTTTTGTAAATGAGTTTCTCAAAGCAGGAGGCTTTGAAGGTTGTGGCGCCGGTGCTGTCCCTGAGGTCTCCGTAGGTGAAGTAACGGCTCTGAAGGCCCTCGGCGATGAGCTGCACACCGGGCTCGGCTCCTGACCAGGTCATGTCCAGGGAATACGTGATAGCTCTGATTTCTTTTCGTTCGGCGTCTTCGAGATCTTCCTTATCCTTATCATCGTCATCTTTCAGGCTTGCGGGGTCCCTTACTGTTCTCAGGTAACTCAGCCCTTTGGGACCGAAGTGAATCAGCAGACCTTCGTTGTCAACAACAAACTGTGTGGGATTCGAAGGGGCAGCAGTTTCAACCTGTCCTTTGTTTTCGATGAATACCCGGGCTTCGAAAGGGTCAACTGACCATTGGGCGAAACCGTTCAGCACCGGAAGTAAAAAAAACAAAGCCAATCTGCGATACATACTTAAAGATACGAAAAAGCCTTAAAATTCCTGCAGTCGCTGGGCGATGTTCCAGCGGAAGGACAGGGAGAAAATTTTGTCCATTGCCGAAGAAGGCCCAAGGAAAACGTAATTGCCGGGGCTGCTCTGGTAGGAGTAAGCCTGGCTGACTTGCTGACGGAGGATTGCGCTCAGGTCGATGAACATGTTGTGCGCCACCTGCAAGGATGCAGTGAAACTGATGTAAAGAATCTGCGTGGGTACGCCCTGGGTGATGAAGTTTCCGTAATCGGCCACACGGGTGGTATTGGAAAGGCTGATGTTGCTGCCGTAGTTCATGGCCGGATAGCCTCCGGGCGGATCAAGACCGATTTTGGTGTAGATGAGTTTTCCGGTGAAAGCCAGGCGGTGAGCCGGCTGGTAGCGGAGTATGCCGATGCCTTCGTAAAAGTTGGCTCCGTTGGGATCGGCCAGGGGCTGCAGGTAGTTGCTGTAATTCGCGAAGTAGGAGTAATTGCTTACAGTTGAGAAGGAGTAGGTCTGATAGGTGTAGGGAGGAACGACATTTCCTTCGAGCTGGAGATCGAGGTTGGGGAGGCCGAAGACGTCGATGTATTTCAGACCTACCTGGGCGGCCTGTTTGTTGCCCCACCAGCCGTTGTGCGCACGAAGTTCGGAAATGTTGAATTCGTCCAGGAAGATGGTGCCATAGAAGGAGCAGTGGTGAAGGAAGTTCCATTTCCAGGTAAGTCCGATATGGTCTTTGTCTGGGGCTCCCAAGCCATTTTCGGCTGCATTGTAAAAAATGACGGGGTTGAGGTAGGTGGGATCGAAGCCCCGGTTGTGCAGGGAATCGGTATTGCCAAAGGTGATGTTTTCGAAAAGACCGATGGTAAAGTTTTTGCAGACTTTTAAGTTGAGGTAGTGCAGGGCCATGTATTTGCGGGGGTAAAAGACGTCTCCTGTTGTACCGCCGGCACCGGCTCCGATGCCTCCTGTGGGATCGGCCGTCATCTGGGCAAAGAGGTTGATGTAATCGAGGCATCCGATTTTGGTATCGATTTTCCAGAAGAGGTAATCGGCTGAATTGTCGCTGAGCAGGAGGGAACGGTAACCGTCTCCGATAAAATTTTTATCCTGTCCGAACTGGGTGCTGATGTGTTTGCTGATTTTGAAGTCGACATAACCTTTGGCGGAGTAAAAATCATAGCCTGTGGTTTTGTAGGTTTTCCAGAATTGTTCTCCGGGAATAACTCCGGTTGCCTGAATGCGGTTATCAGTGTATTGGGGGAAGGCGGCCTGGTTGTCGGTGAGGAAAGTGTAGAAGCCTATTTTGTCGTCGACCACGCCGCGGATTTCGAAGCCCCTTGTATTCAGAAAGGTGGACGGGCTGCTGTTGCTCGTGTTGCTGGTCTGGTTGTAATCTTTACCGTAGGAAAAATCGGCTACGGGATTTATTTCCATCAGAAAATTTTTGTTGTTGACAGTATAGAAAGCGTTTTTTTTCTGGTAGAGAACTTTCAAAATGGGTTTGGCGGTTTTGCCCGAATCGGCCGATGAGCTCCATTCCCAGTTGTCGTCCTGGAGATAGCGGAGGTTGCGCCTGTCAACGGAAGACAGGCGTGCGTTGGGGTCTTTTAGCAGGCTGTCGGCCAGGAGGGCTACGTCTTTTCTCTGGTAGGGTTTGACGGACGTGAAGGTGCTGCCCGAATAGTTTCTGATGTCGGCCCGGTCGATGAGCTGGTAGTAATCGCTGTTAAGGGGTGCATAGACGCTCTGGGAGAAGGAGGTTGTTTTCAGGACCATAGCGCAGATGAAGAACAAATGAAGAAGACGTCTCATTTCGGATTGAATATCGAAACAATTTACAATTAAAATTCAACATGAATACGACCTGCAAATACATTGACAGGGCCCCGGTCCATATTGTATCCCGGGTTGATCACAAACTGATAATCAAAGGTAAGGTACAGCGATTTTTCGAGCCGGCAGCTGTAGTACGTCTCGAGTATCTGCTCGAGACCGTAGTTGGTAAGTTTGCCGTCACCGAGAATAAAACCGTATCCGCCTGCATTCAGAAAATCGCGGTGAGCTTGTGATATTCCGTTGACCACAATGGCCAGTCCGAAATTATCCAAGGGTCGTTTAATTTTTTTTGCTTTGCAAACAAGGCCTGCCGAAGCCGACTGATCGATTTCGGTAAAGGCCCATGTCGAAGACTGACCGTCGTTCCAGCTGGCTCTGCAGAAGAAACCGAGATTATCGGTCAGGACCTGGTCGTAACTCAATCCGAAGCCGTATTTTAATCCACTGTTGTAGTTAGCCCCCGCGATATGTCCCGAAGCAACGGCAACGGCCGAAAGCCAATTGACCGAGTCGCCGTGTTGCAATTGGCTGATCGAAGTTTTGTAATTGATAGCTGAGGAATTGTTGACAAAACCAAGTAAACGAACGGTTCCTTCGCGGCCATGGATCTTAAAATTTCGTTCGACTTCGGCGGTTTCACCGTGTGCCTTCGAGATGTTCATGTCCATTACTTCGGCATTGGCGATCCTGGGTTCGAGCACAGCTGAAACGCGTGCTGCCCAGGTCGGGTTGATGAGTTCGACGACAAATCCCGAGGTGTAACCGCGCGTGTTGGCCGGATAATCCCAGGCACCGTTGGACATCAGCGACCAGTTTATAAATTGGGTACGTGGATCGTGGCTGAAATCATTGTCGTCAAAGTAGTCGGCCAGGCTGAATTTGCCGGCCGTAATGGTAATCCTTGAATCGGGGATGCGATCACCCAACTGGTTTTTTTCGGCATCCTGAAGCGATGTTTTTTTGGAGCCGTCTATCGCAAAAATCTGTTGGTAATAGATGCGTCCAATGTATAGTGTCGGCGCCGGATCTCCGATGCGGTAGGTTTCCCCGTTTGCCGCTCCGGCCAGGCCCAGGGCATAACTCATGCCTTTTCCACCTGAAATTTCGGGGTCGCAATACACCGCAGCCCCTTTCCAGAGTTTGCGGCCCAGAAAAAAAGTGGTGGTCAGTGAAAGGGCTGATTCGGCGCTGTCGTGCAGGCTGTTTTTTCCGGAATACGTTGCGTTAAAGGCCGGATGGGCCTGAGCGATGGTCGTCAGCTGGTAGTGAAAGCTCCATTTTTCGATGGAGTCGTTTTTCCATTTGAAATAAAGTCCCCGGGCGTCATCCTGCGAAAAACCCTTGAGGTCTGACTGGGCATAGAGAACCGGGCAGTGCCCCAGCAGGCCAGCGATTACTAAGAATAGGGCGAATCCAAACTTGTGCAGGGTCTTCATGGGCTTTTGCCGGGCCTTCCTTGGTCGGCAAAAATAAGGAATATTACCTGTTAAGAAGTTGATTTATTTGTTAAATTCGCTCAGAATGAGGATGATAACCAGATTTTCAATCGCCTTTTTGCCGCTTCTGCTACCTTTTGGCATGGCCGGACAAGGCCTGTTCAACACCGGACCTTCGCTGGGTCTGAATACGGGCGCACTGGTGTACTACGGCAATGTAGAGCCCGGTAACAGTCTTAGCAATTTCAGCCGCATCCGTACAGGTTACGGCATCAGTCTGGAACAGGGGATAGGCAATGTGTTCAGCCTTTCGGCTTCGTGTTTGCTGGGAAAGCTCAGCGACAGTCAGCAGTCTGCCACTCCCAAGGACAACCTTAATTTTCAAAGCAATCTTACCCAGGGCGATCTGAGCCTGCTTTTCAGAACCGAAAAGTTTTTCCCCAATTCGAGTCTTTTGCCCTATCTGGGGGTTGGAGTAGGTTACTTGTCCTTTGCCCCCTTCGGAGATCTGCACGCGGCCAACGGTGAAAAATATTATTACTGGCCCGACGGAGCCATCATGAACGAGCCCTATACCACGGCCAACCTGACCACTGCCCAGCCCTTGCAGCGCAGTTACAATTTCAGCACCAAGCTCGACAGCCTGAACAAATACCCGCATACTACATTGATCGTTCCGCTGACCCTTGGTTTTGAAATGAAGATCACCGATAATTTTTTCACTGTTCTGGGAGCAACCTACTATATGACCTTTACCAATGCCATTGACAATGTGAATGCGGGCAAGAACGATTCGTATCTCTATGCTTTCGTGGCCTTGAAGTACCGCTTTCACCGTTCGGATAAAACGGCTTCGGGTCCAGGAGCTGACAGCAAGACCTATGCAGGTGTAAACTTCGAGCAGCTCGACAATGCCGACACCGACGGAGACGGAGTAAAGGACAGCAAGGACAAGTGCCCGGGAACGCCCAAAGGGGTTAAGGTTGATGCCGATGGTTGTCCGCTGGACAGCGACGGGGACGGTGTTCCCGATTATCTGGACAAGGAACCCAATTCGAAAAAAGGAGCTGTTGTAGACGCCAACGGGGTTACCCAGACGGATGAAATGCTGGCCAAAAAACAGGCCGATTGGGAGGCCGCTGCGGTAGAACGCAGTGAAGCCTTCAATGCCAATCCTTCACAGGCTGTCATTGTGGATATCGAAAAGAAGGCCCTGGAAAATAAAAAAGAGAATGGCACGGGAAAAGCCATTCCGGCCGAATTTAAGGGGGCTGATTTTAACAACGACGGTTTTATCTCGTCAGAAGAAATAAATAAGGTTATTGACGGGTTCTTTACCGGAGAAAATGATTTTACCGTCGAACGCATTAACCACCTCATCGACTTTTTCTTCGAGCAGTAGCCCTCTTTCGGGAAAAATTCTGATCCCGGGCAACCATTTTCTTGCGTTAACTTTTGCTTTTCGGATTTTTTTTTGTTAGATTCATTCTAACAGAGAAAATAAGGTTCATTTATTAAACCAAAATCCGAACGATGAGAAAACTGATCTTTACCTTATCCTTAGCGGCTTTCACGATTAGCCTAAACGCGAATCCTGTGAGCAAAACAACAGCTCAACATTTCGCTCTTCAGTTTTACGGAAACACAACCGGAAATGTTTCGGCGGTGGCCAATCTTTTTTGGGCTGACACTTCTCCTTCTGGCGATACCTTATATTATGTATTCAATATTAATCAAAATGACGGCTTTGTTATCGTTTCTGCTGATGACGCTGCCCACCCCCTGATCGGGTATGCAACAACAGGAAAATTTGTAGCCCCCGGAGCAACATCTACAGTTGGTCTCTGGTTGGGTAAGCGCAAAAACGAACTGATGCAGATTCGTTCGGGTAGTATTGCGGGCACTTCTCAGATCACAAAAGAGTGGGCACTTACCGGCAGCAGGAATGTGAAAGCTGGTGCGAAGGTTTTGTCGGCAGGCGTTGCACCACTGGTTCAGTCGACCTGGAACCAAAGCCCGTATTACAACGACCAGTGTCCTTCGTCTTCGGTGACCGGATGTGTCGCCACAGCCATGGCCCAGATCATGCGGTACTGGAGTTATCCTCCCCGGGGAACCGGATCGAGTTCGTATTGCGATTGCAAGAGCGCGGGGTTTTCGAACGATTACGGAACCCAAGCGGCCAATTACGGTGCGACAACATACAACTGGCCCAACATGCCGCTGGCTGCGCTTACTGCTGCAAACAGCGATGTGGCTCTTTTGAATTACCAGTGCGGGGTGAGTGTGAATATGGATTACAGTCCTTCGGGCAGCGGAGCTTTTGTAATTACCGCTGATGACACCATCTGTGCCCAGCATTCGTTCGTAACGTATTTCGGTTACAACGCCAAGACCATTCAGGGACTTCAGCGGAAAAATTACAGCGATTCGGTTACCTGGAAAAACCTGATTGAAAACGAACTGAACAACGGAAGACCTGTGCAATACGTGGGTCAGGACCCCAAGAATGGCGGACACACCTGGGTTTGTGACGGCTACGATGCCAGTGAGTGTTTTCACATGAACTGGGGTTGGGGCGGAGCCGATAACGGTTATTACTCGATCAACTCACTCAACCCTTCTATTTATACATTTTCACAAACGGAGGAAGCCCTGATCGGGATTCAACCTCCTCCCCGAGTTTCGGTTGATGCAGGCATTTCCTCTATTATTTCTCCGGGCACATCAGGAAGTTGCAGCAATACGCTGAATGTTCAGGTTTCATTCAGCAATTATGGAATCGACACCATTACTTCGTGTACGCTCAACTATACCGTTGACGGGGGTGCTGTCGTTTCTCAGGCCTGGACCGGACAACTTGATCCGGGTGCTTCAACAACGGTGAGCCTTGCCGCTTTTACAACCACGGCCGGTTCGCATACCCTCATATGCTCTACCGATATGCCCAACGGGGTTACAGACGGTAATCCGTCGAATGACGCGTCTACGGTTAACTTTTTCGACAACAGTTCGGGAGCCGCCGTACCCTTTTCAGAAGGTTTTGAAGGAAGTTCGAACCTGCCTTTGGGCTGGACACTTAACGACCCCAACGGAAGCGTTTCCTGGCAGGTGGTGAGCGGAGTATCTTTTGCCGGAACCAATTGCATCGGATACAACAACTGCGATGGGGCCGGATCGGCAGACATGACCGGAATGGTAGGTCGCTTTGTCAGCAATTCCTATGATTTTTCGGGAGCTTCGCTGGGAGGATCGGTTTCGTTCGAAGTAGCCTACGATCCTTGCCAGTTTAGCGGAGGTTCTGCCTACACCGATACACTGGCCGTTTATTATTCGATGGATTGCGGAACCACCTGGAACAATGTATATGTAAAGGGTGGCACCAAGCTTTCTACAGTGACTCCTTACTTTACAGGAGCGGGAGGCGTTTCGTGCTGGGCTCCTTCAAATAAAAGCCAATGGAGACTGGACTCGATCAGCATTCCCGCTTTGGCCGGACAGTCGAGCGTACAGTTTGCCTTTGAAAACCGTTCTGATTTCGGTCAGTGGATTTACCTTGACAACATTAACATCAGAGGTCTGGGCGTGGTTACCACAGGAATTGCCGGATTGTCATCGGGTAACGGAGAAATCGGCTTGTACCCGAATCCCGCATCGGGCAACGTGACCATCAGCGGGAGCAAGCATACCGGACTGGTTCATTTTTCGATGTTTGATGTGTCGGGACGTGAAGTAAGTGCAGGTTTGCTGGATGCCGAAGGCGATGGCTTTAAAGCTACACTATCAGTTACGGGGATGAACAAGGGTATGTACTTTATTCGGGTGTTTGATGATAAAGACAGCTGGATCAGCAAACTGGTTGTTCAATAATTTGTGACACCGCGCGGCCTTGCTGGCCGTTTATTTAAGTACAATAAAGTTTTTAGTAGCGACCGAATTACCGGTAATAAGACGCAGGGTATAGAAGCCCTGCGTCATTGTTTGGGTATCTATGCGGATAGGGTTTGAGTTTTGCAGTTGCGCGGCTTGAAGGGTTTGCCTGCTGAGGAGGCTGCCGCGGGCATCGTAAATTTCAAGGCCTGAATTTGAAGGTGCTGCTTCAGGACCATAGGCCAGATGAAGATTTCGTGAAGTTACCATGAGGTAGCTGCTGCAGGGATTCGGATACAGGGAAATGTCTCCGTTCTGCTTCTGAGCTGTCTGTAGCTGAGGAATTCCTGAGACCACATTGCTCACTTTGCGGACGCGGTTGTTGTAGGCATCAGCAATATACATGTTTCCGATGTTGTCAAATGTGGCTGCTGCCGGAAAATTAAACTGTGCCTTCGTTGCCAGACCTCCGTCTCCGCTGAAGCCCTGTGTGCCGTTTCCGGCAATGGTGGTAATGATGCCGGTGAACCGGTTGACTAACCGGATGACGTTGTCGAGGTTGTCAATGATGTACAGGTCGCCACTTTTGTCGATGGAGATTCCGTAGGGGGCGTTGAGCTGGGCGTAAATGGCAAGGGAGCTGTCACCGCTGTAGCCTTCATTTCCGTTGCCTGCCACGGTAGTGAGGATGCCGGTAACGGCATCGACCCTTCGGATCCGATTGTTTCCCCAATCGGATATATAAATGTTCCCCGAAGGGTCGCAGGCAACGCCTGTGGGAAAGTTCAGCAGGGCGTTTACGGCCAGGCTGTCGTCGCCTGAGTATCCGGCCAGGCTGTCTCCGGCTATGGTGGAAATGAGTCCGGAGGATGCGTTTATTTTGCGGATGACGTTGTTGTAATTGTCGGCGATGTAAAGATTCTGGGACTGGTCGAGGGTAATGGAATTGGGTCCTCTGAAGGTCGCAAGAAGGGCGGCCTTTCCGTCTCCGTTGTACCCGTAATACCCCGTTCCGGCAAAAGTTGAAATGGTACCGGTGTTTGTATTCAGCATGCGAATGCGGTTGTTGCCCAGGTCGGCGATAAAGAGATGGCCGTTGTTGTCGAGGGCCAGGGAGATGGGTGAGTTCAACTGGCAGTCAATCGCAGGGCCATTGTCACCGGAGTATCCGGGTGTTCCGGTGCCAGCGATGGTGGTGATGATTCCGGTTGCTGAGTTTATTT
>Ga0207063_1194_pt1 | contig 12224 bp, 15 predicted proteins | sample Alteio_BWMinCont_29_FD_153462 | JGI IMG/M metagenome (GOLD analysis project Ga0207063, IMG submission 153462) | Enriched cells from forest soil in Barre Woods Harvard Forest LTER site, Petersham, Massachusetts, United States -... | ecosystem: Environmental > Terrestrial > Soil > Temperate forest >...
TTCGGCATTGCTCATCGAAGAAAATGGCGAAGACGTTCCTGATGCTCCCCCGAACGGACTTGCCGAGGGCGAGAGCCCTGCCGAGGCCACTTCAACCGGGGCCTGCGCGTTGGGATCTACGGCGGAGCCCTTCGCTCCAGCAACCGCGGCGCGCAAACGGTCAGCGTTGGCGGTAAAATTTTGCACGATCTGTAAGGTCCCTCCGAACTCCACAACCGCCATGAGCCTGTCAGGCCCGGCATTCGCATCGATGAATTTCTTCGCCGCATCTCGCGCCTGGATCTGATCGGGCATGGCCATCGTTGAGTTATCAAAGAACAGGATCAAATATCGTTTCTGCCCCTGGGCCTGAATTGCCGCATCCGCGCCGAAAGAAAAACTCGCGACGCTCTGTTCCTTGTTGTCTTCGTACACCTTGAAATCGTTTTGCGTCAGGTCGTGGACGTAGTTCCCCTTCTTGTCGGTCACCACGGCATCCACCAGGACCAGACGCGACTCTGCTTTAATTGTCGCTCCGGCCTGCTGGCTCGGATCCCCAGCAGGAGCGGCCGGTGTCTGTGCCGGCGGGGTTTGCCCCGCAAGCTGCGCCAAAAATAGGCACGATGTGGCCGCCGTAAGTCCGGCAAGCCAGCCCCAAGCTATCCGCGAGCGGTTCTTTTTTGTGTTCATTTGCTCCCCCATCAATTCGGTATGACTACGGCGCCGTTGCGCGCCGCAAGCTGCGATCCTTCCGAGTCACGCACCACCTGCCTTACCAGATATGTCCCGGGCTTCACGTCGAAACTCGTCTTCAGATTCAGACCCGACAGGCTCAATCGGTAGTACGTCAGGTCCAAAAGCTTCATCTGCACGATCTTTTCCCCACCGGTCACGTAATTTCCGTTTTCATCAAAGATCGCAGTCGCGACGGTGAGGTCATGCAAGAGATTCAGGAAGCGCTTTTTTCGCAGGACGAAGTGCGCGATTTGCCGGTGGATTTGCACTTTGATGAAAACGGAAATTACGTGACGGTGAGGTCATCGCGGTTGCGGCCCTCGGCCTTTCGGAAATGCACGCCTTTGATATCGACGTGCGTGAGCACCGCCAACTTCGCCTGATAGTTGTCCGTCTTGAAGAACTGCGTGTGCAAATCCACCGGCAAATCGCGCACTTCGTCCTGCGAAAAAAGCGCTTCCTGAATCTCTTGCTTGGCCTCTTCCGCCGGGTCAACCACGTGCCGCGGCGCGAAGTAGCCGTGCCGCGCCTGAATTTTGTAGCTGGTCTTGTGCACGAACGAGACCTTCAAAGTATGCAGGCTCCCATCGAGCTTCAGGTTTTGTGGCGAAAACCCGATAAGATATGTCATTGCCGGAGCTGCTCCTGCCTCGCGCAAGCCCTCATCCACATCGTTTCGGTTATGGAAAAAAATCCCGCCCGTTCCATCAGCAAGTTCGGCAAGCACGTCTTCCTGTGCCAGTTGCGCGGCCACCGCGTAGGTGGCCTTATATCCTGCCGTTCGGTATGAACCCGATGCGGGGTCGGCGATGTCTCCCATATCCGGCGTGTACAACCCGCGCGCATCAATGGTGTTAACCACGATATTCGCCTTAGTTGCTCGGTCCACCAGGTCGCTGAATTCCAGATGCAGCGTCGAAGTAATAAATCCAGGGGAAACGAACACCATGATCCGCTGTCCAGGCATAGACGCCAGTCGCCGCATGACCTCTTCCATGTGCCGCAAGGCATACTCAGTCGACGAGTCCTCCCGCCCAACCACCCCGCCGGCCATCCCCTGCGCCATGGCACGCGCCGCAGCAAGCTGCGTTTCGTCGCCGCCGAAGGCGCACTGCACGGCATCTTCCGCCGCAATAGCCAGCGCCTGCGGGTCGTTCTTGTTCTGGATTAGGTCCGCCTCGTAGTAGCTGATCTCCGGACAGTCGTGGATTCCTGCGGTCGGAGAATGCGGGATGATTTTCAGAAGCGATTTGCGCAAAAGCTCATGGTCGTCGGTAAATTCCTGCGTGAACTGCCCGGACGTCGAGTAGATGCCTACGCGATCGGAAGCCGCCAGGGAATCAAAAAAACGGCCTGCGGAAGTTCGCACGAACATGGCATCCTGCATGGTGAGGTGCTGGTCGTCGAATACCACGGAGACAAACCGCTGCGGCAACGCGGCGGCTAGCACTTTTGCGGCTTCCGGGTCCGCTGGAACATTCGGATCCACACTGGTGGTGGTCGCCACCACACGCGATTCCGGGCTCTCCACGCTGAACGTGGAGATTATTTGCGGCTTGCGATTGTCGGATAACTGAAAATCTTCCTTGTGCAGGTTAGGCACTACCTTCCCCTGCTGATCGCGCACGACCACGCGCACCAAGACAAGATTTACGCGAACTTTGAATGTCGGAGCTGTATCGCGACTCGAGACTTCCGCACTGTCGCTGGCAGCGGGCGTTTGCGGCTTCGCAGGCGCCTCGGCACTCGGACTAGCCGGGGGTGGGTCTGGCGAGGTCGGAGTTTGCGCCCGAACGGACGGGCTGGCACCGGTCAGCAGTAGCAGCAAGCAAACACACGACCAGCGCCGCGCGAACGGGAACTGCGGTAGGTAGGACATCCTTTTCCTTCTCTGATCCGCATCCGCAGGCACCGCCGGCTCTCCGGGGAGCCAGCACTACGGGGGAACCTTGGGACCACACCCGCAAAATGACTATACGCTCTGGTTAATTTTTGTGTCAACGCGTTTACCGGCCGCTCGGTAGGCCGTTACGCACCATACCTCCTGGGCGTCATCACGCCGCAAAACATAGCGGTCTCCACTCTCTGCCAACACCCGGAAATAAGTCGCGCCGGGCGAGTACCAGCGGTCCTCCACTTCCGCGATCGCCAGGGTTTGCGCCTGAAACACGATGCGCACGGGCCGCTCTTCCGACTTATAACCCGAATAGCACTCCACGCGTAGCAGTTGTTCAGACATGTGGTTCCATCATCTCGTTCTGCCGCTCTTTCTAAGAGTGTTTTCAGCTGTGTGCGCGGGCCCCCCGCCGGTTTTCTGCCAATTCCGCATTCCACGCCGCCCCCAGAAATACGATCACCGCCGATAGCTGCATCCACACCATCAATCCAATGACCGCCGCAAGCCCTCCATACACCACGCTGTACGGCACGCGCCGCACGTAGTATCCAAATAGCACGTTGGCCAGCCACCACAGCGAGGTCGCTACCATGGCCCCCGGTAAGACGTGGCGCATGCGTTCCTCGCCCGGACGAGCCACTCGATAAATCACCGTGAGCGCCAGCATGGCCAGCACAATCGCCGCTGTCGGAAAGAAAATTGTCCACCATCCCTGCAGGGCTGGCTGCGGGCCCAGTTCCAGCGCAAGCCAGCGCCGGATCGGCCGCCCAAGAACTCCCAATATCGCCGCTGCCAGGAGCGGTGCAATGGTCACCAGAAGCAAAACCAATCCCCGAAGTTGCCGGTGCAAAAATCCCGGTTGCTCCTGATCCCCATAAATCCGATGAATCCCTTCCATCAGCAGCCGCATCACCTGCGAGCCTGCCAGCAGCGTTCCCGTCCATCCCAGAAGCGCAAGTTTCCAGGCATCCGTCCCGCGTTTCACCAGAAACTCGGAAACAATGCTCTGACTACCCGGCGGCAGAAATGCGGTGAGATCGGTGATCAAATCGAACAGGCTGGTTCGCCCGCCGATGCGGCTGGTCGCAAAGCCCACCATGATAAGCAGCGCCGGGAAAAAGGCCAGGAACAGATTGAACGCGATGGCCTGCGAAATCATGCCGCAGCGCGGAAATACCCGCGCGAACATCCGAATGGTTCGCCGAATGAAGGAGGGGCTCGAAGCCATAGCGCGTCATTATACGCATGCCGGGCTTCCTGTCGTAGTGCGGTAGCAGTATGTTTTGACATCCTCCGCGCTCTAAAGGGCCCCTTAAAGGGCGAGGCTCCCTACGGAGCCGAGTTTTGGTCCGGTCTCTTCGGTAAGTTCCTCCCCAACCGCCCTATCGAAGAGGCTTTACTTTTGGGCTGTGCGCTCCGCTGCCCAACGCCGGGCTACAGATGGCGGTACATGACCAGAGCATCGACGGGACCGATCGTCGGATGCAAAAACGCCGCGGGAAGCCGGCCGACAATTTCAAAGCCCATGCTCTGCCAGAGCCGCACCGCGCGTTCGTTGTTGCTGACCACAAAATTGAATTGCATGGAAAGGAATCCTCGTTCCCTCGCGTGCTCCAGGGAATGCTGGCACATGGCCCGCGCAACGCCGCGCCCGCTTGCCCATGGACCGGTCATGTACCCGCAATTCGCTACGTGCGCTCCCCCGCCGCTATGATTCGCACGCAAATAATACGTCCCCAGAATTTCTCCGTTTTCTTCTGCGACGAACACCTCGTGGCCGGGTGAATTCCAATATGCGAGTGCGTCCCCGCGACTCATTTCCTGCGGCAAGGTGTAGGTGTCCCCGCCGCGAATAACGGGTTCGAGGATCTTCCAAATCGCCTCGCTGTCGCTTGCGGTTGCTGCCCGAATCACCATGGGCTCAGCCCGGTTCTCGCGTCCTGGTGTCCTGCTGGAGCGCACCATGCCTCATGGCCCATTCCAGAAAACCCTGCGGCGCATTCTTCACACCGAAGATATTGGCGTTCCTAATGCCTGCGATATGCTCCCAGTGTACGCCACGCAGATCGGCATTGGTCAAATCCGCGTCCACCAGCGTCGCATCCGTGAGGTCCGCTCCAGCCAGGTCCGCGCCCGTAAGATCGCAGTCATCCAGGTCCGCCCCGTGGAAGGAAACCTGCTCGAGATCGCCTCTGCGAAGATTGGCCGAGTGCAGGTTCGCATTCGAAAAGTCCGCCGACGGGAATTTTCCCTCGCGCACATCCGCCGAAGAAAAATTCGCCCGCAGCAAGCGGGCTTTTTCCAGCCGCACGCCTTGAAGAAATGCGCCGGAAACATCCACTCCAACCAGCGGAACGCGGTCCGCATTCAATTCCTGAAGCGCGTCGATCCTTCCCCCGCTTCCGCCTTTTCCTTGAGAAGTGTTCACCACCTGCCATGCCTGGTAGTGTCTTTGCTTGATGCGATCGCCCGATTCCGAAAAATAGAAGATCACCGCAACAAGTACGCTGAAAGTTTCCAGGTAATCGAGCACTTCGAGGAACGTCCAGTTGCTGAGCGCGTAAGCAATCCACTCCCACATCCACTCGAATGCCACAAATGGGACGGTCCAAACGTGCTTGATTTCTTTTCTTCGTTCCGCCCAGGCGGCAGGTCTCTCTTTTCGGATGTGTATCCTCATCTTTCCTTCTCCTAATAGAGCCTACCGCCCGGTGATTTTCCCCGCCACACAATTGCCAAAATCGCCGCGACGACACGAAATGCAAGTTCCATCCTGGCCGTCATGCCATCCCACTCCTACGCGGGCCGCCCCTTCTTCCGCACGCATGCACACGAATGCGCACCTGCCTCGCCTCCGGCTCCGGAATCTCGCGCCCCTGAATCTCAAAATCGCTACCCGCCTTAGTAATGACCGCGGCCTTCATCTTCGCCATCGCTCTTCTCCTCGCGTCTCCGCGCCCTGGGCTATAGGTCTGAAACTCCTCGCTTTGGATGAACTAGGGCGCTCGAGAGTTAGGGATCACGGTTTGCGTCGAGCCTATTGCCCATCCTCGGCAAGAGGGAGGCGGCAGCGTGCTTGCCGCAGGTTCGACCGCGTCGTACACTCGAACGTCACCAACCCAAGTTCTAGGAAGCGCTAATGACCACGCCCGCAAAGCCGGTGCCATCAACCATGTCGCGCAGCGAAGAAGCCGTTGCCAAGCACAAAAAATATATCTGGCCGTCGGTGACGAACTACTACCGGGATCCGCTTGTCGCCGATCACGCCGAAATGCAGCACGTCTGGGACGTCGAAGGGCGCAGGTACCTCGATTTTTTTGGCGGGATCCTGACTGTTTCCGTGGGCCACTGCAATCCAAGAATCACCAGCAAGATCAACGCACAGGTGAACAAGCTGCAGCACATGTCGACGCTCTACCCGACCGAGCAAATCGTGGCGCTGGCGGAAAAAATCGCCCAGATTACGCCGGGCAACCTGCAGCAGAGTTTTTTTACGAGCTCCGGTAGTGAAGCTGACGAGGCCGCGATCCTAATCGCGCGCATGGCCACCGGCAGCTTCGATATCGTCGCACTCCGCCACGCCTATTCCGGCGGCTCCTCGCTCATGAAGTCCGTCACGGCGCACGCACCTTATCGCAAAGCCGGGGTCATCAGCGTGGGCATCTCCCACGCCATCAATCCGTACTGCTACCGCTGCCCGCTGCACCTGAAATATCCCGAATGCGAAGTAGCTTGCGCCGGCGACGTCGAGAATCTCATTCAGACCGGCACCAGCGGAAACATCGCCGCTTTCATCGCTGAGCCCATCCAAGGCGTCGGCGGCTTCATCACCCCGCCCAAGGAATATTTCAAAATTGTTTTCAACATCGTAAAAAAGTACGGTGGGCTATTCATCTCCGACGAAGTGCAAACCGGCTGGGGCCGCACCGGCAAAAAATGGTTCGGCATCGAACAATGGGAAGTAACGCCGGATATTCTCACCAGCGCCAAGGGCATGGCCAACGGCGTTCCCGTCGGTCTAACGGTCACCACACCCGAAATCGCCGCCGGATTCCAAGGGCTGAACATTGCCACCTTTGGCGGCAACCCGGTAACCTGCGCCGCAGCCCGCGCCACCATTGAGCTGATCGAAGAAGACGACCTGCGCGAGAACGCCCACACGGTAGGCGACTACTTCCGCGCCAAGCTCGAAGAGCTTCAAGAAAAATACCCGCTCATCGGCGACGTCCGCGGCATGGGCCTCATGCAAGCGCTCGAACTGGTCAAAGACCGCAAAACCAAAGAGCCTGCCCCCGCAGCTACAACCGAGGTAATGGAACGCGCCCGCGACAACGGCCTGCTGATCGGCAAAGGCGGCCTCATGGGCAACGTCCTTCGGTTAGCTCCCATGCTGAACACCACCAAACCAGACATAGACGAGGCCATCCGCCTGCTCGACAAATCTTTTTCCGAGGCAAGCGTCTGAGACGGAGCTATGGTCCGCTTTTTTTTGCGCCAGCTGGCCTCGTTTATATTTCTTTGGCTGCCCTTGCTTATTCTATTTTGGGCAGTCCGGCTCTGGGCGCGCTCCACGCCGAGGATCGCCACACCAGCATGGCGAAGCTACGTGGCGCTCGCGGCGACGACTCTTGTCAGTGTGTCTGTTCTGCTGTGGGTCACATCGCTCCTATGGGCGAGGGGTATCGGTGGATTCCCATTCTATGATCCCCTTTCTGCTGCGGTTTTATCGCTGGGGACCTCTGACGAGCGTGGCCGGGTTGTTCACAAGCATACTGGGTAAAGGAAAGTTGAGATGGCCGTCGTGCGGACTCTCAGTTCTGATGACCTTTCTATGGTTCGCGGCGGCGCTAGGAGAGTAATGGCCTCACGTTTCTATGCGGCGGTTTTGTTGATTCTGTTGGGCTGCCCGATGGCCTTCGCCAAACCAGCGGGCGAGAAAACGCTTTGGAAGCAGGTTCAATTCGCGATTGTGCGCTTCAATGACGAAGCGCCGCAATCCTGGAACATCTATCACACAGAGAAACGAGGCGTGCTCCTGGTGAAACTCTGGAAGCGCTACCTGCTGCTGAATATCAAGGAACAAGAAGCCTACGAGGTCGATCCACAAACGGTGAAACCGCAAGGGGACAACGTCGAATGGTCCACGTCCGATCTGCCGAGCGATCCCATCGAAACTTCGGAGTGGAAGGTGCGCGACGTTGGCCTTGTCGAACGAGTGCGCTTCCGGTTTGGCAAAACCGGCCACTTCCTCGAAATTCAATTACCGCTAAAGCCCGACGGCAGACCCGCGTATTAGTCCCGCGTACTCAACGCCGGTACACCCCGTAATACCACGGAATCCCGAGCGCCCCCGGCTCGACCGCCACCACTACCGTGTCGCCAATCTGAAACCGGTCGAAATCATCGGCATCCACGGCCAGACCCTCGACCCTCTGCCCGGCACGCCAGGAATGCACGTGTAAACGCCGGCTCCCCCGCACGATTCCTTTCATATTGAATTTACTAACGACGGCGGTCGGATAGTAAGCCATGTTTTTCTGCGAATCGAGCCGCCCATTGACAAAGAGCGTGGCCGCCAGTATCCAGGGCAGCGGAATGAACCCAGAGTAGATCCTCTTCAGTACTTCCAGTTCCTTGTGCTGTCGCGCGCGCCTCTCGAGTATGACTGCCAGCGTCAGCGTCACGAAAAAGACCAAACCGAAGCACACCAGCATCAAATCCAAATCAAGCGGAGGATAAATCTGGCTCACGTAAGGAAAAGCAAGCGAACCAACCAGAAAGACGGCGGTCCGTCCCACAAGCCGCCGCCGGAACAGCAACTCTGCGGCAATGGACGTCAATCCGCACGATGGACATTGGTCAGCAGTTCGCGGGGAACCGCAATCAAGGCATCTGGTCACACTCATGCAACCTCAAACGCCGTTCTCGACGAGGCGGGCGAATACACTTACCCGCACCCGCAAGCCGCGCCAAGCCATCCGCGCCGCCCGAAGCATAGTATAAGACGAGCTTAAGAACCTGTGTGGGAGAGTGAAGCCAGGAGATCTTGATAGCGTTGCTCGTGTTGCCCATCGGAAAGCGTCACGGCCACGCCCATGCCAATCCCAGGTTCGATGCGCTTCACCGAACAATCGACTTTGACGGACCGGTGCAAAGCCAAATGGGCCGTAAACCCCGCGCCAATCCACAAAGGATCGGCCGACTCGATGAACATTCCGTTGCAACTGATATCGCGCGTGCTGGCGCGCAAGACTGCCGAGCCCCATTCGATTTCGAGGTTGGCGCGAAACGAGTAGCGCGTTGCCCAGCGTCGGTCGGATCGCCGGACCCATTGGTCCCCACTGCCCATTGACCCGGTGAACGCTCCTGCCAAGGATCCCAAAGTGCGGCGGCAGCGCCATCTCGCCGCTCATTCGTCTTAAGCATAGGCCTGCTACCAGCACACCCATACGACGCCGGAGACGGATGTTTTGTTCCCGGCAATCCAGCTAGCCTGGCCATACACACTCCCGCGGGAGTGAGTTCGAGCCCATGGATTAAAGACGCCGCTTAGTCTTGATTAGACGCAGCCGCAGGCCCAGGGGTATCGTCTTTCCGTACGGGTTTTTCTCGTGCGCGAATCCGCCGCCGCACTTCCGCTTCCAAATACTTCCTAAGACTCTCCGGGACAATTCCTGGCGACGCCAGTTCGCGCAGGTCGGAAACGGCAAGTTCGGGAAGGTAGGCAAGCACGGTGGCCAGGGGCGACGAAGGATGCCGCACCAAAGCCAACCGCACGTTATACGTAATCGACCATTTGCGGTGTTGGGAGATGGCGCGCACCACCACAGGGGGAAGTTTTTCGCGCGAAAGAGCTCGCAACACCTGTGCTTCCGTCAAATAAGCATTGTCCAGAACGATGGACACGATTTGCGCGTGCCCCTCCGCGAGAAGCGCGCCCGCAAGCCGCGCAGGCCCGCGCCGCGCCAGCGTGATTTTCTGTCCCAGCGGCAGTTGCGGCAGCCGCGAAACCAGCTGGTCCTCCGCGTTGCGTTTCAACTCCGTGGGAATCCCCGGCAAAAGCGTGAGCTGCACGAGGTCCATCAAGTAAAGATCGCGCAGCAATCGCAAAGTCACGAGCCGCGGCGTGCGCGGATGAAACGTCAGTGCCCGTTTGACGCGGTAGTTCTTCAAAAGCGGCTTGCGCCGTGCAACTTCTTCCAGAATTTCCGCCGGGAGATTCTTTCGTTCGAGCAGCATGCAAAGCTGCGTTTCCTCAAGCCCGGGATTGTCGAGCAGCGCGAGCAAGACCTCCGCGTCGGCGTGGTGGAGCAGCGCCGTCAGCTCATCGCCGGACGCAAGGAGCGCGCGATCTCTATTTTTGTCCGCCCCTGCCATCTCAGTTCCCTGCCGTATTTCCGCTGGACAGCAGCTGCAACGCCAGCCGCGCGGCAGCTTCCGCCGGAGAAACGCGCAGCACTCCAATTTCGGCCAGAGGAAACGCACTCCTCAAACGCTCATCAAGTTGATTCTCCAGATATTTCGAACGCCCGATCATGCCCCCTGTTTTGGCAATGATGAAATGTGTGCCTCGCAAATGCAACCGCTCCGCAAGATGGTCCGCAAGCGAACCCAGATCAAACGCTGCGGCCCGCAGAATTCCCCGCGCCGAATTCCTAGCCGCAGTTTCAGCGGAAGTCTCAGAAGAAGTTTCGATCCAATCAGCAACGGTGGCGACGACGGAAAACAGGCGAGGAAAAACTTCGTCCGAAGCGGCCTGCGCACGGGCTTTGACCTCGGACCAGTCCGCGCAGCCAAGCTCTCGCAACAACCTCTGCCCAAGCAGCGAATCCGCACCGGTGCGATCGTTTTCATGCATGGCGGTAAGCACGGCGCGCCGTCCAATATCGTAAGCGCTGCCCTCGTCCCCAATTTGCGATCCGTAGCCCCCGCCGCGGCCTGATTCCTTTGCCGCGTTACGTCCCGTCGCGGCTGAACCGGTCCCTGCAATGAGCACGATCGCTGGTCCCGGGCCCGCAGCCTCCAGCGCAAGATCGAGGTCCGTGCATAATAGAATCATCGACTGTGGAAACTCAGCGGTAAGAAGCGCGCGAATCTTTCGAGCGGACTCGGAAGGCCCCGCTCCCGCGAGCCCCGCGCAAAGCGCAGCGGCTGACGAACCGCCTGGCAGCGCCGCCTGAGCGCCAGCCTGCCGCGCCGCCTCACGAATGGCAGTGATGGCCGCACCAAATCCAACGCGCAGCGGATTGGAAGGCCCGGCCTGCGACCGCGCAAGAACCGCGCCCGACTCATCCATCACGACACAGTCGGTTTTCGTTCCGCCGCCATCAAATCCCAAGACAGAGCGCATACAAAAAGTTTAAGCGAGAAACCCAGCGAATGCATTCACGGAAGACAACCTCGTGCGCAAAACGTGGGCCCCGGTCCGCTCCAGCAAATCTGCGGCAAGCAAACTCACGGCCGAACTGCCTTACTCGACAGGGATTTCTTGACCTGCGTCGGACCTCCCACTATTCTCGGTTCACTTTTTCTGCGACTAAGTAGGGTCCGAAGACGAAAACTCAGAGGCCGCAGGAGCGATGAAAAAAGACTGACAAGCGTGCGGTCGAAGCCGCTCCACGCGCCACAAACCACTCATGCGCATCCACCCACTCGACCTAGCCATCGTCATAGCCTACCTCCTGGCCGTAACCGCGCTAGGCATGCGCTTCCGCCGCAGCAAAAAAGACGTCGCAAACAGCGACCGTGAATCCGTCTCCCTCGACTATTTTCTCGGCGGCCGAACCGCCCCCTGGTGGGCGCTAGCTCTTTCCATCGTCGCCACAGAAACTTCCACGCTCACCATCATCGGCACCCCCGCCATCGCCTACGCCGGCAACATCACCTTCCTGCAACTCGTCTTCGGCTATCTAATCGGCCGGGTCCTGATCGTCCTCCTGCTCCTCCCGGGCTATTTTCGCGGCCAGTTTCTCACGGCCTACGCGCTCATCGAAAAACGCTTCGGCGAACGCATGCGCGCCGTCGCCGCTAGCACGTTCCTCATCACACGCGCCATCGCCGAAGGCGTCCGCGTCTCGGCCATCGCGCTGGTCGTCAGCGTCGTCCTCGGCACTTCCGAACGCCTCGCCGTGCTCATCGTCATCGCCCTCACCATCCTTTACACCTTCGAAGGCGGCATGACCGCCGTCATCTGGACTGACGTCGCCCAGCTCCTCCTGTACCTGTCAGGCAGCGCCGTCACATTTTGGGTCCTCCTCCACCGCATCCCCGGCGGATGGACCGAAGTCACTCAAGTCGCCGCAGCCGCCGGCCACAAACTCCAAGTCTTCGATTTCTCTTTCGACCTCGCCACCAAATACACTTTCTGGTCCGGCCTGATCGGCGGCGCCTTCCTCACCATGGCCACCCACGGTACCGACCAAACCATCGTGCAAAGACTTCTAGCCGCTCGCAACGAAAAAGACAGCCGCCGCGCTCTCCTCGCCAGCGGGGTCATCGTCCTGATCCAATTCACAGTTTTTCTTCTAATCGGCGTCCTGCTCTTCGTCTTTGCACAGCAAGCGCCCCTTCTCGCCCCGGGTGAGCGCACCGACCGCATCCTCCCGCTCTTCCT
>Ga0207063_1195_pt1 | contig 12161 bp, 13 predicted proteins | sample Alteio_BWMinCont_29_FD_153462 | JGI IMG/M metagenome (GOLD analysis project Ga0207063, IMG submission 153462) | Enriched cells from forest soil in Barre Woods Harvard Forest LTER site, Petersham, Massachusetts, United States -... | ecosystem: Environmental > Terrestrial > Soil > Temperate forest >...
CAAAGCCAAAGGTCTGTCCTGGGAACCGGCTTCAAGTATAGGAACAAGCTTGTCTGGATAACGCTTATAGATAATTTGGATGGCTGAGCCTACCTGTCTTGAAAATCCATCTGCAAAAAGATAAGTAACACCTTGTTTCTTCAGATCAGCCAGGACACTGTCCGCGCTTTCGTCTGCCCTGGGCATCCCTATGCGGGTAAACTTGCAGCCGCCTGAATACACAAACGCTTCACCCGGCTTGCCTGTAGCTATGACTGCTGTTGCCGGCACTTTGCTTTTCATAGAATCACAAATCGATACAAAATCTGCATATTGTTCCGGGATATTATAACTCATATCACCTTTTAGATAATGTTTTAAGCCCCTGCCATTTTCGCTAATTTTATTGAAGGTTAATGGTAACTGAATGAGCAGAAAGATAACCACACCCACCACAACTATTGGTTTGAAGGCGCTCATTTTGGCATCTTTAGCACGATACCAGATTGCGCCTAAAAGGCAGATAAGGATATAGGGAACATATGGCAGGATCAAACGCCATTGCTCTGCCCAGATGGTCTGCAAAGAAGCAAAACTGGCCAGCCATACACCCGCTGCATAAAGCAGGCAAAAAACAAGAAACTTGTTTTTCTTAAAAAGTGACACGAAAATAAAGACAAGCGCTGCCGCGAAGATGATCGACAGCAGCCAGTTGGCTTCCTCAGCCGCACTAACCTTCATGTTGTCAGACCGGAATCCCAATACTTTATATACCTGTACTGAAACAAAAATGTTGAAGTTCTCAAACATGCGCTCAATATAGCCTGAAGGGAAATCTTCATTTCCTGCTGCAGGATTGTAGAAATCCTTTTGCATTACCTGGGTCAGCTGACTGGTAGTGGCTGCATGGAGAACGGTACGGGTAAAAAATTCATAAGGCAATTTGAAAATGACAAAACTCAAAACAGACAAAACTGCATTCATCCATTCTTTATAGATCAAAAAGTACAGTGCAAAGCAACCGACGGAAACAATAAGAATATTTTTGGTGATGGACAAAATGAGTAAAAAGAAGCCAAACATCAACCATGATTTCCAGCTTTGGGCTAAAGATGGTTTGCCTTCAAGAAGTTTGATATGATTGAGAAAAAATATAAAAGCCAAAGCCTGCAAGCATAGTGTGAAAGCTTCTGTAAATGTCTGGCTGCCAAAATATAGGAAATACGAATTAATGGATAAATAAATAAGTGTTGTAAACAAAACGAGGTAAGGTATTTTGCCCTTGAAAGCATGATAAAAGAAAAAGATTTGGGCTATCAGAAAAATGGAAGAAAACAATTTAAAAACAGGAATATTCATTCCGAATAATTTCATGAGCAAGCCAAGCATCACAGGGTATAGCGTACCATGATACGAAGGATAGCTGCCGTGAAAAAGAAAATTGCTGGCCATCAATATGTATTCAGAATCATCAGTCTGAAAGCTCATCCGGGCGTCGAAAAGAAGATAGCATAGAAGCGACGTAACGAGAATACAAAGGGCCAAAAAGATATTCCTGTTCTTTTCAAGAAATGCATCGATCTGGTCAAAAATGTCGCCGTTTGTAGCGGCCTGTTTTATATTTGCTTCCGGAGTTTTCATGTATGGTAATGATATTGCCTCAAAAGTAGAAAAAATCTGCGGATTGACTGATGGTTAATTGAGAGAGATGCCCGGTGAGGTGTGGTTTGCTTACAAATCGATTTGTCACAAATCTCATACAAACTCAACCAATATCAAATGCCCCGTTTTAATACCCAACAAACTGGCGCAACTGCCTTTGTTTATCGCAATTTCAAGCAGTCCGTTTGTCCCGAAAAGGCATACCCTTTCTCCTTCTGGTACTTCGTTGTAGTGGGTATGTATTTTATCAAAATATTCTGCCCGGTTATAATTGATCTTAAAAGACCTGCCCTTCGCTACCCGCCCAAAACTGTCTTTATCAATATTTACAATGGCATTGCCAATATTGTCTGTATAAATAACAGTCCCCCTGATGATAGATTCTTCAATGAGCGGCCGCATATTAGCGCGACGGACATAATCTGCCAGAGGCTTTCCAAGGGTCTTGAGATCATTTGATTCCGCCAGCTTAATGGCAGCAGGAGCAAATATTTGTTTCAATGGAAAAATTAAATCTTCCGTCTCAAAAGGCAGCTCCACAACTTCATCAATAAGATGATCGTCAACGATCAATGAAATAATTCCATTGTCATGGCACAAAAAATAATGCCCCATGGCTTTGGCCGCAATAAACCTTCTGTCAGTACCCCTGCTCGAGTCAACACTCGCGATATGAATGGTGCCGGGAGGAAAATCTTCAAAGCACCCACGCAAAATAAAAGATGCTTCATCAAGCCTGAATGGTTTTATCTCATGTGTAATATCCGTTATATTTGCGGAAGGCAATATTTTCCAGATAGCACCCTTTGCTGCAGGCACGTAAAAGTCTTTGTATCCCAGGTCTGTGGTGAGTGTTATTATTGGTAAAGCCATAACGAATGAAACAAAATTATCCTATTTTTATGTTATCCTGTAAATAAACCATTTTGAGCGAAGCAAAGATCAATCTCGATGATGTGCATCCCATCAATTTTTTGGGTGTTAATAACCAAAATTTCAAGCTTTTACAACAGGCATTCCCCAAACTAAAAATCATAGCCAGGGGAAGTGAGATCATTTTAAAGGGCGACCCTGAAGAAATAGAACGGGTGAGCGGTAAAATAGAACTCATTCTGAAATACATAACCCGGCATAATACCATTACTGAAGAAAAACTGGTAGATATGCTCGGTGATATCCCTCCTCCAACCGTTCCTCATGATGAGGATGACCATAAGGATGCAGGGTTTTTATTGATCGGCAATGACGGGGCGGTGATACGCGCCAAAACCCCAAACCAGATCGCCCTGGTTGAAGCTGCAAATAATAATGACCTGATATTTGCTGTAGGCCCGGCGGGAACAGGGAAGACATATACTTCGGTGGCCATTGCGGTAAGGGCACTGAAAAGAAAGGAGATCAAGCGTATCGTGATCGCACGCCCGGCGGTGGAAGCAGGTGAGAACCTCGGTTTCTTGCCGGGAGACCTGAAAGAAAAAATAGATCCGTATCTGAGACCTGTTTATGATGCGCTGGACGATATGATCCCGGCCGACAAACTGAAGCAATATTTTGAGCAGCGGGTAATAGAAGTAGCGCCTCTTGCTTTTATGCGGGGACGAACTTTAAATCATGCCGTTGTGATCCTTGATGAAGCGCAGAATGCTACGCATACACAGCTTAAAATGTTTTTGACGCGTATGGGGCCTAATGCGAAGTTTATTATTACTGGTGACCTCACCCAGATTGACTTGCCCAAACAAGGGGCATCCGGATTATTGAATGCCCTTCATATCCTGAAAAACATTGAAGGAATAAGTATTGTAGAACTGACCGTTGAGGACGTTATCAGGCACAGGTTGGTGAAAAGTATCGTGAATGCCTATGAGCAGTTTAAGCAGATAGAGTAGGGAATTTATTATCTCAGCCTGATATAACTGATTTCATCCCTTTCAAAACTGATGTCAGCTTCGCAGGATTCCCATTTAATTAGGCACAGGGCAGTAGTAGCGAGTGCAAGGTTTTTGCCCTCTTTTTCATCAAAAAGCCAATAATTCGATGGAAAGACTTGTACAGAATTGTTGCTATTTGAGAAAATTTGTATATTATCAAAAGTTAATACTGAATCGGAAATGCTCCATTGTCCAGACATGGCAAATTGATTTCCATTAGTATTGAAATAACCATAAAAGCTGCTATCGCGTTTGAACGTAATAGAATCAAAATACTGTTTAAAATAATATTCCTGTTCCACTATAGTTGTATCCTTACCCACGTTTCCTGACAAAAAATGTGTGTAGTCTATATTGTTCTTATAAAGCGGGATTGATTTATTACTTTTGAGTACCCAAGTGCCAACAAGTGTATTTGGATAAGCAATAGTCTTGGACTGCGAGATTGAAGTACTTACTGATTTCTTGCAGCCAATTGAAATGATGGTAATCAGAATTACTAAAAAAAAGGTCTGTGATTTTATTCCCATTACTTGACAATTATAATGACTTTGCAATAAGACGAATAAAAACCCTTGATTGTTAGGAGTTGATTATCTTTAAACCCCTTCTTTTACCCCATCCACATAATACATGGCGATCAAGCCCTTGTTTTTGGCTTCAATGTTGCCACGGAATGTGCAGTTGAAGGAGTCTTTAATTTTTTCGTAAGTAGTGGCTGAGATATTTACTTTTCCGGTTTCGCAGTTTTGCTGGATGCGGGCTGCCGTGTTCACAGTATCGCCCCAGATATCGTACGCGAATTTCTTAATGCCCACTACGCCCGCTACAAGCGGCCCTGTATTTACCCCAACCCTAATCTCGAAATAGGGCTCATTTTTCAGGATTTTTTCCTGCTTTATTTTTTCGACACATTGCTGCATTTCTAAAGCTGCTTTGATCACTTCTGCCGGTGTACCTTTTGTGGCATCCGGCAAACCTCCGGCACATAAGTAAGCATCGCCAATGGTTTTGATCTTCTCCATCCCATAGCGCGCAGTGATAAGGTCAAAAGAACCAAAATATTGGTCGAGATCTGCTACCAGGTCCTGTGCTGACATTTGTTCGGCAATAATTGTAAAGCCTTTTATGTCTGCGAATAATACGCTGATCTCATCATACCCCCGTGCGGTAGTTTTGCCATATTTTTTTAGCTCCTCAGCCGTTTCTGATGGCAGGATATTGAGGAGCAATTCATCAGACCTGCTTTTCTCGGCCCTGATGGTTTTGATGGTTCTTATCTCAAAACGGTAACGACTGTACAGCACGATAACAATAACCAGCACAAGCCCTATGAAAATAATAAGCGAATTGCGCAGCAGTCCATCAAACTTCCGTGCACCTGTAAGTGAAGCTATTTTTTCCTGGTCTTTTTCCGTATCGTATTTTGTTTGAAGTTCAGCGATAGCTTTGCTTTTATCAACGCTGAAAAAACTGTCCTTAAGGTCTGTATAAAGTCTATAATTCTGGTACGCATTTTTGTCATCATGGATTTTTTCAAAATAGGCCGTCAGATTCCCATATATTTCCATTTCCGTATTTGATGATCCTGTTTTTTTTGCTAATATTAAAGCCTTATTGAGATAATAAAGAGCGCTATCGATATTTATCTTTTGATAAACTCCGCCTATATTATCATAAAGGTCAGCCAAAGCATGTTCATTTTTGAATTCCTGATAAATTTTTTCAGCCAAAAGGAAGTAAGAAAGTGCTTTTTTATGTTCCCCTTCATAATAATACGCCCCTCCAACATTATTGTACACATTAGCCTGTTCCTCTTTGTCATTCAAAGCGATAAATATATGAAGAGCCTTTATATAGTAAGATCGAGCAAGGTCGAATTTTTGATAACCATTGTATAATTTCCCAAAGTTTTCCTCCGCTTTAGCTTCAGTCAAAACATCGTGATATTTTTTGCTGATATTTAATCCTTTTTGGAAATAAAATCTGGCTTTGGCGCTGTCATTTAAGCTCAGATAAACCAGGCCTAAATTCAGATCCGTTATTGCCATACCGGCCTGGTCGTTTGCGGCTTCCCGTAGGTCTAAGCATTTCAAATGGAAATAGATAGCAGAATCGTATTCACCGGAGAGGCCGCAAATTTTTCCGAGTTTCTCATAAGCCGTAATAAGTCCGGGTTGAAAATTAATTTTTTCGGCTAAACTTATAGCATCATGTAAATATTTCTTGGCTTCTTCGTAATTCGTTGACCTATATGCCGTGGCGATAGAACTGAGCAGGTTTACCCTACTGGAGTCACTCAGGTTCGTGGATTTTAATGAATCAAGTTTCCTGTTTAAAGATTCATCATTCGATTGTGCAAATACCCCACATATATTCAGGCAAGCCAGGAATATTATCAGGCCGAATATCTTTATAAATTGTTTAGCCATTTAAGAACAAATGTAATTCTTTAGCAACAGCTTAGTTCGACAACGGGGCTGAAGTGCGAAACAGACATGTCATTCACCTCTTTTTGGAACAGAGATATTGAACAAAGATTTAAAACCCACCCAATAAAGGAACTTTTGAAGCAATGTAAGCTGCGGTTTAATAATTGGGCCGCCACCCCCCATGAGATGTATTGTTACCTGCTGTTGCGAAACTTTTCGCCCACCTATTGTTAATTGCAATGTTGAATTTCCCATTGCATAAGCCTCGGCGCCAGGTATGGTAGTAGCAATAAAATTCTGATTGGTATCTCCGGATGGCTGAGAGGATAAACTATAATTTACAGTAGCCCCATTAAAATCAGGGCCGGACGTACAAACAAGTTCAAGGTTATTGGCATCGTCGAGAAAAATGGCAAGCCCTACCCCGGGAGCGCTGCCTGTATTGCAAATGCAGGTATAGAGAACACCATTTATCCGTGGGGTGTTGTTCAGAAAGTTAAAAGAATTACTGTCCTGGAATTCAACCATGGAGATTGTAGCGCCTGTATTGGGATCATAATAATAATAAATATTCTGCACATTCGGCTGCTGCGACGTATAAACTGTGTTCATTAGCTTGTTTTTAGTAGTGAATGATAACCCCAAAGACAAAGATGAACATAAGTTTTTGATTGACAATGAAAAATGTTCATTGCCTGACTCCTAAGCCAACCCGTTGCAGCCAGAAGTACGATCGGTCGGGTTTTTGATATTTTTTTCCCGTTTCCGCGTTCCAGCCCGTGCTATTGATTCGATGTTTTAACAATTTCCTCCATAGCCTCCGGTTTACCTTCACCGGTGTCCAACAGGCTTAGTAAACTGTCTTTTATGTACCCGCTCCATGCATCTGCACAAACATCAAAACATTCCAGTTTGGGGACCAATCCTTTGTGCGTAAAATCTACCTGCGTTCTGTTGTTTTTGGTTGAAATGTTCCAGATTAATTGGGTGTCATTCCATTCCTTTTTGTTTTGGAGCCAGTCTTTATTACAGTCGGTCACATACCAGGCAATTCTTTTTCCGGAAATCAATTCTGTCACCTTTAAAGTGATGTAAACCTTTCCGAAATGAACCGTAAAACTATCGTTCAGCTTTTCTGAACTTCCTTCCATATTTTCGGTCCACCATTTGGTTACGTTGTTAATACTTCTAAATGCCTCTTCAGGTGTAGTATTCGCTAAAATGATTGTATGATAATCACTTACATTCATTTTTTTCGACAAAGCATCCTGGTAAGAATTTCGTCCTCCTTTCGGGTTGGGCTCTCCTTTACCTGTCATAATCAGGTTACGTAAACTACCCTGAATATAATTGGTCCATGCATCATGGCAGATATCATAACATTCATAAGCAGGAACCAACCCCTCGTGCGTGAAAATGATTTGCGTTTTGTCGCCTTTTTTTGAAATTTCAAAAATAATTTTAGTGCCTTTCCATTCGGTTTTGTCTTTGGTAAAATCAAAATGATTGTCCGTCACCAGCCAAACCACTTTCTGGTTGGGAATAACTTCCACTAATTTTATGTGACAATAATGAACGTCTTCATAATGATAATCAAACTCATCATTCAGCTTTTGAGTGCCGCCTTCAATGTCTTCTGACCACCACCCACGAACATTATTGATGGCATTAAAGGCTTCTTCAGGAGTTTTGTCAACCAATATGGTTGTGGTAAAATCTGATGTTTTCATAATGTTAAAAATTTATTTGTCAGGCTAAAACCAGTTTCTGTCCTTCACCCGAGGTTATTAAACTTGATAAACTCTGATGGATGATCTGGGTCCACGCGTTTGAACAGGCGTCGAAGCACTCAATTTGGGAAACCAACCCGATGTGTGAAAAACGGAGTTCCGTTTTTCCGTTCTTCTCAGTAATTTCAAAACTGATCTTTGTCCCGGTCCATTCATGAGCATCTTTCGTGAAATTGAGATTACTGTCTGTAATCAGCCAGACTACTTTTTGGCCAGGGATCATTTCAACCACGCGCTGCTTTGAAAAATGAATGTCTTTATAACGATAGGTGAACTCGTCATTCAATTTGGCTGAATTGCCTTCAATGTCTCCCGACCACCATTCCCGAACATTATTAATCGCACGGAAGACTTCTTCCGGAGATTTGTCTACCAATATGGTAGTTGTAAAATCTGATGTTTTCATTCTATTAATTATTTTAGGTTTTAATTTATTCTTTGATAATGAATGATATGCACACCAGATTTTAATTGCGTACTTTCAACAAATTTAAGAGGTTGATTTGTATCAGAGTCCATTTTGTCGAAAAAGGGAATGCCTCCGATACCAGCAATGATTGGGAAAACGCAGAAATAATAGTCATCGATCAGCTTCATTTTTGTAAATGCCTCAATCAGGCTTGGGCTGCCAATGATAAGTAATCCTCCTTCACCGTCTTGCTTATAAGAGTTAATGTTTCCGGCGTCGATCTTAGTTTCAATGGTGGAGTTGTTCCAGGTAGCCGCTTTCAAAGTAGTTGAATATACTATTTTGGGTATATCAGTCAGCGCTTTCGCCATTCTCATTTGCCATTCGGGCGTATTTTCATTTTCGAGCCTGGATGTCTGAATTTTTTGCAATATTTCGTAAGAGTTGCGACCAAAGGTAACTGCCTGAGAATCGGAGAGCAGTCCATGCCAGAATTCATTATATTCCGGATCGGTTTTGATAATCTGACCGTCTACAGATCCATTTGGCGTGGTAATGATTAAACTTATTACTTTTCCCATGTTATTTGTTTTAGTGGTTTTGTTAATTTATCTGAAGAGGACGTATTTCGATGTTTGCATTAGATTCTAAAATAGGACATCCTTTGGCAATTTCAATTGCTTCATCGATGTCCTTAGCCTGAATAATTGTAGATCCCCCGATAATTTCCAGTGCCTGCCCAAAAGGAGAATCAATTATTGTTTTTTTTGAACCGTTCACCTGTCGGCCAATGGGTTCCAATGGTTCACTCGCCACATGCACCCCTTTTTCAGAAAGGGCAATTACCCAATCTATCAACTTTTGTTTAAGAGCCAGTATAGCTTCAGGAGACCCACCCGGTTGATAGACATCGCTGCCTCTGAATATGAGCATGAATTTTTTCATTTTTTTTGTTTTAATGTTTTTGTTATTTAATCCTACAAAATTATTGGCTAATCATAAACTGGAAGGGGTGCAAAATGGACTTCTTGATAGGTTGATTTGGACATAATGAATTTGTATCTTTGCTAAAAAAATACATTCCACTTACCTTCTCCTTTAGGAGAAGGAATCAGGATGAGGCAAAAAGCAATGAAACATATAACTATAGTCGTTCCGGAAGGGAACGCTGTTCTGGCCTGCATTACGGGGGCATTTAATATCCTGAACACTGCAAATTCATATTGGCAGAAGATAGGAAACAAGCCCAGGGTTGAAATTTGCATTGCAGGTTTTATGAAAGAACTAAAATTGGATTCAGGCTTTCTTTCAATTTTTCCTGCGGATATTGAAAAAGTCAAAAAAACAGACCTGATCATTCTGCCCGCCGCTCCTTATACGGATCATCTGTTTAAAGATAATACAGATCTTATCAGCTGGATGACAGCACAGTATAAGAATGGCGCTGAAATAGCTTCGATGTGTAGTGGTGCATTTTTGCTGGCCTCATCAGGTTTGCTGGAAGGGAAAACCTGCTCTACGCATTGGGAGGTAGCGGAAAATTTCAGAATGATGTTTCCGGATGTGCACCTGCAAACTGATCAGCTGATTACGGATGAAAATGGGATTTATACGAATGGCGGCGCTTATTCTTTTCTAAACCTGATGATTTACCTGGTAGAGAAATATTTTGACAGGCAAACAGCCATTTATTGTTCTAAATCTTTCCAGATTGAAATGGACCGCAACAGTCAATCAGAATTCGCCATATTTACAGGGCAAAAACGACATGGAGACGAGATGGTAAAAAAAGCGCAGGCATATATTGAATCTAACCTGGATGAAAAAATATCTATTGAATATTTGTCATCTAAATTCGCTGTGGGCAGGCGAAATTTCGACAGGAGATTTATCAAAGCCACCGGAAATACACCCATTGAATATGCACAGCGTGTGAAAATAGAATCGGCCAAGAAGGCTTTTGAATCCACCCGAAAAACCATCAATGAAGTAATGTATGAAGTTGGCTATTCGGATGTTAAAGCATTTCGTGAAGTGTTCCGGAAAATTACCGGTATGTCACCGCTTGAATACAAAGGAAAGTATAACAAGGAGGCTGTGGTTAAGTAATAAAAATCAACTTACTTTGCTCACTTATGTACGATGAGTTTAAATCATTCCTAAAATATTTCATTGATTTTGACGATGAGGAATTAAACAAAATAACAGAATGTTTTAATCCAAAATCAGTCAAAAAAAATACTGTTTTACTTTCCCAGGGAGATGTGTGTAATAAGTTTTATTATGTCGGGAGCGGATGTATCCGGACTGGTTTTATTACAAAAGAAGGGCATGAAAAAACAAGATACGTTATGTGCGATCCCTCTATCGGGACTGCATTAACAAGTTTTATTTCCCAAAAACCTTCTTTTGAATTTATTGATGCTCTTGAAGATACGGAGTTATTGGTGATCAGTTACGAGGATTTTTATAAACTGAACGCTGAAATGACCAACTGGAAAGTATTCTATCAAAGAATATTAGAGATGGCCTATTCTTTTCAGAACAAAAAAATAGAAAGCCTGGTAACCCTTTCTGCGAAACAGCGATATGAACTGGTACTTAAAGAGACTCCTTTTTTAGTCCAGCGTCTATCCAATAAAATATTAGCCTCTTATATTGATGTGTCGCAGGAAACCTTAAGCAGGTTAAAATCCAAATAGCCTTTTTTGATCTATGTCAATGCTCAATGATTTGAGGCAGGGTATTTTTGCCCCGTAATCACAATCATTAATTATTTAAAACAAAAACAATGAGAAAATTAACGGTATTTAACTTCATGACACTCGATGGCTATTTCGAAGGACCTCAAAAAGGCGAATATGCCTGGCACAAGCATCAGCAAAGCAGCGAAGAAACGGAATATGCAGAGGACAAATTGCAATATGAAAACACGCTGGTAATGGGTCGTGTTACTTATGATCAGATGATAAGCTTCTGGCCCACAGAGAATGCCATCAAGATGTTCCCTGATGTGGCAAAAGGAATGAACAAGGCAGAAAAAATTGTATTTTCAAAATCCATGGAAAAATCCGACTGGAACAACACCAGAATAATCAATAGCAATATTGTTGAAGAATTAAAAAGAATAAAAAATATGCCGGGTAACGACATGACCATACTTGGCAGTGGAAGTATTGTCACACAATTCGCCGAAAATGGTTTGATTGATGAGTTTCAATTCATGCTCGACCCAATTGCCATTGGTAGTGGAACATCTATATTTAAAGGCATCAAGCAACCATTAAATCTCGAACTCATTTCGAGCAAGGCATTTAAAGATGGCGTAGTTGTTCTTACATACAAGCCAATTTGATTGGCTTGTATTGGGGATACACTATTGCGCTACGTGGTACCTGATTAACTGCCAGGTAGTTCCGGATACGGTTTTTTGGATAACGCCGATATTTTTGGCCCACCAGATATGGGTTATAGGAGTTGGAACTACGTAACCACCCTGCGAATTTATTTTGAACTCTTTTACAGATTGGTATAGCGTTCCTGCAACAGTCAGATTTTCTGAAGAGTTCGTTAAGGTCATATTACCCCACTCGTCTAATTGAACACCGCTGATAGGTGTGTAATAAGTCGTTTCATAATTAGACCAATTGACATATTTAACATGATAATCGTTATTCACGCCGTTACCATCTGCAGCAAATTTTCCATTAATAGATGAAAACAAGGTATCTGTAAATTCTTCAAAAGGACCAGGGCCGTCAGACCCATCGTCTCCAGGGTGAATAAATTGGTTGTGAGAAAATAAAAAAATGCTATCGAGATCGGCGGAATTCGTGCTGTCCCGGTATATCCAATAACTACCTACTTTAAAATCGGTATAGTCTTTAAGCTCCCTTGTCATGTACTGGGTTGGTTTATTTACAGGTAGTATACAAGACCAGCAACAAGTCAACAAAAA
>Ga0207063_1197_pt1 | contig 12132 bp, 5 predicted proteins | sample Alteio_BWMinCont_29_FD_153462 | JGI IMG/M metagenome (GOLD analysis project Ga0207063, IMG submission 153462) | Enriched cells from forest soil in Barre Woods Harvard Forest LTER site, Petersham, Massachusetts, United States -... | ecosystem: Environmental > Terrestrial > Soil > Temperate forest >...
AAGGCCGCGTGGATTCGGCGAAAGCGCGCGGAGGCTGCTGGAGCTGGTTTTTGCGCACGATGCTATAAAGCACGCCCAGACGTAGGATATAAGGTGTGTCGTCCTTGTCAATCGAGCATTGGCGAGCATAGAAAACGTCGTCGCGCTCTAGCCACTCAACGGGCCGAATGGCAAGAAATCATTGCAGCGCACGAAGCTGCTGCCGATAAGGCACACGCGCACCATCTTTTTGATGAAGCTGCCCAACACTACCAAGAGGCACTAAATGTTGCGGCAATCGTACCAGGCGATCGTCAGCGTCTCGTGCAGAAACTCGGCTTCGTGTCATTCTTCACGAGCGATCCCGCTGCTGCAAATACTTGGCGTGACCGTATGCTGGATTCGTATCTCAGTGACACTGAAAAAGCCGAAACAGCGGTTAGAACACTCTTACAGATTGCGATCCAAATGTGGATCGACTCGAAGACCCAAGAATCATTAGCCCTGTGCGAGAAAGCGGTGCGCATTGCAGAAGCGCATGGCACAAGCAGGCTTCGCAAGGTTGCTACGCTTCATTTGGTGGTTCATTTGTGCCTCTTAGGTCGATTTGATGATGCGGCACAGTATTTAAGTAATTTAAAAATTGAACCTACTGACGATCTCACAATACAAACACGTTATTATTGGAAAAAAGGCCTCATTGCTGCAATGCGCGGATCGGCAAGCGAAGCCTATAACTACTTGGAAAGATCCAGTGAATATGCTAAAGATACTACTGACTATTCCTTTATTCCAGGCATTCTAGGAGATTACGCCGTTGCAGCGATTGCCTTAGGCGATCTCCAACGTGCAAGAGCACTCTACGAGCAATTACTATTGATCGTTCGCCGGAATCATATGGGATGGTACGTCCCACAAGCCTGCATGGATTATGCGCACATTCTCGCACGAATGGGTCAATATACGAGCGCGCATGGCTATCTACTCGAAGCCCTCTCATCGGATGCGCACGCCCCAACCCTTGAGGTTCAGTTTGTCTCGATCGGTATCCCAATTGCGCTTACCCTCAACGACGAGACGACATTGAAAAAATGCATTCGCCCCGCCGCAATCGATCTAGCATTTCAATCGGGTGAGCCGGCACGAGTGGGGCCTGTGGCTGCAGCTTTTGCGCGGCTCTATGCTAAGTGGGATCAGCGAGAAAAGGCAGGTAAGCTGCTCCATCGCGCGCTGGATGTCGTTACCTACGTCGATGAGAGTATCGATTTGCCGCTCGCAGTCGCGCAATGCGGTGCGCGTACGGATATTCCAGCTGCACGCGCATTGCTGGAAACACGTATGCGTCTTCCATCCGCTCATGTCGCGCAGGCGTGTTTGCTGCTCTTTGATGCTCTTGTTGCACAGCGTACGCAAAAGCGAGAATATCTGCAAAATGCCACGGAAGCTGCTGAACGATTTGATCGGTTGCAGTGGAGTGCCTATAGCGATCTTGCGCGCTCACTCATTCCATTACCTCATTCAATTTCATCAGCCCATACGCTACGTGAACAGCCGTTTTCCGATGCATTGCTTACCCTAACGGAACGCGAGCGACAAGTTGTCGAACTTGTGCTCAAAGGTCAGACCAATCGTGCAATCGCGCAGCAACTCAATATTCGCGAACACACGGTAGAGAAACATATGGGTTCGATCATGAATCGCCTTGGGATTCGTTCGCGCCATCAACTCGTTGGCGCCGTGGCTGGGCAACCATAGGAACATAGATCGTTGGAGCTTGACGCTACGTTACCAAGCATACCGGATTCCGGGATGCGCGGTGCATGCCCCGGTGCTATGTTTGTGAGGCGGGGAACTTCGTTGCCAGCGCCTTCGTGGCGTTTGAGGAGGATGACTATGTTCACAGTAATTTCACGCGTAAGTGTAGTAGCGATGTTCCTTTTCATACTATTTGCTCAAACGGTGCGCGCGCAGATTGCACCAGGCGTGCTACAATCCGCCGCTCAGACCGCAACCGTTAGCGGTACGGTCGTTCAAAGTGATGGCGCTTCGGTGCCCGGTGCAGACGTGAAATTAATGGGACCTGCAAACCTTACGACGAAGAGCGATATACACGGTGTATTTAATTTTTCCAGCGTGCCTTATGGAGTATATCGTTTGCTCGCAACTGCACCACATCTTGGTACTGCATCACGAGATACAGTGGTTGTTAAAGGAGATATCAATGTCACAATTCAATATGAGAGTGTGAACGGGAGCCTTAAAGAAATCGCTCGGGTATCAACGCACACTTCTGGCGCGAATATCAATGTTACACCGGCAAATATTGCGACGGTGAATCCAAGTGAGTACGCCTTTCAAGGAAATGTTTCGTGGAAACAGTTGCTCGATAAAATTCCGGGTGTTACCGCGGGCGGAAATCTCTACGGAGGACAGCTTGGTCTCCTCTCGACACCCGATAATCCATTACAACCCATCATTCTTTCGATAAACGGTGCGTTGCCGTACGAAACTTCGGTGACGCTCGATGGTATGCCCTTAGAAAGCAGCTCATTCATCGCTTCCCAGGGCGATGGGGTCGATCTTGGCCTTTTGCCAATGGCGAGCTTCGATGCCGCTGATGTAGTACGGGGCCCTGGGGCCAACGCGCCGAGCATCGTTGACTCGATCGGGGGAAGTTTTGTACTCCATGGCCCCGGTCGCGTCAGTGCAAACCACTTCGATTTTTCGATCGGAAACGACGCATATGGTGGAATTCTCGCGAACGCGAAAGCCGCCATTCGTTGGAATCGACTATCGGCAACCGTTCTTTATGAAACCTATACGAGCCCGGGGCCGTTCGGTAACCAGAGCGTTATCCCCGCATCTCCCGCGGGATATTCCACCTATGGACCGATTGCTGTAAACGGGCAAGCGTTTAGCGCTACCGGAAGTTATGTGAATCCAATTCCCAGCTATAGCCAGTGCTATTGTGAAATGAAAACATCGCTACTCTACTGTTGCGTTCCGCTGACATCGGATTGGAAACAACACACCGGAGCAGTCGCGCTTTCATATGATGTTTCACCTTCGGTTACGGCGCAGGTGTATTATGCGGGATCGTCGACTTGGGCTCCGCAGCTTTTTTCCAGTAACCCGGTTATTTTCGCGCCAAGTGCCGGCTACGCCGGAGGCATTAGCCCCGGTACACAGAATTTCATAGCGGCGGATCTTACAGGTGCGGGTAACTCGATACAGCAATCCTCAAGTCTGTTAGAAGAGAAGGTCACAGCATATATGGGATCCGGCGTGCTGCGGCTCGCCGCCGTGCAAAACAATTCATTTGTAGCGTACAATGCTCCTGGACCGAGTTTTCTTCCCAACGGTCAGTACACGCTGTATGGTACCGGCTACTATGCCAGCGCCCCGTCGACGCCGGTAAACTTCAACGGAACCTCGGCAACATTAACATTCCTCCCGGATAGTGAAACGGAATCGGAGTGGACAAATAATCGCGATCTTCTGGCGAGTTACGCTGTGCAAATCGGTTCGGCTGTACACGCCGGCGTTTCGTTCGTGAGTTCATACTATAATGCTCCGTTAGCCCTCAATGAGAATTATGCGGGGTTCCCGTACTCTTTTCATGTTTCGACCGCAGACGCTGAAACTACGAATGAGCTGCGACTTAATTTTGGATCCGAACTATCGAGCAAACTTTCAGCCGATGCCTCATGGTATATTGCGAAGGGGCATTATCACGTGAAGAATCCGAATGATCCAACCGGCATCTCGCACGTGGATGTTAACTTCCCCTATAGCGCACCACGAATTGGGATCGTTTGGCGAGCAAACCCGAACACTGCCGTCAGAATTGCCGCGGGTGGCGGCTATGCCCTTCCACCAATTTGTTATATTGATGGCGCAAGCGCTACGTATTTGTACGGTCCGTACTATTACGAATTTGCTACTAACCTGAACTTGAAGCCGGAGACATCTTTCGGGTTCGATTTCGGAACCGATATACGTATGCACCGTGATACGGTACTCTCTTTCGATCTTTATCGGACAAATTTGTTTGGGCAGTTTTATGAGTCTTCGACATTGACCGGCACACATAATGGGCTTCCGCTCTATATCGACCAATACGGTAACTTGTCGCAGTCGCGCTATGAGGGCGTTAATCTCGACATTCGCCACGAAGTATCCAAAGGCGTCTACTGGCATGGGGCGCTTGGCCTCACGCGCGCGTATGTCGTGAGCGTACCCGCAGGATTTTATGATTCTCCATCGACCGGACCGAACTCGGCCAATACGTACGTTGTTACGGGCGCCAATTTCGATGGTGAGTTTCAATCGACGGTTCCGTACGCCAATGGTTCCGCGACTATTGGCTATCGCTGGTCTCCTGGAAAGTATATCGATCTTTCTCCAACCTACTATGGGAAAAATAATTTATACTTCGTGCCGGCATTCGTTGAATTTGATGCTCATGCAGGATATCCACTAACACGAGACGTGTCATTGATCGCAACATTGAGAAATCTGACCGGTATCTATGATGGAACGTATCAGCGATACAGCCCTGTACTGGTTGCACCTGTCATTGCTGGATTACCTTATCCATTGGAGCCGGTACCATATGGCCCGAGAACGGTGATCGTAACACTGAACTTTAGCCATTGAAAATGATCGTACGGGCTTTGTCCTTCGCGTCTATCGTGACATTGATTGTCGTTGGGATAGTAGCTCTGGCTCGCCCGGCTTCACGGGTAATACTTGGGAAAACGGTTGGTATTACCTCTGCCGGCGCGGGAAATATTGTGGAGTTGATGTGGGCGTACGCGCATCCTAGCGATGGTAGGCATCTCATGGCGTGTGGGATGATATCGGTTCCCCAGGACAATATTATGGCAGGCTATGTGTATAGTTCGGGCGATAATGGAAAAACGTGGCGACGTACGATGCTCGAGAACTCAACGAGGTTTGTCTCGGAAGAGAATTGCCTCTATGGTGAGAATCACCGGGCATATTTCACCGCAGGCGCTTCTAATTTTTTCAATGGGCAGCCCCATCACGAATCCGGCCATCTACACGTATTTACTTCCGCTGATGATGGCTTCACCTGGCAACGTGCGTATACCCGCGCAAAAGGTTGGATGGACTGGACGTATCTCGCAGAGATTCCTGCAACGAGCGGTTTCCCGCGCAACCTCGTCGTCCTGGCGAACGCGGGTACGGATCGCCTTGGTCACTGGCTTCCATCGCGCCCGGTTGCTATCGCTTCTAACGATGACGGGCGGACGTTTTCCGATTTGGTTCCTTCCGTAAACGGCCGCCATTACCAGTACATGTGGATCGGTGGTACCGTTGTTTTGCCGAATGGAACTACGCTGCTTTCAGGTACTGTTGGAGTTGGGCAAGCTTACGCAAACGAGAAGAAGGCTCAAAAAACGCTCTCCCCGCAAGTGGATATTTTTGCGTATTCTCCGCATGATAGACGGCTGTATTTACGTGCGACCATCGACCGTAATACAAAGAAAGCCGATGTTTTTTTCGTTTCGCTAGCTCAAGATCGTAGCGCTGGAAGATTCAATAGCCGTCTATACGCGGCATGGACGGCAAGTTATAAAAAAAAGAACGGTGATGCGTCGAAAATCGAGCTCGCTGTATCCGATGACGCAGGAATTCATTGGTCATCGCGTACGGTGTTGAGCAGTCTGGGTATCTATTCGCCCCGCTTGTGTCGCGGTAAATCCGTGTTCGGAGAGGTTCATCTTGCGGTGAACCCCGAGGGCGTGCTTGGGATTCTCTGGGCGGAGAACGAACGTAATTTGCTCTTCGCATCATCACGCGATGGTGGGCGAACGTTCGCCCCGAGTGCTGTTGTTGCTGGCTATCGCCGTGCGCCGGCTATGCGTATCGAAGAGGTCTGGCCAAGCGACTATTATTGGCAAGCCACGGTGCTTGCCTATCAAGCCGGAAAAACGGACGTGTACCGCGATTGGGAAGTGTCTCCTGGCTTTGCCGTCGTTCTCACAGCGGGAAACCTCGATTCTGCAGACAGCGCTCTCGTAGCAGATGCCAGTGGTACGTTTCATGCGTTTTGGTCGCAGCCGCGCGAAGATGTAAGTGAGAATGCATTGTATACCCGGAGTATTGTGGCCGCGACAAGCGATGGTTCCGGACGACCGCTCCTGCACGATCCAACGAGCTCGAATTCCTGTATGTTCTTGACGGAACAGCAAGTACATCCTTCGCTACCTGTGCCACAGCCGAAATTCACGGCACTCCCAGGAGAGCGTGAGATCACAAAATCGATCGCGGTGAATCCGCTGCACTATCACTACGATGTGACATCGCATACGATCGATGTGGATGTAGAGTTTGTAAACACAGGCAAAACAATGGTACGAGGCCCTCTCAGGGTTGTCGGGATCACTCCGCACTCGGATTTCGGGGTACCGGTTTCACTCAACCCCTCTGAGAGCATTGGCGGTCAACCCGTTTGGGAGGCTCGCGTTCCCTCCGGCGGCCTTCCGCCGCAAGGGCATGGCGGGGCAATGCATTTCGCATTCCGGGTGAAAAGTTTCCGCATACCGCCTTCCCTCTTTTATACGACGGGAGATGGGGTCGCCCTCAAGCTCCGCATTTTCGAACCACTACAATACCCGGGCAGATAGAAACGGCGAACAGATTATCCTACCCTGGTGCGTCACGGCTTGGTTAAGATACAGGGAAGAGGACTCAAAAATGGGATAATTGGGGTATACGGGAAATTGGAGTATTAAGGTACCGCACCTTATTTAGGTACGGTACAACCGCAAGGATGCTTTAAATGCTCATAGCTGCTGTGCCGCCCTCACAATTCGTTGCATCTGAGGGCTCCCCATATGCAACCGCCGGTGCGGTTCATAGCCTGCCCGCTCGCGATTTCGACGGGTTGCAGATAATTATTGTCGATCCCAGCACCGGGAAGGTCACTATTCGTGACGTGGCCAGCGAATCTGAGGTTGCCGCCAATTCTGCTACTGATCCCAAAACGACCCCAGATGCTCCCAAGGCGACGGCAGATCAAAAAAGTGCTCCACAGGATGCATGCGCGAACGATGACGGCAGCCCAAGTCTTTTCGCGATAATAAACCGCCCGGATGCCAGCGATTCGACTTGCACGGTAACTCCGCACGCATTTTTGGCCGAGTTCGGTTATGGAAATGAAATCGTACATGATGGCATGAGTCGCAACGTGAGCTACCCTCAGGGCTTTCTTCGCTACGGGATAAATTCACGGCTGGAATTCGATATCCTTGGGCCGGAAACGGCCGTGCAGCGTAACGGGAGCAACCTCCAGCGAGGCTGGTGCGATAGCGGGATCGGGCTCAAATTGCAAACCGGCTCGATCGGCAACGTGCATCTTGCAGTGGGTGGATCGCTAACGCTACCGAGCGGCTCATCAGCATTTACCAATGGTGCGCCAACTGAAGTGCTAAACTTCGACGCGTCCTCCGATATAACACCCAGTATGTCGTGGGGAACGACACTTGGTCTCGCTTCACAGCCTGGGCAACAGCTGGATGGAACGACGGCTCGTTATGCGGCGTTGCAGCCTGCTTTCGTCGTTGACCACAATCTCGGCGAGAAAGCCCAAGTGTACTTTGAAGCATTCGGAGTGACGCGCATTCGGCCGGACGGCGGCTCCTTGTTCGGCATCGACGGTGGCTTCCAGTATCTGCTTTCCCCGCGGTTTGAGATCGACGTGGAGGGTCAGAGTACCGTGACAGACGTGGCACATGCCCACGCCTTGGGCGCAGGCTTTGGTATTCTCTTATATTGAGATGGCCAAAATAACCGCCATGCTGTTCGTCTATGAATGGAGAGAAGACTCGTGAAAAACTGGACTATTCGCGGGCGGATTCTTGTGAGCTTTTCTGTTGTTTTGGCGCTGATGATCGCCATGGGAAGTCTTGCCTTCCTCTATTCCGCAGGCATTCAACAAGAGACGACTGGCGTAAAAGGCGATGTTTTGCCGGGGATGTACATCAGCTATGGAATGCAGAGTGGCTGGGAAAAGAATTATGCCTTGACCGAAGAGTACCTTGTTCAAGATACCAACGCTGGGCGGGAGAGTATCGAAACACAACTCCGGACCAATCGCGCACAAGTGGAAGCTCTGCTCCACACCTATGAATCGTTCGATAACGATAGTGAAGAGCAAGCAAACCTCACGGCTATTCAGAAGGCGAGTGCCGCATATTTCGGTGCTCAGGCAGATGTATTGAAGCGTAGTTCCCTGGAAAAAGATAACGAGGCAGGGATTATACTGCGGGATCGATTGGCTCCCGCTCTCCGGAAGATCGAGTCGGCTGCTCAAGTGCTTGTCGATCATAACAAAGCCGATGTCGAAACATCGATGAGGCATATTTCCACTTCGTTTACCGCGGCCAAAACCGGTATCTTGCTCAGTTTTGTGCTTGCTGTTTTGCTCGCTTTAATTTGCGGTTATTTTTTGATGCGGGCGATTTCCGTGCCGCTGGTGCGAATCGTTGGCGCGGTCGATGCGATGCGGACGGGAGATTTTTCAACGCGCTTAAACCTCGATCGGCGTGACGAATTCGGTATTTTGGCGGAAGGCTTCGATCGCATGAGTAACGAGTTGGCGAGCCTGGTAGGCCAAGTGCAGAAATCCGGAGCCCAAGTCAACAACTCCGCGAGTGAGATCGCCATTACGGCCAAGGAACAGCAAGCGACGGCAAGTGGGATTGCGGCTACCACGATTCAGATCGGCACTACGTCAAAGGAAATTTCCGCAACTTCCAAAGAGCTGGTCCGAACAATGGCGGAAGTCTCCGCAGCAGCCGAACAGTCGGCCGCCCTTGCTGATAATGGACAAGCTGGAGTAACGCAAATGGAAACGACGATGCACAGGATCATGGCGGTGACCGGTTCGGTCAATGACAAGCTGGGGGTACTCAACGAGAAAGCCGTCAACATTAACCAAGTCGTTACCACGATCACCAAAGTGGCCGACCAAACAAATCTCCTCTCGCTCAACGCGGCGATTGAGGCCGAGAAAGCCGGCGAATACGGGCGAGGTTTCTCCGTTGTAGCGACCGAGATCCGGCGGTTGGCCGATCAGACGGCGGTGGCGACGCTTGATATCGAACGAACGGTCAAGGAAATCCAGTCTGCGGTTTCTTCCGGTGTGATGAGCATGGACAAGTTCTCGGAAGAGGTCCGGCGCGGTATGCAAGAGGTGCAGCAAGTTGGGGTACAGCTTTCGCAAATCATCCAGCAGGTTCAAACGATGGCGCCGCGCTTCGAAGCGGTTAATGAGGGGATGCAAGTACAGGCGACTGGTGCAGAACAAATCTCGCAGGCATTGGTTCAGTTGAGCGAAGGGACCCATCAAACCGCGGAATCGCTGCGTCAGTCCGCTCAGGCGATCGATGGGTTAAACGAAGCAGCTACCGATTTGCGCAACGGCATTTCCCGATTCAAGTTAGAGAGATAGCCAAGGAGCTCTCATAACGGTTACATATAAGGAAGATCTAACCAATCGCATTAGCCTGGTTTTCGAGAATTTCTCTATGGAGCTCTATTGGCTTCCTGCAATTTGCGCAAGGCTTCCCAACGTCGATACTGTGCGGCTTTTGTGGAGTCTGGATCTTCATATCCTTGAAGCCAAAAGCGAAACCAATCAACGTTGCTTTGCTGAGAAGCTAGACGGTCCAGCGGCTTCTGCAAGATATGCTGGCCATCGGGTATATATAGTAAATCCACAGGCTTTTTCTGCATGCGCAACGAGGCATAGATCTCCCATTCCTCAAGGATCGATTCAGGACCGATCGTTCCGATCAAGAGTGGTGTATGAACGCGATCCAACTGAAAACTTGGGGCATTTTTTACCCAAGCCATTAAACCTTGTCCAAAGGGGGTTGTACCGTACATCTGTTCCTGTTCCGGTTGCGGCTGCTCCATCCCGAAAAGCATATATTGCATGTAACTTTCATCTACACCATCGGTTATGGAAGCTGCGGTAAAAAGCTGTGGATCTTTGATAAGCGCACCTTCTACATAGTAGCAGGTACGGCTAAAACCGATGACGCCGACTTTTTTCGGATCGATCAATCCCATAGCATTCAATTGTGCAATGGCCGATTCAAATCCAAGAAGCTGATCAGAGAGTTCTTGCGAAGAGGTTGCGTACATGTGTTTCGTGTTATATCCCATTTGCAGCACGATCATTCCGGCGCCCGCGAGTTGTCTGGCTGCAAATGCCGTCGTATACGTTCCATCGGTCATGAAGTCATTCTCATGAAAAAAACCGTGGGTTTGGATAACCAGGGGGTAGCGTTTGCCGCTGACATACCTCGGCGGCTTCGCCAATCCCGCTGTCCATTCATATCCGCTCGAATCCTTCCAGTGAATAATGGACTCATCTCCAAACTGCATATGTGTCAGTTGTGGATTGGGATCCCACAGCTTTTTGGTAATCCCCCTCTGCAGATCTGTTGCCCAAAGCGCCGGTGGCATATTCACACCTTGTCGTAGCATCACAGACAAGGCCCCCGCGAGCGATAGTGTAGCATCCAGCTTGCTCATCGTTGATTTTACAAACTGCCACTCTCCGTTTTCAAAATGATAGTGTTCATCCGTGTATGTCTGATCGGATAGGTTTTCCATATGGAGAACGACATCATTGTCAGTTATTCCAAATGAATCGCTTCGTAATCTAGGGCTTTGATCGACAGATGTGTATCTGTTGAATACAAGACAATGTATCGTCGACCCATACCCATCGACAATTGCCGCAACGCAGGGATAACGTTGCTGTGCCCGCTCCGTACTATTAACACCCTCGAGTGGGAGGAATGTATTGGTTATCAATATCCGTTTTCCCGACGGAGACCATATCGCACCATCATGATGCAACGAGCCTAAACTCTTAGCGCTTGGAGCTTGAATAAGGATCTGTATTTTCCCCATTGCAAGATCAACGAGTCTATAGGTGAGAGGGAGCTGCGACGGTGCTAACGCGGCAAGATTTCCTGGTTTGATCCGAAGGTATGGATACTGCGGATCTGGTTCAAATGTGGCCCACAAAGATGGAATCTGCTTGACGGGAAGCAGAATGATAAGTGCATTTCCGGCGGGAGAAATGCTAAAGACACTATTATCAAACAATTGGAGCGGATGCGCCGGATCTCCGGTAATCCTCCGATTCATGCCCTTTTGGACGACCCAAAGCGTATCGGGGCTATCGTTATCGGTTAAATCAGGAAATAGGACCGAATCCCACCCCTGCCCTGTTATATCGATAGCGTCAGGATTAATGCGTTCTCCAACCGGATGAACCTTTCGGGGTGACGTAGCCTCATAGGCAATAGAATCCCCAGCGGCAACGAATTCTTTCACGTCGTAACCCTGCGGGCTCAATGCATGCATCGAACCTGAAGCAAGAGTGGCCTCATAGAGACGTCGCTCATTGGGTGCTCCACCCTCTGCGGTAAACAGCACTCCTTGCGAATTCGGAAACCATTGGAACGCAAAGATCGTCGACTCATAGGGACAGTTATCTTGTGTCTGTGGAATAGAAGCTATACGAGCAATGATGTGTGGTCGCGGAGCTTTGCCGCCCCGGAGGTAATCCTGTACAGCCGATGTCGAAAAAACCGAGATTGACGAAGCAATCGTATTCGAGTGAATAATTCCTCGATAGGTAACGAATGCAAAGTAGTGATTATCCGGAGAAAATTCTATCTGTGTACCGGAGCAATCTCCGTTAGGATCGGGGAGAAAGTGTACCATTTCAATTGAGTCGCGTACCGTAAAAACACGGCCTGAGGCAGAGCTATGTGTACAGTATATCGCTATAGGCAAGATAAGGAGAAGAATGCTCCTGAAGAGCCGTTTCGGCGTTTTCATTCTCGCTTTCGTTAGAGATGAATCGAGGTTGTAAGTATAATTGTGCGTGGGCCATATTCTTCTCCATAGAGTGGATAGGGAAGTCCTGCAATCGTCGGGGCACCACTCATACTTTCCGGTGAAAACAACACCACTGGGCGGTCGTAGATTCCCGTAATATTGCGAAACGATGCCAACAGCGAGATAGTTTTCGTCAGTGGATAGCTCACCTGCCCATCGACTTCCACGAAGGCCGGACGGAAATACGTATTGCCG
>Ga0207063_1198_pt1 | contig 12118 bp, 12 predicted proteins | sample Alteio_BWMinCont_29_FD_153462 | JGI IMG/M metagenome (GOLD analysis project Ga0207063, IMG submission 153462) | Enriched cells from forest soil in Barre Woods Harvard Forest LTER site, Petersham, Massachusetts, United States -... | ecosystem: Environmental > Terrestrial > Soil > Temperate forest >...
GCGCCAGGAAGAATTGTAAGGCTGCCATGTTGCAGTAGTCTATACATCTTTACAGCATGTTCGGGTGTGATCACATCATGATCACCAATAAGGATCATTGTAGGCGATTTAATTGATTGTAGATTAAGGTTGTAGCTTTGTCTTATTAAACTTTAACAAAAAAAAATAACATTATGAAATCAACAAAAATCATTTATTGGATTGTCACCGGCCTCTTTGCATTATTTATGATATTCGATGGCTTCCAGGAGGTTATGCAGAAAAAAGAAGCCGCTGATTTCATTATCAAATTAGGCTATCCCGCTTATTTCGTTCCATTCCTGGGCGTCGCAAAAATACTGGGCTCTATTGTCATACTTATTCCTGGATTTCCCAGGCTAAAAGAATGGGCTTACGCGGGCTTTATATTTGATCTGGGCGGAGCTACCTATTCAATCATTGCAGTCGGACCGGTTACAGCGGGAGCAGCGTTCATGTTTGTTTTCATTGCTTTTGCATTTGCATCTTATTTCTTATATCACAAAAAGCAAAAAGAATCCGCACAGCCAGCCGTTTGATTGCGTAGTTTCGTGCCCATGATACGGATTGTGAAAATGCACTTTAAGCCAGGAAATGTTGAAGATTTCCTGGCTTTATACAAAATAGCCTATCCCAAAATAATTGCCATGCCCGGCTGCCAAAGCCTGCAACTACTTCGTGATAAGGATACTCCGGGGATATTATTTACTTACAGCCATTGGAAAGATGAAGATGCGCTACATAATTACAGGCATTCAGAATTATTTATTGAAACCTGGAAAAATACCAAAGCACTTTTTGAGCATAAGGCTGAGGCTTGGAGTGTGGAAGAGGTCGAAAACCGTTATTTGTAATTTGTGATTTGAAGCACAATTCGGATATTTGCTTGAAGTGATAAATCAAATCACAAATCACCAATTACTTCCTATCACCCATTCAAATATACTCTCAACTGCTTTATAGTGTTCCTTACAGAAGGTCTGGGCGCATCATCCATGGCAATAGTACCATCTTTATCGATCCAGATAAAGTAAGGCAATGAATCAAACCTGAAAGTCTTTTTAAGGTCCTCGGATTTTGGCTTGCCCCAAAGTTGGATTCCTTTGATATTATTTTCCCTCCTTGCTTCATCCCAGGATTCTTTGTCGCGGTCAAAACTAATAAATACCCAAACGATATTCTGGCCTAATAAGTTGGCTTGCATCTCTTTGGTAGCCTTTAGTTCTTCAAGGCAAGGCCTGCACCAGTTTGCCTCCATACAGATGACAACGAATTTACCTTTGAACTGGCTAAGGGTTACTGTGTGATTAGCTGAGTCTTGCAAGGTAAAATCCGGAGCATTGTTATGCCCACCGGAATAGCGCATAGCTCTCTCATGTCTATTGTCCGCATTTTTAAAAGAAGACAACGTCAATAATAATAAAAACAAGACAATTCGATGCATATGCATGGCGAATTTGGTTTAGAGACTGGGTTTAGAAGTCCACTATAAGAAACTACAAAACAAAGTTAACAAACTTCTTTATGAATTCTGCAAGCCTTTTTTTGCAAAATAGGGGAGCACTAATCACTCAATGAACTAACATAGTTCAAGCCATTAAGTTGTGCTACTATTAATTATCTGTCATTAAATAAGCCTTCAGGGTCGCTTTTGTGCCAAATTCACTTGGCCTTGGCGCATCCATCTTCACAATAACGCCTTTGCTGTTTATCCATGCAAAATGGGGAATTTCATCCATATTAAACATGGCTTTGAGATCTTCGTTCTTATCACCAGCGATTAACTGCGGACCGTTATCAGCATACTTCTTTGCCACTTTTTTCCATGCATCGTCATCCTGGTCAAAGCTGATAAACAGAAAAACGACTTTATCATTGCCTGACATATCATTGATAAGTTTTTCAGCTGCAGGCATTTCCTCTCTGCAAGGAATACACCAGCTGGCCCAGAAATCTATAACCACAAACTTTCCTCTGAAATCGCTCAGGGATACGATTTTGCCGTTAATATCCTTTAATTTGAAATCAACCGGATCACCACTGCGGGAATTGAACATTTTAGCATCTTTATAAGATGATAGAGAAGGGGCTGATTTAAAAGAAAGTGCAGCGACAATACCTAAGAAGAAAAGCAGTTTTTTCATTATGACAAAATTTTCAGAAAGTTACGTAGTCTTATTTAATTTTGATAAAGGAGGCAGTTAAAAATTTTTAGCCCGAAATTTGCGTTATACTTTTCCAATAACGTAAAATCTTACTATTAAATTATAGACTCCAATTCTCATGCCAAAAATTTTAATCGTTGACGACGAAGAGCTCATCAGGGAAACACTCAAAGACATCCTTGAACATGAAGGCTACCAGGTAGAAGAGGCCTCTGATGGCCAGATGGGGATCAACCTCATCAAAAAGAACAGTTTCGACCTGATCCTTTGCGATATAAAAATGCCAAAGGTAGATGGCATGGAGGTCCTTGATAAAGCGATGGAGATTGCCCCCGATGTTCCGGTGATCATGATTTCCGGTCACGGCACGGTTGAGACAGCCATTGAGGCTGCGAAAAAAGGCGCTTTCGATTTTATTACCAAGCCGCCTGACCTGAACCGAATGCTGATCACGATTCGCAACGCACTCGACAAATCAACCCTGATCACGGAAGCACGTACTTTAAAAAGGAAAGTAGCAAAAACAAGGGAAATCATTGGTGAATCAGAAGTTATTCAGAACATAAAGGACACCATTGATCGAGTGGCTCCAACAGAAGCACGTATATTGATCACGGGAGCCAACGGAACCGGGAAAGAACTGGTAGCCAGATGGGTGCATGAAAAAAGCCAACGTGCTGAAGGGCCATTGGTAGAAGTAAACTGTGCAGCTATCCCTTCGGAGCTTATAGAAAGTGAATTGTTTGGCCATGAAAAGGGATCATTTACATCGGCTATCAAACAGCGCATCGGTAAATTTGAACAGGCCAATGGCGGAACTCTATTCCTGGATGAGATTGGTGATATGAGTTTATCTGCCCAGGCTAAAGTGCTCAGAGCGTTGCAGGAAAATAAAATAACACGTGTAGGCGGGGATAAGGAAACACCTGTAAATGTGCGTATTGTAGCGGCAACCAATAAAAATCTGTATAATGAGATTCAGAAAGGTAATTTCAGAGAAGACTTGTACCACCGCCTGAGCGTAATACTGATACATGTGCCATCTTTGAATGAACGCACTGAAGACATACCTCTCTTGGCAGAGGCTTTTTTGGATGAAATAGTCGCCGACTATAAAATGCAACCCAAACGTTTTGGTCCCGGCTCCATAGAAGCTTTGCAACAAATGGACTGGACAGGTAATATCCGTGAACTGCATAACGTAGTGGAACGACTTGCCATTTTATCACAGGAACAAATAACTTTAAGAGATGTAGAATTGTATGCCCATCCTGGGCTTAAACCCACCCATGCAGATGGATTGCCCTTGGATAAATTCAAGAACCTCAAAGAATTTCTTCAATGGGCGGAAGGGAAATGGAAAGAAGCGCATGAGGGTTGAAATATTTTTTTTCAATTTTACCTCACAACCATTAACTTCTTAGTAGCTCTTGAATAACTGTCATACACACTTACGATATAAGTTCCACTTGAATAGCCAAATGTATTGATATATGCTTTATCTATGAACGTCCCCGAGTACACATTCCTTCCCGTAATATCACTCACTAAAACCGTAAATGTACCAGGACCATCTATCCAAACATTATCGTTAGCAGGATTGGGAAACATAGAGAATGAAGGGACTGCACTTGATTGTGTATTAATTCCGGAAGCAGTAACATCTCCCGGAAGAATAAAAGAGAGATGGGGACCCTGGGGTCCGGGTTGCACGCAATAAGACAGTATGGAGCCTCTATTATAGTAAAATTTAAAACCCTGGTAATTATAACGGGATCCAGTATCTTTTGGAAGACAGGCATCACTTGGCCCGGCACAGGTATCTAACGCTAATCCCCCGTAAAAGCATGACGCAGTATGATGTGATCCACAATTATGTGAAATTTCATGGGCTACAATATAAATATCATAGGTCCTGGAGGAAACATTCGTTTTCGTAAAAGGATCCCATGAAATATCCCCAGCGGCTGTGATCCCCGCAATGCTGTAGGCATTTGTATTGACGCTGCCTTTTCCTAAGGCACCGACAATACCGTATCCGCCGCCACCGTACTGAGACCAGGTTAAGAACTGTGCAACAGTGCGCGGGATCTTTGAATATTTTGCATTCCAGGCTGTTTGGAAATTTGTACATGTCTGAGCCAGATTAGAACTGGTTTGATTATATATGGTTGAAGATTTTACAATGTCGAAATGGCACATGGAGATATGCACTTTAATCTCCTTATAATAAATGCTATCAACACTATTATAAAGCTTCGAGATAAAAAGATAACAGGCGGCAGAATCTTTAAACTTACCCAACAGTGTCGCATCTACCTCAACTGCAACCTTGATTGTATCAGTTCCATCCGTTTTAATACCGAATGAATTGATGACCGATTTCATCAGGTTCACTACAGTGTCTTTTGACACGGTCGTAGTCTTATTTGTAGTTGATTGTGTGTTTGTATAGGACTCAGAAACTCCACACATTTGTGCCTCAACTTGGAATGTAAATAACAGCATCAAAGCCACTATAAAAGAGAAAAAAATAACTTGCTTCATATAAAATGATGTTTACGTTATATGCCTGACGGTCATAATGTAAAATTAAAAATTAAAATTGAATGAGCAAGGGAAAGTATAAGAAACGTCCAAAAAGCACGTCATTGCGGCAAAGGATTCGAGGCACGAGAAACCTGCAAGCCGCAATCCCATGACCGATTGCCGAAGTGACGAAGTTGCTTTTGTTCTTCTCTGAATTGATTTAAAAACGCTTCATCGTTTCAGCGCCATTTTAATTCCACGGGATTGCGGCTCAGGCTGAGGCAAGCTCAAGCCGGCCGCAATGACGCTCTTAGGGTTAATTATTTGGCTACGATAGTTACAACTGCTCCCCTTGCCTGATGATTTCTATATCGCAATGAAGCTTAATTTCTTCGCCCATAATAAGATTTCCCGCTTCAGTTGCCAGATTAAAAACCAATCCGAAATCCTTTCTGCTTATTTTGCCATTTAGCTCAAAACCAGCCCTGTAGTCGCCAAACCTTCCCATGCCCGTACCAGTATGTTCTACTTCCATTTTAATGCTTTTTTTGGTCTCACGGATGGTTAACTCCCCCTCAAGATGATAGTTATCCTCCTTCCTTAGAAGGTTGCCATCGAAAATAAGTTTTGGGAATTTTTGTACGTCCAGGAAGTTTTCTGATTTCAGGAAGCCGTCACGTTCCTGCAGGTTCGTGTCGATGCTATCAGATTCCATCTCAAAATGAATGGATGCATTATTGAAATCATCGCCCTCACTTTCAACTTCACCCTGAAATATTTTAAAGGTGCCTGAAACATTAGAAATTGCAAGATGTTTTACCTTAAATTGAACTTCAGAATGTTTGGGATCAACGATCCATTTTGTTTTTGTTTCGCTTGTCATAATTTATTGATTTATTTCAGGTACAAAATTCAGTCCTGGCTGTTTGTTCACCAATAAACAAGGTTAAGAAAGAAAAGCTAAAATCTTAAACCAGGTTAAGTGTTACTTTTGAACAGACCGCTTGCGGATCTTGCTCAAAAACTCCGGGGTAATACCCAGATAAGAGGCAATATATTTCTGAGGCACATATTGTTCCATGCCCGGATATCTTAATTTGAAGGCATCATATCGCTCTTCTGCGGTATTGACATAACTTTCAACAAAGCGCAATTGCTGCCTGATCAATGAATTTTGAAAGAATATGCGGAAATATTTATCAAATACAGGATATTTTTCAAAGAGCTGCTGCTGCGCTGATCTGGGGAGAAAAAGCACCTCCCCATCAGTCAATCCTTTGGTAGCATAGATAGTTGCCTGATGAGAACTTAAACTATAAATATCCCCGCACCACCAGCCCGTTGCCGCAAAATGCATGACATGTTCCACCCCATCTTTATCCGTAAAATAAGTCATGAGATACCCGTCATTTACGAACATCATGTAGCGGGCAGGTTCACCGCTGTTTACAATCATTTCACCTCGCTTAAAAGGCCTCGAAATTAAAACAGATTCCAGGTACCCTGCTTCATTTTCATTTAAAGAAACATCTTTATTTATAGCCGAAAGAATTAAGGAACTGTTCATGATGTATTCGAGAGGTTAAAGAAACAAAGGTAATTTATTAGTTGGTTTTAGGAGGTTCTGTCTCAGTCAGCGAATTAAGACTTTCATCAGATTGTTAATGAGGATTTGGACTCTTTTTATGAATTTGCAATATCTTTGACTTATGGAACGATTGTATATGGATACATCTGTTTTCGGAGGATTTTTTGAACCGGAATTTGAATTCTGGACGAAAATATTATTCGGAGAAATAAAAAAGGGTAAGTACACCATACTTTATTCCAGGCTAACTGATGCTGAGCTAAGTACAGCCCCAAAAGAGGTAAGAGAACTAATGCAAGGTATTCCTGATGATCAAATTGAGTTTATTGATTCCACAATCGAAGCTGAAAATCTGGCTGACCAGTACATACAAGAAAAAGTAGTTGGCCAAACCAGTAGGGCAGATTGCCTTCATATTGCAATGGCAACATTAAATAACGCTGACATTCTGATAAGCTGGAACTTTAAACACATTGTTAACGTACATAGAATAAGAGGTTACAACTCCATAAATTACAGGCAAGGGCATAAAATGCTGGAAATAAGATCTCCAAGGGAAATTTTAGAGCAATGAAAACGATAAACAAAAAAGAGAAATCCGTTAATGAACGGTTACGGGAAATCAGGGACGAAATCAGTGTTGAGATTAAGGATATGGACCATAAACAACTAAAAAAATACCTTAAATCGAAAAAATCCCTTTTCCCGACATCTGTTTGGGAGAAAAAGTAGAAAAGACATCCCTTGTCGCCAAACTGATACAAGTGTTCCAAAAAGTTCACCGCTGTAAATTTTTGAACAGGATTTAGGGATTAAAGGATTTCAAAAAATCATGTCTATCCTTAAATCTTTTAATCTTGTTCCGCCTTATTGCTACAATGACGCTCTTAGGATTATTTATTTGTTTGCAAGGTGGTTAGGATGATCCTATGGCGGCAAGGATGAGTTATTGATGAAGATGCATATTAGAGAAAGAGGATGATTAAGTAACCTTAATTAGATAATTTCCTAGCAGCTTTTCTAAATCATCTTTGGATGAGTAATATTCCTTATCTAGTTTATTGAGCTTCTCATTTACCTCCACATCAAAATTGTTAATTACATCAATTCCCCTGTTAAAAATTTTCTTTTCAAATACAGCTGGTTCTAAATTTTCTTTATTTACTATAACTATGGCCTTATCAAGCAAGTTTCCAATTGCATAAGCACCAATTAGTTTCAAATTCTGAACCGTCAAATAAGCAAATTGGCCCTAAGAATTAAAAAAATATTGTTCAAATCGCCCGTTTAAGACTTGCTGATTTAAAACTCCTATAGTATAAACAACTTGCAATTTTTTCGGCATGCTAATTACATAGTTATACCAGTTCCCCTGATCGTTTAAAATCTGATCATTAAACCCTAGAATGGCTTTTTGAAATGCTTCATTTATTAATTCTTCTCTATCCATATTATCTAACCAAGCTTCCAGCCTCTGGCTGGCATTCCCTACTGCCAGATATCCACGTTCGGAATATTCTTGAGTATCGCTGTAATAGCCGGTTCGGTGGTGTCGAGAAGTGGTTTAGGGTAGATCCCGATGATAACCACAAGAAAGGCAATAATCACCAGTACAATGGTTTCGGAGCCTTTCACATCTTCGAAATTTTCAAGTTCTGGTTTGAGTTCGCCAAGCATGGATGACTGGTATAAACGGAACATATAGACAGCGCTGAAGATGATCGTCAATCCTGCCACAGCCGCTATCCATGGACTCGCCTGGTAGGTACCTGAAAGCATCATAAACTCACCCACAAATCCATCCGTCAGTGGCAAACCTACGCTACCTAAAAGAATGATCATAAACAAAGCGGAAAGCACAGGGGCTTTCTTCATCAATCCACCAAGATCAGGTAGATGAAAAGTACCCGTACGATCATATATAATCTGCGCTACAAAAAACAATCCTACGATATTGATCCCGTGACTGAACATCTGGATCATACTGCCCTGCAACCCTGTAAGCGTTAGCGTAAATATGGCTGCAGAAATCAACCCAACGTGTGAGAAAGACGAATAGGCCAAAAGGCGTTTGAAATCTTTTTGAGTAATGGCAATCCATGAACCATATACAATGCCAATCAATGATAAAAGCAGTGCTACTTTTCCCCAGTCCTGTACACCCATTGGTACGATAGGAAGTATCCAGCGTATCACACTGTAGATCCCCATTTTGAGCATGATGCCAGACAATAACATAGTACCCTGTGCAGGAGCTGTTGTATAGGTATCAGGCTGCCAGGTATGGAAAGGAAATACGGGCATCTTAATCGCAAAGGCAATAAAGAAAGCCCAAAAAATCCATCCTTGTGCATGTTCATCCGGATGCAGATTGGAGAGGGTATTGATGTCAAAATTATGTGGTGCCGGGGTCAGGTAATAGAGGTATAAAATCCCTACCAGCATCAGCAAGCTGCCGAACATCGTATAGATGAAAAACTTGAAGGTGATTTTCACTCTGTTTTCTGCACCATAGATCAAAACGATCAGGTAGATCGGCACCAGGGCCAGTTCCCAGAAAATATAATACAGGAACATATCGCGGGCAGAAAACACACCCACTAATGCGGCCTGCATAATGAGGATCAGGCTATAAAACAGTGTCTGACGTTCGTAATTTTTTCTAACTGAGGACAGGATAATCAGGGGAACTAACAGGTTGGTCAACAGCACGACAAGCATGCTTATACCATCCATCCCAATATTAAAATGAATGCCTAACTGAGGTATCCACTCCATGTCTGTTCCGAATTGTACACCAGCAGTTGGTACAAACTGCGTCCAGGCATAGATCGTCACGCAAAACTGAACTGTAGCAGCTAACAAAGCCGTCCATTTGGCCCTGTCCTTACCCATCGCCAATATCAGCAACACAGAAAAAAGCGGCCATGCTATGAGGAATGCGTTGATCATGCTTAGCTGATAAAGAAATTATTGATTAATATAAGAATGACAATACAGATGGTCATTGCGAAAAGATAGAACCCGATATGACCGGTTTGCAGTTTGCGGATGGTTTTACCGGAATAAGTGGTTGCCCTACCTACCCCATTTACAATACCATCAATAAAATCAAGTTCTAAAAAGCGATATATAAATCCCGAAAACCAGTCAGCCGGTTTCACAATAATGGCGTCGTAGATTTCATCTACATAATATTTGTTGGCCAGCAATTTGGCAAAACCTTTCGGCTCTTCGTCCATGCCTTCGGCTGTCTTTTTAATGAACATGCGCGATGCAAAATAAATGGCGATCAATACCAGACCAACAGATATCGCCATTAAAATAAATTCCATGGAATGCGAAAGCGCTGTTCCCGTGTGTGGAACCGTAGCGATATCACTAAAAATCGGTGCGAAATAATCGTTCAGGATATGCTTGCCGCCAAATACTTCTGGAATACCAACAAACCCACCGATCAATGACAAGACTGCCAATACCATCAATGGAATGGTCATGGTAGAAGGAGACTCATGGAGGTGCGATTCCTGGTGCGCATCGCCCCTGAAATTTCCATAAAAAGTCAGGAACAACATTCGGAACATATATACTGCCGTAATCACAGCGGTGATCAATCCAACAACCCAAAGGATGGGATTATGCTCATAGGCTTTCGCCAGTATTTCATCTTTAGAAAAGAACCCAGCAAACGGTGGAATGCCTGAAATCGCAAGTGTTCCGGTAAGCATGGTAATAAAAGTGATCGGTAGTTTTTTGCGAAGTCCGCCCATCACGCGCATATCCTGTTCGCCGCCCATTGCATGAATAACACTACCGGCACAAAGGAAAAGCAATGCTTTAAAAAAGGCATGTGTCATGAGATGGAACATGCCTGAACCATAAGCCCCAACACCCAAAGCCACAAACATATAACCCAACTGACTCACCGTAGAGTACGCCAGTACTTTTTTAATATCATTTTGTGCCAGGCCAATAGTTGCAGCAAAAAAGGCGGTTGTAATCCCCACAATGGCGATAATATCCTGCGTAAATGGCGAGAGGCTGTATAGCACGTGCGACCTTACAATCACATAAATACCAGCCGTAACCATAGTAGCCGCATGGATCAAAGCCGAGACCGGGGTCGGACCAGCCATCGCATCCGGCAGCCAGGTATATAATGGTATCTGCGCGCTCTTACCAATGGCGCCTACAAAAAGCAATACGGTAATGAATATGATTACGGTATCGTTGTAGTTGTTATTGATAATAAAACCCTGTGCCCCTGCAAATACTTCTTTGTAATTGATAGAACCAAACTGGTTGAAGATCCAGAATATCCCGATCAGGAATCCAAGGTCACCGATACGGTTCATGATAAATGCCTTTTTGGCTGCATTGTTATACCCAGTATTCTTATACCAGAAACCAATAAGCAGATAAGAGCAAAGCCCTACCCCTTCCCAACCGATAAATGCGATCAGGTAATTGGCGCCCATCACCAGCATTTGCATAAAGAATACAAACAGGTTCAGATAAGCGAAATATCTAAAGTAGGCATCGTCATCATGCATATAGCCAACCGAATACAGGTGTATCAAAAATCCAACTCCTGTAATGATTAAAAGCATCAAAACAGAAAGTCTATCGATCAGGAATGAAAAATCAACGCTAAAACTTCCTGCATGTATCCAATTGAAATAGGTTATCGTTTCAGGTCCGTTGAGGGCATTGGCAAACAATATGATATTCATGACCAACGCAACCAGGATAGAACCACAGCCGACAATGCTAACCAAGCCCTTTGGCATTTTATTTCCAAATAGGAAATTAACGAGGAATCCTGCAAGAGGGCATAAAATCGCGACGGCTAATATAAAGGCAGTATTCATGTGGTGCGTTTATCCTTTAAGCTTGCTCCATTCGTTAACGTCAACAGTTTTGGTATTCCGGTGGATCATGATCACAATAGCCAGTCCGATGGCAATTTCAGCGGCCGCGACTACCATCACAAAAAACACAAATATCTGTCCGGCAGGATTGGAGCTATACGCTGAAAACGCCGTAAATAATAGATTTACAGAATTCAGCATCAATTCTACCGACATGAAAATGATAATAATATTTCTACGAAGTAATACCCCCATCACCCCAATACAGAACAAAGTGCTGCACAGCAGGATGTATGAGTTTATCGGGACGCTTGTGATTATAGAATTCAAATTAAAAAATTAAAAGATTGAAGATTGCTTCGCCCAACGAACCCTTATATATTTGTGATTTCTTATTGATCATTGATAATTGTTTATTGATCATTTGCTGATTCTTTTTTACCAAGTAGCACCGCTCCTACCATTGCGGATAGAAACAGAACCGAGGATATTTCAAATGGAAGCCAATAATCAGTATAAAGTACCTTTCCAAGGTTTTTTACCTCACCCATGTGCGGGTTATAATGTGTCAAATCAGGTTTGTAATTTTCCATCCCGCGAACCGAAGCAGCCAGCACTACTAAAAGCAATCCACCCGAAAAGGCCGCCGCAAATTTTAACAATGTGCTTTTATGCGGCTCAATAGCGGCATTCAGGTTCAGAAGCATCACCACAAAGAGGAATAAAACCATGATGGCCCCTGCGTAAACGATAAAGTTCACAATGGCGAGGAACTGCGCATTCAGCAAAGCATAATGACCTGTAATGCAAAAAAAAGTGATGACGAGATAAAGAACGCTATGAACAGGGTTGCGGGAAAATACCACCATCAGTGCGCTGAATATGGCAAGGGACGATAGTATGTAAAAGCCCGCGAGGATCATAGGTTTGTAATAATGGCTGCAAAG
>Ga0207063_1201_pt1 | contig 11859 bp, 11 predicted proteins | sample Alteio_BWMinCont_29_FD_153462 | JGI IMG/M metagenome (GOLD analysis project Ga0207063, IMG submission 153462) | Enriched cells from forest soil in Barre Woods Harvard Forest LTER site, Petersham, Massachusetts, United States -... | ecosystem: Environmental > Terrestrial > Soil > Temperate forest >...
CCAGGACTTTTACGCTGGCTAATTTTTCCAGGTTGTATAGTTCGCCTGACTTAAATTCTGCTTCTGGTGTTTGAACTGCTAATTGTGGCGCTATTTGTTCGTATAAGTTTTTCAAATAAAGAAAATAATCGCGATAGGGACCTAATGTTGCAATGGGTGTAATCAGTGCAGTTTTTGAATCCGTGCGCATTGTTTTTATTGCATCAACTAAGTCTGGTGTTTGTATAGCGGCGATGACCGCGCGCCAGGCAACGGTATAGGCAAAAAATTCATCGTGGGACAAATCTTCCTGCGCAAGCTTTTCTACTGTCGCTGCAATAGCCTGCTCGCGAAGCTCTTTGTATTGCGGTTGTTTATCTTCACCCCACGCTTGCTGGAGTGAATCTGGTTTTTTGCTTGATTCCATTTAGCTATTATATCATAGCTGTTTGATCACCTGCCTCGCATAAATAACTTATCCAGGTCAGCTAGTGATAATTGTAGAGTGGTGGGGCGGCCGTGGTTGCATTGGCCGCTGTGTTCTGTTGTTTCCATGTTGCGTAATAGGGCGTTCATTTCGGGGAGGGTTAATTGGTGATTTGCGCGTACTGCGTTGTGACATGCGAGTGTGCCAAGTAAACGATTAATATGTTCTTGTGCGCGTGTGCTGCTTGTCTGTGTTAACAGGTCGCTGACAATATCACGTACTAACTGTTCTGTTGAACCTTTTGATAGTAGTTGAGGGATTGCGCGTACAGCGATGGTTTCTTTGCTGATGCGCTCGACTTGATAACCTAGCTGACTGAAAAAATCGATTTCACGTTCAACACAATCTGCTTCTCGCTCGGTCAGCGATATGGTGATGGGTACTAGCAAGGTTTGCACTGCGATTTTTTGTTTAGCAAAAGTTTCTTTCATTCGTTCATACACGATTCTCTCGTGTGCAGCATGCATGTCGACGAGCACCAAACCTTGCTCGTTTTCCGCAAGAATATAAACACCCTGTAATTGCGCCAACGCATTCCCAAGCCGCGGCACAGCTAGCTCTAAATGCGTATTTTCTCTAGATTTACCAACAAGATTCCCCGTGTCAGCCACCTTCTCCCGCCCACAATCCACAGGATTCCTCGTGCTAGTCTCCCTCTCCCGCCCCCAGTCCTCGGCAGATGAGATGCGCGAGTTTGCGGGAGAGGGCCGGGGTGAGGGTAAATCCGATTCAGCAGCCCCTAACACCCGATACAGCGCCATCTGCTCACGCATCACGGTTTGATTAATATCCGCAGCCCGATGATGATAATCTTTATGCTCTGTATGTTCACAATGCTCACTCGCCAGCGCATCATGCACACTATGCCGGATAAAATCATGCACAACACGCCCATCTCTAAAACGCACCTCATGCTTAGTCGGATGCACATTCACATCCACTTGCTGCGGCGCAATCTCAAGAAATAAAATATAAGCGGGAAATCTATCGCGATACAACACATCCTGATACGCATTTCTAATAGCATGCATGACTAATTTATCACGCACGATACGACCATTAACGTAAAAATATTGCATATCCGCCTGACTGCGTGAAAAAGTGGGTTGTGCTATCCAGCCAGATAATATCATGCCAGCACTTTCTGCACTGATATGCAGACTATTTTCAACAAACGCCGCGCCACATAATGATGACAGACGTTCGGTAGTAGTTTCACGTTCGCGCACCGGCAAATATTGACGTATTAATTTTTGATTATGTTTTAAAGTGATTCCAACATTAAATGAACTTAAAGCAATACGTTTAATCAATTCATCAATGTGATCAAGCTCGGTTTTTTCCGCGCGCATAAATTTACGCCGCGCCGGAGTATTAAAAAATAAATCGCGGACTTCAACAGTGGTGCCGGTAGGATGTGCTGCCGGCTCGAGCACCGGTTCAGCATCACCCGCAATCGCAATACGCCAGCCTGGATGATTGACTATTGCTGAGACTAATGACAATCGCGATACCGAGCCAATACTAGCCAATGCTTCACCACGAAAACCTAGCGTCATAATCTGCGACAAATCATCGGGCGCAGCAATTTTGCTGGTGGCATGTCGGCTAAGCGCAAGTGGTAAATCTTCCTGATGTATGCCGCCGCCATTATCGCGCACGCGAATCAAACGTTGACCGCCCTGCTCTATCTCAATATCAATCTGTGTTGCGCCTGCATCTATGCTATTTTCGACTAATTCTTTCACGACTGACGCCGGACGCTCTACCACTTCACCCGCGGCAATTTGATTCGCCAGTAGTGAAGTTAATTTTTGAATACGATTTGCGGTCATTATTGCTACTCCCCAAATTCAAGTTTTAAGATATTTTTTTAATTCTTCAATTATTTCATTGCCAGTATCGGTATTCGCAGTAAATGACACGTCTCGACCAGCATCGTTAATAGCAATTTCACAAATCACATCTGCTTCAGGCAGCAGTGCTGCTCCCCGCTCCGGCCACTCAATAAGACAAATATTTTCTGGTTGAAAATAATCGTGTATGCCGATATGTATTAATTCTTCTGGATCACTCAAGCGATAAAAATCAAAATGGCAAATTTTGCGGTGATTGAGCTTATATTCTTCTGCGAGTGAGAAGGTAGGGCTTTTCACTTTGCCTGTATATCCTAATGCCTGCAAAAAACCGCGCGCAAATGTGGTTTTGCCCGCGCCTAATGGTCCTTGCAAATAGATGACTGCGCCGCCTTCAATCGCTTTTGCGAATACAGCGGCAAGTTGCAGTAAATCATTTTCTGTTGTGCAGGATTTTTTTATTAACATAGTTAATTCTCATTTGTCATCCTGAGCCCTTACAAGGGTAAACTCCGCGAAGGATCTGTCTGAATCTATAGACTCTTCGCTGATCCTTCGCGGAGTTTACCCTTGTAAGGGCTCAGGATGACACTCTTAATTACATAAACGATGTAAATACGGCATTAAATCCGTTGCAAGCAAACCACGCTCGCCTTCTTTAGCCGCCATATCTCCCGCTGCCGCATGCAAACAAACGCCTAATTTGGCGGCTATATCTAGCGGTATGCGTTGCGCCATTAAACCGCCAATCACACCACTTAACACATCGCCCAAACCAGCAGACGCCATGCCAGGATTACCTTCTTCGCATATCGCAGGCACTCTATCAACCATTGTAATCAAGCTGCCAGCACCTTTTAATACGCACACACCATCATATCGTTCGCAAATTTGTTGCGCTGCTGCGAGTCTATCTTGCTGAATAGCTGCAGCTGTCACACCCAACAAACGCGCTGCTTCACCTGGATGCGGTGTTAATACCCAATTGGCACGCTGCTTTTTTTCTTGCGCCAATATATTCAAGCCATCTGCATCTACTAAAAGTGGTTTGTCCGTCGCAAACACATACGACCATAATGCTTTTGCCCAAGCTGTTTGCCCAAGCCCTGGGCCTAGTACGATGACATCGGCTTTTTCTACTAGCTTTGCAAGTTCATCCGCAGCTTCTATACCGTGACACATAATTTCCGGACAGCCTATGTTGAGTGTCAGCGCATTATCCGGCCGCGTTGCCACACTCACCAAACCAGCACCGACGCGCAAAGCTGCTTCTGCAGCCATGCGTGGCGCACCAAAAAAGCCATAATCTCCACCTACGACTAGCACATGGCCTGATAAACCTTTATGCCAATCACGCTCGCGGGGCTTTAAATAGCTTTTAAACGTTTCGACTGTTATTTTTTCTGGCATGGCGCTCCCCAACTCATCACGGTAAATGATAGCAAAAGCACAGCAATCATCGCCAGTGAATAACTTACCGGAATAATCAGCCAGGGCTCGATAATCATTTTAACACCGACAAAAATGAGCACTAGAGCAATGCCGTATTTCAACATACGGAAACGCTCTACCATGCCCGCCAACAAGAAATACAAGGCGCGTAAACCTAAAATTGCAAATATATTAGAAGTCCAGACAATCAATGGATCGGTCGTAATAGCAAAAATCGCCGGTATACTATCCAGTGCAAAAATTAAATCGCTAAATTCAATAAATATCAGTGCCAGAAATAAAGGCGTGGCATACAACACACCTTTTTTACGCGTAAAAAAATGCTGATCGTGGAATTCGTGGGTAATGCGCATCATACTTTTACACAGGCGCATAAAGAAAGTTTCTGTTAAATCTTTTTCTTTCTCTTTACTAACAAGAATTTTTGCACCGGTTAAAACCAGAAACGCGCCCATAATATAAAGCAGCCAGTGAAATTCGCTGACTAGCCAGCTTCCCAGTAAAATTAATCCAAGACGCATAATCACCGCGCCCCAGATGCCATAAGTAAATATGCGCTGCTGATAAGCAAGCGGAATGCGGAATTGATGGAAAATCATATAAAACACAAAGAGATTATCAACAGATAAGGATTTTTCAATTACGTAACCAGTGAAAAATTCCAATGCTTTCGTACTACCAAGATAAAACCACAAGATGGTATTAAATATTAATGCAGTGGAAATCCAGAATAATGTCCAGCAAATAGCAGCTCGCATCGATTGATGCGAGCGTGCAGGTTTGTAATTGACGAGGTAAGTATCAGTGGTGAGTGCAATCACCAAAAAGACCGCAAAGCCTAACCAGATCCATCCAGTTGTCATATTTTAGAATATGCCTTTGAGCCCAAATCCTATAATCAGAGTAGCAAATACCATCAGGAATACCAATAGTAGCTTGCCGCCACCGATTTGGTGTTGCTGGCCACCGTCTGCGGTCGTTAATGCCAGACGATAACGCCCAAACCATGCCATCACGGCCGGCAGCAGTAACATCAGGATTAAGCAGCTTAAGCCCGCATATTCCAGACCACGCATAAACGCATCAGGATAAAACAATACGACAACAACTGGCGGCAAGAAGGTCGCACCCATAATGATGCTATTTCCACTTACACCCTTTTTCGACACCTTCAAACCATCGGATAAAAAGTCCGACAGAGACAGTGAAATACTCAAGAATGAAGTCGCCATGCAGATTGACGTGAAAAATTTTGCAAGCGTCGTCACCGTATCTTTATGCAACAAGGTCTTCAATGCCACGATTAAATCACTATTAGAAGTAGCCGATTTGGTCATTTGCAACATACCCGGTGAACCCTGTAATGGAATTACACCTAAAATCGCCATGTCCCACGCGATATAGCAAAGCAATGGAATGAGCGACCCAAAGAAAATTACTTTGCGTAGTGTTTTTACATCATCATTAAAGTACGTGCGCAAACTGGGAATAATCATCATTGAGGTAAATGCCAGCACTGCAATGGTGATGCTGTTTGGCGAAACGATATGTTTAAATTCACCACTAGAGAGATTATGAGAAGTCACGAATGGCAAAATCATCACGATCAATAATATTAAAGCGCCCATTTTACCCATCATTAATCCACGATTTACATAATCGACTGAGCGCATGCCAAAATACACAACCAAACCAAATATCAGCACAAATAAAATAGGCGTAACAGAATCAGGTAAATTGATACCTGCTGTACTCATGACGTAATGCAAAAGATCACCGCCACCGGCAATGTATGCGCATAGGATGGAATAAAGCAGTAACAAGTAAAATGCCCACACGATAGATTGGCCTGTTTTACCTAATGTTGCACCTGCCATAGAAATCAGATTGCTATTTGGCGGCAGCCAGAGATTAACTTCCAGAAATAGAAATGCGCTTGCGGTCATAATAGCCCAGGAACTGACTAATAATACTATTGATCCCCAGAAACCTAATTCAGCAGTGGCAACAGGCAAGGCGAGCATACCCGCGCCGATAGTCGTGCCAACTACTAATAAAACGCCGCCTATTGTTTTTGAATTCATCTTTATACCCCTCTAGTGCGTTCTTACCATCTTACAGAACGATGCTTAAGACTGTCTTATTATTGATCACCTTTTTTAAGTGTTTGATAAAGCTATGGTTTTGGTACAGTAGTTTATGCCCGACAGGGCATAATAACAGAGACAACGACGCAACACAGCGCAAAGCCGCAGGCCGCGAGAGAGGTGAAGCTGATGAATGATCCTTTGTCAGTTTTTATCATAATCATTCGACTATAGCGAATGCGCGGGGGGATGTAAAGCTTTCATAATAAGCCCTATAAAGCACATTAAGTTAGTTGATGTTTTGTTTAAAACAATTCTATCAAATGATGATGCATATATTTATTTGCTCGTCGAACATCAAAGTAAGCCTGATGTCCTCATGCCATTTCGAATATTAAAGTACATAGTCAATATAATGGATGATCATCTTAAGCAAACCAAACAAGCTAAATTGCCGCTTGTTTATCCGATGGTTGTATACCATGCCGACAGACCATATCCGCATTCAACTGATATTCTCGACATCATCGAAGCGCCGCGCTTACTAGCTGAACGTTATTTCTTAAAACCATTTCATTTAATCGATCTTGGAAAGATAGATGATGAAGAAATCAAGAAACACGCCTGGTCGGGAATAATGGAGTTTGCACTTAAACATGTTTATGAACGTGATGTATTACCATGGGTCAAAGAAATGGTTGGTTTAATGAGACATCTAATATTGCAAGATGGTGAAAAATATATAGAAAGAGTGGTAGAATATTTATTCAGACGTGCAGAAATACAAACTAGAGATGAATTTATTGCTTTGATAAATAAAGAAATTTCAACTGAAATGGGTGACAAAATTATGACTATTGCAGAACAATATCGAATGGAAGGATGGCAGGAAGGGATACAACAAGGCAGGCAGAAAGGTATACAGGAAGGCATAGAAAAAGAAAAAGCTGCCCTTGCAAAAAGATTATTATCTGAAAATGTAGATATCTCTTTTATTGCTAAAATTACACAATTATCCATCGCTGAAATAGAACAACTAGAAGAAAAAGCGCAGTAGCATTAATTTGCATCAAACCCAAGCGCGCATCTTGGGGATGCCAGTGTTGGAGAGGCAAGCATTCTTACCCAAAAATACTCTGCGCAAGTAAAACGCCTGAAATAAGCAGCACAATAACCAGCAGCGGTTTACCGCCCGGCACAGTGAAACCACCTCTGAGATGACGATGATAGCGGCCAGTCCATGCCATCCATGCGGGTAACAGCATGAGTAGCACTACACAGTAAATACCTGCATATTCCAGTGCTTTGACGAAAATATCTGGCTTAAGCAAGACAATGCATACGGGTGGCAAAAATGTTAAAGCGTAAATAATGTTTTTGCCGCTACCAATTTTATCAAGCCTGCAACCATCCGCTAGAAAATCTGAAAGAGTGAGTGACACACCCAAGAATGAAGTGACAACTGCGATGGAGGTAAATAATTTGGTGAAGAAAGTAATTGACTCACGTGATGCGGTTGCACTTAATGTATTTGCCAAATCACTCGTGGAATTTGACGAATTTAAAATTGCAGCTAAGCCTTGCGTACCTTCGAGGGGGATCACACCCATAATCACCATGTCCCACAAAATGTAGCAAATCAATGGCACTAAACTGCCGATTAAAATCGCGAGTTTTAAACTCTTTACATCGCCCGCGAAATAAATGCGTAAGCTAGGCACGATGGCTGCGTAACCAAATGAAGTGATTGTTACCATTACTGCAACAGCAGAAGTAATATTCATCATATTACCCGCGAGTAATTTATCTGCTTGCACAAATGGCGTCAGTAAAATGATTAGCAGAAAAAATCCGCCAAATTTCACGAACATGAGCACACGATTAGTGTAATCGACTGCATGCATGCCAAGCCAGCAAACGAAACCGAAAACCAGTGTGAACAACAATGAAGTCAACCACTCGGGTAATTCCAAACCTGCTGATGAGAGAATATTTTGTAAAAGCCCACTACCACCTGCAATGTAAGCACAAAGAAGCGAATATAAAAGCAATAACACATTCACCCAGGCAATCAATTGCCCCACAGGCCCAATGGTCGCGCGCGCCATTGAGATAAGATTGCTATTTAGCGGTAACCAAAGATTTACTTCCAAAATATAAAACGCGCCCGCCGTCATGATCGCCCAAACGGCTACTAATAAAATAATCGAACCAACAAAGCCTAATTGTGCTGTTGCGATAGGGAGTGCCAGCATGCCTGCGCCAACGCAAGTGCCGACGATTAATAAAATACTGCCGATTAATTTTGAGATCATTGCTTTTCTCCTACTTCGTGCAACCCGATGATATTTGTTTTTTTAACTGTATGAAATGATAAGATTATTTGCCTGCAAAGGCAAAATAGTAGGAATAAAAGCTATAAAGGATATTTTGGTACATTGTCTTGTCATCGAGTATAATTCTCAAATTCATTCTAACGATATTTTTACTGACGTGTCAAAACATTCCTTGGCAGAACTTGCCGATAACATAAAACAGTGGGGCACGGAACTTGGCTTTCAGCAAGTTGGCATCACTGATACTGATTTAGCGCAATATGAATCGCGCTTTCTGGAGTGGCTCGCGCGTGGTTTGCATGGTGAAATGGCGTATATGGAGCGACACGGCACCAAGCGTTCACGTCCGCAAGAATTACTGCCTGACACCATTCGCATTATTTCCGTACGCATGGATTATTTTCCTCCCGATACTTCTGCCATAGAAGTATTGCGCGATGACAACAAAGCGTATATTTCTCGTTATGCGCTTGGGCGTGATTACCATAAATTAATGCGCAAGCGTCTTGAGAAGCTTACAGAGAAAATTAATCAAGCTGTCGGTGCATTTGGTTATCGCGTGTTTTGTGATAGTGCGCCGGTGCTCGAGAAAGCTTTAGCGGAAAAAGCAGGTTTAGGCTGGATTGGTAAGCATACGAATGTAATCAATAGTAAAGCGGGATCGTGGTTTTTTCTCGGTGAGATTTACACAGATATGCCACTGCAAGTTGATGCACCTATTACAAAAAGTCATTGTGGTACTTGTACGGCTTGTATTGAGGTGTGCCCGACGCAAGCGATTATTGCACCTTATGTGCTGGATGCGCGACGTTGTATTTCATATTTAACGATTGAGTTGCGTGGCAGCATTCCGGTCGAGTTGCGGCCGTTAATGGGAAATCGTATTTACGGTTGCGATGATTGTCAGTTATTTTGTCCGTGGAATAAATTTGCGAAATATACGGCGGAAAAAGAGTTTCATCCGCGTCATCGTCTTGCGTCAGCTGAGCTAATTGAATTATTTAGTTGGACTGAAGAAGAGTTTTTGCAGCGTACAGAAGGCTCGGCAATCAGGCGAATTGGTTACGAGTGTTGGTTGCGGAATATCGCTGTTGCATTGGGAAATGCGCCGCGAAGTCATGCGGTGGTTGCTGCATTACGTGCGCGTTTATCATACCCTTCAGAATTAGTGCGCGAACATGTTGAGTGGGCGCTGGAAAATCTCACATCCGTCGTCCCGCGGCTTGACCGCGGGATCCAGAATTGACTGGATCCCGCGGTCAAGCCGCGGGACGACAGCTCTAATTATTTCTCCAACTTCAAAAAATGTTCTCTATAATGCTTTAATTCATTAATCGAATCACGGATGTCATCAAGTGCCAGATGTTTGGATTCTTTTCTCACGCTGTCATACACGCGGGGTGCCCAGCGCAAGGCTAATTCTTTTAGTGAGCTCACATCTACCATGCGGTAATGAAAAAAACGTTCTAACTCTGGCATGTATTTTGCAAGAAAGCGTCTGTCTTGCCAGATGCTGTTACCACACATAGGGGATTTACCCGCCGGTACAAATTTCGCTAAAAATTCCAGCATCGCAGTCTCGGCTTGTCTTTCGCTAATCTTGCTTTCTCGCACACGTGTTACCAAACCTGAACTATTGTGTTGTTTGGTATTCCAGTCATCCATGCCATTTAATAACTCATCAGATTGATGCACAGCGAATACCGGCCCTTCGGCGATAATATTTAAATCGCTATCTGTCACAGCAGTGGCAATTTCGATTATGCGATCATGCTCTGGATTTAAACCTGTCATTTCCAGGTCTACCCAAATCATATTGGTAGGACTTGCGCTTGGCATCATGTCTTTTCCTGCCTTAACTAAATGATACTAAAGTAACTTATCTTATCATTGATTTTCTCAATCAATAACTCTTAAAACTGGTCAACTATTGACTAGTTGTGCAAATAATGTATAATTTTGCCCATTCTTATAATTAAACATTCGATAACACGAACGAGGCCAGTATATGCGAGTCAGAGAAGCAACTAAAAATATGCGAATCAGAGAAGAAATTAAAAAAGAAATTGAAAGTCTGAGGGAACAATTAGATCAAGTTAATAAAGAAATTGAAGATAGATTGTCGAGGAATAAACTCACACTATCTGGCACAATTCCCGTCCGCAGGGCAGTTGAAGATAGACCTTATAGACGCACTCCTTTGCTTTTTAGAAAGGACACTAAGGTTGTGCAGGGCGAAAAAACTATCAATGAACAAATCTGCTATTTAATTTATCGCAAGAGTTATCTCTGTCAAGAAATTGCTGATCGCTACACCGTAGATGCTAATCGTTGCGATACCGTTTCCGAATTTCGTTCCAGTATGAATCTGGCAATTGAATTTTATTTTGAAGCGATTGAAACGCTGAGAGCAATTAACCGCTTGCCGTCTAATCAATTATGCATAAGGATATTAAATGCCTATCGTGGAATGATTAATTCTTGTGATGACAGTGAAACAGACTTGCGAAATGTTTGTATTGAAGAATTATTGATATTTATTAATGAATACCAATTGCCAGATAGATTCACCCAAGATGCTGCGGAATTGGAAGTTTTGCAAAATTGTCTAAGCCTTGCTATTAGTAAGTTTGCTGCACCGAGTAAAGGAATTGAGACACCTACAGAAACAGATACAATGGAACTTGATACTCCGGCACCCCGGATGTAATAAAAAACATTTCATCCGGGCTACGGATAGACTACATTACTTCCTTTTATTTCTGAGAATAATTTATGCCAAGCATTGACGTGTCTCTCGCCATTGTAATTGCCTATTTGTTTGGTTCCATTTCAAGCGCCATTGTTGTGTGTCGCGTAATGGGCTTACCTGATCCGCGCACACAAGGCTCACGCAATCCTGGCGCGACTAATGTATTGCGCATAGGTGGGAAAAAAGCGGCTCTCATCGCTTTATTTGGCGATATGCTGAAAGGTTTTATTCCTGTGCTCGCAGCGAAACTCTACGGAATAGAAACAACAGGTCTCGCATTCGTTATGCTCGCTGCCTTTCTCGGTCATTTGTATCCTGTTTTTTTCCGCTTTGAAGGTGGCAAAGGTGTGGCAACATTAATCGGCTGCTTGTTTGCTCTATCACTTCCTATCGGTTTATGTTGGAGCGCCACATGGCTATTGATGGCAGTATTATTTCGTTACTCTTCTCTCGCCTCACTCACCGCCAGCCTACTCGCCCCACTCTATGCCTGGTATTTCACTGACAATCTGTTTGTTGCTTGCATAATTTTACTGATGAGCTTATTGCTAATTATCAGACACAAAAAAAATATCGAAAAATTATTTGCGGGCAATGAAAGTAAAATCGGGCAGAAAACTTAACGTTTGTCATCCTGAGCGCAGCGAAGGATCTGTCTAGCGTCTATAGATTCTTCGCTGATCCTTCGCTACGCTCAGGATGACAAGGCTTCGAGACTCCAGCGTGGGAATACTTCCACACTTAATGAATCGCACTCCCCAGCAAGCAAGCGCTGACAACCAACATAGGCAATCATCGCGCCATTATCGGTGCAAAATTCCTGGCGCGGAAAAAACAAATTAGCGTGTAGTTTTTCGCATAATGCGCGTAGTGATTTTCGTAAAGCAGTATTTGCACCCACACCACCAGC
>Ga0207063_1202_pt1 | contig 11774 bp, 9 predicted proteins | sample Alteio_BWMinCont_29_FD_153462 | JGI IMG/M metagenome (GOLD analysis project Ga0207063, IMG submission 153462) | Enriched cells from forest soil in Barre Woods Harvard Forest LTER site, Petersham, Massachusetts, United States -... | ecosystem: Environmental > Terrestrial > Soil > Temperate forest >...
CGTATGTATTTGCCCTGTGGAAGTTTTTCTTCGACGGCTTTCATACTCAGACGTGTGATGACCGGCTTGGGGGATTGGGAAAGGTATATTTTGATGTAATCTTTGAGTCCTTCGATGTAGCTGATGTCTTTGATCATTATTTTAATGAGGTTGTATTCGGCGTTGACAAAAATGAAATCGTTGCCTTCTGCCGGGACCTGCTGGAGGGATTTCAGGTTCTTGAATTCAAGGGCTTTGTTGGCGGACTTCAGAAAGCGTTCAAAGGGAACGGGCTTGACCAGGTAGTCCAGCACGTTTAATTCGAAGCCTTCGATTGCATGCTGTTTGTAGGCCGTGATGAGAATGACCATGGGCTTGACGGGAAGGCTTTGCAAAAACTGAACCCCTGTAAGGCCTGGCATCTGGATGTCAAGAAAAATCAGATCGACTGGCTGTTGCTGCAAAATTTCGAGTGCCTCGAATGCGTTTTTGCATCTTTTGACCAGTTGCAGAAAAGGTACCTGGCGGATGTTGTCTTCGAGCAGGTCGAGCGCAAGCGTTTCGTCGTCAACTGCAATGCAACGTATCATGTGAGGTCGATGTTTAATGAAACGGAAAATTCGTTTTCGCTTTCGGTTATCTGCAATTGGTGTTTGGCAGGATAAAGCAGGTTTAACCTTCTCCGGAGGTTGCTGAGTCCAATGCCGGAACTGCTGTCTTTTATTTCTTTGCTTTCGGGGTTGAATTTATTGGTCACCTTCAGGGAAACTGTTTTGTCACCTGAGCGGAGCTGAATGTCGATTTCGGGTTGTCTGACCAGGCCTATGCCGTGCTTGAATGCATTTTCAACCAGGGGGATGAAGAGCATGGGTTCGATGAAGTTTCCACCATGCGGATTGTCGATGTTGAAATTCACTTTTATATCGTCGCCGAACCGAAGCATCTGAAGATTGACAAAGCTCCTGAGGTATTCAATTTCTTTTTCGAGGCTTACTTTTTCAGTGACGGATTCGTACAGCATGTAACGCAACAGACCGGAGAGTTCGATGAGTATGGGTTCGAGTTTGTCGGATTTTTTTCTTGCAAGTGCAACCATGTTGTTGAGCACATTGAACATAAAATGCGGGCTGACCTGGGAGCGCAGAAAGGAAAGTTCGGTTTTCAGGTTTTCGTTTTCTTTTTCTTTGCGTACTTCTTCGAGTCTTGTGTTGTCGCCAATGATGCGGTAGCTGAGACTGATAGCGACGATAAACAGTTCGGAAAAAAAGCGCATGTTAAAGGCGTGAAAAAGGGACCTGTGGACAGGGTAAGAGGCGTGAATCAGTTGGGCATTTGCCATGGCCAGTGCAAGAACAGTCAGCAGGGTCATGCTGCAATAGGCGAAAATTTTTTTTCGCGTAAAAAATTTCGGGACCAGGTAATAGGCATTGAAATAAAACAAGGCAATAAGACAGAGGTAGGAAATCATTTCGGGGATTTCGATAAATTCCTGCTCGTGAAGGAAGCCGTGTTCGTAGCGGGAGGGTTTATGCAGCAGCAGGGGAATGGAAAGTAACAATACCCAGGCCAATACGTGAAACAGGATGGTGCTTGTTTTGCGTGTGTTCACAGTATAAAGCTATTTAATTACCTTCATATTTTATACAGTCGGCGTCAAGCGGGCTTAAATCGGCTACAAAATGCAATTATTCAGATACATTGCGCTTGTTGTGCTGTTCGCAGAAGGCTGTGATACGGCAAAAAAAGTGCAGGTTTCGGGGGTGAAGCCCGTTGTTAAAACAGACACGGCAACTGTTCAGGTAATCCATGAGCGGCCCCTTTACCGGGCCGCAGAGACCCGGCTGACCGAGGTGGTGCACACCAAACTGGAAGTTAAATTCGACTGGGCCAAAACCTACCTCTACGGCCAGGCGACGCTGACCTGCAGACCCTATTTTTACAACGAAGACCGGGTTGAGCTGGATGCCCGGGGCATGGATATACACGAAGTTGCACTTTTGAAGGCTGAGGCCATGCCTGACGGCAGGCAGGAAAAAACGAAACTGGATTACACCTATACCGGAGAGCTACTGAAGATTAACCTGGATAAATCGTATTCGCGGCAGGATACGTTTCGTTTGTTTATTGATTATACGGCCAAGCCCAATGAGCTGAAGAAAAAAGGTGGAAGTGCGGCGATCTCGGATGACAAAGGATTGTATTTTATCAATCCGGATGGAAAAGAAAAAGACAAGCCCAGGGAAATCTGGACCCAGGGAGAGACCCAAAGCAATTCGGTTTGGTTTCCGTGCATAGACAAGCCGAATGAAAAAATGACGGAAGAGATTTACATTACTGTCGATACGAATTTTACCACTCTTTCGAACGGAGAGCTGGTTTATCAGAAGGAAAACGGGGACGGTACACGTACTGATTACTGGACTATGGAACTGCCGCATTCGACCTACCTGGTTATGATGGCCGTCGGGGAATTTAAGGTGGTGAAGGACAAGTGGAGGGATCGGGAAGTGAATTATTATATGGAGGCGGCGTACGCTCCCTACGCGAAAGCTATTTTCGGCAAAACACCTGAGATGATCGAGACGTTTTCAACGCTGCTGGGGGTGGACTATCCGTGGAATAAATATTCGCAGGTTATTGTGAGGGACTATGTTTCAGGGGCCATGGAAAACACAACGGCTACGCTTCATGGCGAGTTTTTAAACCAGACTTCGCGCGAAATGCTGGATAAGGATTTTGAGGATGTGATTTCGCACGAGCTTTTTCACCATTGGTTCGGTGACCTGGTGACCTGCGAATCGTGGTCGAATATCCCGTTGAATGAATCGTTCGCTACGTACGGTGAATACCTCTGGATCGAACGCAAGTACGGACGGGAAGCAGCGGACGGACACCGACGGGAGGATTTGGACAAGTACATGCGGGAGGCCCGGCGTAAACAGGTGAACCTGGTGCGCTATGATTACACGGACCGGGAAGAGGTTTTTGACCGGCACACGTATGAAAAGGGCGGATTGATTCTGCATATGCTTCGGAAATATGTGGGTGACGAGGTTTTTTTTGCGGCGCTTAAACTTTACCTGCAAACGAATAAATTCGGCAATGCCGAAGTGGCCAATCTGAGGATGGCGTTTGAAAAAGTCTGTGGGGAAGATCTGAACTGGTTTTTTAATGAGTGGTTTTTTGCCAGCGGATATCCGGATCTGGAAATTACCCGGGATTATTCGCCCATCAGTCAGCACTATACTGTTACTATTGAACAGAAACAGGATTTTGCCAAGACCCCATTGTATAAACTACCTATGGATATTGACTTGTACAGTGAAGGAAAAGTGGTTCGCAAGCGAATTGTTGTGGACAAGCAAAAACAGAGTTTTGAGTTCGAGGCTGCAGTTCAGCCTCTTTTTGTGAATGTGGATGCCGAACAAATGGTAGTTGCCAAGGTGAAGGATACCTGCCAGAGCACGGCTGAACTCGCGTATGCCTATCATCACTTGCCGTTGTATGAAAACCGCCGGGAGGCTTTGCTTGGCTTGTTCAGGAACAAAAGCTCGGATCAATACAAGGAATGCATCCAGAGCGCGCTGGATGATCCTTGTTGGGAATTGCGTGTCCTTGCTATTTCGGGACTTGAGCCGGTTTTGAAAGGGAATGAAAATGCGTTGCGGGAAAAATTAGTTGGGGTGGCGGGCAGGGACCCTAAATCCCTGGTGCGGGGGAAGGCGCTTACCTTTCTGTCAAAAAACTTCAGTGAACCTTCGCTTATTTCTGTTTACCGGGATGCCCTGAAGGATTCGAGTTATTCGGTTATCTCCCGCGGACTGGTGGCGCTTAGCAAAGCGGACAGCCTGGAAGGGTTGCGAACTGCAAAAACAATGGAGAAGGACAAGAATGTGCAGGTTCTTTTTGCCGTCATGCAGGTTTATGACCGCTATGGTTCGGATGAAAACAATGATTTTTTTGTAAGCGAACAGGATAAATTCAAAGGTCAGTGGCTGAGTAGTTTTGTTTTCGTTTATGGAGAATTTTTGTTGCGTTGCAGCGATGGAACGGTTAATAAAGGATTGAAGTTGTTTTCGGGCTTGGTCACCGAAGAAGACAACTACCTGAAGTTTTCACTCAGAACAACGCTGACTGAACTGGAAAGCATGTACGCGAAGCGAAAAAAGAAACTGGAAGAGCAAATCAGCGCGAGGATAGAAAAAAAGGAGGAGACCGGGGATCTTGCAGCAAAAAAGGAGGAAGTGGAGGGGGTGCTGAAAAAAATTGAGGCGCTGGTGCCGCCCAAAGAAGGCAAGACGATTAGTAGCAGATTCTAGCTGGGGTTGTAACCCCGGTCCTCAAGCAGGTGATGGCCAAGAGCTGCTTCCACCGCTAATTCATCGCAGCGGTTGTTTTCGGGATTGTCGGCGTGACCTTTCACCCATTTGAATTTTACTTTGTGCCTGGGATAGATACGCAGGAAGCGTTGCCAGAGGTCGGGATTTTTTTTGTCTTTGAATCCTTTTTTTTCCCAGCCGAAGACCCATTTCTTTTCAACGGAGTCGACTACGTATTTGGAATCGGAGTAGATGAGCACTTCGCTGCCGTCTTTTTTAAGACTTTCGAGCGCGACAATTACGCTGAGCAATTCCATGCGGTTGTTGGTGGTAAGCCGGAATCCCTGAGCGAGTTCTTTGCGGTGGATACCCGATAGCATTACGATGCCGTAACCTCCGGGACCGGGGTTTCCACGGGATGCGCCGTCGGTGTAGATTTGGATCATGCGTTGAATAGGTCGTGGATCATGCTGCAAAGATAAAAGGAAGTGTTGAGACTTGGTCCAAACGCTATGGGGGCATACCTCACTCTTTGGAGCATACTCCACTTTCTTGGGGGATACCTCTTTAGCCCCATAGGGCAGATGAAGATTGGATGAAGCCGCGCCTGTGGCAGGCGGGATCAGCTGAGGGAGCTCATTAAATAAAAAACAATTGCGGCCAGGACTCCGGATACGGGAATGGTTAGCACCCAGGCCCAGATGAGGTTGAGGGTGACACCCCAGCGAACGGCGGATACGCGCTTTGCCACTCCGACTCCGACAATGGAACCGGTGATCGTGTGGGTGGTGCTTACCGGTATTTTAAAATACTGGGTAACAAAGAGTGTAATGGCTCCGGCTGTTTCGGCGCTGAACCCTTCGAAGGGGGTGAGTTTGGTTATTTTTTGCCCCATGGTTTTGACGATTCTCCAGCCCCCGAACATGGTGCCCAGGGCAATGGCGGTGTAACAAGCCATAGGTACCCAACCCGGTAAGCCCCCGATATTGGCGATCTGATGCTGGGAGACTAATGCGGCTGCAATGATTCCGATTACTTTCTGGGCATCGTTTCCTCCGTGTCCAAGACTGTATGCGGCTGAAGATACCAGCTGAAGACGACGGAAAACAGCATCTACACGGGCGGGCCGCATGCGTTTGCAGATGTGAATGGTGATGACATTGATGATGATGGAAATGATCATTCCCATAACAGGTGCCAGGACAATAAAGTAGATCACGGGCATGACTTTTCCCCAGTGAATGGCGCTGAAACCTCCTGCGTTTGCGATTCCGGCCCCGGCAAATCCCCCAATGAGGGTGTGGGATGAACTGGATGGGATTCCTTTCCACCAGGTAAAGATGTTCCAGATGATCGCTGCAATTAAGCCGGCACAGATAACGGTTAATGTGACAAATTCTCCTTTTACTGTCTTGGAGACCGTATCCGCAACTTTCAGCTCAAAAATCCAGTACGCGATCAGGTTAAAGGAGGCTGCCCAGATTACTGCCGTGAGGGGAGAAAGCACTTTGGTAGATACAACGGTGGCAATGGAATTGGCGGCATCGTGAAATCCATTGATGAAATCAAACAACAATGCGAGGATGATTACAACTACAAAGAGGGTTGGCATAGTCCTGCTTATGCGTTTTTAACTAGGATGGTCTGCAATACGTTTGCAGCGTCTTCGCACTTGTCGGTTGCGGTTTCCAAAGCCGCCAGGATTTCCTTGACTTTGATGATTGCGATGGCGTCTTTTTCTTGCTCAAATAAATTGGCAATGGCCATGTTGAAGACATCGTCTGCATGGTTTTCAATGCTGTTGATGCGCACGCAGGACTCCTTTATCTTGTTGACGTCTTTTTTATGGGTGAGTTCGGAAACGGCAACATGCAGTTCCTGGGAGGAAATTTCAATCAGTTCGGCCAGTTTAATAATGGAGGGTGACATTTTTTCGATCTTGTACAGTTCGACCCGTTTGGCAGAACCGTGAATAAAGTCGGCAATGTCGTCTATGGAAGAGGCCAGGGTCTGGATGTCTTCCCGGTCGAATGGGGTAATGAAATTCGCGCTGAGTTCATTAAAAATTTCATGGGTTATGCTGTCCCCTACATGTTCGAGCCGTTCGATTTCACGTATCAGGCCCCTTCTTTTTACCTGGTCTTCAGCGTTTACCATTTGAACCAGGGTATTTGAAATAACCACCAGGTTGTGGGTTGCTTTTTCGAAAAGCGAGAAGAAAATGCGGTCTTTGGGAATAAAAAACTGTAAAATGTTGGTAAAATTCATAAAATCAGGCTGTGTTAAATTAAGGTTAGCAAAGATATAATTAATGATTGGCCTAATATAATTCAATGTTAACTTGTGACTTGTTATTTTCAATATATTGATAACTAGATAGTTGTTTAATTTCTGCGAGCTCTGAATTTTTCTTTTGAACAGAAAAGTGTTTGAATTGAGTGGGGCACTTAACATATCCTTAACATTAGCGTTACGCTACCTTAACCTTAACTAAGTTGCTTTGCAGCCAAATAAACCAAACAACAAACTAATATGAAATTGAAAACTACAAATGTGATGTCAATTTGTCTTGCTGCTTGCGGGGCATTGACCATCGGGGGCGCCAGTGCTCAGGATTTTGTTCCATCAGGAAATCTGTGGGGCTATGCATTCGGAGACTATGCTTCTAAAGCGCACAGTGATACTTTGCAAAGAGGAGGCGGAAACGTACAATATAGAGGGTTTTCCGGAGGTCAAATTGTTCCTGGAGCTGCTGGAAGTTCAGCTGCGCTGAATACCGTAGGAGGAACCATAACACCAAACGGAGTTGGAGGAAGCACAACAACTTTTGGTACTCCACCAGCTAATACACAGGTGAATGGCTTTGCTTTCAGACGGATTTATCTCGGCTATGATTACAATTTTGCCCCGAACTGGACTGCACAGGTTGTGTTGGCCAATGAGCAAAATACTGATGCAAGCAATAAAAACACTATGTATGTAAAATACGCTAACGTGAAATGGTCGAATTTCATCAAGAACCAGGATCTGGTTATTGGTCAATACCAGACCTGTTCGTTTGCCACTGAGTTCGGAACTGAGCCTTTGTGGTCTTACCGTTCTGTTGAACGTACAATTATGGATTTGCACAACATTGACGGTTCTACTGACCTGGGCGCTTCTTTGCAAGGTAAATTGTGGAAACAGGGCGGAGCAGATGCAGCGGACAGCAGCAAACCAAACATGATTGGTTATTACCTGCAGGTTGGTAACAACAACAGCGCTGCTGACAATGCCAGCAATTACAAAAAAGGAAGGTTGAATATTTATGGAACATTTATGCACCATGCCCTTACTGTCGGTCTTTACGGAGATTACACGGTTACAGTTGAAAACTCAGATAAGAACAAGTCACAGGCCAATACAACCATGAAAGCTTATGCAGCTTTTAAGAGCGAATGGGTGAGGGTTGGTTTTGAGGTTTTTGAGCAGATCAACAAAAATTCGGATGTTTCTATTTCCTATACCAACGGGAAAGTAACCACAGGAGCTTTGAGTGACACCGTTTCGGGTGTTCAAATGGGAATGTCCGTCTTTGCTTCAAGTCAGATCATCAAAAACAAACTGAGCATTTTCGCCCGTTACGATATGTACAATCCGGATACCAAATACACTTCGGGTAATGTATACTCTGCAGCTTACGGTGCCATTAAGCCAGTCACAGGACAGCTTACTGCAGCTGAAACTGCCGGTGCAACAAACTATTCCTGGACTGCAGCGACTTTCTACAAACAATCGTTTATTACAGCCGGTCTGGACTGGACTCCCAATTCAAGGGTGCACCTTATGCCAAACATCTGGTACAATGGCTACAGCTCAATGGTTACTTCTTATACCAGCGCAGCGAATGTAACAACCAACTACGGTTCACGTGTTAAGACTGATAATGACATGGTTTACCGTTTGACTTTCTATTTCCTGTTCAACCAGAAAAAGAAAGTGTTGAACAACGGAATGTCTATGTAATCGACATTCAGGTAAATTAAGTTTCAAAATAATGTTTTGTTAACCTTGAGTTAACGGCAAGATGATAAACCGCCCCGACTTTCGGGGCGGTTTTATCCCAAGGGGGTTCTTTAACAGTTGCACGTTTAAAAATTAAAAAACAACGAAATGAAAAAAACAATTTTTTTAGTCGCTGCCGCCGGCCTTATGATGGCCTTTACCCTGGCAAAAGTTGAAATAAAGGTGAAAGGGAGCGATACGGTATTGCCTCTTTCCCAAAAGGAAGCTGAAAAGTATATGAAGAAAAACCCGGATGCCTCGATTACTGTTGTAGGCGGAGGTTCGGGAGTTGGTATTGCCGCTCTTGAGGATGGAAGCACGGATATTGCGATGTCTTCGCGCGATCTCAAAGTGGATGAGAAATTAAAAATGAAGGCAAAAAACCTGAAAACGGTTATTATTGCAAACGATGCGCTTGCTGTTATTGTAAACCCTAAAAACAAGGTGAGCAAACTGACAAGAGAGCAAATCGAAGGAATTTACACCGGCACCATTACTAACTGGAAAGAGGTTGGCGGCGACGATGAAAAAATCGTCGCGTATTCACGCGAGTCGAGTTCGGGTACTTACGAGTTCTTTAAGGAACACGTAATGGCCAAGAAAAATTACAGCCCTACTGTTCTGAATATGCCGGCCACTGGCGCTATTGTTCAGTCGGTGAGCCAGACTGCCGGCGCAATCGGCTATGTAGGTCTTGCCTACCTGGAAAAAACAGTGAAAGACATTGCTGTGTCGTATGACGGAAAATCATTTGTCAATGCCAGCATGAAAGCAGCTAAGGATCATACGTACCCGGTTTCGCGTCCTTTGTATTACATCTATCCTGCCGCACTTGAATCAAAGGTTAAGCCTTTTGTGGATTATATTTTATCCCCCGAAGGACAAAAAACCGTTGAAGAAGTGGGATACGTATCGCTTTAATCAGCGTTTCAAATTTGATCAGGCATTCAAAAAACTAAATTTAAATTAATGTAGTTGTTGTTTAGTTTAGTACTCATGGTCGTACAGACAAGGCCCTTCGATAGAAGGGCTTGTGAGTTAATTGGAACGGGTAATAAGAGCGATTGGCGAATAGCCATTTGCGATCAGGGAACAAAATAAGGTATGAAAACAGGGCTTCAGAAATTTACGGAGAAGTTTGTGGAGGGTTTGCTGTTCATCAGCGGATCGATTACAAGCCTTGCGGTGATTCTTATTGTCTTGTTTTTGTTCAAGGAAGGCTGGGGATTGTTCGGTGAAAGTCCGATTGAAAAAGGTTCGGTGATTGCCGTAAATGCGTCCAATCCGGTTAAGGAGCTGACCTCAGCCGAGGTGAAAAATATTTTTGACGGAAAAATAAAAAACTGGAATCAGGTAGGAGGGAATACGGATTCCATTATTATTTTCAGTGTGAACGATATCGCCAATTATTACTCGGCGGCTGAACTGGGTGACACGCTGCAGTTTGTACCTCAGCGAATCAATGAACTGGTGGCTAAAAAACCAGGTATCATTGCTTTTTTTCCCGCGGAGTACATGGTGAAAAACTTTGAGGGCAGGATTCTGCCCATGAAAAAAATTACGGTGTGGGGATTTCTGAAGGACAGGGAGTGGTTTCCCACAGCCCAACCTAGTGCCCAGCTGGGAATTCTTCCGTTGATTCTGGGTACGCTTTGGGTAAGCCTTTTTGCGATACTTATTGCCCTGCCATTCGGATTGGCCACATCTATTTATGTTGCTGAAATTGCAGACAACAGGGTTGGAAAAATTTTGAAACCGGTTATTGAGTTGCTGGCCGGTATTCCTTCTGTGGTTTACGGTTTTTTCGGATTGATCATCATTGTTCCGCTGGTGCAGAGAACGTTTCATCTTCCGGTGGGTGAAACCGGTCTTTCGGGCGCGATCGTGCTCGCCATTATGGCGCTGCCCACTATTATTACAATTTCTGAGGATGCGATCCGCAATACGCCACGCGCCATGAAGGAGGCCAGTCTTGCGTTGGGTGCTACACACTGGCAGACAATTTACAAGGTTATTATTCCGTATTCGATTTCGGGGATTTCGGCGGCGACTATTTTGGGAATTGGCAGGGCTATGGGGGAAACGATGGCCGTTCTGATGGTCACCGGAAATGCGGCTGTTATGCCGCACAGCCTGATGGTTCCTATGCGTACGATTCCGGCTACCATAGCCGCTGAGCTGGGGGAATCGGCACACGGAGGATTGCATTACAAGGCTTTGTTCGCTCTCGGATGTGTATTGTTTGTGATGACCCTGATTATTAACCTGACAGTGGATTTTATTTCTGCCAGAAGAAATTATTCAAAATGAGGAACTTGTTTATAGCCGGAAAGGGCTGAGATAAGATTGAAATGACGGATACGGAAAAAATACACAGACGGAAACAATTTTCACAGAAATTTGTTTTTGCATTGTTTGCCCTGATGAGCCTGAGCATCGTGCTGGTCTTGTTTGTTATACTCGGATTTATCGTTATCCGCGGACTTCCTGCAATCAGCTGGGATTTCCTGACCAAGATGCCGGAGGACGGGATGACTAAAGGAGGGATCTATCCTGCCATTATCGGAACGTTCTGCCTGATGATTGGTAGCATGATCTTCGCTTTTCCGATCGGCGTGATGTCAGGAATTTATATCGAAGAGTATACCCGGGAGGGATTTATAAAACGCTTTATGAAGCAAATGACCAATAACCTGGCCGGTATTCCGTCGATCGTGTTCGGCCTTTTCGGTATGGCTCTTTTTGTGAACGATCTTCATTTCGGGGACTCGATTCTGGCCGGATCCCTGACCCTTGGATTGCTTGTGTTGCCGGTGGTTATCCGAACAACGGAGGAATCGCTGAAAGCAATTGACAACTCCTTTCGGATAGGCAGTTATGCACTGGGCGCTACCAAACTGCAGACGATCCGGAAGGTTGTACTGCCTATGGCACTGCCGAATATCATCACGGGTCTGATTCTTTCCATAGGTCGGATTTCGGGTGAAACGGCTCCGATCTTGTTTACTGTTGCCGCCTATTTTCTACCCAAACTTCCGCACAGTATCTTTGACCAGGTAATGGCGCTGCCGTATCACCTGTATGTTATTTCGACAAGCGGAAACAATATTGTGGAGTCGCGTAAGATGGCTTACGGTACCGCATTGGTACTTGTTTTTATTGTGCTTGCACTCAATTTGCTTGCCAATGCGTTGAGAAGGTATTTTGGTAAGAAGGTTAAAATGAATTAGCAAAGCGAACAGCGAACAGGGAATGGGGCTGATCTTCTCTAATCGCTTAAATTGATAACTATCTAAGATGGCAAAAGATTATGTGAAGAAACCCAAAGTAATGGCCAAGGAGGTCAACCTTTACTATGGGGACTTTCATGCGCTGAAGGGGATCACCCTTTCGATGGAAGAGAATCATGTGGTGGCCCTTATCGGTCCTTCG
>Ga0207063_1088_pt3 | contig 11617 bp, 9 predicted proteins | sample Alteio_BWMinCont_29_FD_153462 | JGI IMG/M metagenome (GOLD analysis project Ga0207063, IMG submission 153462) | Enriched cells from forest soil in Barre Woods Harvard Forest LTER site, Petersham, Massachusetts, United States -... | ecosystem: Environmental > Terrestrial > Soil > Temperate forest >...
ACGATCGGGCTCGACGTCGTTGCGAAAGAGGCGATTCGCGGCTTCATCACCCGCATTAATGCCGATCGCGGCACGACGATCATCCTCACAACCCATGATTTGGCGGATGTCGAGCGCTTGTGCCGCCGCATCGTGCTGATCGATAAAGGCAAGATCATTTACGACGGCGACATCGACCACATCAAGTCCCAATACGGCACTTTCCGCACACTCGTCGTGCGTTTCGCCGCACCGGTCGAACGTCCGTACGTTGAAGGCGCCCATCTCACATCAACCGAGGGAACCACCGCGCGCTTTCGCTTCGATCGCAACCGCGAACGCGCCGATGCGCTGATTCGCCGCGTGACCGAGCACTATGAAATCACCGATGTAAGCTTGGAAGAACCAGATTTAGAATCGATTATCCGGCGAATTTATGTCGAAGGATACGACGAACATTATGAAGCCATCCCCGATGACACAGGAGCTATCGTATGATTTATTCGAGCGCCACGAAAAAACCGCAGATTCATTCGAGCGCGTACGTTGCGCCATCGGCAACCGTTTCGGGTGATATTGAAGTCGGCGCCGGCTGCGCGATTCTGCACGGTGCTATCCTTGTATCCGAAGGTGCACCGCTCAAAGTAGGCGCGGACACGGTGGTGATGGAGCATGCAGTGATTAAGGCCAGCGGTGGCAGCGCGATACAGTTCCCGTGCACGATCGGCGAACGCTGCATTGTCGGCCCACACGCATACATCGTCGGTGCAACCATCGGAAACGGGTGTTTCATCGCTAGCGGCGCCCAAATTCGGAACGGCACCCGCATTGCAAACGGTACGGGCGAGGTTCCCGGCGGTGACGAGTTCCTGCGCAACGTTTTCAATATAGAAGCAGACCCCGGCACCGCGCCGGCAGAAAGTTTGCGCGCAAAAGCCGCCGAGACGTATGCAAAGTTTCTTCGCAAGACCCACGCGCAGGATGCGCGCCTCGACGATCACCGCACCACCAAAGCCGCACCGCAGCGCAGCGCACCAAGCATGCCGCCTCCTCCGGCAACCGACGTCGGGGGCGTCGTCGACGCGATGATGCTCGAACTTCAAGAGATGGAACACCGCCGCCAAGAGTCGCTTAAGAAACAAAAAGGCAAATAGCCTCGTGCTCTCAGCAGTTCCATATGTAGAGTTCGCAAAAAAAGCGTTCGCTCGAGAAGCCACCTACCGCATGGAGGTGTTCACCGAAGTTGCGTCTCTGGTACTGCGCGTGTATTTGCTGCGCTGCCTATGGACTGCATTGTACGCACAGAATGCTGCACCCTTGAACTTGCCATTGCATTCGATGATTACCTACGCAACGATCGCTTTGCTCATGTCGCTAATACTCGAAGTTGACGGCACGCGGCTAATTCGGGAAAAAATCCGAGACGGTTCAATTGCAACCGACCTCATGAAGCCGATAAGTGTGCCGCTCTATTTTTTCTCCGACGGTTTTGGGAATACGGTTCTTCATGCGGTGCTGGTGATTCCGTCGCTGCTTTTTGCTTTGCTGCTCGTACATATCGATATTCCCCCGCCCACAACACTTGCGATTTTCGCCCTTTCCTTTGCAATTGGGTATTTTGTTAACTTCTTCCTGAATTTCGTAATGAATTCAATTGCTTTTTGGACCCTGGAAACGTTTGCGGTTCAATTGATTGTGCGCTGGGTTTCTGATTTATTGAGCGGGCAAATTATTCCATTAACGTTCGTACCGGGAATCTTCGGACGCATCGTTTTTGCGTTGCCGTTTGCAGCGATTTACTCGACGCCGCTGTTGATCTACGTTGGCATCATTCCGCCGAGCCAATGGATGAATGCATTGATCGCACAAGTGCTATGGCTCGCCGGTTTCGGCGCCATCTCGTACGTCGTTTGGCGAGCAGCCTCACGGCACGTCGTGGTGCAGGGAGGATAGTATACATATGCCACAAGGTTTTGCTCATCCACCATGCTAGCCACATACCTGCAATACTGGCGCATCAACTTCCTGACATTTCTGGAATATCGAGCGAATTTCGTCATGTGGTTCGTTTTTACGATCGTCTACCACGCGACCGCAATCGCAGCGCTCTTTGTCACTATGCGGCAGTTCCCCACGATGAACACGTGGGATTTCCGCCAAATGCTTTTTCTCTACGCACTGTGGATGATGGGGCACGAAATCCACAACGCGTTCTTCTTCAACGTCATCAATGTTCCCGAGTTCGTACGAGAAGGCCGCTTTGACCGTTTCCTCGTACGCCCGCTGGACGCACTTTTCCAGGTCCTCACCGTGCCACAGCAACTTTTCCCGGATGGGCTCATACTTGCTGCCATCACCCTTACCGTCGCCACAAAAATTGCCGGGGTGACCGTGGACGCTCGCTATCTTATTTTCGTCCCGCTAATCGCTATCGGAGGCGCATTAATCGACTTTGGCATCTCACTAGCCATCGCAGCTGTTTCATTTTGGTTTATTCGCGTGGACACGCTCCGCTGGGTCGTGATCTCACTCGAGCAAGACTTCACACGCTATCCGATAAGTATCTACTCTCGCGGAGTGCAAGTGGTCCTCGCGTTCGTCCTCCCTTTTGCGTTCATGAATTATTTTCCAGCAACATACTTCTTACAAAAAGCTGACCCCGGCTTGCACCTCAATCCTTCGGTCGGGCTCCTCACCCCACTTGTCGGCTTAGCCTGGTTCGGAATCGCCTATGTCATCTGGCGCATCGGCGTCCAACACTATCAAGGCACGGGGTCATAAAAACGAAAAAAGCGCCCGTCTTAAAACGGGCGCCTCAGGACTTGGTCTAAGGGCGACTCACCGCCCTCCTTATACCACATCCCGAGGCGATTGTCACTCCCATTCGGGAGTGGACCAGACGAGATTCGAACTCGTTCAGGGAGAATGGTGAGTCGCCCTAGCTCCAAAGCCCTGGCCCATGTATATCAGTATACTAATACGCTAAAATACCTATGTCAATAGCTTTAAGTATTTTCATTTACCAATTCGCGCGGAAGGCGACTTCGTCGTATTGCTTTGCGAAGGGGAAGGCGAGATATGCAAGCACGAGCGCCTGCACGCCTGCATAGATAAACTGCATTGCTGCAGGTGGAACGAATGGAACGATGAGCAAGAGGGCATAATTCGGAACGATCATCCAAAGTATGATGAAAACAAGGGCGAGAACGATGGCAGCGATTGGATTGGCGCGTACGGCCCGAATAGAGGCGGAGATTGCCAATTGCCCGGGTAAACCGCCTATCGCCGCAGCCGGAATGGTGTAGATGAGAAAAAATGCGGCGATGAGTTGAAGGATCAGCGCAAATATTCCAATGCCGAAAAGTCCACCTACCAATCCGGCTACATAGAAGACAAACTGGAAGCCGACCGCCGCGAGAAGAATGCCCCCGATTTTGCGGCGCCCTTCTTCCCAAGCCGTATCGAATTTGCCGCTGCGCCTGCGCCAGATATTGCTTGCCTGGATAACCGCAATTCCGAACGCGGTCAGGTATACGAGCTGCGCAATGAGTGCGTAGATACCAGCACCGATTCCGCCGATCGGGTCGGTCATGGTTTGTCCTAGTTCATTGAGCAGCAGTGACACCACTGCGGCGAGCAGGGGCGCAACGAGGATCGAGAGATGCCGCACGAGCGACGGGATCGCTTGCAGATACATTCCGAAATCGACATGCTGCGCGTTACGCACGAGACGCTGTCACCGGGCGCCTTCCAACGCGTGATGGCACGGCTTCTTTTACGCGATCGTTGTTCTTTTTGAAGACTTCCATGACTTCATGATGGGAAACGGGTTTCATTCCTTCAATACCGACATCATAATCGGTAATCAACGAGATGTTGACGAAGCACATTTCGAGTTCCCGCGCGAGATAGGATTCGGGATACTGCGTCATGTTGATGACTTCCCATCCTTGGCTTTGATACCACTTCGATTCCGCGCGGCTCGAAAAGCGCGGGCCTTGAATGACCACGACCGTTCCTAGTTCGTGCGTTTCGATATTCAGAGATTTCAATGCATCGATTGCTATCGGTCGCAGTGTCGGGCAATACGGATCCGCGAAGGAAACATGCGTCGTGATCGGGCCGTCGAAAAACGTGTCTTTCCGGCCACTCGTGCGATCGACGAGTTGATCGCACACAACCATCGATCCCGGTGCGACTTCTTTTTTGAGGGAACCGCAGGCATTCGGTGCAATGATGTGTTTCACGCCGAGCATCTTCATCGCATACAGATTTGCGCGATAGTTGATCGCTTGCGGCGGAAACCGATGATCTTTTCCATGCCGGGGAAGAAACGCGACACGCTTCCCGGCGATCTCACCGAGGGCTACTTTATCGCTTGGCGCGCCGTAGGGAGTTTCGATCCATACTTCGCGTGCATTTTCGATCAGCGAATAGAATCCCGAGCCACCAAATACGCCGATTTCGGCTTGTTCCGTCGTCTTCATAGCCGCCGAAGGTTCGCGTCCGGGTGCGTCTCCCCTGGGAGGCCGGCGGCGTCGGAGTCGCGCCGCCGGGTGTCGAAACACACGTTCCGGTGGGAACCCCAATTGTGTACATTCTCGAGTGTGCGGACAGCTCGCTCTACACCGGATATACGGTGGACCTCGGTCGCCGAATGCGGGCACATCTGCAGGGGCGCGCGGCGCGGTACACGCGTTCTCGCTTGCCGGTACGCTTACTGGCATGGTGGGTGGCACCGGATCTTCGCGGTGCGCGCTCGGCGGAAGCGCGTTTCAAGCAACTATCGCGAGCCGAGAAATTATCGCTGCTAGCTTCGAACGAGGCTTTCGGACAATCGATACACAAGTCACCCGACTCGCTATCATCTTCCCAGCCGCTATCTTCCAATAAAGGAGCCTCCGTGCCGCACGAGTCACCGCAAGCCGACGAACTCACCGGATTACTTGAAACTGCTCGCACGTCGCAAGCGCGCATCTCGACCAGCAAAGGAGACATCGTCTTTACATTTTATCCCGACGATGCACCCGTACATAGCGCGGCATTCGTGAAGTTAACACAAGCCGGATTTTACGACGGTCTGAATTTTCATCGCGTCGAACCCGATTTCGTCATTCAAGGCGGCGATCCGGACGGGGACGGAACGGGGGGGCCGGGATACCGCTTAAAAGCAGAGTTCAGCAATCGTCCACATATCCGCGGCACCGTCGCAATGGCTCGCTCATCCGATCCCAACTCCGCTGGTTCCCAATTCTATATCTGTCTAGATGACGCACGTTTTCTCGACAAACAATACACCGTCTTCGGCCAAATGACTGGCGGCTTCGAAACCCTCGATGCCATCCGCCGCGGTGATGTCATGAACAAGATCACCATTGAACCGAAAGCGTGATTGCCCTCAGAGCAACACATCGGCGATCACGATCACCGAGCGAGGCCCATATGGTACTTCCAAAGCCGCCCCTTGAGCATAGGGGGGAGCACCCTGAATAACTGGTATGGCATAGGAAGCGTTATAAACCTGGATGCTTTGGTCATAGACGCCGGTGATATTTCTGAAGGTTGCCAGTAACGAAACATTCCTCGTGATCTTATAACCTGCATGTGCATCGAACTCGACAAATGCCTTGGAGGAAAAATACTGGTTGTTGTTACCGTAGTACGTCGATGAGAGATCGAAGTATTTGCCCGGACTCCAGTGGTAGCCGAGCTGAGCCGAGGCATTCGCATACGGTACCGCCGCAGAATATGCCCCATTAAAGTTGGGACCTGGAATGACGAACTGATTGGCACAGTTCACACATGGCACGCTAGGATTATTGTAGAACCCCGGCGGCACGCTTACTACATACCCCCGGGTGAAGCCTAATGTTCCATGCCAATAAAGGCCAGCCGGCACATTATGGCGGATGTCGAGGTTGATACCTTCGTACCGAGTAGTTCCGAGATTTCCGGTTTGGGTAAGGAAAAGTGGGAAACCATTGAGGGTGGACTCGTTTTCCAATGTGTAAAACTGCCCATAGAGATTCGTACGATAGAGATCGAGCGACAGAAGCGTGTTACGATGGAAGCGTATGTCGGTTCCTACATCGAATCCGAATGTCTCCTCCGGTTTGAGGTTGAGATTCGGTGTATATTCAGAGTACGCGCCGTTGGCAAAGTTTAGCGAAAATCCGGTGAGATTAAAGAGCACTGGGAGTGCATACCCGCCTCCGATCGCTGTGCGAACGGCAATATCGGGGCTCGCTTTCCAGACAGCGCCGAACCGCGGTGCATTGTACGGGAAGACCGAGTTCGTCCAATAGCTGGGGTTCGATGGAACCGGCACGTGATAGGTCCCTTTTGCGAAGTACCACGACAGGCCCAACGATAGTTTATCGGATATTTCGGTCTCAACGTGAACGCGCGTTTCATTCGTCGTTTCCGAAAGTGACGAAGGGTTACTCTGAGAAAAGGTTGGAATCCCACCGCAGACGAAATTGATGGTGTAAGGATCGTTGTAGTACGAGGTGACGTACGAGACGCCGATGCTCGATGTCGCACCCAGTGGCACAGCATAGCTTCCTAGCAGATCGCGATTGTTCGACCGCAAATGGTAATCGAGGAGTACATTCGGGAACGTGAGACTTTCTGGTGTCCCGTTGTACGCGGTCGGTGTACCCGGATAGGTCGGACCGATATCAGATGTGCCCCACAGCGTATATTGACCATTGCCGAGGCTCTGATAAGCGTTCACGTAATAGAATGAGCTGTATTGCAATGCGGCGAGCCGTAAAACACCACGTCCAATGTAAGCAGTTAGCTTCTCTTCTGAAAGACTACTTGCTTGGGTGTTGAGATTCGGCCAATTCACACCTTGAAGAAGATATGTCGTCTGTCCCGAGGGGCTAGGTGTGAGACTGCCACTGTAGGAAGGCACCGCCATCGATGGCGCAAATTCGACTGGATAATAGCCTCCCTGTGTGTTTACCCGCGAGGTCGACCCGGCATAAAAGACCTCTGCGCTAATTGACGGGGTAATTTCATAAAAGAGAGCAGCAGCTCCGCTGTGTGCCGTCCATGCCGTCGATTGCGGGACGCAGCAGTACAGCAGTGTATCGGTAACCGAACAGTAACAATTCGGGATTCCTTGGGTGATGTATGGGGATGAATATGTGGAAGCCCAAACCGTTTGCCCGTTGATCGTGGTCGGCGTTAACGGAATCGCAGATATCACATTACTTGTTCCCAATGGACCGGGGCTATCGTTAACACCGTAAATAAATGTCGCGGATAACCGGCCGAAATGCAACGCGATTTTCGCATTCGACACGATTCCCCCATACGGATCGTTGCTTGTAGAAAACTCGAAATGATTTATATCCACTTTCCCGGGAGCATGTAACACAAAACTGCCACCAACCGAATCGACAATGCTTGGCGCGTTGGCTCCGGGGCCGCGCACGATGTCGGCCGTATCGAAAGCATTCAACGGCATGTTGCTCAGATCGACGCCGCCACCTGTGTCTGTATACCCTTCATTGGATGAGGTACCTTGCAGCGGCATGCCATCGAGGGTCGTTGAGGTTTCGTACGGTAGCGCACCGTTGAGCGATAGAACAACCGGTGCTTGTGGCGAACCAGGCAAGGCGCTGCCACCGACATATCCTCCTTCTGTATAGCCCGAGACCGCGACGCCGGGGATCTGTGCAAAGAGTTGCGCCCATGTACCATTGCCTTGGAATGCGTACTCACTCGGGCTGATCGAAGTGATACTGGAAGAAGTAACGTTGATATGGGCTCCCGCGCCGATGGTCGATACATGAGCGATCGTCCGAAGACCACTTTGCGTCTGGTACTGAATTGCGACATTGATATCGCCGTTGACGGGTACACCGTTGCGTGAGACCGTGCCTAGGGTCGACGTCACGACGATTTGGTAGATGCCCCAGGGCACACTGCTGAAGCTAAAAATACCGTGGGCATCGCTCTTCGTTGAAAGGAGCACCGGCCCGTTAAGCTTCACATCTGTCCCAACAACAGGCGAGCCATCGCTCTGCATAATCGTACCGGTGATGTTGGCAGTGCGGGCGGCTGATTGAGTAACCCCTGGTGCGATCTGCGCTAATGCAGGTTGTCCAAATATCCTTAGGATAAAGGCCATTAGCACGACCACGGTAACGCGTGAAACCATTTTGATAAGACTAAGCATGGTCAAGTTCTCCCTTATGGATAAGTACGTTCAAAGTGAAAATTACTCTGGGGTAGTAGGCCGCGTCTCATCGTTGCGGCACCGGTGTGAGTTGCGTAAGATAGCCCCCCTTGGCACTGTCAGCCTGAAGGGGAGCAAGACGAAGCGCCCAGTAAAGGGGTTTATTTGACGGAAGATCGAGGATTGCGACGTTCCAGGTCTCGCCGTTTTGACGCCACGTAAACGACGGTTCCGAATCTTTGGGCACCGGGCGAACAACGTCCTCAACAACAGTATATGCAGCAAGGCCACCAAGCTGCTTACGACCTAGAACTACAAGCACGACCGACTCTTTCGAACTAATGAGGTATCGTCGCTCCGCCGAAGTCGCGCAGCTGAGATCAATATCCATATCATAATTACTGCAAAGACTGGATGAGAGAACCAGATTCGCTACGCCGTGAACGAAGCGACTTTGCGCCATCGATGCACAGGCATTCCGAATACATTTGAGCAGGTATGCATCCAGAGCTTTATTACTGAACGATGGTGTTCGCACCATCACATGCAGCTCCGTGGCATCGGTGGGAGGAAGCAGATTTAGCTTTGCAAAGCCATGTCGATCACTATTGATGTCCCTCCGAAGATATTGTGTGCTAAAATAAAATTCAATGCGGCCATCAAGCGGTGCAAGCACATTCGTAAATTGCAACAAGTCACCGTCACGCTGCGTGATGACGCGGTATGTTTCAAAGGTCGCGATCGCGACTTCAGGTACCGTTGGCGCAGGCGGCTCGTATGGGGTTTCGTACTCGGGGCGTCCACGATTCTCCCAATAGAGATTTATCGGCCCCTTGGAAGGCGCCAGCAGAGCCTCTAAATCCGATAGAGGACCAACGTGATCGGCAGCATCTATAGGAAGACTAAATTGGGGGATGCTCCAACGTAGACGCATCCATATGCCAAGGGATTCTGCCACTGATACATCTTCGATAGCAGGGTCAATTGCTTCGCCGGTTGACCCTCCAAACGGTTTTCGAACGTGCACATGGATCGCTTGAACATCACCAGGAAAGGCAAAGTAGCGAGAATCTGTGCGGCGAGGGGCAATCTCGGTACGGAATACCGCGACGCCTGCCTCCGAACGCAGAGTTTCCGGAACAATGACGTGCAGTGGAATTGCCTGCATAACGGTTGCTGATGCTGCATCGATAAGCTGCAAATATGCGAGGTGCTCGCCCGGCTTTGGATCAATACGAAACGTTACATGTACAGGACGATCGCGTTGAAATGCAATAACTTTCTGCGTAGGCGTAAACGTCGAGGGTCGGCCTGTACCGTCAGCGTGAATTGCGAGGCGATAAAGCCGAGGCTCGGTATATCCCCCGCGACGCACAATCCAAAGCGAACGCGTTATACTGGCACCTGAATGCGTGAGGCTTTGGAAATAGCCGTCGATCGGCTGTCCTGAACTGGCGAAGACATCGAAGTGTGTCAGCACAGGGTTTGCAGGATCATCCACATGGCTCATTGCAGCGAGCTGCCGCCACGCACCGGCAGCGTTCACCAAGCCGTTTTCCTGTTGCTGATCCGGAAAGCCGGCGACGATGCGCGAGCCGGTAAACAACGCATTGCTCATCCGAACGGCGTCATAGCGGATGTAATTGTGACGAGCCAAATCGATCAAATCAGCAACAACACCAGAAACGACCGGAGTCGTTGGCGAGTTATTTGAGCCGATCATGTATCCTGCTGGTGCTGGCGGGGCGAAAATGCGATCAAAACCGTGTGGGTCAAGGCCATTGCCTCCGAAATCTAAGCCTTGCCGATTATCTGATCTAGGATATGTGTTTGGCATATAGCGGGACTGTGTTGTGAGCGATGCAGATGGTCCAAGCAGCCAATTCTCAATTCCACCGGTGGAACTCCCTGAAGAAGTCCACGAAGAGATCCACCCCGAAGAACTCCAAGGTCCATCAGTATTCATCGCCTCCCGGTATGGGCCAGGGCTGCGCCGATTTCGGCGCAGCTGTTCTGAACTCTGGTAATCATCAACGGAGATCGCGCCGTATACAGCGCACACGCAAATTAACGGTTTGGGGAAGACTCGCAGAAGACGTTCAAGAACTATTCGCTGGAAGGCTTCTGCTGGGAGCATACTTCCGACACGGCAAGAACAATTAATAACGTCGATGCGTGGATCAGCGAAGGCAGCAACAAATGACGTCATACTGGGTAATGAAGTTCGCACATCGACGATCTGTGCCATCGGAGCTGCTCCATCAAAGATGCCCCCCGAAAGCCGGTTAGCTGCAAGTGTCCCACCAACGAAAGCACCGTGCTCACCACCGGCTATATCGATGAAGACTGCTTTTCGGTCGTGGTCGATATGAATCGCAAACCCGATGCGGTTGTCACCCTTCGCATCGAGCTTACCGAACCACGCGATCTTTTGCACTACGCGGTAGTCATGTAGCGCGACATTATTCGTAAAGTTGTGATCGCCGTCCGTGTCGACACGTACAACGTCTTTCGTTGTGTTCCATAACACGCCGACCGCAAGCTGGACGGCGTATTGCTTATCCTGAGCTTGCATGTTGTCAGGATTGTTGCTCCACCACCGAAGAATGCCGAACCGGTAAGACTGGCCCGGAGGTGCTCTCCAGCGTGTGCCGGCAGCCTTGAAATTACCATCTGCAGAAATACTGATTGGATAGGTCTCGACCCATTCGTTGTCTTGATCCGGTCGCGTGGTCGTGACGATCCCAGCAAGTTTCGGCACGATGCGTCCTTCTGCGTCTTTTGCGTAGCGCATGGCAGGGTGCAAGAGGTCCAAACCGAAGTCGACGAGGCCAACGCGAATGCCTCGCCCGTCAGCATCCGGGAACTGTCTCCACAGAGTCGTCAAGCCGATTTCGTCTACAGGGAAAAACGGGCCCTCCGGTGTGTTCTTCGTTGCAACGTGCAGCCAGGTCACATGATAGCTGGGAACCGGTCCCGGTGTGCGGCTGGACTGCGGAACATAGGGAGCAATATCATCATTTACAAAGGCATGCATGACGATGTCTCCCATATCATCGATTCCCGGCGTTTCGAGGATATCGAGGAGTTGAATCGGGGAGGTTCGTAAGGCGATGAATCCACTACGCCGCTCGCTAAAATCGACCGTTGCGCCTGTCGTTTTCAATAATCCCACAACACGATCGAAGCATCCATCATGCGCAAGAGCATCGAGAGAAATCTCATGCTTGGTGCCTGCTATAGCAGCGACTACCTGAGCCCGATCGTAGCTGGTTATATAGGCACCCTGATTACACTGTACACTAGCCCAAGGCGTAGTTCCAGCATCGGGACTTGTTCCGGCAACAAATGCTGGAGCAAATCCTACGAGGAATACGAGTATTGTGTGCCGCATCGGCCAATGTATTGCTACGTTCATTCGGCAAGCTCGAACAGCATGAACCCAAT
>Ga0207063_1154_pt1 | contig 11610 bp, 8 predicted proteins | sample Alteio_BWMinCont_29_FD_153462 | JGI IMG/M metagenome (GOLD analysis project Ga0207063, IMG submission 153462) | Enriched cells from forest soil in Barre Woods Harvard Forest LTER site, Petersham, Massachusetts, United States -... | ecosystem: Environmental > Terrestrial > Soil > Temperate forest >...
ACCAGCGAAAATCCGAAGATGACGGAAGACGGCAATCCTTCGCGCGCCTGTTGCTCCTGGTACGACATTCCGCTGTAGTCGAAGCCCATTTCGCGGGGCATGGTCTGCTTGAAAACATCTTCCAGTGCCGCCGTTGCCTGATCAGAGCTGTAACCAGGCGCCGCGCCAACATTGATCTGTGCGGACCGGTATTCGTTGTAGCGCATGGTGAACTCAGGGCCGTAACGGGTCTCAAAGTTTGCCAGCGCGGTAAGAGGCACCGTCTGGCCCTGGCGATTGCGGACATAGAATTGTCCAAGATTGTCAGTGGTCGCCCGGTAAGGCGCTTCGGCCTCCACATATACCTGCCAGGTACGGCCGAAATCGTTGTAGTAGTTGACGAACAAACCGCCCATGTACGCTTGAATGGTGTTGTAGACGTCGGTTAAGTTGACCCCCTGCTTCAACACCTTGTCCTTGTCCACATTGATGAACTTTTGCGGCACGCTCGGCACAAACGTGCTGAAGATTGAGCCGATCTCTGGACGCTTGCGAGCGGCTGCAATGAACTTGGCCACGTTATCCGAAAGAAACTGGACATCCTTGCCGGCGCGGTCCTCCAGGACAAACGTGACGCCGCCGGCAGTGCCGACACCCGGTATCGCCGGTGGCGAGAAGCTGAAGACCGTCCCTTCCGGCAGTTGCTTGAGTTCCCGGTTCAAACTCGCCTTGATGGATTGAAATTGTTCGCTCCGGCTTTTGCGCTCATCCCAGGGCTTGAGACTTACGAAGAAGAACGCGTTATAGGAAGTCCGGACGAAGCTGAGCAAACTGAAGCCGATGACGCTGGTGGTGTACTGAACTCCAGGGGTGTTGGCGAGGACCTGCTCCACTTGTTTCGCGGCAGCGCTTGTGCGTTCCATGGACGCCGAATTGGGCAGTTGCATATTGATATACATGTAGCCTTGGTCTTCGTCTGGCAGGAAGCTGCTGGGCAGATGTTTGCTAAGGAACCACCCTGCCACGCCGGCGACTACAAGCAGCACCATCACCACCGCAGCCTTGCGAATCAGGTCTCCCGACCAGCGGACAAAGCTATCGGTGGAACGGTCCCAGTAGGTGTTGAACCAGCCAAAGAATTTTCCAAGCGGTCCGCGGGCCTGTTTCTTGGGTTTGAGCAGCAGCGCGGCTAACGCAGGGCTCAGCGTAAGAGCGTTAAACGCGGAAAGCGTCACTGAGATCGCGATGGTGACGGCAAATTGCTGATACAGCCTGCCGGTGATGCCGGGAATGAAAGCAGTCGGGACAAATACCGAGGCCAAGACGAGAGCAATACCCACGACGGGGCCCGAAAGTTCCTCCATGGCTTTTCGAGCTGCATCCTTGGGGGCCAAACCTTCCTCAATGTGGTGTTGTATTCCCTCGACGACCACGATAGCGTCGTCGACCACTAGTCCTATAGCGAGCACTAAACCGAACATCGAAAGCGTGTTGATCGAGAAGCCGAATAGCGGAAAGATGACAAATGTGCCGATCAGCGAGACAGGTACAGCCAGCATCGGAATCAGAGTGGCGCGCCAGTCTTGCAGGAAGAGATAGACGACAAGAATTACCAGCACGATCGCAATCACGAGGGTCCAAAGAATCTCTTTCATCCCTTCTGTGACGGGGAGTGTCTGGTCGAGCGAGACGGTGTAATCGATGTCTTGCGGGAAGCGCTGCTTCATCCGTGCCATGAGTTTCCGGACACCCTGCGCGGTTTGAACAGCATTGGTTCCGGGTAACTGGTAAACGGCGATAACAGCGCAGGGCTGGCCATTCAGACGACCGGAAAGGCTATAGTCTTGCGTGCCCAGTTCGACTCGGGCCACGTCTCTGACGCGAACAGTTCCCCCGTTCGGAGCTTCGCGCACGATGACGTTACCGAACTGTTCGGGAGAAGTGAGGCGGCCTTGAGCCAGCACCGCATAGGCCGGCTCCCCCCCCGACCTGTCCAGCCGGATTCACAGTGTTCTGAGCCTGAAGTGCGTTAGCAATGTCGGTGACGGTGATACCCAGCTTGGCCATTTGGTCAGGCTTGACCCACAGCCTCATGGCGTATTGGCCTGACCCGAATACCTGGGTCTGGCCGACACCGTACAAGCGTCCCACGGGGTCGTTGAGGTTGATGTATGCGTAATTAGCCAGGTAGTTCGAATCGTGGGTGCCACGCGGCGCGTACAGGGAAATCAGCATGAGTGGAGCAGTGGTCGCCTTCTTCAGAGTGATTCCATAATTGTTCACCGCGGGCGGCAACTGACCGTTGGCCAACTGTTGACGCGACTGCGTGAGCAGCAGGTCCGTATTGGGATCAGTCTTGAGATCGAAATCGACGAACAGTGTTGTTTGCTGGTTCGCCGTCGCGTTCAGCGAATACATATAACTCATGTTGTCCACACCGCTGACTTGCTGCTCGATGGGTGTGGCCACTGCTTGCTCAAGAGTCTGTGCGTCTGCACCGGGGTAGGTGGCTTGCAACCTGATCTCAGGCGGAGCGATCTGCGGGAACTGGGCTACCGGCAAGGTCGCGATGCTGATCGCTCCGACGATAACGGTAAGAATCGCAATCACGATCGCGACGATCGGTCTTCGAATAAAAAAGTTCGCCATGGCTTAGCGACCCTCCGTTCCTTTGTATGGTGTTGGGTTCACGAGCCCACCTTCCTTGACTTTGTCTGCTCCAACAGCGACGACGCGTTCTCCGGGCTTCAGGCCCGAGGTGATCACCCAGAACGTGCCCACTGTCGGTCCGACCTGTACCGTGCGGAGTTGCGCTCGACTATCGGCGCCAACCACAGTGACCTGATACGTTCCTTGCTGCTGATTCACGGCCGCCTGCGGCACCAGCAGCGCTCCCGTAATGTTTCCGGTGGGCGTCTGAATGCGTGCATATTGCCCCGGTCGCAACAGGTTCCTGGAGTTGGGGAACTCGCCCACGATCTGGATGGTTCCGGTCTGCGTGTTTACCTGACGGTCCGCGAAGATGATTCTGCCCGGATGCGGGTAGGTACTCCCGTCAGCCAAAGTTAACTGCAATGGGATTCGTGAGGCGTGCGTCAGAAAGTCCACGCTCCCCGGACCGCCGCCGTCCGCCATACGCAGGTATTCCTGTTCGCTGATTGGAAAATAAACTTTGATGGGACTTACCTGCGAAACCGCGGTGAGGACCGTGGACGGCCCTACCAGGTTGCCCACCTGCACAGTGTTGATGCCGGCGATTCCATCAACTAAGGACACAACTCTCGTGTAGCCCAAATTCAGCGCGGCCTGTTCGACCGCCGCCTGGGCTGCCTCAACTGCTGCCTTGGCCCCGCGGAGCGACTGCGTGTCCGTATCCAGCTGACTTTGGGGAATGGCGTGAGCCTCCGCTTCGGGAATATCACGCTTCACGTTCGTTTCGGCGTTCGCCATCTGCGCCTCAGCCTGCGCCAGCTGTCCTTTGGCTTGATCGAGCACGGCTTGAAAGGGACGGGGATCGATCTCGAAAAGGAGCTGACCCTTTTTGACGAGCGCGCCTTCGTGATAATCCTGGCGAATCAGGTATCCGCTCACCTGAGGTTGAATCTGAGCATTGACGTAGCCTTCGAGCGTTCCCACCCACTCGCCCTGAACCGGCACGTCTTTTTGAATGACCGGTGCGACTTCGACGACCTGTGGTGGAGGAGGGGCCGCGGCCCGCACCTTACCGTTGCCGCAGCCAAGTGCATTCAGCAGCAGCACAGCACTAACTAAAGCTGTAGATATTTGCTTCATCATCTCTTTCCCCCCAATCGTGGTCACTTGACTTCCGCTTCAATCGCGTCACTGGCGCGCCTGATTCGGGACGCTGCTCGGTTGGGGGGAAATGTGACCCAAGAGTCGCCTTGTCGATTCAGGCACGTCAGTCACGCGATTGCACTCTTCTACAAAAGCAAATCGCATACCAAACCGACACGAAGCTAAGTCACGGCAATTGAAGGAAGTTTTGAGATAGTGCAGCAAGAGAGCTGTCAAAGAGTTCGAAAGTGTCGAGAAAAAGTCAATACTCGAACAGCCTAAACGTGGCAATAAATGGCAGCAGAAAGCTAATCGCTTGAGAAAAGTGCAGAGCGAAACGAATCCCGCTACCACTTATTTTGGCAAGTGTATTGCGTAAGCGAACTACGTGGCGGAGGCAGATGGTGGAGTGGCCTTGGTTGCGCCAAAAACAGTTCGGTCAAAGGGAACGCCGTTATGGAATTCAGAGATTTCGACTTTATTCGGAATCCCGTCGTCCAGAATCAAGTCTTCTTCCTCCAATCAAAGTGCGCTGCCTGTGGTTTTTCGATTCTGGTGCGCTCAATTGAGGAATTGGTCGAACACGAAAAATTGCACCGAAGGCAATGTAACTCGTCAAACGTCGCTGCATAAGAGAGCAAAGCTATATAGGCGAGAAACGCTTATGATCTCCAGCGCAGCCAGGGATCCTCCCTCGCTTGCACATCGATCCCGGTATGCTTCTACCAACTTCACCGAAACAAAGATAACCCGATGAACAACATGTGTGAGTCCAGGCCCGGATTTTGATTGCCTAGATTCGCATTGGAAATATGGTGGTACTTGTATCCGATATCAATCGCGGTACGGCGACTGGACGTGAACAACTGCACACCACCTGCCAGTTGAGCGGTAAAGTTGAATTGAGTGGCACCAAACATCCGATGGTTGAAATATAGGAAGCCGCCCCCACTTGTGAGAAAAGGTTCGACCCGGCGGAAGTGCACGTAGTTTACTTGTGCCCCGATAGGACTGCCTCCCACCCCGTAGGCATACGCGCGGTGACCATTGTGAGTGTGAGGGTCGCCAACCAGCGCTGCAGGAACCACATCGAAAACCCAACGCACCGCGAACGGTTCCTTCCGGTACATAAGCCGTTCGTAGCGGCTTTCGAACTGATAATTTCTTCCACCGACCGTGCTGGAGAAAGCATGGCCGTTTTCAAATGCACCATCGAACCAATACGTGTATTCGCTATGGGCATGCCGCTGTTCTTGTGCGGACGCAGATGTGATGAGGAACATTCCAATGAAAATCGCGGCGGATAGGACCAATACTCGATTCACGAACCTATATCGACCGTCTCGATCTCCTGGTACTAGAGTGAGTGATCGACGGAAAAACTCAATGCGATGCTTGCGTCTGGTTTGGAGGTTCCTGTCTGCGGCCTGAATGACTTGGGGAGTCATGCTTGTGACGCCTCTCCAACTCAGCAAAGGGCAACTAGTATGCCAGGGGCATCAAGAAAGGTTCTGCTTCTAACTGGCTGAAATGTAGAGGTCTTTTTGGAGAGATGACTCGCGGCTGGTGTTGAAGTGTCGAAATTGTCTAGACAGTGTCAACGACAGTCCAGGGTCGAAGCCGTCATTACCTGCTGTACCGTGTCGTCAACCTGGACCTCGAGGTGATCGTGAGAACTAGCAAGCTTCACGGTTTTCCCAGAGGTGTCGCCGCAAGGTTCAAGAGTGACCTTCCATAGCCGACAGGAATTGCGAAATTCGATCCGCCAAATTCACGCACCATTGCAAAATTAATTCCTATAACTTTCCCCTCGTTGTTGAAAAGAGGACCGCCTGATCCGCCGGACGTGGTTTGGGCATCATAGACAATCTTGTCGGGCAGTACGTCGCCGATGTGGCCTTGGGTAGTGATCGGCCTGATCAGGTTGCGGCGGGCGAGTTCTTCCACGACCTGCTTCGGATCACCCTTGGATGCAGTCGCGATGGACTGCAGAGTCTCTGCCCCCGTCCGAGCCAGAATTCCGTCAAGAGCAGTGGGATAACCGAGCAGCACAACGGCGCCTCCACTCACGGTTGAACCCCGGTCATCGGCAAGGGCTATCTTTCTAATTCTGAGCTCTGAAACATTCCCTTTCACAACCGCAACGTCTGCTGAAGAGGAAATCTTCTCGGTACTGATGGCAATGCCGCGAGGAACGCCGGGGAAATACGCAGTCATCTCGGCAACCACTGGCTCAAGTCCTTGATCGACTATTTCCTTCAAATCATTATTCTGCCACCAGGGTTCGGCCACGTGATGGTTCGTCAGAATTTGTCCGCTGGCAGAGGCGAGAAACCCAGTGCCAAAAACATCCAGGTGTACCTCCGGACCGTTCCCAGTGACACCCACCAGTGGGTTATTGTGTTCGTCGGTCGTTGGCTCGCCACTGGCTGTCATCCCAGCGTAGTGCAATCGCAACCCGGTCGTGTGGTCGCGGAAGGCCAGCACAACATGAATGAGGCAGACACTCGGCTCGTACGACTGGATGATTGTCTGCGCAAACTTGCCCTCGGTCTCGAGTTTCTGAAGGCGGCCCTCTACTGCGGTTAATTGATTTTGCAAAGCAGAAGCGTTTTTCGGGTCGCTGTTTGCAATTTGCGATCTCAGATCCTCGCTCTTCTTCTGAAGCTGGAGTTTCTGTGGATCGCTCGCCAGGGAAGGACGGTGTTCCGCCTCTTCCAGGGCCCGACGCGAACGCTCTATCAACTGTTCTTGGGTCAGGACACCACTTTGCAATCGAGTGATCGCTGCGAAGACTCGGGTATTCTGTTCCTGAGTTCGACGATAGAAGAAGACGAAGACGACGGCAGCAACGATAAGCACGGCAGCCGTCACCAAGCCGCCAACTCGGAGCGCGCGTCGTTCTTGGTTGACAGCCGTTAGCACCTGCTGGGTGCCGTTTCGGTTTTCCTCGGCAAGGCGCAACCGCTCGCTAAACTCGTCGGCAATGGATTTATTTCGTAGTTGCGAGCGCACCCGCGACAGCAATTCGTGCGAGTCAAAGGGTAGGGAAATTACATCGTCGGCCCCGAGATCGAGCCCTCGAGTGCGCTCGCCTGACCCTCCCGGAGATAGCATCACAACCCGTATGTTGCGTGTCTGCTCGGAACCTTTGATCTCAGAGAGAAGGTCACAGCAATCGAGCTGGGGTGGATCAGCACCCAGGACAACGATGCCGGGGTCGAAGGCGACAACTGCCTTCATTCCTTCGCGGCTGTCGGTCGAGACCCCATATCCCGCATCCCTCAGAACCGCGACGATGTGTTCTCTGAGACCGTCGTCGGACTCGACCACCAAGACTTTCTCGGCTTTATCGTTCATGGCCTTCCTGGAACCCGCGAGCTTGCGAAACAACCGAGCTGAGGTGCTGGGTGAAACTGGGCTTCGGCGGCGCGCACACTGAGTCAAACCATCGGCTGACTGTAAACCTCGGCATGTCTTCACCGCTGTAACGGCGGGCTCCGGCGGCATTGGCGCTTTCAGAATTCCACAGGTGCACGGTCAGCTCGGAATCTCCGCATCGAATCGCGAACCAGCGGATAGGATTGCTGGTCACGATTCCACAGACTTCATATCGGAATTCCCCCAGCGTTGTCATGAATGTCTTCCGTATATCGAGCTCTAGTCTCCCTTTACGGCAGCCTGCAGGCGGTTTGGGGTCAGCACCGTCAGTTCGCCTATTTGTTCCCTTTTGGTCGAACCGCGAAGGTGGGCCGCGTGATCCGTCATCCAAAGCTCGGGAATAATTTCGCCGACCAGGTGCCCGTGACAAAAAAGCCGAACCACCGAGCTCTCAGAAACGACGATGCCCACGGCCTTGGTCACCGCGCTCATGTTGGCGGCGGCAATGTGACGGCTACCGAGCCCGAGTGGGACCTCCACCTGAGCGGCTACAGCGTCAAGATAACGGCATGCGGAAAGGACAATTCCGTCGTGACTCACCACAAAGCCGCCGTCCAGTTGCGACAATTCTTTAATGGTTCCGCGGAGATTGAGGTTGGTGATGTGGCGCGAAGACTCAGGATGTCCCATCAACGGATCCAAAATCAGTGGGCGGGACCTGGCGAGCACGGCAGCCTCATCTCCGAGCGTGAACAGAGTACCAACGCGTTTCCCCTCCCGACCCTCGCGGGCAATTTCGACAGCGAGCCCAATCAGCGGCTCAAGAACGCCCGGATCGTATTCGGTTACTTCGCACAGAATACTTTCAAACATCCATCACACTCCTCGCGCTGGCTGCACAACGGTTGGGCTTCATCGTCAGCGAATCAGCCTGAAACAATCATGCGATTTCCGAACTCTATATTAGCGCGTGGCATCCGCTAAAGGCAGCCAGACTTGAAAACGCGTGTCGCCGGGTTTGGAATTGACCTGAATATTTCCTCGGTGCTTCTTCACAATTCGCTGGACGGTGTCCAGGCCGAGGCCGGTGCCTTCTCCGACTCCTTTGGTCGTGAAAAACGGCTCAAAGATGTGAGGCTGCACCTCGGGAGAAATTCCTGGACCGTTATCCGCAATCTCAACGACCACGCAATCGTCGTCGCGGTAGGTACGGACGCGAAGGTCGCCTTTTCCGCGCATGGCGTCAATCGCGTTATCGATAATGTTGGTCCAGACCTGGTTTAGTTCGCTGCCAAACGAATTTACCAGCAGCGGAACGCGCTGGTAATCGCGCTGCACCGCCACTCCTTGTTTCAGTTTGTGATTCAAAATCGTAAGCGTAGTCTCCAGACTCTTTACGACATCGACGTTCTGCACCTTGGCACGATCCATGTAGGTGTATTCCTTGATCGCACCCACCAGGTCCGATATTCGCGACGTGCTACTCTCGATTTCGTGCAATAGAACGGCAACCTCCACGGAAGCCGCAATTCGAACCAAGGCCGCTCTGGCGGCGTCTGCATCCAGATTCGCAAACAATGATTCCAAAATTTCCGGCTTAATATTCCGCCGCGCCAGGTCAGCGGCCAATTGCCAGAGATCGTTCTGCCCGTGACTGCGGAGCAGAGAATCGATCTGGTCCTCCAGGTCGCTGATGGTGAGCGCATCAGGTGGAACCACATCTTTTTGCGTGAACAAAGCTTCCAGTTTTTCGATCTCTGTTTTTTGGCCCGGAGTAAGATCGCGCTTTCCCAGTTCGAGACTCGCGCTTTTTATTTTCTTGATCATCTCGCGCAGTTGGCTGGCAGCGCGTTTCGCGGCGGACGCAGGATTGTTGAGTTCGTGCGCGAGGCCGGCCGACAGCTTTCCGAGAGAAGCCAGACGATCTCGCTGTTGTTCAAGGCGAGTGACTTCCCGGATGCGGTCGGACATAAGGCCCACCAGACGCTTGGTCAGCTCCGGCATTCTCTGTATAAGGTCTGGAAATAATGAGGCGGGAAATCGCAGGGCGCGGCTGTCGGTCTCGGCACGCTGGCCCACGGTAAACTGCTTCATTCTGGAAAATGGCAAGACCCCGGTAACGTCGCCCGGCTCCAGGTCAAAGACGACGGTTTCGCCATTGAGTTCCCCCCGCCCTTGCAGGTGCCCCTCAAGAATCACAAACATCGCGTCGGCTGGGTCGCCCTGGCGCGAGTACATTTCACCCGCTTTAAGATGCATCTCTTGCGACTGACTGAGAAACCAATCCAGTTGATCATCCGGCAAATCGGCGAATTCAGTGACGCGACGTAATTCAGTTTTATCGACCATTTACACCTTGCTTAGATATTGATGGATGAACTGCACCGCCACCGAACCTTCCCCGACTCCCGAAGCCACGCGCTTGATCGAACCGTGCCGCACATCGCCCACGGAAAAAATACCGGCAACATTCGTTTCCAGCAAGAACGGATCACGGTCAAGGCTCCATCCCTTGGGGCGTTGCCCATCACGTATGAGATCGGGGCCAGTTAACAGGAAGCCGCGCTCGTCCCGTTCGACGATGTTCGCCAGCCAACCGGTCCTCGGCAAGGCCCCAATGAAAATAAACATCGAACTCGCCGGCACGCGTTCAATCTTGTTGGTATCGGAACAAAGTACGGAAATCTCTTCCAGCCGAGTTTCGCCATGCGCCTCGGCCACGCTGGCATGCGTCCAGAGCTGAATGTTCGGCGTCTCTTGAATCTGGTCGATCAGGTATTGTGACATGGTGCTGGAAAGCGATTCGCCGCGCACGAGAATTACGACGCGCTCGGCAAACTTCGCGAAGTTCATCGCCGCCTGACCAGCCGAGTTCGCGGCGCCCACCACATAGACGATCTCGCCTTTGCAAGATAACGCCTCGGTTGCGCCGCCACCATAATAGATCCCGGCACCCTGCAGCCGGTCGACCCCCAGAGCGTCCAGTCGCCTCCACTGGACGCCTGTGGCGATCATCAAGGCATGGCAAGAGATTTCATTTCCATCTGCCAGTTTGATAATTCGGTAAGGCCCTTCCGTTCTGACGCCCACAGCTTCCTGAGGTGCGAGAATCTCCACTCCAAAACGCTGCGCTTGCACTACGGCGCGGCGAGCCAGGTCGCCACCACTGAGCCCGGTGGGAAATCCGAGATAGTTCTCAATGCGTGAGCTCATGCCAGCCTGGCCGCCAGGGGCTTCCCGCTCAATCATTACTGTGTGCAAACCTTCCGAAGCGCTATAGACGGCGGCAGCCAAACCAGCCGGACCTCCTCCCACAATGGCCAGGTCGTAAAAACTGGTTTGGGCGCGAGTCCGTAGCCCGACCTTTTGCGCGACGTCGGCTGGTACACCTTCAAGAAGTTTGGTTCCGTCCGGGAAGAGAACCACCGGAAGATTGGCCGCCTCTGGACCCAAAGCTTCGAGCAGGCGCTTAGTCTCCGGATCATTGGCGGAAGACTCGACATCGATCCACTGATAGGGAACGTGGTTGCGTGCCAGGAAGTCGCGCAGTTCGTAGGATCGCGGCGACCAGCGCGTGCCTAGCACTCTGATCCCCTGAAATGGGGGGTGGAACGAAGCCTGCCAGTCATCGAGCAAATCATCTAACTGCGGATATAAGTGCTCGGTGGGAGGGTCCCACGGCTTCAAGAAAAAATAATTGATGCTGGCGTGATTGATGGCGCTGATTGCAGCGTCGGTGTCGGCGTAGGCGGTGAGCAGCGCCCGCTTCGCACCCGGGAAGATTCCCATCGCCTGCTGCAAAAATTCCACGCCGTCCATGCGCGGCATGCGTTGGTCGGCGAGCAGCAGCGCCACGCTGTCATTGCGCACCTTCAACTGCTTTAGAAGATCGAGCGCGCCCTCGGGCGAATCGCTTCCTATGACCCGGTATTCAGCGCCGTACTGCGAACGCAGATCGCGCTCGATCGCCCGCAGCACATCGGAGTCGTCATCTACGCTCAGTAGAATCGGTTTAGGCATTCTCGATCTCGTTTCGAACCTTCGGGCAGAGAGGCAAGCGCGCAAGCTTCTTCAGTGCACCGATGACTCCTTTAGATACCAGAACTTGAATTTGGTCGCTACAATTCCTACTCGCTAAGTTCCTACAGGAGAGCCATGTCAATCTTGTCACTGTTCGTATTTATTTTCCATGGTCAAGTGTGCCAAATCTCGGGAGCCCGCACGCGGTGCACCACTGAGGATGCATGCCCCAAATGCCGGTGGTGCAGGTCTCCCCTCAAGCGACAGAGCAGAATCTGCCGAATGGTTTCGTAGCATCGCCTGAGGAAAGTGAAATTCAGGCGCGAAATCCACTTCCGCGTCTGGCACTTCACCTGCAACCTCCCGTGGTGGCCAGGTCTCTTCTAAGAGAGCCTTGCTAAACAAAAGCAGCACCCTGAAGGCAGTCAGTTAAAT